>Ga0181528_10002174_pt1 | contig 12037 bp, 10 predicted proteins | sample PEATcosm2014_Bin_47_FD_119742 | JGI IMG/M metagenome (GOLD analysis project Ga0181528, IMG submission 119742) | Peatland microbial communities from MTU Mesocosm Facility, Houghton, MI, USA - PEATcosm2014_Bin10_10_metaG | ecosystem: Environmental > Terrestrial > Soil > Wetlands > Peat | place... | reverse complement strand
GCACAGGCTCGCTCCGCGAGCACGAGCCGAGCACCCACACCCCGGCTGGCAACACTATAAGCGCGAGAATCTTCAGCTTCATAGGTTCCGTTTCATCACCTCTGCAAACTTCGCCTCTAGCATGGCCGCGGAGAAATCTTTCCGCTCGGTTAGCTCGAAGAGCTCGCGGTCTTCCCGCAGAACCTGTTCGGCAATCGCGGCCAGACGGCCGGCGTCACTCGGCGGAATCATGTGGACGCCATGCAGATCGCCGTGCAGCAGGTCGCCATTCGAGATGCGCAACCCGCCAATCTCCACGGGATCGCCGAAGTCGACCACATGCGCATAGGCATGGGAGACCGCCACGCTGCCGGAAAAGACCTGATACCCCAACGCCTCAATTCCCGGCAGATCGCGCGCCGCGCCGTTGGTCACGCAAGCTACGCATCCGAAGGCGCGCGAAATGCGCGCGTACGCTTCGCCGACGAGCGCGCCCGTTCCCGGCTCTTCGTCGCCATCCAGGATCACCAGAATTCGCGGGCCCTGGAAACCGGCGAGATAATCCCAGAACTCCGGGTGGGCATAGTAATACTTTCCATTGACCGGCGTCCCGGACGACCGCATGCGCGCCGTTACAGCGTAGCCGATGACCGGTTGCAATCGCGGAAATCGGCAGGTCACCCCGTACGAAATGAACCCCTCATTTCGGGGACGGAGGTTTAGCCGTTCGATGGCGTTGGAGAGAGTGCAGGTGTCGAACCGGCGAAGTTGTTCCAGAGCTTCGTATGAAAGGTCACCGTTGGTGGGTGGCATGGCGGATTGCTTGCACCTAAATCCTAGCCTCCCGTGCACTTTTCAGCCCATACCACCAACGGAGGAGATTCGAACGAAAATCGATGTAGCTAGAAATCACCGTGGAAAATACTCTGCCCAGAGTATTCAATGAGAATTGCGGATGGCGTACCATGAAATCGACGCCTTCCGTCTGCCTATGGGCCCCGTTCGAATTCTCATCGCCGATGACCACGCCATCATGCGGCGGGGCTTGCGGACCCTGCTGGAACGCGAGCCCGGCCTGGAGGTTGTCGCCGAGGCGTGCGACGGCCGGGAAGCCATCGCGCTGGCGCGGCGGGAACGGCCGCACGTGGTGATTCTGGATATCGCCATGCCGAATCTCAACGGGATTGAGGCGGGCCGGCAGATCGCCGAGATTTTGCCCGACACCCAAATCGTGATTCTGACGGTGCAGGCCGACGAAGCTTACCTGCTGAGCGCCCTGAAGGCCGGCGCGCGCGGCTATGTACTGAAAAGCTCGGCGGAATCGGAAGTGGTGGACGCGGTGCGGGCGGTATCGCAGGGGAAGGCTTTCTTTAGTCCGAAAGTGAGCCGCATTCTGGCGGACGACTACACACGCTATTTACAGCGCGAGCAGGCCAGCGACGCTTATGAGCTGCTCACCAACCGTGAGCGTGAAATTCTGCAACTGCTGGCGGAAGGCGCTTCCAATAAAGACATCGCCAGCACGCTCGACCTGAGCCCCACCACCGTGATCTGCCATCGCCAGCACATCTTTCAGAAGCTCAATCTGCACAGCCTGGCGGACCTGATTCTGTATGCCGTCCGAAAAGGTATTATTTCACCCCAAAGCAGCGGCGTCTCCGGTTGACCGGCCGACAGCCGGCGTCCGCCTGTTGACGATGCGGGGCGGCCTGGTGCTGGGTTTCGGCGTGCTGCTGGTCCTGCTGATTCTGTCGGGATTGAGCGCCTTACGGGCGCTCTCCGAAGTGCAGAACGCCAACCAGACCAGCCTCAGGCAGTTTCTCGCCAAGAATCAGCAACTCGATGAAATTCGCGGCGCGGTATATCTTTCCGGCACCTATCTTCGTGACTATCTGCTGGAACCGGACCGCGCCAAAGCCGAACAGAGCAGGCGCGAGCTGATCGACGCCAAAGCCCGCATCGAATCGCTGCTGGCCGACAACGGTTCGCTCTCCGGCGCGGGCGACCAGCAGATGTTCGAGGCGCTGAAGCGCGAGCTTCGGGACTACTGGCAGACCATGGAGCCGGTGCTTTCCTGGACTTCCGGACAGCGGAGCAAGGAAGGGTATCGTTTCCTCCGCGACGAAGTTTTCCCGCGGCGGTCGAATACCCTGGCGATTGCCGACAACATTCGATCGCTCGATCAACAGCAATTGATGCGGCGCGACGAAGAGCTTCGGTCGCAGTTTTTCGGAGTGCGCGGCCAGGTGCTTGTCTCGTTGTTGGTCATGCTGCTGGTGGGCCTAGGGCAGGCGTATTTCAGCACCTCCCATCTTTTGCGGCTGGAAAAGCAAACTCTCAAACACCTGCAGGAAGTCACGGAGGCCCGTCAGGAACTCAAGGATCTTTCCGCCAAACTAGTGGCGACGCAGGAGAATGAGCGCAAGAGCATCTCGCGCGATTTACACGATGCGGTCGGGCAATCCATGTCGGCGGTGCAGTTCGAACTGCACGACCTGGCCCTGGCGTTGCGTCCCTACGATAAGGAGCTGCGCGAGCGCGTGGATCGCGTGCGCGAGATGGTGGAGAGCTCGCTGGCGGTGATCCGCAATATGGCGCTGCTGCTGCGTCCGGCGATGCTGGACGATCTCGGATTGGCGGCGGCGCTAGGCTGGCTGGCGCGCGAGATTTCGCGACCGACGGGTTTGCGCATTCAGGTTCAGGCCGACGATTTGCCGCCCGATTTGCCCGATGAGCATAGGACCTGCGTCTTCCGCATCGTCCAGGAAGCGCTGCACAACATCCAAAGGCACGCCAATGCGTATGCCGTGGAGATTACCGTGCGCGCTTCCGATTCCTGGCTGTCGGTGACGGTGCAGGATGACGGCCGCGGTTTCGAGCAGGGACGGAATCACGGGCTGGGATTGACGGGGATGCACGAGCGCGCCGAGAGTCTCGGCGGATCGGTGAAAATCACTTCCGGTCCCGGAAAAGGGACGCTGATTGAAGTGGCGCTGCCGCTGCCGCAGAGATTGCAAACAGTGCCTTCCAACGAGCGGTGGCCGGCGGCACGCGAGAACATTGTTTGAAACTAATGCCGGGTGTATGATGAATGCCAGTTAGGAAGGTCGGACAAGTATGTCCAGGTATAGGCCCTGTCTCGCTCCCGCCAGCACCCTTCTGGCATTTCTGCTCCCTATGTCCGGGTTAGCGGACGTAAGCGCCAGTATAAGCTTATCTGCCGGTGTGGGTTTCAATCTTGACGCGGGCAGCACGCCCGGCTGTACGCCGGATATCAGTTGGAATGGGACCCAGGTCGGACCGGCGGGCACCGCCATGGTGTACGCCGTTGCCGGCGCCGGAGGGTCCGCCGAGTACGATAGCCTAACCTTGCCGATCCTCCAGAGTCTGTCTTATCAGCTAGTGCCAGTCGGCGTGGGCGTAAGCAGCGTGTTTGCCGTCAAAACCAACACCGGCGATTATGCCAAAGTACTGGTGACCGCTGCTTCGTCGAGCTCCATTACGCTGCAATACACGACCTACGGCGCCACCGCCGGAGCGCCAGTGATTCTCAAAGTCGTAAACAATTACAGCTACTCCAAGATCGCGCCGGGAACCCTGTTCACGATTCTAGGTTGCGGCCTGGCAACGCCCGGAATAACGGCCCTCCTTCAGGACCCCGGCAAGGGATTGCCGCTGACTCTGAATGGCACCAGCATCTCCGTCACCGCCGGCGGCGTCACTACCCAACCCCCACTGTATTACGCTACCGCAACCGAGATAGGGGCTGTGCTGCCGTCAGCAACTCCGGCAGGCACCGCGAACGTGACCGTGACTTACAATTCCCAGGTCAGTTCGACCACGGCAATCGGTGTTTGGCCCACCGCTTTCGGCTTCGACTCCTACGACGCCTCCGGTTCCGGGATGGCCGTAGCTACTGATCTGAATTACAAACTAATTACACCCACTTACTCGGCAATGCCCGGCCAGGTAATCACGTTCTGGGGATCGGGCCTGGGCGCCGATCCGCAGGATAGCGACACCACTTTCACCGCCAATCCTCATCCCGTTAGCGTTCCGCAGTTCCCGTTACAGGTGTTGATCGGCGGGATCCCGGCGACCATTCTGTACCAGGGCAGTAGCGGATATCCCGGACTGAATCAAATCAACGTTCGGATTTCGCAAGCTGTCCCCCCAGGCTGCGCGGTCTCGGTGGTCGCCGTCAACGCCGATTACCAGGTGATCAGCAATTCCGTCACGCTGCCCATCTCGGCTCCCGGCGGAATATGCACCGACCCGCTGCTGGGAATCACGGCCGCGCAGCAAGCGTCGCTAAGCGGCAAAGACACGGTCCATGTTGGAATCCTGGCTGTGGAACAGGCCAATGGTCCGTTTGCCGAGGGAGCCGCGGTGGGCGATTTCTTCGCCATGAGCGGATCTCTCTTCAACATCTGGGCAGCCAATCAAAATGACTACGGCACTCCGCCAGTGTCACTGGGAAGTTGCCTGGGCGGCGCATCGATAAACGACCTGTGGCTGCCCGTCGCGAGTCAAACGCCGTTAGACGCTGGCGCGCTCAGCTTCAACGGGCCGGGGGGATCGAGACCCCTACCATTCCAGGCGGGTCTGGCGGAATACCAGCTCCTGTTGGGCTTCCAGGACGGCCTGTGGAATCCGCTGACTGGTGGGACCTACTCCTTCACCGGAACTGGCGGGAAAGATGTAGGCGCGCTATCGGCAGGGCTGAAGTTTGTGGTCCAGGAAGGGTTCCCGAGTCTCTCCAGCGAGGCTCCGATCGCCATCTCCACCACCGGTCTGACCATCAACTGGACTGGAGGGTCGGCCAGCCACTACATCACAATCGCCGGAACCAGCGGTCCAGCCAGTTTCGTTTGCAACGCGCCCGCGTCCGCGGGGACATTCGCCATTCCGCCATCCGTGCTGGTGCCGTTATCCGGCGCCGGAACGGTCAGCGTGCGCATCGCCACTTATCCGCAGCCAGTGACCATACCTGGTCTGGATGCCGCGTACATTTTCGGGTATGTGACGCCGCTCTCGTCCGTCGCGGTGACTTACAATTAGCCTTTTTCCACCAGATCGAGCAGCTTCTCCTGAATCGCCTCGCCCGTCGGGCCATCGGGAGTAATCACCAGAATGGTGTCATCGCCGGCGATGGTGCCGACCACTTCCGGCCACCCTTCATTATCCAGCGCCACCGCTACGGAATTTGCGTGTCCCGGCGATGTCTTCAGCACCACCAGATTCTGCGCGCGCAGCACGTCTTTCAAAAACTCCGCCGCCAGCATGGAGAATTGCGGGCCGGTCTCCTCCGGCGCAATCTCCTGGTAGCCGTCGCGCGTCTTCACCAGGCGCAGATCGCGAATATCGCGCGAGAGCGTCACCTGCGTGGCGGCGATATCAAGCGCTTTCAATTCCTGTGCCAGCTCTTCCTGCGTGGAGATCTTCTTCCCGCGGATCAGCTTCAAGATTTGCCCTTGGCGATATGTCTTCGTCATGATTGCATCCTCGTGAGCCGCTCTTTCGCCGCTGCCAGCGCCGCGGCCACGCTCCGCGGTCCCGTGCCTCCTGGAATTTCCCGCGATTGCATTCCCCGGCGTGGATCGAGCAGCGCCGCCAGATCGCCCTTGAATTCGGGCGCGAATTGGGCCATCTGTTCGGGAGTCCAATCGGCTGGCTTCTTGCCGCTGCGCACGCTTTCCAGTACGAACCGTCCGACGATCTGGTGCGCCTGGTGGAACGGCGTACCGGCGCGCGCCAGCGCTTCCGCCAGGTCGGTGGCCACCACCCAGCTTTCCTCCGCCGCGGCCGCGGGCTTGGCCGGCAGCAGTTTCACCGACTCGATGGCCGCGCGCGCCATTTCGAGCGAGCCGCTCAACTGATCGGCCGTTTCGAACAGCGGAACCTTGTCTTCCTGCATGTCGCGATTGTAGGTCATCGGCAGTCCCTTCATGGTGATCATGAGCGACGTGAGGCAGCCCATCACGCGCCCGCTCTTGCCGCGTATCAGCTCGAGCGAGTCGGGATTCTTCTTCTGCGGCATCAGGCTCGACCCGCTGGTGACGCCGTCGCCCAATTCCATCCAGCCGAATTCTTCGCTGGAATACAGAATCCAATCCTCGGCGAGCCGGCTGAGGTGGATCATGGTCACGCTCGCGGCATACAGGAAATCGAGCGCGAAATCGCGGTCGCCCGAAACGTCCATGCTGTTCAAGGTGACCGCGGCGAAGCCCAAATCCTGCGCCATCGCCTGGCGGTCGAACGGAAAGCCGCTGCCCGCGAGCGCACCCGACCCGAGCGGGAGCACGTCGGCGCGCCGCCGCGCTTCGCCCAGGCGCTCCCAGTCGCGGGCGAACATCTCGAAGTAGGCCAGCAGGTAATGCGGCCAGAGCACGGCCTGCGCGCGCCGCATGTGGGTGTAGCCGGGGATCACGGCATCGGGATATTTCGCCGCCAGATCGAGCAATGCGCCCATCATCGCGGCCAGCAGCGCGCGCACCCGATCGCACTCTTCGCGCAGCCACAACCGCGTATCCAGCGAGACCTGCTCGTTGCGGCTGCGGCCGGTGTGGATCTTGTCGGCCACCGCGCCGGCCCGCTCCTTCAACTTGCGGATAACCAGAGTGTGGACGTCTTCGTCGCTGGCGCCCTCGTAGAACGTGGACGAGCCGGCATCGGCGCGGATGGCATCGAAGGCCGCCACGATCTGCGCGCGCTCGTCAGCGGTCAAAATGCCGGTGCGTTCCAGCGCGCGCGCGAACGCCTGCGAGCCGCGAATATCCGCATCGATGAGGCGCCGGTCGAAATCGAGCGATCCCGAGAATCGCTCGAAAACTTCCGACGGTCCGGCTTCAAATCGTCCGCCCCACAGCTTCATAAGACAGAAATATCCTCTCCGCCAGCAGGGGCGGCAATACGCTCAATCCGGTTCATAACGCGATTTAGGTTAGCATCATCAGCAGCAGCGCCTTTTGGGCGTGGAGCCGGTTCTCGGCCTGGTCGAAGACCACGCTGCGCGGGCTTTCCATTACGCCTTCGGTGACCTCTTCGCCGCGTTTGGCGGGCAGGCAATGCATAAATACCGCATCCGGCAGCGCCTTCCCGAACAACTGCTCATTCACCTGGTAGGCATGGAACGCCTTCTTGCGCTTGGCGGCTTCCTGCTCCTGTCCCATGCTCGCCCAGACATCGGTGTACACGGCATGCGCCCCCGCCATCGCCTCGGCGGGATCGTGGGTAATCAGGATCGACGCGCCGGAGACGGCCGCGAGGCCTTCCGCCTGCGACACGATATCGGGATCGGGCGTATATCCCGGCGGGCAGCCGAGCGCGAAATGCATACCCAGCCGGACGGCCGTCAGCATGAGCGATTGCGCCACGTTATTGCCATCGCCGATGAACGCCAGTTTCAGGCCTTTCAGAGTGCCGAATTTTTCGCCAACGGTGAGTACGTCGGCCAGCGCCTGGCAAGGGTGAAAAGCGTCGCTGAGCGCGTTGATCACGGGCACGGACGACCATTGCGCGAGGCCTTCCACGGTGGTCTGCGCGAACACCCGCGCGACGATGGCGTTGCACCAGCGGTCCAGGTTGCGCGCCACGTCTTTCAGCGGCTCGCGCACGCCGATGGGGCCTTCCATGAAGATGGAGGCGCCGCCCATCTGGGTCATGGCGAGCTCGAACGTCAGCTTGGTGCGCAGCGACGGCTTTTCGAACAGCATGGCGATCGACTTGCCGGCCATGGCTTGCCCATACTCCCGCGGCGACTGTTTGACGGCCGTGGCGAGATCGAGCAGGTAATAGAGCTCGTCGTTGGTGAGATCGAGGTCCCAAAGATAGTCGGTGCGCCCGGCTTTCAGAATTGCGCTGGGGTGAAACAAGCCGGCCATCTCGATCTCCTCGTGTGAATTTTTATTCATCACAATGAATTAATAATCACACGAGGGTGTGTGGAGTGTCAAGCACTTTGAGGTGCGCCAGCGGCTTGGCGAACAGGCCAGAGCCAGAGGTGGGGTGGACCCCCTGGTCCACGCGGGGACGCCCTCGACCGGCTGCTCAATACAATGCCTCAGGCTGCTGTGTTCCTGGTGCAAACGACAATATCGCAACGCTCGCCGACTCGCTGCCTGACGAGATCTTGCGTCGTGGCATCCATCTTCTATTGACTATTCGAGTCCAGGTTCAGGCGGGCTTTTCAGCTTAAGAATCGAAATAAAATATGCTGCGTTGATCAGCGCCTCGGAATCCGAGCGCTCCGTGTCGCTAAGCGTCCCCTCGTTAGCCGGCTCAGCCAGCGCATCGATCCGCTCCTGAACCGCCCGGTCATGGAGATCGACGATCCGACGCGCCCATTCCGTGTCGAGGCAACGGCTCAGGGGCTCCAAAAAATCCATCCAGGCCACTCGCAGCGCTCACGTCGATACCTTGGCACGGACGGGTGCGGTCAGACCCTGGCTAGCAGACCATCGGGGCAGTCTCGTCACCGGAAAACCTGCCTCCAAAGATCTCGCAGTCCTTCTAACGTGAGCGAGGATTTTGGGGCCGACCACTCTCCCCGCTGGCGCAAACCGTTTTCGATGGTGTGGGGCAGACCCCCTGGTCTGGCCGGGTCCCCCTGGACTCGCTCTTCGCGGACAAGGGCGTCAACTCATTCTGCACGCCGCACTGCACCAGGGACTGGAATCTGCGCCCTAGCCATGCAAGGGAATGCGGCGGTCCGCAACGTATGTCTCAAATTTGATAGGATCGCCGTGTCGGTCCGATCATCCTCCACCCAAAGGCGCGGGAAGCGATACGCCGATTTCCGAAGGAAGCGCGCATTCGCCTGGGGAGATGCCCGCCGTCGTCGCTGGTGTCTCGGAACTACGCCTGAAAGGGGAGGACGGATCAAGCTTTCATCACTTCTTCAGTCACCCAATCCGTCCAAATCGCCTCTTCGCCGGGGCACATCAGCGAAGCGCTATCGAGAACCGCACTCACGAAGTTCTGAATGGCCGGGAAGTGCAGATTGGCGTGAGCCGGCAGGTCCTCCTCGCGCCCACCGCAGCGCAGCACGGGACCGTTCAAAGGATCGAGATTGATCTCGCCATCGGCGCCGATGACGCGAAACTGATCGCGCTCAATATGCGAATTCCAGCGGACATCCACGATGCCGCGGACGCCCGAAGGGTAATCGATCAGCACCGTGGCGGAGTCCTCCACCGCGAGTTTGTGGACGGCATTGGAGCGCAGGCCGGTAGCGCGGGCAGGTCGGCCGAAGAGGAAGTTGAAGGCGTCGATGCGGTGGGACGCGATATCGTAGAGCGGGCCGCCGCCTGAGAGCGCCGGATCCCACAGCCAAGCGCGCTCCTGAACGGGGAGCCAGCTATGGCAATTCGCCTCGGCCAGTACAGGTTGGCCGATGGCGCCGTCGGCAATCAATTGGCGCGTGCGCAGCAGCTTGGGGTAGAGGCGGCGGTAATAAGCGATGCCCCACAATCGTCCGCTGGCGCGTGCGAACTGAGCCATCCTCTCGGCCTCGGCATAATTCATGGCCGCCGGCTTTTCGCCGAGCACGTGCTTGCCGGCGCCGAGGCTGGCGATGGTCTGCGGAGCATGCAGCGCCACCGGCGATGCGATATAGACGGCGTCAATGGCCGGATCGCGCAGAGCGTCGTCAAGTGAGGTAAAGACGCGCGCGGGGCCGTAGGGTTGCGCTTTGGATGGATCGCGGGTCAGCAGGCCGTATAATTCGCTGCGCGGCTCCGCCAGGATAGCGGGGATGACCCGCTTGCGTGTAATGTCGCCGATTCCGATTACCAGCCACTTCACCATACGGCCAGGATAGCCTGACGCGATCGTGAATTTCGCGATACACTACGCTCATCTCCCATTAACGTCTTGAGGGGCCTATGCGCAGGATTATCGTCACTGGCGCCGCCGCGGCGGCGCTTACGTATTTAGGGTTGTCAGCCGCGGGAACCGAAGGGGCCCACGCCCAGTCCAAGAAGACGGCGAAAGCGGCCTCCGCTCCGACTTACGGAAATGCCGACGCGATCACCGAAAATGAACTGAAGGTTTACGATTACTTCCTGGCGTCGGACCAGCTCGAAGGACGCTATTTCCCCTCGCGCGGATACGACACCGCCGCCCTCTACGTGGCCAGCCACCTGGCTGAATGGGGGTTGAAGCCGGGCGGCAGCACCACCGGCACGAACGGTCCGCTGCAGCCGTATTTCATGCCGATCGAGATGGTAGCGCGGGAGATTGTCCCTGAGGACAGCAAGGCGACGCTGGTGGCGCCTCGGCCCGCGGGCGGTGGCCGCGGGGGATTGGGCGGTACGGGCGGGGGTAGTCCTCCCGCCGACGGCGCGCGCGGCGGCGGACAGCGTAGCGACGGCGGCAACGCGGAGCCGGTCAGCACGGCTTTCGAATATGGCAAAGACTGGACCTTCGGCGCGGCGGCCGGGTTTGGCGGCGGAGGTGGAGGGCGCGGCGGCGCGGTCCCGGACGGCCTCGACGTCAGCGGCAATCTGTTTTTCGCCGGCAACGGATATGTAATTACCAAGACGGGCGACGATCCGTATAAGGGCGTCGACATCAAAGGGAAGATCGTGGTGGTAGCGGGCCTGCCGGAGGAAGTAGCCAAGGCGCAGGCGGCCGGACGCGGCGGGCGCGGCGGCGGTGCGGCTCCAAGCGATCCTCTTGGCGAAGCCTGCAAGGATTACTGGACGCCCGAGCAGTCCGCCTACAAGAACGGCGCATTGGCCGTGGTAAGAGTCGCCAACTTCCAGACAGCCATTGCCATGGCGAATCCGAGCGCTGGCCGCGGTGGACGCGGTGGCGCCGGCGGTCGCGGTGGCGCGGCGCTGAACGGGCCGCCATTCACTCCGCTGAAATTCCGTCCGGCCCCGGCCTGCCCGGCGGCGCCTAACGTGACGATCGGAATGGCCTTGACCAATGCGCTCTTCCAAGGCGAAAAAGTGTCGGGAGCGCAGGTTTTCAGCGCGACGGACAACGACGCCAAGGTCGATCCGTTCGAGCTCAATTCCGCCAAGAAGCTCACGCTTCACCTGGCGGTGCATAGCCAGGCGGGGCATGCCGAAAACGTGATCGGCGTCCTGGAAGGCAGCGATCCCGCGCTCAAGGATGAATATGTCATCATGAGCGCACACCTGGACCATATTGGACTAAGCGCTCCCATGGCCAACGGCCACAACGTGAATAACGGGGCCGATGACGACGGTTCCGGTTCCACCGGACTGCTGGGCGTGGCGCACGCCTACGCGGAGGGTGCGGCCAAGGGCATCCGGCCGAAGCGCAGCATTCTGTTCCTGTGGAACGGCGGCGAGGAGCGCGGACTGTGGGGCTCGCAATACTTCACCGAGTTCCCGCCGATCGATCTCAGTAAGGTAGTGGCCGATCTCAATATGGATATGATCGGGCGCACCAAGAATCCCGATTCGGTAGACCCGAGCCCGTCCCACAAGCTGGTAGATCCAGGCGGAATTCTTCTGATCGGACCGAACATCTCGAGCGACGACCTGGAGAATACCATCGACAACGTCAATAGCAAGTACCAGCAACTCAAGATCGATCACTTCTACGACGTGACAGCGCCCGATGCGACACACGATAATCTCGGTCCGCAACCGCGCGGACAGCGTATTTTCTATCGCAGCGATCATTACAATTTCGCCAAGATGGGGATACCGATCGCGTTCTTCACCATCGGCCTGCACGTGGACTATCACCGTCCCACCGACACCCCGGATAAGATCGACTACCACGAGATTCAGATCGTCTCCAAGACGGTGGCGGCTGTCGGCTGGGAGTTGGCCAATCAGCCGGGGCGTCCCAAGCTGAAGGACAAGCTGCCGGAGGATCTGCTGAAGGACATGAAGACGGCGAAGGACCAGGGCTGGGGGAAGATGACCCCGGTGCTACCGCCGCTCCCCGGAGAGCCGTACTAAGGGAGCGGTAGCGAGCAAAGCGAATATTCACCACGGAGCATTTAGACTGGGGGGCCAGTCTGGTGGGGGAAGAAACTCGGCCGCTGCGGCCGATTTTTTCGCCTTCGCCGTGG
>Ga0181528_10002172_pt1 | contig 12042 bp, 10 predicted proteins | sample PEATcosm2014_Bin_47_FD_119742 | JGI IMG/M metagenome (GOLD analysis project Ga0181528, IMG submission 119742) | Peatland microbial communities from MTU Mesocosm Facility, Houghton, MI, USA - PEATcosm2014_Bin10_10_metaG | ecosystem: Environmental > Terrestrial > Soil > Wetlands > Peat | place... | reverse complement strand
TCCTGACCTTCTGAGGCCGTCGTGGTGCCGCGGGGTCCGCGCCACCGGGTCGATGGGCCGGACGGCTCAGCTCACCGCGACGTCCTGTCGGTAGGGGGCGATGCCGGTGATCGGGGCGGCGAGTGGCTTGCCGGCCATCGAGCCCTCGAAGGGGGCGTCGAAGGCGAAGACGCCGCCGTCGGCCGCGGCCAGCCAGTAGCCGGAGGTGACCGAGTCGGCGGAGATCCCCACGACCGGAGCGTTGAGGTGCTGGCCGCCCATCGATCCCTCGAAGGGTGCGTGGCCGAAGGCGAAGACGCCGCCGTCGGCCGCCACCAACCAGTAGCCGCTGGTGCCGTAGGTGGCGATGCCGACCACCGGCGCGTCGAGCCGGGTGCCCCCGAGCGAACCGTCGAAGGCGGCGTCACCGAACGCGAACACCCCTCCGTCGGCCCCGACGAGCCAGTAGCCGCCACCGTCGGGGGTGCTGGCGATGCCGACGATGGGTGCGGCGAGTGTGCGGCCGGCCACACCACCGAGGGGCTCCGCATCGCCGCAACCGAGCACAGCCCCGTTCGAACTGGCCAGGAAGTAACCCTTTCCGTCGGTGGTCGATGCGGCGCCTACCCAGGCGCCGGTGGCACCGTTGAGGCTCGTACAGCCCGTCGCGGACGGTGAAACGGACGCCCCGAGGCCCGAGGCGAGCCGGTAGGCGTTGACGAGCCAGTACCCGGCACCCTCCGGCGTCGATGCGATGCCGACACACCCGTCAGCGGAGTCGGCGGTGCTGGGAGGTTGCGGGCTGAACGAGCAGTCGAGCGAGGGGGCGACACCCGATCCCGCGAACGGCGCCCCGAACGAGAAGACACCGCCGTCCGAACCCGCCAACCAGTAGCCCGACGCCGGCGCAACGCCGGTGGCGCCGGCGGGTGGTCCAGCCGGGAGGATCGCAGCGGTGCACGCCAGTGCCAATGCGCTCAGCGCACCCAGTGGGCGGCGGATCCGGAACATGGCGACCTCCTCGGCGACCCCGGTGGGTCGAACGTACATCAGACGGGTAGATGGCGCCGGTGGCACGGACGCACCCCGACCGGCGGGCGTCCGACACGGCCGTCGTCAAGCGGGGCGGTGGTCCCCGAGGGCCTCGAGGGCGCGGTCGTGGAGGTGGGCGACGCCGGCGGCCGTGGACTCGGCCAGCAGGCGGACCTCCGGCACGGTCCGGTAGTCCCCGGTGATACCGAAGAACAGCCGCCCGTTGTAGGACAGGATGGCCGTCCCGACCCGTAGGCCGTGACTGATGGGCACGAACGGACGGTACTCCGACATCTCGTGGCCGAGGCAGTAGAGGGGGAACTGCGGGCCCGGGACGTTGGTGGTCACGGTGTTGAGCGACTGCTGGCCGAACCGTCGGGTCGAGCGCATCACGGTGCGGCTGACCAGGCCGAGGACCAGCGGCGGCGCCAGGTCGCTCACCGTGGACAGCGTCTGGCCGGCCTCGGCGATCCCCGAGGCCTTGAGCTGCACCATCTGGCTCCGGACCGCCTCGAGACGGTCGACGGCGTCCTCCAGATGGACCGGGAGGTCGATGAAGAGCGCCGAGACCCGGTTGTCGGGAACGCCCTCACCGTCGTCGTGACGGGTGGACACCGGCACCAGCGAACGCACCTGCGCGCCGTCGACGTCGTCGCCGCGCTCGACCAGCAGGGCGCGGTAGCCACCGGACACGGCGGCCAGGACGACGTCGTTGACCGTGCCCCCGAACGCGTTCCGCACCGTCTTCACGTCCGTGAGTGACGCCGACGAGTGGGCCCACACCCGGTGGGGTCCGATCGGACCGTCGATGGACAGCCCGCGGGTCGGGGCCAACCGCTCGGTGAAGCGGAGCGTCCCGGCGGCCGTCGACGCGACCGATCGCACCGTGCGGGCGGGATGGGCGACCCCGGCGGGCACCGAGCGTGCCACCCCGAAGAGGTCACCGGCGAGACCGCCCCACGCGTCGAGGACCTTGACCACCCCCGGCGGCTCGGGTGAGGGCGACCACGGCTCCGGCTCGCCCATCGGGGTGTCGCGGTCGAGGTCGAGCAGCGCGGTCAGCAACCCGACGCCGGCGATGCCGTCCACCATGCAGTGGTGGACCTTGAAGACCAGTGCCCACCGCCCCCCGGCCAGGCCCTCCACCAGCCACGCCTCCCACAGCGGACGGTCGCGGTCGAGGTCCTGGGACATGAGGCGGCCCAGGAGCCGGCAGAAGTCGGCGTCGTCCCCGGGGGCCGGGAGCGCGGTGTGGCGCACGTGGTAGCCGAGGTCGAAGTCGGGATCGTCGACCCAGACGGGCCGGCCCAGTTCGAACGGCACCGCGCGCACCCGCTGGCGGTAGCGGGGGATGAGGTGCATCTTGGCGGCCACGAGGGCCTCCACCTGGTCCAGGGTCGGTGGCGGGTCATCGAACACACACGCCCCGGCGATGGCCATGTGGACCGAGCCGTCCTCGAGGTGCAGGAACTCCGCGTCGAGTGCGCTCAGCCTGTCCATGTCCGGTCTCCCCTGGTCGGTCTGACCGCACCCTACGACCGGGGCCGGGCCCCGACCAGGGTCGAAGGTCAGACACCGCCGGGGCGCGGGTCAGGCGTCGACGAGGACGGGCGGGCCGTCGGCCAGGCTGCGGCGGCCCTCGGCGTAGGTCATCCATACACCGGTGTCGAAGTCGTAGAGCTTGCACGCCCGGGCGTTGGCGACGAAGTCGCCGATCCGGAGCGGCTTGTCGATGACGGTGCCGGGGAAGGCGGCCTCGATGGCGACGGCCGCCTCCTCGAGGTGGTACATGGGGATCCGCATGTCGACGTGGTGGGGGACGTGCACCATGATCCAGTGCAGGAAGAAGTTGACCCCCTTCGGCACCCGCAGCACGGTGGTCCCCTCCATCTGGGCCCTGTACTTGTTCCACTCCGACTTCTTCCACCAGCGGATGTCGGGGGCGATGTGGTGGGTGTGGACCACGGTGCCGATGAGGTACGAGAAGGCGACGAAGGGCAGCAGCACGGTGCGGACGTCGAGCCACACCACACCGGCCCACGACTCGCCGCGCGCCAGGCCGATCAGACTGAACAGCACCAGCATCCCGCCGATGAAGGCGGTCACGATCCACCGGTCACGCCGGATGGCCTTGACCCACCGCGCCGGGTTCGGGCCGGTCATCATCTTCTTCCACCACACCTGATGGGCGTAGTAGGCACCGGCGCCCGCCCAGGACCACTCGAACCGGTGGACGGACTTCCGCAACCAGCCGAGTTCGGCGAACTGCGCCGGTGTCGTCGGGTGCCACACGAAGTCGTAGCCCTGGCGCACCGTGTAGGGGTGGTGCACGCGGTTGTGGCCGAGGACCCATCCCTCGTAGACGTGGAAGCCCGGCAGCATGGCCAGGTGGGCGACCGTGGAGTTGCGGCGTTTGGAGGAGAAGAGCGCGCCGTGGGCGGCGTCGTGGCCGACCACGAACAGTCCGGACACCACGAGGCCCATGACGACCTCGAGGGCGAGCACCTCGGCGACGTTGCTGACCACGACGAGCAGGGCCAGGAGGGCGACGTACATGGCGGTGTCCCGCCAGAAGTAGACCATGCCCCGCCAGGTCGGGTTGTCGTACACCGAGTCGGGGAGCGCGTCGATGACCGGCTTGAGGGTCGTGGGCGGGGTGGCGGGAGTGGCCGGGGTGGCGAGCCCTACGGCACCATCGGGTCCTTCGGGCATATGGCCTCGTCTCGGTATGGACAGGCCGCCTCCCGTCGTCCCCCACCCTACCGTCAGCACCTCGTGACCGCCCGTCGCCCGGATTGCCCGGCCGGGGCCCAGCTGGGAGCATCCGCCCATGCCTCCCGAACCCCCGGTCGACCCCGACGTCGGCGTCGACCGGAGCTCCGATCCCGATCGCGACCCTGTTCCGCGGTCCGGCGGGGATGCGGCTGAGGCGGTCGTCCGGGCCCGGCGGTACTTCGAGCAGTTCGCCGCCGAGTACGACGAGGCGGCCCGGACCTCGGGCTGGAGCCTCAACGGGAGGCTGGTGGGGGCCCTCGCCGGCGTGGGACCCGTGTGGCGGGCGGTCGACCTCGCCTGCGGCACGGGCACGACGTTGGCGGAGCTGCACCGGGCGTTGCCCACGGCCGAGCTCGTCGGTGTGGACCTGGCGGACGCCATGGTCGAGCGGGCCACCACCACGGTGCCGGCGGCCACCGTGGTGCGCGCCGACGTCCGTGACTTCGTCGGAGGCACCGCACCGGGCACCTTCGGCGTCGTCACCGCCATCGGGGGCTTCGAGTTCACCCCGGGGCTACCCGGACTGCTCGACGGGGTCCGCCGGATGGTGGCGCCCGGTGGCCACCTCGTCTTCACCTACGAGCCGGTGCTCGCCGGCTGGCCTCCGCAGCAGCAGCGGGTCGAGACCAATCTCGGGAGCAACGGCCTCGAGCTCACCACGTACCGTTGGGAACCCGGCGAGGTGGCGACCGGCTTCGACGGCTGGGATCCGCTGCGGAGCGAGCTGATCGTCGCCTACCTGCGGGACGAGCTGCCCACCGTCTACGGGTGGCTGCACTTCCGGCGTCGCTGACGTCCGGGAGGGCCGCGGTCCGGCGGGGACGGGTGGGTCGGTTCCGGTGCGGACCGGCGGGTCGGTTCCGGTGCGGGTCCGGTGCGGGTCAGTTCCCGAGGATCGAGCTGATCCCTCCGCTGAGGTTGAACCCGCCGCCGCTGTGGCCACCGTCGGACCCGTCACCGGGCAGGTAGTCGCCCACCTCGGCCGCCAGCTGGCTGATGCTCATCGACTGCAACCAGATCCGTCCCGGTCCGGTCAGGGTGGCCACGAAGAACCCGTTGCCACCGAACATCTTGTTGGCGATTCCGGGGATCGTGGCGATCGAGAAGTCCACACCCTCGGTGAAGGCGCCGACGTGGCTCGGATGGACGCGCATCGTCATGCCGGCCTCGAGGTCGTAGGAGAACATCTCGCCCGAGAGCTCCAGCCACGCCTGGCCCTGGCCCGTCAGGTGCTGGAGGAAGAAGCCCATCCCGCCCAGGAAGGCGCCGCCGAGCTTCTGCTGCATGGCCACGGACGGCTCGATGCCGTCGGTGCCGCACAGGAAACCGGAGCGGTGGACGTAGTACGACTGCTGCGGCGCGACGTCCACGCTGATGATGTTGCCGGGCAGCTTGGCGGGGAAGACGACCGTGCCCGGCCCTCCCTCGGACGTGTACCTCGTGAGGAAGAGGCCGGCGCCGCCGACCATGCGCTTGGCCGCCTTGAGGAAGCCCTTCCCCCCGGTGCTCTGACTGAGCTGGATGGTCGGGGTCATCCACCCGAGGTCCCCGTGGGTGGAGATCAGCGTCTCGCCCGGCTGCAGCGTCGCCTCCAGGACGGGGAGCACGGTTCCTTTGACGGCGAAGTCCATGGTTCGACCCTCCTCGGCCCGGGCCGTCCGGTCGGTCCGCCCATCGGGCACGAGGCTAGCGACGGGCCGCGCGGGAGTCCACGACCCTCGGCGAGTCGCGACCCGCCGCCACCCGGCTCGGGCGCGTCAGGGGTCGGGTCCCCAGGCCGGACCCCACCCGGTGGCGCGCTGGTACAGTCCCAATCGATATGACGGCGCGTCAGATCGAGGGGGAGCACGCCACGCTGGTCGACGTCCTGCGGGCCGCCGCCATGGTCAACGCGGACGTCGAGGCGTACGTCGAGCCGGCCGCCGGCGGTCGGACCCGGCGGGTACTCACCTTCGCGGCGTGGGACCGGGCGTCCGACGGGGTGGCCGGGCTCCTGGACGCCCACGGCGTGGGACGGGGCAGCGTGGTGTGCCTCCTGTTGCCGAGCTCGATCGACTACATGGTCTGCTATTCGGCCGTGGCCCGGCTCGGGGGCATCACCTCGGGGATCAACCTCCGCCTGGGCGCACCGGAGGTCACGTCGATCCTCGAACGCTCCCGGCCGGTCGTGACGATCGTCGACGACGGACTCGACCCCCCGGTGGGGCCGACCGGTGCCGTGTTGTCCCGGGCCTCGTGTCTGGCCGCCGCCGGGGGGCCGCCGCCCGACCGGCGGCCCGAGCTGCATCCGAGCGATCCGGTGGCCGTCGTGTGGACGAGTGGCACCACGGGCCTGCCCAAGGGGGCCGTCTTCGACCACGACAACCTGCGCGCCGTCGCCGCCGGGACCGACGTCCTGTCCGAACCCGGTGACCGGCGCCTGTCGCCGTTGCCGTTCGCCCACGTCGGGTCGATGACCCGGGTATGGGACGAGGCCGCCAACGGGGTCACCACGGTGATCACCCCGACACCGTGGCGGGCGGCCGACGCCGTGCCCGTCATCGAGGCGGAGCGCATCACCGTCGCCCAGGGTGTCCCCACCCAGTGGGCCCTGGTGCTGGCCCGGCCGGAGCTGCGCGGGGCTGGGCTGTCGTCGCTGCGGATCGCCGGGACCGGTGCGTCGCGCATGCCCGCCGAGCTGGTGGCGGCCGTGCGGGAGGCCCTGGGGGTCCCGGTGGTGGTGCGCTACACGTCGACGGAGGCCTCGCTCGGCACCGGCACCGTCCCCGGCGACCCCGACGAGGTGGTCGCCACCACCGTCGGGCGCCCGGTGCCCGGGGTGTCGCTGATGGTGGCGGACGACGGGGGGAGTCCCGTGGCCCCCGGCGAGGTGGGTCGGGTGCGCCTCCGGTCGGCGGCCGTCATGCGCGGGTACTGGGGTGGCCCGCCGACCGGGCCCGGAGCGGACGGCCTCGTCTTCGACCGGGCCGCCACCGAGGCTGTGCTGGCCGACGACGGCTGGCTCACCACCGGCGACTTCGGCTACCTCGACGACGACGGCTGCCTGCATCTCGTGGGTCGGGCCAACGAGCTGTACATCCGGGGCGGCTACAACGTGTATCCCGCCGAGGTGGAGGGGTCCCTCGGCGACCACCCCGACGTGGACCAGGTCGCGGTGGTCGGTGCCCCCGACCCGGTGCTCGGCGAGGTGGGCGTCGCCTTCGTGGTGCCGGCGGCGGGCGCCGACCCCGACCCCGTGGTGCTGCTGGCCGCCCTGCGCGGGCGGGCGCGGGCCACCCTGGCGGACTACAAGGCGCCCGACCGGGTCGTGGTCGTCGACCACCTCCCCCTGACCTCGATGATGAAGGTAGACAAGAGGGCCCTGGCCGACCGGGCCGCCCTGGACACGAACGGAGCACACGCGCCATGACCGGCAACTCGACCCCCGCCCACGGGGGCGTCACCGACGATCCCATCCGGATCGGCACGATGCTGTACACCCTGGTCGAGCCGCACCGGGGCCACGAGGTGGCCTACAACCGGTGGTACGAGCGGGACCACTTCTACGCCGGCTGCCAGATCGGGGCGTACAACTTCGCCGGAGGTCGGTTCGTGGCCACCGCACCGCTCAAGGGTCTCCGGTACCCGACCGGCGATGACGCGCTGGTGGCCGACCCGGCCGTCGGCAGCTACCTCGGCGTCTACTACGTGCTGGACGGCCATCACGACGAGTGGAACCGGTGGGCCGTCGACCAGGTCAACGCGCTGCACGCGGCCGGGCGCATGTTCGAGGAGCGCGACCACATCCATACCGGGCTCTACCGTTTCGAGTGGGAACGGGGACGGGACGACGACGGGGTGCCGGCCGAGCTGACCCTCGACCACCGGTTCGCCGGGATGGTCTCGGTGCACCTCGAGCCGGCGGCCGGCACCACGGGCGCCGAGCTCTCGGCGTGGCTGCGCGACCGGTACCTGCCGGGTGCGCTGGACGGTTCGCCGGTGGCGGTCGCCCTGGGGTTCAGCCCGCTCCCGCTGCTCGCCGACGCACCGGGCGACGTTCCCCGCGACGACAAGGTGGACGACCGGGTCCTGCTGCTCGGCTTCGTCGACGAGGACCCGACGGCGAGCTTCCCCGACGTGTTCGGTGCCCTCGGCCGGGCCGTCGACGAGGCCGGTGTGGGCCGGGTGCAGTGGGCCTCTGCTTTCATCGGCACGGTGCCCGGCACCGACACGTACACGGACCAGCTCTGGGCCGACCGCTAGCCCCGCCGGGCACCGGGCCACCCACCCCACCGACCACACGACCGACCGAGCGACACCGAGAGCGGAGAGAAGCATGGACGACGACGTCACGGCCCAGATGGCCCAGCGGGCGAGCGACCGGGGATGGGTGTTCGCCCCCACCCTGTGGGAGCTGATCGAGGCGCGGGCGACGACGACCCCGGACGCCCTGCTCGCCCACGAGGACACCGGCCGCGAGCTCACCTTCGCCGACTACCGCGACCGTTGCCTGCGGGCGGCCGCCGGTCTCTACGCCGACCACGGCGTCCGCTCGGGCACGAGCGTCAGCTGGGAGCTCCCCACGTGGAACGAGTCCCTGGTGCTGGTCGGGGCCCTGGCCCGCCTCGGGGCCCGCCAGAACCCGCTGATCCCCATCTACCGCCACCGGGAGGTCGGGTTCATCACCGAGCAGAGCGGGGCCTCGCTGCTGATCGTCCCGACGGTGTACCGCGGCTTCGACTTCGAGGCCATGGCCCGCGAGCTGGCCGCCGACCGACCCGGGCTCGAGGTGCTCGTCGTCGACCGCGACCTGCCCGACGGCGACCCGTCGGTGCTGCCGCCCGTCGACCCGACGGCGGCCTCCGCGGCGGAGGCCCCCGTGCGCTGGCTGTTCTACACCTCGGGGACGACCGCCGACCCGAAGGGTGCCACCCACAGCGACCTGACCGTGATGGCCTCGGCGGTCGCCATGTCCGAGTGCCTCGACCTGCGTGACGACGATGTCTCCGCCCTCGTGTTCCCCTTCACCCACATCGGCGGCATCGGCTGGCTCATCGCCTCGTTGCTGACCGGGTGCACGCTGCTCGTCACGGAGTCGTTCGACCCCGTGGCCACGCCGGCCTTCCTGGCCGACAACGGCGTGACGGTGGCCGGCTCGGGCACCCCGTTCCATCTGGCCTACCTGGCCGCCCAGCGGGCCCGGCCCGACCAGCCGCTCTTCCCGGCCATCCGGTCCGCCACCGGTGGCGGGGCGCCCAAGCCGCCGCAGCTGCACCACGACGTCAAGTCGGAGATCGGCGGCGTGGGTGTCGTGTCGGGCTACGGCCTGACCGAGGCGCCCATCGTGGTGATGGCCACGACGACCGATCCCGACCAGAAGCTGGCCGACACCGAGGGCCGCCCGACCCCCGGGGTCGAGCTGGTCGTGGTGACCCTCGACGGCCGTCGGGCCGGGCCGGGCGAGGAGGGGGAGATCCGCGTCAAGGGGCCCCAGGTCATCCGCGGCTACCTCGACCCGTCCCTCGACGCCGAGGCCTTCGACGACGACGGCTACTTCCGCACCGGTGACCTCGGCATCGTCGACGAGGACGGCTTCGTGACCATCACGGGACGGCTCAAGGACGTGATCATCCGCCACGGCGAGAACATCTCCGCCAAGGAGGTGGAGGACCTGCTCTACGGCCACCCGGCCGTCGCCGATGTCGCCGTCATCGGCCTCCCGGACCCGAGGACCGGGGAGCGGGCCTGCGCGGTGGTGGCCGTGGCCGAGGGCCAGAGCTTCGACTTCGACACCATGAGCGAGTACCTCCGCGGCGGGGGTCTGCGGGTCAACGCGGTGCCCGAGCAGCTCGAACTGGTCGACGAGGTGCCGCGCAACCCCGCCGGCAAGATCCTGAAGCACACGCTGCGCGAGCGCTTCGCGGAGGCCGGAACCGACGATGGGAGACAGGCATGAGCCCGGTACGCAGTGAGGGCATCACCCTCGGACGGGGCGGCGAGGAGCACGACGCGGCCGACGCGGTCCTGGAGGGATTCCTGGTGCGCCGGTTCGAAGGTCGCGTGGCGATCGTCACCGGGGCCGGATCCGGCATCGGACGGGGTACGGCCCGCCGCCTGGCGGCCGAAGGAGCGTCGGTCGCCGCCCTCGACGTGTCGGCCGACGCCGTCGCCGAGACGGTGGCCGGCATCACCGCCGACGGAGGGATGGCCGTGGCCTACACCTGCGACGTCACGTCCGAGGCCTCGGTGGGGACCACGGTGGCCGCCGTCGTGGCCGACCTCGGGCCGCCCCGGGTGGTGTGCAACGTGGCCGGCATCGGCGGCTTCTACAACACCGAGGAGATGCCGGTGGAGCGGTGGCAGCAGATCCTGGGCGTCAACCTCACGGGCCCCTTCCTGGTGTGCCGGGCGGCCCTGCCCCACCTGCTCGAGCACGGCGGGTCGATCGTGAACGTGGCGTCGAATACCGCGCTCATGGGGCAGGCCTACTCCGCCGCCTACTGCGCGTCGAAGGCCGGCGTGCTCATGTTCACCAAGGCCCTCGCCGCGGAGTACCTCGGCAAGGGGGTCCGGGCCAACGTGGTCGCCCCGGGCGGCACCGACACCCCCCTGCTCGGCTCGTTCGGCCTGCCCGAGGACGCCGATCCCCGCCAGCTCAAGAAGCTGATGAGCCCGATGGGGTTCTCGACCCCGGCCGAGGTGGCCGCCTCCATCGCCTTCCTGGCCTCGGACGAGTCGTCCTACACCACGGGGGCAGTTCTGTCCGTCGACGGCGGCCTCACCATCTGATCCTCTGACCAGGGAGTACATCGCCGGAACCGCCCCGGGCGGACCCGGGCCGCACCCGCATGCAACAATGCGACAACGAGCGACAGTTTGTCGCTCTCCGACCTGCGAGGTGACCATGAGCGACGTGCGACCGGTGGAGCGGTGGGACACGGACTTCGACGTCCTGAGTCCCGAGTACGTGAACGACCCGTTCAGTATCTGGGACGAGCTCCGCCCGTCCTGTCCGGTGGCCCACACCGACCGACGCGGCAGCACGTGGCTACCCACCACCTACAAGGACGTGGTGGCCCTCGCCCACGACATCGAGCACTTCAGCTCGCTCGACATCGTCGTCATCCCCTTCACCGGCGAGGAGCCCGACGAGCCCGTGCTGCCCTACGGAGTCCCGCCGATCTCGGCCGACCCGCCGATGCACACGTGGACCCGCCGGCTGCTCCTGCCGTGGATGTCGCACCGCAAGGTGGAGAGCTACGAGGCCATGACCCGCGACCTGTGCAGTCGCCTCATCGACGGGTTCCTGGCCGATGGGCGGGCCGACGCGGCGGCCGACTACGCGCAGCAGATCCCGGTGCGGGTGATCGCCCACATCCTGGGGGTGCCCGAGTCCCTGTCGGACACGTTCACCGGCTGGGTCCGGGCCGTGCTCGAGTTTGCCGACGACGAGGAGCGCCGTCGCGAGGGAACGCTGGCCCTGATCGAGTACTTCGTCACCGAGCTGGAGCGACGGAAGTCCGAGCCGGGCGACGACCTCCTCAGCGCCCTCCTCCAGGCCGAGCAGGACGGCCTGCCGCTCGAGGACGCGGTGGTGCTGGGCATCGCCGCCATCACCCTCATCGCCGGGGTCGACACGACGTGGTCGGCCATCGGCTCGTCACTGTGGCACCTCGCCACCCATCCCGAGGACGCCAAGACCCTGGCCACGGACCCCGAGGCCATGCCCCTGGCCATCGAGGAGCTGCTGCGGGCGTACTCGCCGGTGACCATGGCCCGGATCGTGACCTCGGACGTCGAGTTCGAGGGCTGCCCGATGAAGGCCGCCGACAAAGTGCTGATGAACTTCCCCGCCGCCAACCGGGACCCGGCGGCGTTCGAGGACCCGGACCAGGTGATCCTGGACCGGGCCCACAACCGCCACGTGGCGTTCGGCTCGGGCATCCACCGGTGCGCCGGCTCCAACCTGGCCCGCATGGAGCTCCGGGTGGCCATCGAGGAGTGGCTCCGACGCATCCCCGACTTCCGTATCGACGAGGGGGCGGAGGTGACCTGGGCCGGTGGCCAGGTCCGCGGTCCCCGCTCCGTTCCGGTGGTGTTCCCGTGAAGATCCGCGTCATCGAAGACAAGTGCACGGGCCACGCCCGTTGCTACGGCCTCGCCCCCGAGCTGTTCTCGGTGGACGACTACGGCCTCTCCTCGGTGGTGGGCGACGGCACGGTGCCGCCCGAACTGGAGGACAAGGCCCGCCTGGCCATCGCCAACTGCCCCGAGTAC
>Ga0181528_10002170_pt1 | contig 12043 bp, 14 predicted proteins | sample PEATcosm2014_Bin_47_FD_119742 | JGI IMG/M metagenome (GOLD analysis project Ga0181528, IMG submission 119742) | Peatland microbial communities from MTU Mesocosm Facility, Houghton, MI, USA - PEATcosm2014_Bin10_10_metaG | ecosystem: Environmental > Terrestrial > Soil > Wetlands > Peat | place... | reverse complement strand
GTCAGATTCATAAAAATCGTCTGACAGCAACGGCATTTCCTCGGTATCGTCCCAAAGCAGGCCGGCATTGAATGCCTGATCTGCTGTATGCAGTGCCTGCAAGCGGTTTTCCGCTTCAATGCCTACCGAAACCCGGTGGACATAATCGATCTCATACGAGACCACGAATTTTATTGTCATGGTGTAACTCCTCTTGTTGTTGCAAGAGACCACGCCCAGACCGGACGCAGGTTCCTGCCAGGTTAAGATTCGATCAGATCGCTTTCATAAGGCTCGATCTCTTTATTACAGGCTGAGCAACGATCATTACAGGCGCAGTCCCATTCGTCATCCCATTCAAGGTGACAATAGGGGCAGCAGTAATGATTGATATACCAGACTGATGGGGTTTCAGAATGCGACTGACTGATGTCATTCAACAATGCTGAATTCATGGCCGGTTCCTCCAAAAAAGCAGAAACCGTCACCCGGCAGGATGAGGTTCCCGCAGGGTTAAAAAACGCCGTCAACAGCCAAAATCAGCAGCAACAGCACACTTGAAATTCCGCAAAAATCGGGTTATTGTTGGCAAAATCCCTAAATTAACGAGAAATTAGCCATGTTTGACTCGATTTTACGCATTTTTGATTTCCTAAGTCCTAATAGGACAAGGGAACAGTATCAACCTCGAAAACCGATGGCGATTCCGGTTGATGAACGCGTTTTTGCCATTCGGCATTGCCAACGAATTTTCAAAAAACTGGATACGATGGAAGCCGATATACTTAACAGCATTGATGATCCGGAACAAGCTTGGCCGTTTTTAAATAAAATCCGCCAGCTAAGACGCGAGACTCAAAATGATCTCCAATTTCTCTCGCCAGAATATCAAATGGTTTTTGCTTCGGCATCAACGCCACTTAGCCCGGTTCGCTCTGTTAATACGCGAACCGGCGCTAAACTTCAGGTTTTCAATGGCGGGCTTGTTGATTAACAGGCGAAGATAAACCGACGCCTTTTAAAGCTTCCCGCAATTGATGAACCTGATGGGCTGTTTTGGAAGAAGTTTCATCCATAACAACCGGTTCTTGAGCCGACCGATTTTTTGATTGGCGGCGTTTTTTGACTTCAGGCACGGGGTTAATCACTACAGGTTTGATTTTCTGTAATTCCCGTTCCAGTCTGGCTATTTCAATATCGGCCTCATAGAGTTTAATGGTTTTCTGCTTGGCCTGATATTGCCTATCCAGTCGATCCAGTTCACCACCAAAACCGCTATTGCGCCGATGAATTTCCTTACGCACCGTATCGGACATCACTTCCCAATCCACCTCATGGCTGATTCGAGGCATGATGACCGGTACAGAAGCCCTGGCGTTACGTTGCGCCCGATAGCGATTTATTGCCGCCATTGCGGTTTGCAACATCGCCAGCAGTTGCAGACAGGTTGCCCAAATCACCCGCAATGCGAGGATGAACATTGCCAATATGATGACGCCAAATATCAAGTTCATTGAAGATCTCCTTTAAAGAATTTTAAGAAAAATACTTCGAATGAACAGCGCCCGGCCGGGCAATGGTCGCCCGAAGCGGGTTAAATTAAATGCATTTTGCAGTGACAAAATACGGTATACATCGGGCTTGACGCACCCAACACGATCACGGTTTAACATGCTCGCCGCCTAAAGACGGAACGCCGGCCTAAGCCGGATTCAGCATTCGCAAAGGAATGCATGAAATATCTAGGTTTTCCAATACAATCGTTGCAAACAAATGCATTGGAAAATACCCATTCAAAAATCCGCGGCCGATAGCTTTATCACCAATATGGGTGATAAGCTACCGGCTACAGAACATCAGGCCGCCATCAACAGGGTTTTCGACAGCTCAAACAACTGGCTGCGAAGCTCCCTGAAATCATTGATGGTGATAGCCACCGGAAACAGATGACTGACATCAATGCCAAGACCCACACCCACGGTTTCAATGCCGCTATCGCGGCAACGCTGTAAAATCTCCAGCGTACTCAATTGATCGTTGGGTTGGCCATCCGTCATCACCATCATCACCTTGCGCGGTTCCCGGCAACGTAATAGTGAAGCCGCAGCAAACCAGATGACTTCCGTCATCGGCGTGCTGTTTCTGGCCGACAACGAATAGTTGCCGGTTCTGGACCGCACCCGCTCACCGTGTTCCAGTAAACGGAATACCGATTCATCATCAGCTCCAGGGAAAGCGGTAATACCGGGATTCACTCCGGGTATGCCTTCAAAAGCTAAAGCCAACGCCAGTGTAGCTTCCAGAGCAATCGATAGACGTGATGCAAACTTTTGCCCTTGATCATCCACAACCAGATCACCCATGCTTTCGGATTTATCCAGCAGCACATGAATTGCGGTATTCGGCGAACGCTTGATAGCGCCGCGTGCAAATATCCGCACATCACCCAAAGCCAGTTGCGGAATCCGCCTGCCGATGACTCGCCGTCCCCGGCAAGCCGGATGCGGGCGGATCAGGTTTTGCGATTGCACCAGACCTTGCAAGGCGGCACGGATTTTCACCGATTCGCTTTGCACCTTGTCCAGCAACTTTTGGCCGGCCGCTTGGTTACCGACCGGTTTTAAACCGGCCGGCATCACAGCGTCCTCAACATGGCGATCATCCAGCGCCAAAGCCGCTTTCACCGATTCAAACACATCCTGGTCAAGATCAGCGTCTGAGACAGACTGTATGGCCTCCAGTATTTGCCGGAAATTCACGTCATCATTTTCATCAACTTCAGATTGATAACCAGTTTCCGGTTGGGACTGATCATCATTTTGAGCTTCTGAATCAGAATTTGCAGCAGATGCTGAAACTGGAGAGGACTCCAGTTCTGCATCATCAGTATCGGTTGTATCGCCAGAATCTACTGAGGAGTCTGGGTTATCCAGAGAATCCGAGCAACCTGAATTATCCGGATTCGGCTCGGCTTGATCAGAATCCGAATTATCACTGCCGGCATTGTCATCAGCATCCAAATCAGAATCATCCTGTGCAGACTGAGCCGACTGATTATTCTGGTTTTGCTGTCTTGTCTGTTCGTGCTTTTCGCATTCCTGCTCAATCATGGCCAGGATGCGATCAGCCAGATTAAGGCAATCCGATTCCGACTTCAGGCCATCCGGCACTTCCGACAACAGACCTTTTAGTCTGATCACCGCGCCGGCAGGAAAATGTGTTTTAAGCATTTGTTCACTGATCTCGACCAAAGGATTTAAAGCGGTCTGACCGAGTACCCGTGACCGTAGGCTTTTCAACACATAGCCATACAGCACATTGGCCGGATGATCTGCCACGCTGGCGGCTATAAAACCGCCGTTAGCGATCATTTTTTCTATCACCGTTCTCAGCGTAAGCCGGGTGCCTGGAAAATCCTTGGCCAATTCATGCTCGATGCGGACATCTTCAATCGCGCCGCATAATCGCCGCCGTAATACCGAATTGCCGTAAGCTATGCTAAAGTCTGAATAGCGGATATGCGCCGATTCATGCGCCAGCAATCCCCAGGCGTAATCCTGATAATCGGGATCGTTGCCGTTGTAGGCTGGTAATTGAATCAACTTGCCATCTGTATAGGCCTGATCGCCGCCGACTTTCACCTTAATGCCAAAGCGGTTGCCGATAGCGGCGGCCACAATGGGAAAAGCGTTATGCAGTGTGTTATTTCTCATGGCTTGCTCCTAAAAGAAAAGGGCAAGCCATGGCCCAAAGGGGACGATGATTTGCCCCCCGTTGGGTTAATGTTTAAATTTTAAAGATGTTGCCGGTTAAAACCAGTAATCAGAGTCAGAGCCATCCTCGTTCTCTTCTGCAGTCGTCACCAAATCAAGTTCGAATCCAGAAGTTAATTTTGAATCAGGTGTTGATGAAGCGATTACTTCCAGTTCAGCGTCGAATGCATCATCCTCTTCGAAAATACCGTCAAACAGGCCGGAAAACTGGTTGTTATCGGTACCGGTTTGGCTGTCTTCAACGAAATCGGCTTCTTCCAAGGACTTGTCAGAAACTGTATCAACTTGGTCTGGTAATTCAACAGGCAAAGCCAATGAAGAAACGATAGGCAGATCGCTATCTACCTCCAGTTTTTCAGCTTCCTCCACCACAGCATGCCCTGCCAGCAAACCCTCGCCATGACGGCGAGTTTTATCCGGATCGGCCAGCAACATGGCGGTTGCCAGGATTTCTTGTAGCAAACTGCCTTCAATCGCACCTCGATCCGGGATTCTGGCTAACAGGTCGTCGATGGTGGTTACCACCGGCGCCACCCGATAATCCAGAAAGCCCAGACCGTCCAGCTTATCCCGTATTCGCTTGATAGGCCGTAGCGCACTGCGCGTGACCTGATCCTTGCCTAATAGGGACTGCTCAATCAAATGGTTGGCTTCCACCGCGATTTCGTGGAACATCTGTTCGCTTAATGAGCCGATTTTGTTCTCCAAGCGTTCTATGTCCTTTTCCGGCAGGGTTTCCGGCATGGCGACCGCCAACACCAGATAATCGAAGGACAGCCGGGTGGATACAAACTCCACCGAATCCACTGCCTTTTCGATAATGCCGGCGAATTCCGGATGTTTGACCAACCAATCATTGACCGCAGTATCATAGCCAGCCAGAAAGTCCGCCTTGGCCTTAGCAAAATCCTCGGCAATGCGATCCAATTCCCCGGTAATCGTGCTTGCAGATTCGCTGGGAATGATAAAACCGCCCAGAAATCGGGTGCCGACCCGTAAACATATGCGTTCGGCTTCCTTCTTTAGGCGATTGAACACCGTCAGCTGATCGGGATCGAGCAGCCGCTTGGAACCCAGGCTGGCTAAATCCTCCGGCGGCAGCTTGCTGCCATCGGCGAGCACCAGATCTTCCTTTTTCAATTTTTTTCGGGCGCCATAGATATTGGCTTCAACTTTCACCAACACCACTTTATCCAAAATGATTTGTGCAGTTTGCGTCATGTGTACCTCCTATATGAAAGAGGCGCACCTGACCCCGCTGGGGCTGGATGGCCCCTTTCGGGTTGAATGAACTAACTTTAACTATTTGCTGAATTACTTTAGTGTTTTTAGCATTTTGGCCATTTAACGGTTAAATAAACAGCTTACTTTCAGTTAAAACCAATTATCGTCCTGGTCGGCCATGGCCAAAGCAAGATTCAGTTTTGGTTTCAACAATCCCAGCATTTCCGCCAATGGTCGAACCGCTTCAAGATCAGCGCCAAAAAACGCCAGCACCTCCGGCTCCACCTTCAGATCAGCAGTAATTTCCCGGCTGTTTTCGGTCGCCATGCCGATTTCCACCCCGGCAAAACATTTAAACTTCAACGCCATCAACAACAGCCAAGGCATAACGCCATGCACTTGTTGTATCTGGCCGCTTAGCGTAAAGTTTTGCGGATTTAGGGTATGGTCTATCAGCTGTTGCCAGCCGTCCCAATCCTGCTCAGACATAGGAAACAGCTCTTCACAGGCTTGAATTGCGCCAAGCATGCGCCTAACTTCGATTCCCAGCATGACACAAGACTCATGGTCGGCTTTACAGTCGATATGCCAGTACAACGGGTCTACCACGGATCTCGCGTGATCATTTTGTACGCTAAGGCTTACACTGTTTTCAGTATGCTGATCCAAGTTTCCGTTTTGATTCGGATTGGAAAACCTGACATTGCCTTCCTGATCAATCTCGACTTCAGCGACAAAGACATAGCCCTTGTTCCGCTTTTGCCGTTCGATGGCGGCCTGACTAATGCCGCTACGCGTGCCTGAACTGGGTAAACACGATGCCGTCTTGCCCCAGCGAGTGGTGATTGAACCATCTGAATTGCTTTTGACCGCCCAATCCTTGCTGGAACCGTCACTATTGCGATGCCGAAATAAATTCCACTTCGCCATGGTTACACCTGCCAGTCATCGCCAAACACATCCTTGGCGATGCGATGGATCGCTTCGCGTTCGGCAGGTTCGGCTCTAAAAGTCAGGGCTCTGTCCAACGAGTAAGCCAAGGCATTGGGAGCGCTTTTAAAGGTCGCCACCAATGAAGCCCAACGCACCAGACCACGAGTCGATAAAGTCACCGACAACATGCCGCCGCCGTCAGCGCCACCGATAAATACCTTGCGGATCTGATTGGCGACTTTGATCATGCTTTCGCGCACCGTATCAGGCATGCTGGGCACTACATCGGCTAGCAGTTTCATTTCATCGTCTGGATCGGGATAACCCACTTCCATCAGTCGAAATCTATCTAAAAAAGCCAGATTCTGACGCAATACCCCTTGATATAATCCCGATTGATCGCCGGCGCCGGCGCTATTGCCGGTGGCGACCAGACGGAATTTGGGATGCGGCGCAATCACTTGCCCGGTCTGTGGTATCGTTAAAGGTTTGCCTTCTACGATCTCGTTCAGACCGATCAGTTCGGCAGGATCAACCGCGTCAATTTCATTGATCAGCAGTACATGTCCGAGCTTGACAGCCAGAGTTAACGGGCCATCTATCCATTTCATGCCGCCGCCGTCGATCAGCATGTACTGACCGAGCAAATCGTTCAGTTCCATGCGGCCATGACCGGTGACGGCATGGACGCCCCAATGCAATCTGGCGGCGACTTGCTCCAGTAACGAGGTTTTACCGGAACCGGTCGGGCCGGTCAGATATAAACCATCGCCATTGGGCGAGCCTAAAAACGCCAGCACATCGCGCAAATGATCCTTGCGGAAGACATAAGGCTTTTGCGTTGGCACATAAGGATTTTGAGCGGGCTCAAAACCTTCGACCTTCATACTGGCCGGTGCGTTAATGCCAAAGGTATCGGCGATTGAATACTGTTTTATCATAGTGAACTCCTTATATTTGGGTAAAACCCGAACAACAGGGGCGCACCATTCCCCATAGGGGGAACAGGTTCCCCTTCGGGTGGATGAATATGCCTGGCAAGCCAGGAGTTTACATAACGGTCAGAACCAATAATCGGTTCCAACCATGGCTTTCAAAGCTTCGGCGTCAAATGGCACCTCGGCGTGTTTGCCGTCGTCGTCGCGGCAGGTCATGCGGATACGCTGAGCGGAAGGTTTACGATAGGCTTCCAGCGTTGCTTCCGGACAATCCGGCAGTAGCGCCTTGATGGCAGCCTTGTAATCGATCACGCCTTGCGCCAGATAGCGGTTGACCCGTACGCCTGAATGCTCGGCGGCCAGATAATCGCCCATCATCTCCACCAGGGCTTTTTCGTAATGCGCCTGCTGGAACTGAATGACTTCGATCTGGCCCTTGATTTCTTCAAGCAAATGCTGGTTTTGCCGGTAATTTGCCGCCAGCTTTTGCCAGGCCAGTTCACTGGCGCCTTTGGGAATGTAAAGATCGCGCTCGGGATTCTTATCGGGTTCCTTGCGGTTCTTGACATTAGCCCAAAACGTCATGGCGGTTTGGATCAGCGAGTTGATGAAGGCTTCATCACGGCGGATTTCAAACTCCACGTCCTGACCTTCGTGATAGAAGAACAGAAAACCGCGTTCAGCTTCCGACACCAGTAGTTGCTGTTGCACCTGGTGCCAGTAAAGCTTATAGGCTTCCGACCATTCCCGGTTCAGCACCACATCCAGAAACGTGGTTTCATGCGGGCATTTCACTTCCACGGGCTCGTTTTGCTCGGACAGGCCGTCAAACGAAGCCCGCATCAGCGGAAACCGTTCCGACTCGCCGCACACCGGTAACAGCAACACATCGTGCTTTTCCTCGAAGCGTTGCAAGGCCAAAGGTTCCTGGCGAATGCCGGCCTGAATCAACGGGTTGTTGTCCAGGTTTTGCTCCAGCACCAGACCGATTTTCTCCGCGTACAAACGCCAAGGCGTTTTATACGGGGAACGGTTCATGATCACCGCCGCCTCGCTGGCGCTAACGCCTTGTAATCGCCATTGCCGCCATTCTTCAGATCGCTGGGAGACATTGACGACTTTCATCACCACTGCCCCTGTAACTGAATATGGCAACCCAGACGGATGGTCGGGACGCCGCGTTCGATGAGTTGACGCTGACAGCGTCTGGCCCAGTGGTAATCAGCAAACAGCAACAAGGTTTTATCGGCTGCGCAAAAACACAGTCCGCCATAGCTTTCCGCCAGGATTTTCAGCTCCAACCTGGACAATGGGTGCGGCTCAGTAATGAGCCGGCCCGGTTTCCAGTTACGTTCCAGAAAACCTCGGCCATGCCGGCGTAACACGGTGGGTGAATCGTAGCGTCGCCAGTCGGTATGACAAGGCATACGGTTAAACGATTGATCGATTGCATTCATGACTTCTCCTTATAACAATGAGAGCGTCATGAACATCACCCCAAGGGCGAGACATGACGCCCTGAGAGGGTGGAAACGAATACCGGCAGCTAAAATCTAGCTGGCGCCGGCAGAAAGAATAATCCAGTTAAGTCCGCGCGGAACCCAGCGTCTCACGAGCCTGATTCAAAGCCTGTTCAGCAGGCGTCAAAGGCGGTAAAACTTCACCTTCAATTGGCTGATTACCATTGACCGATGCCGATTTGTGTGCCGCCGAGGCTTTATCCAGTTCCGCAATGGCGAAGGTTAAATCCAGCCCTGAGAACTTGTTATTGGAATAGTCGTAAGCGGCTTGCCAGGCGCCGGCCAACGCAGTGCGTCGCACCAGTTCCGCCACGGCTTTTTGCACCTTGGGACTGATCATCGACAAATCGATGACACGCGGCGAGTCATTAATACCGGTTTCGGACTGAGCACCAGTACTAGCTGGTTCTGTCTCAGTGTCGATTCGAGTAGCTTGACCATTGATCACTGTGGCGTCATTCAAATCGTCCAGGCTTTTGCCATCCATCTCTTCGGCTGCATACCCGCATTCTTCCGGAAAAGCCGCCCGTAACGAGGCCGCCTTACCGCACTTGGCCAATTGTCCTTTGGGACGCTTGATCCACATCGCGGTGGGAATTTGCGAAATTTTGCCGCCAGCAGTGCTATAGGCTTCCATCCAGTACACTTCCTCGGTGAATGCACAGCGGCGGCCATTGACCAAACGGTAAACCGTCACCGCCACCCATTCCGGAAAAGTCACCGTAACCGAGGTTTCCTGCCATTGATCGTTATCATCCTTATAGCGTCCGCTAAAAGTATGTGTCTTGTCAGGGCCCCAAACCGGTCTGTCCATACCGGCCCAAAGACCGGTGCGCGAAGCAGTGGTCTGGATTTCCATGATGGACGGCCAGACGGTTTCCACGCTGCGACCCAAGGCGGCGCTCCACATCGGCACCACATGCACCGGTTTTTTGAAGATATCCAGCTTACGGGTGCGGCAGTAATCCAGCGCCATCATGATGGCTTCCGGAGTTTTGGCGGTTGGGAAAGTGACTTCCGTCAGCACTTTCCAGGACTGCTCGGATAGTTCGTAAATCTGCCTGGCCTCAACCGGCATCGGCAAATTTCGGGTTCGAGTCTGGTTATTTCTATTATTGGAATTGGACATTGCGTTTCTCCTTATCAAAAACTGAGGACGCAATATCCCCGCAGGGGATTACGTCCCCATGGGGTTAAAAGACCGGTGCAGCGGAATGCTGAAACGGCTAAATTATGAAAAAGCGATCAAGCAGCCACAAGGCAAAACGACATCAACGGCAATCAAGCCATTCAAAACGGAATGTCGTCGTCGAAACCGTCATCAGCAAACGAATCGCTATTTTGCTTCGAATCATTAGGCTGAGATTTGCCTGACTGATCTCGATTCTTACGGGAACGATTGGATGAGTTTCCAGCATGACGGTTCTGACCGGCTTGATTACCAGTCTGCTTGCCGTTCTGGCTTAAATCATCATCCGGATCATTAGCTCGATCCAGCATTAACAGGTCGTTGGCGACAATTTCGGTAGTAAAACGCCGTTCGCCATCTTTTTCCCATTGCTGGTAGCGTAAGCTGCCTTCCACATAGATCTTGCCGCCTTTTTTAAGATATTCGGAAGCAATTTCCGCAAGATTGCGGAAAAACACCACCCGATGCCAGTCGGTGCGTTCCTGACGCTGACCGGCCTGATCATTCCATACCTGCGTTGTCGCCAGACGTATGGTTACGACCATCCCGCCGGCTGGCAAATAACGGACATCAGGATCGCTGCCGATATTGCCCAACAAAGCCACTTTGTTTACACCACGACTTGCCATATTGTTTACCTCCAATCCGGCCGCGCCCGGAAAAAACCGAATGAACCCACAGGCGCGGCAGCGGGCTAAAGTCCGAAGGCAAACCATCCCGGCAGGGAAAGTTTTCCCTGGACAGGATCAAATATACAAAAAAACAAACATCGGGCTTGACGCACCCGACACGCTGGTGAAAAAACCAACGCCGCTTAAAAACGGAACGCCGGCAAATGCCGGATCAAGACGTAAAAAACACGTCATGAAATGTCTAGGTATTGAAGCAGAAATTTTTAATCCGTTGCTTGCAAAAAATAAGAAATTAACGATTTTTTGCAAGCAAGCCAAAAAAAATTTGCCGTACCATCGGCTAATAATTTTTTTCACAAAAAAACGGTATAGGCATGGCAGAAACCACCACACAGGAAAAGCCCGTTCGTCCGGCAATCAGCAGACCGGTATTTGAACGCACCATCAAAATCAACAGCGAACAGGCTATTCGAGTCATCCGCAAAAGCTATGATCGTTTAATCAAGTCCCTGTATGCGATTGATGTCATTTTGCGGATCATTGGCGAGGAACAGGCTATAGACGAACTGGAAGGCATGGTTAGCAACATGATCGGCGAATGCGCCCAGCAACTTCAGGAGGAAAAAACCAGGTTGGACAAGATTTACACCGAAAACGGGCTTACCGAAACACCCACTTACACCCACCCCCAGGATTTTAAAGCGCAGATTACTTCGCCGCAGGTTGCCCAGTTCCTGGAGCTGATCAAGCTGCTGGATCAACTGATGATCGTCATGGATACCTTATGGCTCTGCCAGATATTGAGCAATAAACAATGTTCTGAGGCGCACTATCACTGGCAGCAAAGGCTGCAAAGATTGGCTAACCGGATAGTTACGATTGAACGGATCGCGCATAGGGCTGCTTATGAACAAGGCCATGGTCAGGCAGTACAGATGGCAAGACAAGAATCCGGGTTAACGGCTGAGCCGGAAATTATACCTGAGCATGAAAACCTGAGCCACTTTGATAAAACGGATTTGGAAACGGACTGATCTAAAGTGCCTCATCAAATTTATTTAAAGGGTCTTGTCGGTTAGAAGTCACGCATTGTCTCTTTATATTAATTTTATCCAAACATAGAGTGCAGCCAGCTCTTGAGAAAGGCCCATAAATTTTTTGTTAATGATTTTTGTGCTGTAGGCGAAGATGTCACTGAGGGTTTCGTCATCGACTTTTCAACATTTACCCTTTCAAAATAGGCTTTTTTGAAAGCGCGATCTCGTTTACGTCCATGATTAATTTCTTGTTGCGTCATTGAACCAGCCCAAATTATATGATTACCTCTGATCCAATAGTGCGATTGGCAAGGATGATTCCAGTTTCCAATTGACGGTTTCAGCGTTACTGCGTCACCAACGACCATAAGCGTCCAGTCTGTAGGTGTAATCGGCGTAACAATTTTGACTCCGCAGCCACAGCAGCATTTGTGCGCTGCAGTGCTGTATTTTCGAGAAATGTAAAGCACTCCCTCTTCAAGATTGCTAGGGATGAATTCGACGAATTTCGGAGTAATGCTGATTATTTTCAAACTCTTGCATCCTTAGTTAAGCTATGTGAGTTAATCGTATAGATAGAATTATGCTCGTTTATATTATCTAAGTAAAAACCGTAATATTTTTTCCACTTGATCACAGCGAGTGTTGCATTGAGTGCATTTAAATCAGCAACCTGGATGTTCGATGCATACAGATCATTTGCCCGCGCCTCTCTGAAAGACACTCTCTCGGCAATATGGTCGTTTTTTTGCGGCGTGCTAAGCGTAGTTCGGCATTGCCCCATTAAGCTATCCTGCCGGAACATTTGAACATCCATC
>Ga0181528_10002168_pt1 | contig 12047 bp, 7 predicted proteins | sample PEATcosm2014_Bin_47_FD_119742 | JGI IMG/M metagenome (GOLD analysis project Ga0181528, IMG submission 119742) | Peatland microbial communities from MTU Mesocosm Facility, Houghton, MI, USA - PEATcosm2014_Bin10_10_metaG | ecosystem: Environmental > Terrestrial > Soil > Wetlands > Peat | place... | reverse complement strand
CTCGGGCGAGTTCCGCCGTCGCTGGCTCGAACCGATCTGGACTCGGCCTGCCAGCGCCCGGTGATCTGGCTGCATGCGGTTTCCGTGGGCGAAGTGCTGGCTGCGAGCCGGCTGGTAGAAGAGTTGGCGCAGCAGTTTCCCGATTACCGGCTCCTGATCTCGACTACAACCTTGACCGGCCAAACCCTGGCTCGCGAGCGGTTTGGAGACGATTGTGTTTTTTATTGTCCGCTGGATCTACCGTGGGCTGTTCGGTCGTACCTGAATGCTCTTCATCCGAGTCTGCTGATTTTGGCCGAAACCGAGTTCTGGCCCAACCTTCTGAGTGGCTGCCTCCGCCGTGGAATCCCCGTGGTTGTGGTCAATGCTCGCATTTCCGACCGCTCCTGGCCTCGCTACCGCCGCTTTCGCTGGTTCTGGCGACCTTTCCTTAGCCGTCTCAGCCGAGTCCTCGCTCAAAGCGAAGCGGATGCCGATCGTCTCAAGGAGATCGGCTGTGCCGAAGGCCGGGTGTCAGTTGCCGGCAATCTCAAGTTCGACATACGCGCCGCCCAGTGCTCTGAGGCTACTGAGCTGCTGCAGGCTCTAAAGCATGGACTGCGCCTGGTGGTCGCCGGCAGCACGCTGGAGGGTGAAGAGGCAGCATTGCTCGGTGTCTGGCCGCGCCTGCTCGAAGAAATGCCGGGCTTAGCCCTGGTGATTGCTCCACGGCATCCAGAGCGCTTTGACGCCGTGGCAAGGCTTCTGGAGGCGTCCGGCTATCCCTGGAAGAAGCGTTCTGAGTGGCGATCTGAGCCAGCGGGCGCCATCAAGCCGCTGCGGCCGGGACAGGTGGTGTTGCTGGACAGCATAGGTGAGCTGGCATCGGTTTATTCCCTTGCAGCTGTCGCCTTTGTGGGGGGCAGCCTGGTTCCGGCAGGCGGCCATAACCCGCTGGAGCCAGCCCAGTTTGGAGTCCCGATTGTCATGGGAGCGAACTATGCTAACTTTCGCGCCATCACAGAAGATCTGCTCGCGCACGACGCGCTTCGCATTGCTGAGAATGAAGAACTGGCCGAGGTCTTGGTCGACTTGCTGCTGGATCGCCCAGCAGCGGAGGCAATAGGTATTCGGGGCCAAGAAGCGTTTGAACAGCATTCCGGAGCCACCGGCCGGTGTCTTGAGGCGTTGCGGGAACTCCTTGGCGGTGACGCGCCCCAGGCTTTGCCGGTTGCGGTGGAAGCCCTCCAGTTGCAGCCGAGCGAGACCGAACCGGCCCAGCCCGAGCCCACGCAAGTGGAGCGAGTTCAAGCGCTGTCAGTCTTATATCAACCGATTCAAGAGCAGATAGTTCAGCCTGAGGCGGCTGCGTCCTTGCCGACTTCGTCTCCAATGGCGCAGGATGGGGGCAATGCCTGATCAAATGGCCCGACAGAGTAAAAGGCGTTCCCGCACCACGCGCGCTCTTTTGTTGCCGATGGTTCCTTTTTACCAGCTTGCGCTCTGGCTGCGGGAGCGGCGCCTGGGATCCAGGGCGGAGCCGGTACGGCGGCTTCGTTCGCCCGTTGTAAGCATTGGCAACCTCTCCACAGGCGGCGCAGGCAAAACGCCTCTCGTCATCGCGCTCGGCAAAGCGCTTGCGGCGCGCGGGCTGCAGGTGAGTGTGCTCACCCGGGGTTATGGACGGCGCGACCAACTGCCCACGCGCGTGGCGCTGGCTGGTACCGCCGAGGAGTTTGGCGATGAGCCACTGCTGATTGCCCGCGCCGGGGGCGTGGTGGTTTATGTTGCCCCCGAGCGCTACGATGCAGGCCTGCTTGCCGAAGGAGACGCGGCGGCCATTGCCTTTCTGGGTGAGGAACTGAAGCAGGTGGTGCATCTGCTCGACGATGGCTTTCAGCACCGGCAACTACACCGGGACCTGGATGTTCTGCTGCTCGGCCGGCGGGATTGGACAGACAGACTGCTCCCGGCGGGGAACCTCCGCGAGCCGCTGAGCGCCATCCGCCGTGCAGACGTCCTCGCCATCCCTGCCGAGGACCCGGAGTTCGAGGGGGAATTGCGGTCGTGGGGTTGGCAAGGGCCGGTGTGGCGTTTGTGGCGACGAATGGAAGTACCAGCCATGGATGGACCGGTAGCCGCCTTCTGCGGGATTGCGCGACCAGAACAGTTCTTTGACGGTTTGGAAGCCTCCGGGCTGCGGCTGGCCGCGCGCAAATCCTTTCCCGATCACCACAGCTACACGGCCGCTGACCTCGACAAGTTGCAGAAAGCTGCCCGGGCTGCAGGAGCCGTGGAACTGATCACAACGGAGAAGGATCTGGTACGCGTGGGCAATCTGACTTCTGCCTTTCCGGCCTCTTTTCCGTTGAAAACTGCCAGGCTGCGCATCGAGATTGACCAGCAGGACGAGGCAATCGCCTGGCTGTTGGCACGGCTGCAGTCTGCCCCGGCGAACACGTCCCTGTGAGAAGATCTGTATTTGCACACGCAATCCAAGTTTCGCTTACTCGTGGTACGGCTGGGCGCCATGGGCGACATCCTGCACGCTCTTCCAGCGGTGACAGCGCTTCGCGTGACTCATCCCGGCTGGGTGATTGACTGGGTTGTAGAGCCGCGCTGGCGGGCCATGCTTGCCGCCGAAGGTAGCGGTGGTCGGCCAACCGAACTGAATGCCGCCAAGCCCAATCCAGCTCAACCGATCGTGGACCAGCTTCATTTTGCATCGACCAAGGACTGGCGCAAGTCCCCCACAGGCGCCCAGACCTTTCACGAAATCAATGCTTTACGCCTTGCGCTCAGAGCCGGAGACTACGATACGGTGCTTGACTTGCAGGGTGCTGTGCGTTCAGCGGTGATTGGGCGCCTTGCCGGCTGCCAGCGTCTTATTGGTGAAGACGAGCCGCGCGAACGTGCAGCGCGATGGCTTTTCAGTGAGCGCGTTGTCACCCAGGGTACCCATGTCATTGAGCAGGACGTGGAACTGGCGGCGGCGGTGGCGGGGGATGAACTGCGGCCGATGGGACCGTGGCTTCCGGTCGACCCAGCCGCCGAAGCCTGGGCCGACGGTATTCTGCGCGCCGAGGGAAGATCTGCAACGGTTCTGGTCAACCCTGGCGCCGGGTGGGGCGCCAAGCGCTGGCCGGTTGAGCGATATACTGCTGTCGCAAAGGAACTTATCGGCCAAGGTTTGCGAATCCTCGTCAATGTTGGGCCCGGTGAAGAAGAACTGGGCGATGCGATCGTGAGCGGCACCGGGGGGGGCGCCGTTCCGCTGACGTGCACACTGCCGCAGCTCATTACTGTTACCCGCCGGGTGGGTCTGGTGATCGCGGGGGACACCGGCCCGCTTCACCTGGCCTGCGCGCTGGCCAAGCCGGTGGTGGGCATCTACGGACCGACCGACCCGAGCCGGAACGGACCATATGGGACTCGATTCCGCGTCCTGCGCAGCCCGGAGAGCCGGCGCGACCACACGCGGCATGCTGCGCCGGAGGCCGGGTTGCTGACCATCACACCCGCAGACGTGGTAAAGGTCGCAAAGGAGCTGCTTTGTGAGGAGGACGAGAGATGAGCCTGGACTCCGATACGCAACCCCTGGATTGGATCGCACGGTGGCAGCGGGTGGCGCGGCGCATCCGGGTGCCGCTGGGCTTTCTGACCGCGGCGCTTTACCTCTTCGAGCTATGGCGGCGGGAGCCACGGCCGGCGGCGGTGGCCTGGAGCCTGACGCTGGTGCTGCCCGGGCTATGGTTGCGGGGCTACGCGGCGGGATACGTGAAGAAAAACCGGGAACTAACGATGACCGGCCCTTACGCACACACCCGTAACCCTTTGTATCTGGGGTCGATGCTGATTGCGGCGGGGTTTGCGGTGGCGCTGCTGAGCTGGCCGGTGGCGGTGGTGCTGGCGGTGGGATTTGGAGTGATCTACGTGCCGGTGATTGCCTCCGAAGAGAGGTTTCTGAGGGCCACATTTGCCGATTTTGACGCCTATTGCGGACGGGTGCCGCGGCTGGTTCCGCGGCTGACACCGGGGCGGGCGCCCGGTGGCGAAACCGGTTCCGGAGCCTTCTCGCTGGCGCTTTATCTCAAGCACCGCGAGTACAATGCAGGTATAGGGGCCGCACTGCTGTACCTCAGCCTGCTCTTCCTGCGGCCGGCTTTCGGCGTACTCGTCCATGTGCTCCGGTGAGCGCTTCCTGCGCCAAAAGAGTCAAATTACCAATTCTTGAAGGAGCTTTACTCTGACGTTGAAGACGCGCATCACCGCAGCACTCGTTTCCTGCGCCCTTGCCCTGGCGGCCGGGGCACCGGCCCAGCAGGTGCCGCTTCTGACCGCGCCGCGCGCGGGGTTCAGCTTCCCCGAGAAGCAGACTCTTACCTATGCCGTGGACTGGCGTGTCTTCCCCGCCGGGACGGCCGTACTGCACTTTGAGGCGAACGGCAACAGCGAGCGCATCACCGCCAACGCCGACACCATTGGGGCCATCAACCTGCTGTTCCACGTGGGCGACAAGTTCCAATCCACCTTCGACCGCGACAAGGGGTGTACCAACGAGTTCGACAAGCAGACGGTTGAGGGGCGGCGGCAGGTGAACTCCACCATGAGGCTGGACTATGAGCAGGGGAAGTCGATCCTGGACGAAAAGAACCTGGTTACTGGGAAAGCGAAACACATTGAAGCGGCGGTGCCGGGGTGCATGACGGACCTGCTGACGGGCATCTACTATGCCTCCTCACAGCCGATGGAAGTGGGCAAGACGTTCGTGATCCCGGTGGTGGACGCGATGCACATTGTGCCGGTGACCATGAAGGTGGAAGGGCGCGAGGAGATCAAGACCCCCCTGGGCACGTTCAAGACGGTGCGCGTGCAGCCGACGGCGGACGCGGGTGTGGTGAAGAACCGCGGCAACATCTGGATCTGGTACACGGACGACGAGCGGCATTTGCCGGTGCAGATGCGGGCGCGGCTGTTCTGGGGCACGATTACCTTCCGGCTGACGGGCAACGAAAACAAGTAGGTTCGACCCCTAAGAGCTCCAACGCCCAGGAATTCCCCTTTGCCGTGAACCCCTCAAAACGGCGTTTTTTGCGCCTTTTTTGCATGTAACCCGATTGGTTTCATGGGGCTGGAAGGAAAGAGGGGGGAGGGGTGCTATTTTTCCCCCTCCGGACGGTGCGGGGGGCGGGCCAGATTCGTCTGTATTCTGCCGCTTTGCGGGCCAGCTTGGGGCTGCCGATTTCCATCTTTCGAACCTTCCAAGTTCATTGTGCGCCAAGGGTGGAAATACTATGCAAACGATTTGAGAAAAAATTGGCCGTCGGTGGCGGTGTCTGGGCGATTGCATGAAGGTGTATTGGGTCTCAGGCGGGTTTCACAGCGCCCCGCAAGGGGCGCGATGGAAGGGTGTTGCCTGTTTCCCAGGGCAGCGCTGCGCTTGCCCTGGGCTATTTTCGACCGGTCCCTCCGGGACCTCAGAGCATTTTGGAGCAAAGTGATCGGCTGAGAGGATCTCAGGGCCTCTGGTTGGTCCTTCGTGCGCTTGCCATGCTGATTTCCGTCGGTCACTGACCACCCTTGTTCTGCCCCGGTATAATCGCTGCCGTCAGTATTTCCCTGCGGCCGCCTGCAGCGAAACCAGGGTTACCGTGTCCTGTTGAGTCTTGTGCAGGGTTGCCGCTCCCTGATGGTCGCGTCACCTTGACGGCTTTGCATTCGGGATACAGCAGCCCGGGTTTGCTATAGGCCATTTTGAGCAGGGGGAATTCCAGAGAACAGCCGGGACGCCTGGCCGCCTGCACAGCCGGCTTGCGCTCCGGGCCCAACTTTGAAGAAGAGAGTGAACCGCAACCATGCGCTACGTCGTCGGCATCGATCTTGGTGGCACCGCCATTAACTACACCGTGGTGGACGAAAAACAGAACATCCTTATCCAGGGCCTTTGCGAGCATCCGGCCCGCTCGATTGAAGGCCCCGAGATCTGCCTCCAGCAGATTGCCGACGGTTTGGCACCCGCCCTGGAGCGCGCCGGTGTTTCCATTGACGAAGTTGCCGCCGTGGGCCTGGACACGCCCGGACCGGCCTCGGCTACCGGTGTGCTCAGCTCGAAAGGCTCTACCAATTTTGTCCATGCCCACTGGGCCGGCTTCGACATTCGCGGTGCTCTGGAGAAGAAGCTCGGCAAGCCAGTGGTTTACCTGAACGACGCCAACGCGGCCGCCCTCTGGGGCCACTTCGCCATCTTCGGATCGAACTCCGGCAAAACCTCCATCTCCATCATTGTGGGCACCGGCAACGGCGGCGGCGTGATTGTGGAAGACAGGGTGGTGGTGGGGCGCAACGGCTTTGGCGGCGAGCTGGGCCACGTCCTGGTGCCCTACTCCGAGATCCCGGAGATTGCCGGCCTCCATCCGCGCTGCAACTGCGGCCGCATCGGCGACCTGGAGTCCCTGTGCTCGCTCACCTCCATCCGACTGCATGTGCTGCCATTCCTGCTGAAGCAGCACCCGGAGCACGAACTGAACCAGCTGGACATTTCCAAGGCCGCTTACAAAGCCCGCAGCCTGGCGGCAGCCGGCGACCCGCTGTGCCGCACCGTCTTCAAGATCCAGGCGCAGGCCCTGGGCCTGTTTTTCGACGAGATGGTGAACACCTTCGACCCCGACGCCTTTATTGTGGGAGGCGGAGTGCTGGAAGCCACCGAGGAGTTCGCGAACTGGTTCATTGACCAGACGCGCAAGGGCATGGGCGCCCAGCGCGAGGAGCAGGCCGACATTCCCATTCACGTGATCCCCAATGGCGACTGTGCGGGCGCGCTTGGGTCGGCGATTGCCGCGCTGAACCATATTGCCGAGGCCAAGTAGCCAAACGCATCTGAGCCTTCTCTTGCCGGCAAAATGGCATCCGGGCCTGAAGGTCAACCCCACAGCCCCTCAGTTCAGGGGCAAAAATGCCCCTGCTCCCTCCGCGTGAAGAACCCGCGCCCAGCCCGGGACTCTGCTCCCGGTGTAAACTTCTTCTTCGCGCGGACGCGAACGACTGCTCTGTGCGAAGAGGAAAAACTCCCATGCGCAAATTTTTTCTTGGTCTCGCTCTCGTCTTCCTCGCGGCAGGTTCGTTCTGCACGGCCCAGCCTGCTCAGCCCAAGCGGCCCATGACCTTTGAGGACATGATGGCGATGAAGCGGCTGGGGGAGACGGCTGTTTCGCCGGATGGGAAGTGGCTGGCTTACTCGGTGACGACGGTAAACCTGGCGGCGAATACCAAGACGGCAGAGCTGTGGCTGCAGGCGATTGGGGGCCCCGGTTCCGAGAGTCAGCCGCCGATGAAGCTGGCGGTGGCGCAGCCGGGGGATGGCGGGCCGCAGTTCTCCGCAGATGGGAAGCGGATTCTGTTTCTTTCCGGACGCGAGGGCGGGCAACAGGTCTGGATGGCGGACTTCGACACGGCGACCGGGGCGACGAGCAACGCGAAGAAGCTGACCGGGATTTCGACCGAGGCGGATAATGCGCAGTGGTCGCCGGATGGGAAGTCCGTGGTTTTCACGTCTTCTGTTTATCCGGATTGCCCGGCGATTGCGCCTGCGGACGGCGGGGCAGGGGACAAGTGCAACGCCGACCGGGATGCGGCGAAGGCGGCGAGCAAGGTGAAAGCGCAGGTGTTTACGCACCTGCTGTACCGGCATTGGAACCATTACACGGGAGAGAAGCGGAGCCACCTGTTTCTGGTTGCGGTGGAGACGGGGGCGGTGCGCGACCTGACGCCGAACGATGCGCACGATGTGCCGCCGTTTTCGCTGGAGGGCGGTGGGGGTTTCTCGATTGCGCCGGACGGGAAGGAGCTGGCGTTTACGGAGAATCCTGACCCGGTGCCGGCGATTTCGACCAGCGCGCAGATTTATACGCTGGATTTGACGGATGCGGCGGCGAAGCCGGTGAAGGTGAGCACGTCGGCGGGTGGGAATTTCAATCCGGCTTACTCGCCGGATGGGAAGTGGCTGGCGTGGCGGAGCCAGGCGCGGGCGGGGTATGAGAGCGACCGGTTCCGGCTGATGGTGTATGACCGGGCGGCAAAGACGACTAAGAATCTGCTGCCTAATTTTGAGAATTGGGTGGATGAGTTTGCGTGGGCTCGGAACTCGAAGATGCTCCTCTTCGCTTCAGGCAAAGAGGGCGAATCGCCAATCATGATGGCGACGATTGACGGGAATCCTGCATTCATCGCGACCGACGGCGAGTTCGGCGACCTTCATCCACTACTGGATGGCTTCACCATTGTTGCTACGCGGATGCGTGTTGGCGCTCCGAGCGAGGTGGTCCGGGTTAGTTTGGACTCCGGCATTCCTACCAGCGATCGAGCCCAGGATGTTACCCACCTCAACGACGCCCTTCTGGCCCAGCTCGACCTGCCAAAGATGGAGTCCTACTGGTTCAGTGCCGCTGACAAGACCAAAGTTGAGGGCTTTATCATCCGGCCGCCGGGGTTTGATTCGGTGAAGAAGTATCCGGTGAAGTTTCTGATTCATGGCGGGCCGCAGGGGGCTTGGGGCGACTCGTGGTCGTATCGCTGGAACGCGGAGCTGTTTGCGGCGAATGGGTATGTGGTGGTGATGATCAACATGCGCGGGTCGACGGGGTATGGGCAGGCGTTTGTGGATGGGGTGAACGGGGACTGGGGCGGGAAGCCGTTTACGGACCTGATGACGGGCCTGGACTACGCGGAGCAGCACTATCCGTTCATTGACAAGACGCGGGAGTGCGCGCTGGGGGCGAGCTATGGCGGGTACATGGCGAACTGGGTGCTGGGACATACCAACCGGTTCAAGTGCATTGTGAGCCACGACGGGATGTTCGACGCGGAGTCGGCGTTTGGAACGACGGAAGAGGACTGGTTCAACATCTGGGAGTTCAAATTTCCAAACACCCAGGGGGGGCATCCGTGGGATTACTACGGCAGGCCGGACAGCGAGAACCCCTTCCGGAGGTGGTCGCCGTCGCTTTCGGCAAAGAACTTCAAGACGCCGACGCTGGTGGTGCATGGGCAGCTGGATTACCGGCTGGATGTGTCGGAGGGGTTCCAGCTGTTTGACACGCTGCAGTTGCTGAAGGTGCCGAGCAAGATGCTGTATTTTCCGGACGAGGGGCACTGGGTGCTGAAGCCGCAGAACTCGCAGTTGTGGTACAAGACGGTGAATGATTGGGTGGATGAGTGGACGAAGGGCAGCCGCTAGCTGCTAGCTTCTAGCTGTTAGCTGGTTCCTACCGCGAGTTACACCTTCAACCTGGGCCATCTGAGCCGCTTGAGCAACGGGCTAGAGGCTAGAAGCTAGAGGCTGAGAGCTGGCATTTCAACGCAAATCCGGGAAGGCGCGGGAGTTCCTGAACGAGACGGGGCTCTATGACTACGCGGTGAAGGCGCTGGGGCGGCGAATGCGGAGTGAGGCGGAGCTGCGGCGGCTGATGAAGGCGCGGGTGGAGCCGGATGGGCGGGGCGAGGCGGCGATTGCGGCGGTGGTGGGGCGGCTGAAGGAGCATGGGTACCTGGACGACCAGTCGTTTGCGGAGACCTATGCACGGCTAAGGCAGGAGAACCAGAAGCTGGGCGAGCGGCGGGTTCGGCAGGCTCTTGGCCAGAGGGGCGTTGCACCGGAGATTATCAGCGAGGCGATAGAGGCTCGCTACGGGCAGACGAACGAGGAGGCGCTTGCGCGGGAGCACCTGGAACGGAAGCGGATCAGGAAGCCGGAGAACAAGCGGGAGACGGCGCGGGTGATGCGGCGGCTGGTGACGGCGGGGTTCTCGACCGGGGTGATCTATAAGATTTTGCGGCAGTGGGATGTGCCGGATGAGGCGCTGGCGGCGCTGGAGAATCTGGACGAGGACGGGCACGGGGAATAGGGCTGCGCGGATGCACGGCGGCGCGCTGTCAAAGTACACTGGTTAGGTTATGCAAAACCGCTCTGGGAACGAGATTCGCGAACTATTTCTGCGCTTTTTTGAGACGAAGGGGCACCGCCGGGTGCATTCTTCATCGCTGGTGCCTGCCAACGACCCGACACTGCTGTTTACCAATGCGGGGATGAACCAGTTCAAAGACCTGTTTCTGGGGGCGGAGAAGCGGGAGTACTCGCGCGCGACGACGAGCCAGAAATGCGTGCGCGCGGGCGGCAAGCACAACGACCTGGAGAACGTGGGGTTTACGCGGAGGCATCACACCTTCTTTGAGATGCTGGGCAACTTCAGCTTTGGCGACTACTTCAAGCGCGAGGCGATTGAGTTTGCGTGGGAGCTGGTGACGAGCGAGGAGTGGTTCGGGATTCCCAAGGACCGGCTGTATGTGACGATTTTCGAGGGTGCGGATGGTGTGCCGCGGGACGACGAGGCCGAGGGGTACTGGATTGAGGTTGGGGTTCCCAAGGAGCGCATCAGGGAGTACGGCCTGAAAGACAACTTCTGGCAGATGGGCGAGACGGGACCGTGCGGGCCGTGCTCGGAGATCTTCTACGACATGGGGATGGAGGCGGCGGAGACGCCGGGGGTGGACCTGCCGTTTGGGCAGGACGAGGCGCGGTATGTGGAGATCTGGAACCTGGTCTTCATGCAGTTCGATCGGGCCGCGGTAGTGGACGCGGAGACGAAGAAGACCAGCTACAAGCTGACGCCGCTGCCGAAGCCTTCGATTGATACGGGGATGGGGCTGGAGCGGGTGGCGGCGGTGCTGCAGGGGAAAGTGTCCAATTTTGAGACAGATTTGTTTACGCCGCTGATTGCGCGGGGGGCGGAGCTGACAGGAGTGGAGAACGACCTGGGCAATGCGAGTCTGCGGATTATTGCGGATCATGCGCGGGCGGCTACGTTTCTGATCAATGACGGGGTGTTGCCTTCAAACGAAGGGCGCGGGTATGTGCTGAGGAAGATTTTGCGGCGCGGGATCCGGCATGGGCGGCTGCTGGGACAGGAGCAGCCGTTTCTGTACGAGATGGTGTATGCGGTGCGGGATCTGATGGCGGGAGCTTATCCGGAGCTGGACGACTCGGCGGCGCGGGTGGCGAAGGTGATTGGGGCGGAGGAGAAGCAGTTTGACCGGGTGCTGAGCGTTGCCCTAAATCTCCTTCAAAAAGACATCAGCCAGGTTACGGACTCCATCGTGGAGGAGACCGCCCGGGACGTAGGGAGGGCGAGCCTCAAGGGGGAGTTGAGAACTGCCCGGCTCAGCTACGAAAACGAGGTGGTGGAGGCGTCCGGGGGGGATATTGACGGCGATGACGACGGCGACGTTGGTCACCTGCTGTCAATTGTTGACGAACAGCGGCTGAACCAGGCTGCGGAGAGGCTGAAGCTGGGCGGCAGCAGGGCATTTCATCTGTTTGAGACGTATGGGCTGCCAGAAGACTTCATCCGTGACGCCTGCAGAGACGCGGGCATCGCGTTTGACGAAGAAGGGTTCAACGCGGCCAAGGAGTCGGAACAGGCGCGGGCGCGGGCTAGCTGGAAGGGCGGGAGCCAGAAGACGGCGAGCCCGGCGTTTCGGGAGCTGCCGAAGACAGACTTCCTGGGGTACAAGCAGCTGATTGTGCCGAAGGCGGAGGTGCTGGCGCTGGTGAGGGACGGCATTGGAGTTCCGGCGGCGGCGGCGGGCGAGCAGGTGGACGTGGTGCTGGACCAGACCAGCTTTTATGGCGACTCGGGCGGGCAGACGGGGGATACGGGACAGTTTTTGACGCTGGATGGGAACTCGACGGTGGCGGAGATTACGGGCTGCGTGCTGCCGGTGCAGGGGGTGCGCGCGCACAAGGCGCTGTTGAAGCAGCCGCTGGCGGTGGGGGACCATGTGCGGACAGTGGTGGATGGGGAGCGGCGCGACTCGATCAAGCGGAACCACACTGGGACGCACCTGCTGCATGCGGCGCTGCGGGCTGTGCTGGGGACGCACGTGAAGCAGGCGGGATCGTCTGTGGAGCCGGGACGGCTGCGGTTCGATTTTTCGCACTTTGCGCAGGTGGCGGACGAGGAGTTGCAGGAGATTGAGGACATTGTGAACCGCGAGGTGCTGAATAACGCGCGGGT
>Ga0181528_10002166_pt1 | contig 12048 bp, 10 predicted proteins | sample PEATcosm2014_Bin_47_FD_119742 | JGI IMG/M metagenome (GOLD analysis project Ga0181528, IMG submission 119742) | Peatland microbial communities from MTU Mesocosm Facility, Houghton, MI, USA - PEATcosm2014_Bin10_10_metaG | ecosystem: Environmental > Terrestrial > Soil > Wetlands > Peat | place... | reverse complement strand
TATTTCCGGCTGGACGAGAATCGCTTCTTTGTGCCGGTGTCGCTGATTGTGCCGGGGTCGCAAATTCCGTTTGTGAAGGGCGGGGACAAGGACAAGACGACGCTGGACATTATCGGCACGGTGATTGACGAAGTGAAGCGGCCGATTGGGCATGTGCGGGAGACGGTGAAGCTGAATCTCGATCCGACGTTGCAGGCGCGGCAGAAGAATATTCAGTACACGACGAGCTTCAATCTGCCGCCGGGCAAGTATCAGATGAAGTTTGTGGTGCGCGAGAATCAGACCGGGCAGATGGGCTCGTTTGTCGCGGAGATCACGCTGCCGGACATGAAGAAGTCTCCGCTGAAAATGAGTTCAATTCTTCTGGCGTCAATGCGGAATGCGAGCAAGAAAGACAGCCCGCTGGTGCATAACGGTGAAGAGTATGTGCCGAACATCAGTCATGTTTTCCGGCAGGATCAGCACTTGTATCTGCTGTACGAAATCTATAGCCCGGCACACGAGAAGGCGGCGGAGAATCAGCCCAAGGGGACGAAGCCGGGGATCAGTTTGCTGAGTAGCCTGGAATTGATTCAGGGGTCGACAAAGGTGTATGAGACGCCGGTGGTTCAGGCGAAGTCGATCAACGTGGAAGGGCGCGACGCGGTGGCGATTGAGCTGGATGTGCCGCTAGCCGGGCTGAAGCCGGGGCAGTATACGTGCCAGTTGAATGTGGTTGACGATGCGGCGGGGGCGTTCGCGTTTCCGCGATTTGCGGTGCTGGTGCGGGAGCCGGTTGCGGTTGCTCAGCCGGCTGTGGCTGCGCCTGGTGCCGCGTCTCCTGCGGCGGCCTCGGCTTCCCCTGGAGCGCCTGGGGGCGCTAATCCATAGGGGCAGTGGCGGCAATGGGAGCCGCAGCAGGCGCCGCGTTTGAGGTGATAGGCCGCGGTGAATACGAGATACGGCCCGTCGTAGTAGAAGTCTTCGGGGGCTAACTCGGACTCTAGCTCGGGCTGCGCGGCGCTGGGTGAAACTGACTCCATATTTCTATTTTCTCCTGAACAATACCCGAGAGTTCCGTAGGCCGGAAAGCAAATGGGTAGAATTGAAGCATGACTGTATCTGCAGAGGACAGGGCTCGCCGCATCAAAGTCATTTTGTTTGATGTGGATGGTGTGCTGACGGACGGGACGATTTGGATTTATCCGATGCCGGTGGGGCAGCCGGATGGTTCCGTTGCGACAAAGATGGTGGAGGCCAAGGGGTTCAGCGCACACGACGGCGCTGGGATGACGCTGGCTCGGCTGGGCGGCATGAAGGTGGGCATCATCACCAAGCGTATCAGCGAAACTGTGGCGCTGAGAGCGCGCGATTTGAAGCTGGAGTTTGTGTACCAGGGGCAGGCCTTCAAGATGCAGGCGGTGCGCGACATTATGCAGAGGGAAAGCGTGGCTCTGGACGAGATTGCCTATGTGGGCGATGACGTGGTCGACCTGCCGGTGATGCGCGCGTGCGGGTTGGCGGTGGCGGTGGCCAATGCACGGGAGCAGGTGAAGGCTGAGGCGCACTATGTGACTTCGCATGCGGGCGGGGATGGCGCGGGTCGCGATGCGATTGAGTTTATTCTGCGCGCGAAGGGCCTGCTGGAGCAGTGTATTGAGGCATCGATTGATGAGGGGAATCCGCTTCCGCCTTCGATGGATATTGGCAAGGGCGGGGATTTGAAGTGAGCGGGTTGTTTCGCTGGGTCACAGAGGCGAAACCTGCTTCATTCGGCTATGGGGAGTTTTGGATGACAAGCTTTGCACGACTTCAAGACTGGTATGTAAGCCAATGCGATGGAGATTGGGAGAATAGTTACGGGGTATCAATCTCGACGCTAGATAACCCTGGGTGGACAGTCACAATTGATTTGATCGAAACATCGCTTGCGAGCTGCGAATTCAAAACGCTCTCCATTGAGAGGACAGAGGCCGACTGGTGGTTCATGAAAAAGGACGGATTGGAATTCAAGATCGCATGTGGACCTAGAAACCTCGAAGAGGCACTGGGACTTTTTTGTGATTGGGCGGACTCTTGCCCAGTGGAAGAAGAGGCGGGATAGTTGATGGACGACGAGATGAAACGAGCGGTGGTTCTGTTGAGCGGGGGGCTGGACTCGGCGACCGTGCTGGCGATTGCGCGCAGCGAGGGGTTCGAGCCGTATGCGCTTTCGTTCTCGTACGGGCAGCGGCACATCTGGGAGTTGAAGGCGGCGGAGCGAGTTGCGGCATCGATTGGGGTGGCCGGACACCGCACGGCGACGATTGATTTGCGCATCTTTGGAGGGTCGGCGTTGACGGATGATATCGCGGTGCCGAAGGGACGGTCGGCGGATGATATGTCGCACGGAATTCCGATCACGTATGTGCCGGCGCGGAATACGATTTTTCTGTCGTTTGCGCTGGCATGGGCCGAGGTGTTGGGGGCCAGCGATATTTTTATCGGGGTGAATGCGCTGGATTATTCGGGCTATCCGGATTGCCGGCCGGAGTTCATTGAGGCGTTTGAAAAGATGGCCAACCTGGCGACAAAAGCTGGGGTTGAGGGGCGGCAGAGGCTGAAGATTCACACGCCGCTGATCGCGCTGTCGAAGGCGGAGATTATTCGCAAGGGGATTGAGTTGGGCGTGGACTACAAGCTGACCAGCAGTTGCTATGATCCTTCGGCGAGCGGGGAACCTTGCGGGCAGTGCGACTCGTGCGTGCTGCGGCAGAAGGGGTTTCGCGAGAACGGGATGGAAGATCCGCTGGAGAAGAGCAGGCAATAGGCAATAGGGATTAGGCGATCTGGATGAGTTACGCGGTTAAAGAAATCTTCTATACGTTGCAGGGAGAAGGTGCGCAGGCGGGGCGTGCGGCGGTGTTTTGCCGGTTTGCGGGCTGCAATTTGTGGACGGGGCGTGAGGCGGATCGCGGGAACGCAATCTGCAAGTTCTGCGATACGGATTTTTTCGGCGTGGATGGAACGGGCGGGGGAAAATTCGACTCGGCTGAGGCGCTGGCGGATGCGGTGGCGCGCGAGTGGCCTGAAACGTCACAGGGCAAGCGATTTGTGGTGTGTACGGGGGGAGAGCCGCTGCTGCAGATGGATTCCGCACTCATTGATGCGCTGCATACGCGAGGGTTTGAGATTGCTGTCGAGACGAATGGCACCATCGCTGCGCCGGACGGTGTGGATTGGGTGTGCGTGAGTCCCAAGGCTGGAGCGCCGCTGGTGCAACGGAGCGGCAGCGAGTTGAAGCTGGTTTATCCGCAAGAGGAGTTCGGGCCCGAGCAGTTTGAGGGGCTTGAGTTTGAGCATTTCTTTTTGCAGCCGATGGATGGACCGGATCAGATTCTGAATACCGGGCGCGCGGTGCGCTATTGCATGGAGCATCCGCGCTGGCGGTTGAGCTTGCAGACGCATAAGTTGCTGGGGATTCGATAAGAGTTTGGCAGTGCAGGATGGTCGATTCCCTGGTCTGAAAGGCGAGACCAGGGGCACCGAGCTTTATTTGTTGGGATAGATGGTCAGGCTGACTGGGTGCTCATCCGGCTGAACTAGCCATACTGTGCGGTCTTTGTAGTAATTCAGCAGCTCTTGATTCTGCGCGGGATCCATTTCGCGCGCCCAGATAATTTTGGATTGATCGATGTCGGGCGCGTTGTAGACCCACTCATCGAGCGAACTGTGATTGGGCGAGTAGCGGACCAGGATGAGGGCCTTGCCGGGCAAGGCATTCAGCTTGTCTTCGATCTGCTTGCGGGGCAGGCCTAGCTGGCCGGGGCCGGCCCAGGTGGAGACCCATGCGCTGCTGGGCCAGGGCGCAAGCGCAATGTGCAGCGGTTCTGCCGCCAGACGAAGCGCAGACATGACAAGGCACACGGCTACAGTGAGACGGACGGCGGTCGTTCCGACAGGTTGACCGCCGGGTCTCCATTGGCGCAGATGACGCATCATTTGCAGGCCGATGGCGTAGAACGCCGGCGTGATGGCGGCGAAGTAGTGCGGGATCAGCCATGTTTCGACCATTACGCCCGCAACAACTACCGTGACACACACGATCAGGAACCGTATACGGCGATCGAGCAATACGCGGCGCAGCATGATGAGCGGCGGGAGCAATGCGATGCCGGCAAAGAACAGAATTGCGCGGCCCGGCTTGGCGAGCAGAGTTTCGGTCAGAAAGCCGGAAGGGGTACGCAGCCGTTGGGCGTAACTCAGTTCCACGCCCACATAGAAGTCGCGCAGCGCCTTGTGCCTGTAGACCGGCTGAGGACGCGGTGATTCCCAAATCCAATAAGGTGCTGCAGCGTATTGCGCGCGGTCAACGCTATAGGGCAGGGTGAGCGGGTTGCCGAAGGCGCGGTAGTCGTAGTAGCCGAGCCAGGCAATGGTGCAGGCGATGAGGGCGAGTGGAAGCGCGGCGCGGCGGAACACAAAGGCGAAGCTGGGGCGGTTTTTGCCGAAGAAGATAGAGCGTGCGAGAACGAAGCTGACAGGAATGCAGAGCAACACGCCTTCATAGGGGCGGCTTAGGGCAAGGATGCTGATTCCGGCGCCCATGAGCAGGCTGTAGCGCAACTGCTTCGTCCGCAGAAAGCGCGGCAGCGCGCCGAGCAGCAGGGCCGCGCCCAGCGCAGCGATGGAGCCGCCGCCGGAGTAGGTGTTGATCCAATAACTGAACAGGGCGATGCGGAGTACGGAGATGATGCCGCCGAGCAGGGCCCAGGTGGGCGGAAGCCAGGCTTGCAGCATCCAGCAGAGCGCGGCGCAGAACAGCGCGTTGACAATCAGCACGCCAAACCAGGGATGGCCGAAGAGCACTTTGCCGGCAGCTAGAATGAGGCCCTGTGCGGGGAAGTACATGGACATGTAAGTGGGCTGCATGGTGATCTGGATGGATTCAAAATGCAGCCACATGGCGGGGGTGGGATTGGCGAGTCTTCCCAGGGCAAACGTATTGGCGGCGAGCAGGAAACTGAAGTCGTCCTGCACGAATGGCAGGGGGATGGGGCATAAGGGAAGGATGGCGAGGCGGAGCAGAAACGCACTGGCTCCGACAAGCAGAACGGAGAACCCCCGCCTGCGGGCAATTCGTGCAAAATTCCTTTCGACGGAAGAAAACCACGAGGAACCACTCCTTGGCCATGCGAACGCGACTGCGAATGCAAGCGCACTCAGTGCCGCTTCGATGAGCATCATGGAGGGGTGCGTGTCGGGGTTGGGAGTCACCACACTATTCTAGCGACTTATCGGAACGTACCTTTGAGAATCGGCCGGCGAGGGTACTCCGTTTGCATACTCGAAGATCACATGGCAATTCGTCAGGTACTCTTCCAGTCGTACGGGAAAGGTTCCACAATAGGCTTTGGCAAATCTGTAGCCGGCGGTCTTGATCGATTCGTATCTTGGCTGATTCAGATCGACCTGATCGGGAGGGTTCTTGTAACGGACCTCAACCAAGACGATGTCGGGGTGAGTGGGCAAGATGGCATTGAACTTGTCTTCTGTTGTATCCAGGTCGCTCCACCACCAGAATGAGTTCGCCTGATTGACATAGATGTTGTGGTCGAAGTAAGGCAGAATTCCAACGCCATCATAGGCGTGATTGCCTTGGTTGTCGATAAAGGTGATCGCAATACGATCGCCTTTCTTAACCAGGGGCTTAAGATAGGCGGCTGCAGCGGGGTCCGGCGAGTATGGGCGGTAATGATCGTAGACCAGGGCATAACACGACCAGATGATTTGTGTTGCGATCATGAAGGCAAGCGTAAATCTTCCAATCTTCTCCATGCGGGAATTGGCTGTGCCGGGAGCTGGCCAGGTTATCCATAGAAGGGAAACCAGCGTCGGTACAAGAAGTCCCACATGCCACCAGTTGGCATAAACCTCGCCAGAGAACAGAGCAAAGAAGAGCACTGGCAGAAGGTAAAGGAACTTATGTCGTGACACGAAACAGGCGGTAATGATGGCCCAGAATGGTATCGAAAGGACCGAGGGCTCGCACATTCCCCAAACCAACGAGACAATCATATGTGTGATCAGAGTTCGCGATTCTCCTCGGACACGGGAGAGTGCGAGGTCGTGTGGGGGAAACGCAGTCCAGATTGCGAATGCGTAAAAGGCAGTGAGGGCAGATGTGTAGAGCAAGAGTCTGGGCCGCGAGATCAACCCTTCGAACTCTGGATTGCGAAGAAGCTCGATTACAAATACCAGCGCCAACCCGCCGGAGATCACAGCAGCGTGCAGCGCCGTATTTGCAAGCAGGCCGAGGAGAAGAAACACAACAACCGGGCGTTTTCTCCAGTAATACGCTACCAGGAACAGGAGAATCGGAATCAGCACATAGTTGCGTGCGATCACCGAGAATTGAAACAACAGAAAGTAAGTAAAAGGGATTGAGAGCCGCAAGTACCGCGGCAGAGGCGAAGCGAAAACAAGCAACGCCGAAGCCGCCAGAGCAATGACTCCGCATATCCAGTGGAGGCCCGCGTAGCTGACATGTCCGCGGATCAGAACCCACAGAAAGAAATGCCAGAGACCCGGAGATCCCTCGTATCGTATGTAGGTCTTGAATAAGGAGCTGAGAGGAAGGCTTCGCGCCAGTTGCCACGACTGAGCTTCGTCTGTCCACGGCTCATGATAGGGGATGGCGAGTGCAACCACGGCAGCATACAGCGAGAGCGTCGCCCATTCCGGCCAGCGCACACGGATCTCGCTGCGGAACCGCTGCCTGAGGGTTTCCTTGCCAGGTCCAGAGCTGGGGAGTTTTCCAGGAAACGGGGGATTTCGAGTGGTCTCTTCAGCGAAGGACTCCATCTCCTATCTCCTTAAGGGCAGACTATCATCCTGAGGAAAGATTCCCCAGGATGATTTCATTCTCTAAGTGTACTGATCGAATCCCCACAAAAGCTCGGCGCGGTCGGTTAAGATCCCTGCCCGATGTGCTTGTAATACTCGCTTGTAACTTTTCTGGCGGAGTCCTGCGATGATGCCGCCGAGCAGGGCCCAGGTGGGCGGAAGCCAGGCTTGCAGCATCCAGCAGAGCGCGGCGCAGAACAGCGTGTTGACAATCAGCAGGCCAAACCAGGGATGGCCGAAGAGCACTTTGCCGGCAGCTAGAATGAGGCCCTGTGCGGGGAAGTACATGGACATGTAAGTGGGCTGCATGGTGATCTGAATTGACTCGAAGTGCAGCCACATCAGGGGTGTGGGATTGGTGAGGCGTCCGAGGACGAAGGTATTCGCGGCGAGCAGGAAGCTGAAGTCGTCTTGCACGAATGGCAGGGGGATGGGGCATAAGGGAAGGATGGCGAGGCGGAGAACCAGGACGCTTGAGCCGATCAGCAAGACGGAGAGGCGCTTTCTTCGGGCTATGCGGGCGAAGGCTTGCTCGATGCGGGTGAAGAGGGATGAGCCTAGCCGCGGGAGCACAAAGGCGACTGCGAAGAGGATCGCAGTGAGACCGCCTTCGATGAGCAGCAGGGAAGTGCTTGTAGCGGAGCCAGGAGTCACGTGCTTATTCTAACGAGCGGTTGATGGTGGTACGGAAGTAGTTGCGCCTGCAGTTGCGGCGGGAAACTCAAAGATCACGTGGCAGTTGGTGAGGCTTGGCGCTAGACGCTCAGGCATGGTGCCGCAAAAGGAAGTGGCGTAGTTGTATCCGGCTTGCAGAATGGATTGGTACCTGGGTTCTGTGAGCGGAATGCGATCACGGATGCCTATGAAAGAGGCTTCGACGATCACGATGCGGGGATGGCTGGGAAGCAACTGGTTGAAGGCTTCTTCGGTTGTGTCCTGGCGGCTCCACCACCAGAAGGGGAGCTTCTGATTGATGTAAATGTTGTGGTCGAAATAGGGGAGGATGCCGGTACCGCCAAAGGCGTTGGTGGTGGCTGCGTCGGCGTAGGTCAGGGCGACCCGGTCGCCGTTCGCGACGAAGGGGCGCAGATAGGCGGCGGCCGCGGGGTCGGGAGAGAAGGCGTGGAAGTGATCGAAGGCGAGCGCGTAGCCGGCCCATAAAATCTGCAAGCCGAACATGGCGGCGGTTGCGGTGATGCCCAGTCGTGTGATGCGAGAGGTGTCGCTGGTGAGGCGCGGCCAGGTGAGCCACAGCAGGCAGATGAGCGTTGGATAGAGCAGGCCGACGTGCCACCAATTTCCGTAGACAGCGGCGCAGAATCCGGCGCAAAAAAGGGCTGGGAGGAGATAAATCAGAACGTGCCGCGATGCGAACCAGATGGCGATGACGATCCAGAAGGGAATTGCCAGGCCCATGGGACGGCTCAGCTCGATGAGGCGGAGAACGACGCAAATGAAGAAGGGGCCCCGAGAGGTTTTGAAGGCGATGTCATGGGGTGGTCTTGCTGACCAGATGGCAAAGGCGTAGAACGCGAGGAGGATTGCCGCGCAGGCCAGCAGCTTGCGGCGTTGATGGTTGCTTTTGAGGTTTCCGGCGCGGAATTGGGCGCGAAATTGGTCTATGCCGTAGACGATTGCGAGCCCGGCGGAGATGGTGGCTGCGTGAATGGCGACGTTGGCGAGCAGGCCCAGAAGGAGGGTTAGAAGGTAGGGGTTCTTCTTCCAGCACCAGGCTACCAGAAACAACAGGAGCGGGGCGAGGACATAGCTGCGAGCGACGACTGCATATTGGAAGAGTAGAAAGTAAGTAAACGGCAGTGTTAGACGCAGTGCGCGGGGAAGCGGAGAGGCAAAGATGAGCAGCGCTGCGGCTGCAACTGCGATGACGCCGCAGACCCAGTGAAGGCCGGCATAGCTGAAGTGGGCCCGATTGAGCACCCAGAGCAGGAAATGCCAAAGGCCAGGGGATCCCTCATAACGGATGTAGGTCTTGAAGAGCTCAGGGAGCGAGAGGTTGCGCGCCAGTTGCCAGGCCTGGGCTTCGTCTGCCCAAGGCTCATGGAATGGGATGGCAACGGCTACGACGGCGGCATAAAGGGAGAGTGCAAGCCACTCAGGCCAGCACGTGCGAAGCAGCCTGGAGGGCGTGCTGGAAAAGCTGGGGGAGTTGACTTCTTTTTCGGTCATATCCTCAGCCAGCCGTTCCATTCTCTTTGTCCTGGATAAGGCTTCGCGGAGCGCGGCTTAGGAGCCTTGTTCGACGTCGCGGTAGTAATTGCTGGTAACTTTTCTGCCTGTGGGGCCAAATGCAGGGGAGTGGATAAGGCCAACCTTGTGTGCGACGAAGCGGAAGGTGGTGCCGAGCACGCCGAGACCGTATTCGACGCTGCGCTTGAAGTTGATGGAGGATGCTTCCTCAAAGTACTTCGTGGGGCAGGAGATCTCGCCAATGTTGAAGCCGAACATGACGGCCTGGGCGATCATCTGGTTGTCGAAGACGAAGTCGTCGGAGTTTTCGAGCAGCGGCAGGGTTTCAAGAAGCTCGCGCGAAAAGGCGCGGAAGCCGGTGTGATATTCCGACAGCTTGACGCCCAGGCAGATGTTCTGGAAGGCGGTGAGCAAGCGGTTGAAGATGAACTTGTAAAGCGGCATGCCGCCCTTGAGGGCGCCGTTGCCCAGAATGCGGGAGGCGAGGACCATGTCGTAAACGCCGCTGGCGATCATGCCGGCCATGGCGGGAACGAGCAGGGGAGTGTACTGATAGTCGGCATGGACCATAACTACGATGTCGGCGCCGGCGGCCAGAGCTTCGCGATAGCAGGTCTGCTGATTGCGGCCGTAGCCGTAGTTGGTGTCGTGCACAAAGGTCTGCACGCCAAGCCTTCTGGAAAGTTCCGCGGTCTGGTCCTTGGACGAGTCGTCGACGAGGATCTTGATGTCTACGACATCCGACAGTTCGCTAACGGTTTTCTCAAGAGTTTTCTCGGCGTTATAGGCCGGCATGACGACCGCAATGCGCTTTCCGTTAATCATGATCTAGGCTCCTGAATCGAACGTCGGCATCGGGGATGAGCTGCGTGAGTTTCAGTGCAGGCCAGCTGCCGATTCCTGGGGCAACATATATGGCGAAACAACCGCCGGGATCGAATCTGGCTCTACCAGCCATACCTTGCGATTGGCATAGTAGTGCAACAATTCCGAATTATAGGTGGAACCCATGTCCCTCGCCCATACGACTTTGGAGTTATCGATGTCGGGCGAGTTGTAAACCCACTCGTTCAGGGGGTTGTGGAGGGCGGAGTAGCGGACGATCACGAGTTGCTGTCCGGGCAGGTTTTCGAAGCCGGATTCGACGCGGTCGCGCTCGGTTCCGAAGTGGTCAGGGCCGTACCAGCGATCAGTCCATTGGGAGGCGGGCCACTGGGGCAGAGCCAGGTGCAAGGGGCCGGGAAACAGGCGCAAAGCGGCGAGCAGCAGGCAGGTAGTAACTAAGAGGCGGACGATGGTGGCGCCCACAGGCTGTCCGCTGCGACGCCAGACGCGCAGATGGCGCATGGCCTGCAGTCCGATGGCGTAAAGCGCTGCCGTAAAGGGCGCGATGTAGTGGGGGATGAGAAAGATCTCGATGACCATACCGGCGGCGAGAATGAGGACGCAGACGACGAGGAAGCGGATCCGTTTGTCGAGGAAGACACGGCGGATCATGAACAGGGGCGGAAGCAGGACGATGCCGGCGAAGAACTCAAAAGCTCTTATTACTTTGATGCCGGTTTGCGGCAGAAAACCCTTGCGGCTGTGGATGAGATTGAATGCAGTGAGCTCGTTGTTGTAGTAGAAATTGCGAAGCGAATCGTGCCGATAAGCAGGCGCAGGCCGCGCGGATTGCCATACATAGTAAGGCGCAACCGCATAAGCAGCGCGATTGACGGTGTAGGGAAGGGTTGTCGGACTTCCGAAGGCGCGGTAGTCGTAATAGCCAAGCCACGCCAGGGCGGCGATGACGACGGTAAGCGGCAAAGCACTCAAACGCACGAGGGCCGGGAGGCTTAGCCGATTCTTTCCGCGGAGTAACTGGTGGCCGAGGTAAGCCAAGACAGGCAGGCAGAGGAGCAGGCCCTCATAGGGGCGGGTAATCGCCAGGAGTGCGACACCGATGGCCAGCAGAAGCCCGTAGCGGAGTCGACGTGTCCTGGTAAGGCGGGGGAGCGCGCCGAGTACCAGCGCACCGGCGAAAGCGCCGATGGATCCGCTGACGGAGTAGGAGTTAACCCAGTAGCTGAACAGGCCAAGGCGAAGCATGGCGAGGATTCCGCCCAGCAGCGCCCAGGATGGCGGCAGCCAGGCCTGGAGCATCCAGCAGATGGCGGCGCACATGAGCGCGCTCATGGCCAGAACGGCGAACCAGGGATTGCCGAAGAGAACTTTCCCGGCGGCAAGCAGCAGGCCGACGGAGGGGAAGTACATGGACATGTAGGTCGGCTGCATTGAGATGTGGATGGTCTCAAAGTGGACCCACATGGCAGGGGTGGGGTTGGTGAGCCGGCCTTGTGCGAATGTGTTTGCAGCGAGGAGGAAGCTGAAATCGTCGGGAACCATCGGCAGGGGGATGGGAATGAAGGGCAAAATAAGGATGCGCAGAAGGAGGGTGCCAAAACCGACGGCTGCTACGGCCAGTCCGCTGCGGCGGGCCAGGCGGCCGAAGGCGTGCTCGACTGCGCTAAACCAGCTATTTGCAAGGCGAGGAAGCGCGAAGGGAACTGCGAGTGCGATCGCCGTGAGGCTGGCTTCGATCAGCATCAACGACACGTCATTTTCGGGTGCTGAAGAAAGCAGCATGTCTGTCCTGTGGCTCAGCTGGTGCGCGGGTCAAATGCAGAACGCAGCAGAGGCGAAGATGAAAACAAGGGATAGGCCCTGCCCAGGCCCTATCTCTATTGTGCGCTAGATTTACCTTCGCAAGGATTGAGGCCCAAGTCCAGAGCAAAGTGATGGGAGGGTACCTTCGGCGCAATGGCTTGCCGAAGTCGCACACTCATTGGGGCTTGAGGTTTGTTTGTGTTTTACGGTATTGGGGAAATGGCCGACAACTACGAGTCGTAGCTGGCCAGAGTTGTGTTGATGTATTTTCACTTTATTCTATGGAGCGTTTTCCGCTCATTGGCACAAGGCAAGCACTGAGAAAGC
>Ga0181528_10002162_pt1 | contig 12059 bp, 14 predicted proteins | sample PEATcosm2014_Bin_47_FD_119742 | JGI IMG/M metagenome (GOLD analysis project Ga0181528, IMG submission 119742) | Peatland microbial communities from MTU Mesocosm Facility, Houghton, MI, USA - PEATcosm2014_Bin10_10_metaG | ecosystem: Environmental > Terrestrial > Soil > Wetlands > Peat | place... | reverse complement strand
TCCAGGTATACTTCGTACGTCAGCCGGGCGGTTCGTTCCCACGAAAATTCTCGGGCGCGGGCCAGGGACAGCGCGCTCCGTTCCGCCACCCATCCGGGCTGTTCCACCGCCTGGCACATGGCGCGCGTGAGCCCATCGCTATCGTCGGCGTAAGCCGCCGCGTTCCCGCCGGCCTCCGCGACCGCGCTGGAAGCGATGACTGCGGCGCCGCACTGCATCGCCTCCAGCACGGGCAAGCCGAAGCCTTCATACAAAGAGGGGCAAACCAGCGCCAGCGCCCCCGAGTATAGCTCCGCGAGTTTCCCGTCGGGCACTTCGCCGATGAGCTGCAGCCCAGGCTCCTCCATTATCGGCGGGGCGTCGGCGCGTTTCCGTCCGGCCAAAATGAGGTCGACCGTATGGCGCCGACGCACTTCGCGCCACGCCTCCACCAGCATCGGCAGGTTCTTGCGCGGCTCCAGCGCCCCCACGAAGAGAAAGTACGGGTTCGCTCGCGCCGGCGGATCGACGCGCCGCAGCCAGGGCGCCGGAGCCTCCGGGATGGCCACCACCCGGTCGGGCCGTACATGAAAGTGTTCTATAGCCTGCCTCCGCACGGCATCGCCCGGAGTAACGATCATGGTAGCGATTCCCAGGTGGATCAGCAGCGGTGTGCGGCGGCGCACGCGCTGCGCGGCGTGATGCCATTTCGGGTCCATCCAAGGCGAAAGATCGTGCAGTGTCAGCACGCTGGGACGGCGGGGAATGTAGGGGACCGCGAAATCCGGTCCGTGCACCAAGTCGATTGCGAGGCGGCGCATTTCGCGTTGGAGGCCCCAGATCCACCAGCGGCGCTCGGCGGCATTGCGCGGACCGCCTCCCCGTTTCAGATTGCCGGGAGCGCCCTCGGGCATGCGGAACGGCTGGTCGGAGAGCAGGTAGAATTCGTCCTCCGGGAAGGCCCGGGCGAGCGCCAGGCTGAGCTCGCGGGTATAACGCGCCAGGCCCCCGCTCGAGAGCCCGAGCGTTGCGGCCTCGATCGCCACTCGCATGCAGACAAGTTTAACTACTCACCGCCTCGCGGTTGCCGTAGTTCTTTTCGTAATAAGTCCGGTACGCGCCGCTGCGAACGCGCGCGACCCACGCGGAGTGGCCGCGATACCAGTCAATGGTCCGGGCGAGACCGGTCTCGAAATCCATGAGCGGGCGCCAGGAGGTTTCCCGCATCAGCTTCTCGCTGGAGAGCGCATACCGGCGGTCGTGCCCGGGACGATCAGGCACATATTGAATCAGGCTCTCCGGCTTGCCGGTGGCCGCCAGGAGTTTGTGGATCACCTCGAGATTCGGCAACGAGCGATTGCCGCCGATGTTATAGATCTCGCCCTCGCGGCCGCCGCGCAGGATGGCGAGAATGCCGCGGCAATGATCGTCGACATAGAGCCAGTCGCGCACCTGTTGGCCGTCGCCGTAGACCGGCAGAGGCCGGTCTTCGAGCGCATTCGAGATCATCAGCGGTATCAGTTTCTCGGGAAACTGGTAAGGACCGTAGTTATTCGATGCGCGCGTGATCAGTACCGGCATCTTATAAGTGATGAAGTAAGATCGCGCCAACAAGTCGGAGCCGGCTTTGGATGCCGAGTAAGGGCTGCTGGGATTGAGCGGGTATTTTTCGTCGGCCTCCTGCGGCGCTTCCAGACTGCCGTAAACTTCGTCGGTGGAAACATGCACGAAGCGCTTTAAGCGGTGCTTACGTGCGCCCTCCAGCAGAGTGAAAGTGCCGCGGAAATTGGTCTGAATCACCGGTTCGGGCGAGAGAATGCTGCGGTCCACGTGCGATTCGGCCGCGAAATGGATAATGGCGTCGGGGTTTTCCCCGGCCAGCAGCGAATCCACCAGGGAGGCGTCGCAAATATCGCCCTCGACGAAACGATACCGCGCGTCCTTTTCGATGGATGTCAAGTTTTCCAGGTTACCGGCGTAAGTCAGCTTATCGAGATTGACCACGTGCATGTCGGTCTCCCCGATAGCCATACGCACAAATGCCGAGCCGATGAACCCGGCACCGCCTGTAACAATAACTTTCACAGATTTTCCACCTTAGTAAAGTAATTTTGGGACCGTTATTGGCCACGGATGGACACAGATGCACATGGATAAGAACACGCCCGGTTTTATCTGTGTTCATCTGCGTTCATCTGTGGCTTACTTCTTTTGCGTTTCCCAATCGTAATTGATGGACGGATCGTCCCACGGCAAGCGGCCTTCGTCCTTGGGATTGTAGAACTGGTCGGTCATGTAGACCAGCAACGCGTCCTGATTGCCGATGATCTTGTACCCGTGCGCCACACCGGGCGGAATCAGCACCTGCCACGGGCGCATGGGCCCCAGATACAAGGTATTGCGGCCGCCGAACGTCGGCGATCCCAGCCGCAGATCGGCCAGCACCACCTGGAAGAGACCCGATACCGGCGTCCAGCAATCGGTCTGGTGCAGATGGAAATGAAAAGCCTTGATGGCGCCGCGATAATTCATGGCTGCCGACACCTGGCTGCGCTCCGGCGGGAATCCTGCTGCCAATCCCTGGCCGATGCGCTGCACTTCCAGGAAATATCCGCGATCGTCGGGGAACACGGAGAAAGGTTGTACGCGAACGCCGGCAATAAGATCGGCAGAATCCACTTTTCCGATGACGGCGCCGATGCCTTTGGAATTCTCGGGGTAAGCCAGCCGCAGATCGCCGTTTGAGGCGATGATCCGCGCGGCAGTTGGGGGAGCCGATGGAGCAGGCATCAGACGCGCACCGTACTTTGCCTGGCAGCTACCGACTGCGCCACCAGATTCGCCGCCCGCAACAGCGATTCGAAGGTGCCCGCGTCCGTCCACCAGCCCTGCAGATAAGAAAACGTCATCGTGCCTTCCTCGATGTAAGAGTTATTGACATCGGTAATCTCCAGTTCGCCGCGATGCGAAGGGACTAAGGTGCGGATCTTATCGAATACCGTGGCGTCGTACATATAGATACCGGTGACGGCCAGGTTCGATTTCGGCCGCTTGGGTTTTTCCTCGATGCCCACTACCCTGCCCCCGGATACTTCAGCCACGCCGAAGCGCTCCGCATCCTGCACTTCTTTCAGCAGAATATGAGCGCCGGCCGCCTGCGCCTGGAACTTCTCCGCCGCCTCGCGGATATCATGCTCGATGATGTTATCGCCCAGCACCACGCAGATTTTCTGCCCGTCGGCAAAATGTTCGGCCAATCCCAGCGCGTCGGCGATTCCGCCCTCGCCTTCCTGGTAAGTATAATTTATGTGCTTCAGCCCGAATTCCTTGCCGTTGGCTAACAGCCGTAAGAAATCGCCCGAATTCCTGCCGCCGGTGACGATCATGATGTCCCGGATGCCGGCGTCGACCAGCGTTTGAATCGGGTAATAAATCATGGGACGGTCGTAGATGGGAAGCAGGTGTTTGTTGGTGATTTTGGTCAGCGGAAACAGCCTGCTTCCGGTTCCGCCCGCGAGCACGATGCCCTTCATAAGCCTTCATCATACAATACGGTTTCAGTAGGCCGGAGAAACCGGCTAAAATACCCTTACCATGACGCACTACGAATGGAATCGAGTGCCGGCCGAACAATTGAATCCGCACATTTCCCGCAAGGCCATCCACAGCGGGAATATGACCGTCGCCCGGCTGGAATTGCTGAAAGATGCCGTGGTGGCCGAACACAGCCATCACAATGAACAGATCACCATGGTGGAGCGCGGCGCATTGAAATTCGCCATCGATGGCGGCCACAAAGTGGTCCGCACGGGTGAAACGCTGGTGATCCCCTCGAACGTTCCGCACAGTGTGATTGCGCTCGAAGACACCGTGGTCTTCGACATTTTCGCGCCCAGGCGAGACGACTGGCCCCACTAGCGATGAGTCCGGCGCGAGTTTTCCAAGCGCTCTCACCGGCGATGCCATTCGCCGTGCACGAGCACGAATGAGGAGGCAGAGGGCTCGATTTGAGCCAGCACGGGGATTGGCCACAGATGAACGCAGATAAACACAGATGAAAACCGAGCCCCTTTCTTATCTGTGTTCATCTGTGGCTAATTTGCCTTTGCGGCCGGCGAATGTGTCGGCGACTTGCCCTACTCGAAATCCCACGTCCGGAAGCGATGCTGGTGCTCCGCCATATCGACGCGCTTGCCGCGAAACCGGACGCCTTCCAATTCCAGGCGCGTGCGCTGTTCCATTCCCGCCTCGTACTTCAATTTGATCTCCCCGCCCGCGCCCACCACGCGCTGCCACGGCAGCGAACCGCCGGCGCCGCGCAAGAGTTGCGCCACCTGTCGATGGTACAGCGGATAGCCGGCCGCCGCGGCCACCTGGGAATAAGTCGCCACTTTCCCGCGCGGAATCGATCGGATGGTCTTGCGAATCGCGGCATCGCGCGTGGCGCTTTTGGGAGCACGCACCAACTGGCGAGCCGCTTCGCGGGCGGTCAGCTTACGTCTCATTTGCATGCCGGGTAGCGGAAGCACTCGACATCGTGATCGTTCACCAGGCCCACCGCCTGCATGAAGGCGTAGCAGATGGTGGAACCGGCGAATTTGAAGCCGCGGCGCGCCAGATCCTTGCTCATCGCGTCCGATTGCGCGGTACGGGCCGGAAGCGGGTCGGCCGCGCGCCGGCGGTTCTGCACCGGCTTCCCATCCACGAATCCCCAGATGTATCGATCGAAGCTGCCGAACTCCTTTTGCACCGCCAGGAATGCCTGTGCGTTGCCGATGGCCGACGCGACTTTCAACCGATTGCGCACGATCCCCTGGTTGACCAGCAACGCGGCGACCTTGGCCGCATTGTATCGCGCCACCTTGCGCGGATCGAATCGGTCGAATGCCCGGCGGTACGCGGGACGCTTCTTCAGAATCGTGATCCAGCTCAAGCCGGCCTGCGCGCCTTCCAGAATCAGAAACTCGAACAGGAGCCGGTCGTCATGCACCGGCACGCCCCATTCTGCGTCGTGGTAGGCCGCCGAGAGTTCGTCGGTGGCCCAGCGGCAGCGCGTCTTACTGGCACGGTCCGGCATGCAGAAGTTCCTTTTCGAGCTTGAGCGTGTAACAGCCGGCCGCTTTCACGTTTTCGAGCGTGAGGCCATTCCACAAAAGGTCGGCGGGCAGCCATTCCGCCGGAATGGTGACCCGCATTTCGGTGATGGCGCGGCTGATGAGGACAATCTGGTGGTATTCCGGCAGGTATTCCGCTTTCACGCGAGCCGTGATTACAGGGTCCCGGTGCGGAACTACAATGCGCGTCTCGATGCGGATGCGATCCTTTCCGCGCCGCACCATTACCACCGCGTTCCGGGTAGCGTCGGCCTTTTCCATGATTTGCATCAGCTGGCGCGCATTTTCGATCGGCTTACCGTCGAGCGCCTCCAGGACGTCACCTACTCGGAGCGGATCTTTGTACTTCTCCGGCAGGAACGCCACTGTTACGCCCGGGCCGGGGTCGTCGGCGCGATAGCCGAACCCGCCCAGGTCCAGCGACGATCCGGCATCGGCGGGGATCAGGGTTATGGGCAGCACGTCGTTGCGTTCCGCGGGATCGAACTTGCTGGGCTGCACCCAGTAGCAACTGGCGAACGTGGGCGAATTGGTCTCGCAGTCCACCGTGAGGGGATCGTCGGCGCGAACGTGAGCCGCCATCCACTCGAGCACCGTCCGATTGTCGAGCCCGGCGGAGGTGTGCCATTCCAGGTTCAGGCCGGCGAGCTTCAATCGGTTGGCATAATCCGCATCGTTGGGGCCATTGCTGGCCCAGAGCACCGGAGTATCGGTGAAATTGGCGGTGAACACGCGATTGGTGTCGATGGCCCCTTTGGGCGATCCGCCCACTGCGACGCCCGCCGTCCAGCGGTCGGGAATGCGTGCTATGGCATAGAAGACCAGCGAGGACGCATCGCCGCGCCCGGCTACATAAATGCGCTTGCCATCGACTGTGCCGGCTTTCACGGCCTCCGCCACTTTCAGCGCCAACGCCTGCACCCGCTGGTCGATGTTGGCGTCGGCGGCGAGCGGCGCGCTCACCACTTGCCAGCCCAGGCCTTCGACAAGGCTCTGCCACTGAGGGGCGTCGCTCGAGTCCACCAATGCAATGGCGGGGGCCGGCTTGGGCGGCTGCGCCGGTTGGGCCGCTAATACGCTGCCCAGCACGCTAATGGCGCAAACGATCGCGGATCTTCTTGACCAGTTTCTCGATATCATCCGTTTTCTTGATTGTGTCGATGGAAAGGACGAACCGGTCGCTCTTTTCCAGGTCGGTTTTCAGCGCACTTGACAAGTCCACCAACTTGGCCGCGTCGCGGATGTTATCCTCGCGTTCGACCTTAAGAATCTCATCCCGCTGCGACTTGCCGTTGGGGAGTTTGGGATCTTCCTGAAGGTGACCGTATGGCTGGTCTTGCTCGATCGCCGCCGGCGATACCGCGGCCAGGAACAATAAGAAGGCGCCGCAAAACAATCTGTGCTTCATTTGCTCGACCCTGCTGTTATCATACCCGTTACTTCACGACCAGCGCGAAATCGGCTTGAATCACCAGCGCATCGTCGGTCACCCGGATGGCGGGCACCTGGAAATCGCGCAGTTCCCGTTTGTAGCCCGGCTGGGCGCTGGAATCTTCGAGGATCCGCCTGGCTTCCGCGGAGAGCGGGTACTTGAAGTCCCGCTCCAGGCTTGTGCCCAGAATGCCACAGACGTTCCGAATGTAAATCCCCGTCTTCCTGTCGCTGGCCGCCGCTACCTTGGTCAGCACGATGTTGCCGTTGCGGTACTCCGGGATGGCCGTCAGCACCACCGTGAATGCGTCGCCCAGACCCACGCACTGGCCGATCACATTGAGGGCCGATCGTCCCGTGAATTTTGCGCGAATACGCAGGCGTCCGTCGGCGCCTTGAATCTGCGGCTTTTCCAGGTAGGCGAAGTTGCATTTGTTGCTCTTGTCGTTGTGGACGTAGCGGCGTCCATCCTGCGTGAAGACGGCCTCCGCGATGATGCGTTCGAGCGCGCCGTATTGCAGGTGCAGTTCGACGGCGCGGGCGGAGGGCAGGCAGAGGGCAAAGAGGAGCATGACGTGGCGCCACTCATGCCTGCCGCGCCGGGATTTTCCAGGCGAATGAGAACCCGCTTGCTTACACCCGCGGCTCGGAAACGCAATGTGCTGATACCGAGCCGCGGCGGTGAGAGAGCGGTCTCGAGAACGGGCGTGGTTTCGGCGTTCTTCGGCACCGAAGAGGCTCGGCAAGAGTGCCGAGCCGGCAGACACGAGTGTCCGCACGACGCCGGAGAGGACACTAGCGTGCGGAAGCATCGGGAGGTTCGGAAAATAGCGAGAATTGGGTCAGCACGGGGCTGGCCGACGCCTTCGTCACGCGCAGCCTCACTCGCGATGCCGTGACGGGCCGGTCGAGACGAATGTACTTACGGGGGCCAATGCTCGTGCCGGCAGCCAGTTGCTCCCAATTTCCGGCGTTCGAATGCTCCACGGCGAAGGCGTCGACGCGCTGTCCGTAACGAATGTCTTCCTTCACGGCTATCACGCTGAACGCCACCGGCCGTTTGAATTCGAGCATCGCGTAGGCGACGTGCACCTCGTCGTCGGTTGCCCAGGCGGTATCGCGGCGGCCGTCAATGAGATTGGCGGCATCGTATGCCGAGTCCTTCCCGCGAACGTTCGAGCCGGTAACCTTGGCATCGCGGGCGAAATCTTCAGCCAATGTTGCCTGCAAATAGCTCCGCAGCTCCCTCATCGACTTCACGTCCTCCTCCTGCAGAACACCCAGACGATTGGGAGGAACGTTCAGCAGCAGATTCGCGCCGCGCCCGGCCGATTTGTAATAGAGGTCGATCAATTGCGCCCCGGTCTTGACGCGGGCGTTCTCGCTCTCGTGCCAGAACCAGCCGGGGCGAATCGAAACGTCGCATTCCGCCGGCAGCCAATGGGAGCCGTAGCGCGTGCCGGTGGGCGAATCGCGCTCGCGCACGTCGCCGGGCGAAGCCGGTCCGCCATCGGCGCCCACGGGATCGTAGCATGCCCAGCAGGGGTCGCCGGCAATTCCGCGCTCGTTACCCACCCAGCGGACATCGGGGCCGACGTCGCTGAAGATGACGGCCTGCGGTTGCAGGCGTCGCACCAGTTCCCAGGTTTTCGGCCACTCGTAGTAGGTGCGCTTGTCGATGGTGCGCTTCTCTCGCGCACCGCCGTAATAGCCGTCGCCGCCGTTGGCGCCGTCGTGCCAGACTTCGAAGATGGGGCCGTATTGCGTGAGCAACTCGGTGAGCTGCTGGCGATAGATTTCGACATACCGCGGGCTGCCGTAATAGGGGCTATTGCGGTCCCATGGCGATAGGTAAACGCCGAATTTGAGCCCGGCGCGCCGTGCCGCATCGGCGAGGTCGCGGACCACGTCGCCCTGGCCGCCCTTCCAGGAACTGGCGCGTACCGAATGATCGGTGGTCTTGGTGGGCCAGAGGCAGAAGCCGTCGTGATGTTTGCAGGTGAGGATGAAGCCCGCCGCGCCGGCCGATTTCAGAGCCAGGGCGATGGCGTCGGCATCGAAACGGGAGGGCTGGAAGATGTTCGGATCCTCGTCGCCGTAGCCCCATTCCTTGTCAGCGAAAGTATTGACGGTGAAATGGAGGAACGCGGTGTACTCCATCTCGTGCCAGGCGAGCTGAGCCGAAGAAGGAATGGCGCCGTACGGCTGCGGCGCGGGAATCTTCCGGGCGGCGGTGGCCGTCATCGCAGCCGGAGCCGCCGCCAGAAAAGTACGTCTGCTGATCATGCTGTCAGCCGTTTATTTCCTGGCCTTGCCCTTGGCCTTCGGCTTGGCTTTTGGCTTGGGCGCCTTTTCCACTACGGCCGGAGCTTCTTCCACAGGGGCCAGCTCTGCGGCCTCGGTTTCGACTTCGACTTCACCCAAACCCTCAGCTTCGCCTTCCAATTCCACATCGGGCACTTCTTCGGCGTCGGCAATTGCAGCGGCGCCGTCGGGGCTGACTTTCTTGAGCACTTCGTTGAACAGCGCGGCCTTGCGGGCGTCCACCTTTGGCGGCGGCGCCTGTTCGTGGCGATAATCGTGATCGCTATGGCAGGTTCGGCAACGCACCTTGGCGGGCGCGGCGGCGATCACCGACACTACGGCGTGATTCATGACGCGCTTGCAGCGCACGCAAAAATCGTCGATGTCGTCGCCCAGGCGGATATCGCGCATAAAATCTCCTAACTGACGCTCGATTCGGTGGGCTGCGTGCCGCTCTCGGGCTCCGCGGGAAGCTTTGGCTCGGGCAGCACCCATTGGGCCGGCTCGAAACCCACATACTTGCAGATGCGCAGTTGGCCGTCCTCGGTCTCCAACAGATCGCCCACGGTTATCGGCTCACCGGAATCCCGCATGAGCTGCCAGGCTTCATATTCATGGCGTGCCTGCACCTCGCCACGAGGCTCGTACTCCTTCGGTTTCAGGGTGGCGCAACCGGAAAGATGGGGGGCCCAGCGGAACTGCTGCCGTGGCGAATCCTTCATGCGATAGATCCGATAATGCGGCATAGCAAGATTATTGTAATCGATGTAGCTCGCCCGGGGTTGTAACACCGAGGGGATAGGGTGCGGGCTTCAGCCGGCGTCAGCCAGCCGCGCGGGCCGGGACTGCGGGCGTCTGATTACCGCTCCGGCGTGGGCCTGAGAACGGTAAACCCGAAAGATGACCTGTCAATGGCCGATATCGACCGCGCACGAGTTGCACACCCTGGTAGGCCACATCCTGGAGAGCGATGTGCCGACGGCGCGTAAGGTGTTGCGCGCGTTGGCAGATCCAGTGGGACTGGCGATCCTGGCAGCGCCACTGGACGACGAGCTGGAGACGGAGGAAGAGAGAGCCGCGGTGGCAGCGTCCTTAGCCGATAAGTCTTCCAACATCCCTTTTGAGCGGATCCGGCAGAAACGGGAATGAAGAGGATTCTGTTCCGGCCACGCGCGTGCCGAACCGCGACCGGGACAAGGTGGAGGAGGCCATCGAACGGTTCGCCCATACCGGCTTTGGCGATGTGAAGATGCTGGCGGGTGAGGGCGCGCCAACTGAGGTTGCACGTGGGCGACTGGCGGGTTCGCTTCACCTATGAGACGCCGGACATTATCCGGATTCTTCACATTCGCAACCGCCGCGAGGCGTACCGTTGAAGCGGCGCCAGGGCGGCCAAATCCTACCTCAACGACGCCACTTTCTTGCGGATGGCACCGGCGTCTTTGGCGTCGGGGGACAAGGCGAGATACTTGGTGTAGGCGTCCTTGGCGGCCTTGGTGTCCTTCATCTTCTCCTCGGCCTTGCCCAGTTTCAGCCACGCCTCAGCATTGCTGTCGTTCCACAACGTGGCATCCTGATAGCGATAGATCGCCCCCTGCAGCTTGCCGTTCCTCATATAGTGGTCGCCCACCTCCACGCTTTTCTGCGATTGCAGCGGGTTGAAGGAATGCTCTTCGCTGAGAAACGACTTGTCTTCCTCGGCCGGCACCGCCTGTTTGCCGGAAGTTTTCGGCGGCGTGCGCTGCTCTAATTGGGGCTTGGGAGGGTTATCTGGGGGAGCGGTCTGCTCCTGAGCGGCCAACGGCAAAAAGCCAGCCAGCAGCAGCCCCGGAATCCAGCGTGACATAATCGAATTATAACCCTCCGGCAATGGAACTCCGCGACAAGGTAGCGCAAATCCCCTTCGCGCCGGGAGTGTATCTATACAAAGACGCCGCCGGAAAGGTGATCTACGTCGGCAAGGCTAAAAGCCTGCGCAACCGCGTTCGCAGCTACTTTCTGGAAGACAAGCTGGCCGACGTCAAGACCGGCACGCTTATCGCCGAAGCCCGCGACATCGACTACATCCTGGTCGACAACGAAAAAGAAGCGCTGGCGCTCGAAAACAACCTGATCAAACAGTACAAGCCGCGCTTCAACATCCTGCTGCGCGACGACAAGACGTACCCCTACATCAAGCTGACCCAGGAAAAATATCCGCGCGTCTACGTCACCCGCCGCCTGCGCAAGGATGGCGCCACCTATTTCGGACCGTACTTTCCCGGTAACCTGGCGCACCGCCTGGTGCACTTCATCCATCGCCATTTTCTGGTGCCGTCCTGCAAGATCGACCTCACGCGCTTCCATCCCAAACCGTGCCTGCAATATCACATTCACCGCTGCCTGGGTCCGTGCGTGCAGGGTCTCACCACCGACGATGCGTACTCCACCGCCGTCCGCAACGTGCGCCAGTTCCTGGAAGGCCGCCACTCCGACCTGGCGCGCGATCTGCGCGCCCGCATGGCGGAAGCCTCCGACGACACCCGCTTCGAAGAAGCCGCCTCACTGCGCGATCTGCTGACGACCGTCGAGGAAATCGAGCAGCGCCAGAAGATGGCCGCGGCCAAGGACGACGACACCGACATCTTCGGCGTTTATGCCGAGCCGCCTATGGTGGCGCTGAACGTGTTCCATCTGCGCCACGGACAGATTGTGGATCGCCGGGAGTTCTTTTGGGAGGACCAGGAGGTTTTCGACGAGCCGGAGTTCTTCTCCACCCTGCTGCTGCAGATTTACATGGATCAGCAGCACATTCCCGGCGAAATCCACGTACCGGTGGAATTCGAAGATCGCGCGGTGATGGAGGAACTGCTGTCGGAAAAGCGCGGACGCAGGGTCGAAATCCGCACCCCGCAGCGCGGGCAGAAGAAAGCCCTCATGGACCTGGTGCAGACCAACGCCAAACACAGCTTCGACTCGCGCTTTCGCGTGCTCAAGCCTTCTTCGAAGGCGATTCAGGAGGCCCTCCAGGACACGTTGAACCTGCCCGCGCCGCCGGCGCGCATCGAGTGTTTCGATATCTCCCACATTCAGGGCACCGACAAGGTGGCCAGTATGGTGGTGTGGGAAGACGGCAGGATGAAGAAGAGCGATTATCGCAAGTTCATCATCAAAACGGTGATCGGCAACGACGATTTCGCCAGCATGCGCGAGGTGGTAACGCGGCGGTATTCGCGCCTGAAAGAAGAGGGC
>Ga0181528_10002161_pt1 | contig 12061 bp, 13 predicted proteins | sample PEATcosm2014_Bin_47_FD_119742 | JGI IMG/M metagenome (GOLD analysis project Ga0181528, IMG submission 119742) | Peatland microbial communities from MTU Mesocosm Facility, Houghton, MI, USA - PEATcosm2014_Bin10_10_metaG | ecosystem: Environmental > Terrestrial > Soil > Wetlands > Peat | place... | reverse complement strand
TATGCCAGCGCCGCAACGAAAATCAACCGAATTCGCTACATTACATGGGTACACAATGGCGCCCAAAAGAAGCTTATGCCAGCAATATCAGCGGCTTCGTGAACCTGAAAGAGGGAACCTCCGCCTAGCTAGGCGTTCTATGGCGTTTCATCGGGCGCATTGCAGACTTGACTATCGCGCGCCCGCGTGATCGCTGTTCGCGCCGCCGCCTAAGGTCACATTCACGATCGCATCGAAGTGAACGCGCATCCCTTGCCTGGGAATTGCCGCGTTTCATTGTTCACGACATGAGGGACGGCGGCGGGTTCTTGAGGCATCGCAAGGGCGACCTTTGCAGCGTCGTACACACTTCTCGCGCGCAGAAGGGACGTACCGTCTGACATGTCGGAGACAAACGGCTCCCACGGCCACGTAATCGCCATCCGCGGCGCCATTCTCGACGTCGAATTCAGCGCGGGCGAACTTGCGGCCCTCGAATTCGCGCTAAAAATTTCGCCGCGCGAGGGCGCGCCTGTCATGGCCGAGGTGCAAGCGCATCTCGACTCCCGCCGGGTGCGGGCGCTGGCGCTGCAATCGACGCTGGAGCTTCGTCGCGGCGATCCCGTTGACAACCTCGGCGAGCCTGTCGCCGTGCCGGTGGGCGAAGCGGTGCTCGGGCGGCTCGTCAATGCGCTCGGCGAGATCGCCGACCACGGCCCCGCGCTGGCGCCCGACACGCCGCGCTGGCCGATCCACCGCAGTGCGCCCGCCTTGGCGACGCGCGCCGGTGCGACCGAGCTGTTTGCGACCGGCGTCAAGATCCTCGATCTGCTGACCCCAATCGCCCGCGGCGGAAAGGCGGCGATGTTTGGCGGCGCCGGTGTCGGCAAGACCGTTCTGGTGATGGAGCTCATCCACGCGATGGTTGAGACCTACAAAGGCATTTGCGTTTTTGCGGGCGTCGGAGAGCGCTCGCGGGAAGGTCACGAGATGCTGCTCGATATGCGCGCTTCCGGCGTGCTGGAGCGCACGGCGCTGGTTTACGGCCAGATGAACGAGCCGCCCGGCGCGCGCTGGCGCGCGCCGCTGACCGCGATCACCATCGCCGAGTTCTTCCGCGACGAACGCCGCCGCGATGTGCTGCTGCTGATGGACAACGTTTTCCGTTTCGTTCAGGCCGGGAGCGAAGTGTCGGGGCTCCTCGGCCGCTCCCCCTCCCGCGTCGGCTATCAACCGACGCTCGCCAGCGAGGTCGCGGCGTTGCAGGAGCGCATCGCCTCGGTCGGCGCCGCCGCGATCACCGCCATCGAGGCCGTCTACGTCCCTGCGGACGATTTTACCGACCCCGCCGTGACCGCCATCGCCGCCCATGTCGACAGCATGGTCGTGCTTTCTCGTTCCATGGCGGCCGAGGGCATGTATCCGGCGGTCGATCCCATCGCCTCTTCCTCCGTGCTGCTCGACGCTTCGATCGTCGGCGAGGAGCACGCGAGAGTCGCCATTGAGGCGCGACAGGCGCTCGAACATTACGCCGAACTCAAAGACGTCATCGCGCTGCTGGGCATCGAGGAGCTTGGCGCAGACGACCGGCGCATCGTCTCGCGTGCGCGCAAACTGCAACGTTTCCTTACGCAGCCCTTCGCGGTGACCGAGGCGTTCACCGGCGTTCCCGGCCGGTCCGTTCCCGTCGCGGAGACGGTCGCCGGATGCCGCGCCATTCTCGCAGGCGAATGCGACGGCTGGTCGGAAAGCTCGCTCTACATGGTGGGCGACCTCGGCGAAGCGCGGGCCAAGGAGAACCGCGCCCAGGCGGGTGCGGCAGCATGACCCTGCGCCTCACCATCGCGACGCCGTCGCGCGTTCTCGTCGACGATCCCAACGTTGTCTCGCTGCGGGCCGAGGACGACAGCGGCGGTTTTGGCGTGCGGCCCGGCCACGCCGATCTCGTCACGGTGCTGCCGAGTTCGGTGGTGCGCTGGCGCGGCGCCGAAGGCCCCTGGCGTTTTTGCGCGGTCAGCGACGCGGTGTTCAGCGTCGCCGGCGGCGCCGCCGTCAACGTCGCCTGTCGCAGAGGCCTCGCCGGCGACGATCTCGACGCCTTGCAGGGGCAGGCGCGCCGGCTGCGCGACGACGAACTCGACGCCGACCGCCGCGCCCGCGTTGAACAGACCCGCCTGCACGCCCAGGCGATCCGGCGCCTGATGCAACTCTTGCGGCCGGCGCCGGGCGCGACCTTAGCGGGGGACGGATCGTGACGCCGCCCGACGATAAGCTCGGGGCCGCGGCCGAACGCGCCGCGGCGAGGAAGACGCAGGAGCGCGAGACGCCGGAACCCTCGCTCGCCTCGCGTCTGGGCCAGATCGGCGTCCTCGGCTGGGCGATCGTGACTCCGATTCTGCTCTGCCTCTTCGTCGGTCATTGGCTCGACCGCGCGTTGCGCACGGGGGTTTTCTTCAGCGCGCCGGCTGTGATGATCGGCGCCGGCGTCGGGCTATGGGCGGCGTGGAGATGGATGCACAAATCCTGATGCTGGGCGCGGGTGTCGGCGCGCTGACCGGCGGCGCGCATGTCGCGAGCCTGTCCTGGGGCGTGGCCCTGATAAGGCGCGGTCGCGTGGCCCTGGGCGCGGCGCTCGGGCTGCTGCGCTTCGGCGCCGTGGCGCTCGCGTTGGTGACAATGGCGCGGATTGGGCCTGCCGCCCTCGAAGCCGCGGCCGGCGCGCTCATCGCGGCGCGCGCGCTCGCCATCGCCCGGCTGCGGAGCGCGCCATGAGATCGCCGCTCGTCCTGGAGCCCTTGTTTCACGTCGGCCCCGTCGCCGTCACCGAGCCCGTCGTCGTCTCATGGGCGATCCTTGCGTGTCTCGGCGGCGCCTCCGCGCTGGCGACGCGTAGGCTCAAGCTGGCCCCGTCGCGCCCGCAGGCGGCGCTGGAGATCCTCGTCGACGCCATCGATGCGCAGATCCGCGATACGCTGCGCAACGACCCCGCGCCGTTCCGAGCGCTGATCGGTTCGATCTTCCTGTTCGTGCTCGCCGCCAACTGGTCGTCGCTGATTCCCGGGGTCGAGCCGCCGACCGCGCATTTCGAGACAGACGCGGCGATTGCGGCCATCGTCTTCGTCGCCACCGTCGCGTTTGGCTTACGCTCGCGCGGGCTCGCCGGTTATCTCGCAACTTTCGCCGAACCGACTTGGATCATGATCCCGCTCAATGTGATCGAACAGTTCACGCGCACATTTTCTTTGATCGTGCGGCTGTTCGGCAATGTGATGAGCGGCGTGTTCATCGTCGGCGTGGTGTTGACGCTGGCAGGGCTTCTCGTGCCCATTCCGCTCATGGCGCTCGATCTGCTGACCGGCGCCGTGCAGGCCTATATCTTCGCCGTGCTCGCTACCGTGTTCATCGGGGCGGCGGTCGGCGAGGCCGAGACGAAACATCCGAGCAATGACAGGGGAACGGCATGAACGACCTGATTCCGGCGGTCAGCATCTTCGCAGCCGCTATGGCGGTGGGGCTCGGCGCCATCGGTCCCGGCCTCGGCGAAGGCCGCGCCGTCGCCGCCGCGATGGACGCCATCGCCCGGCAGCCCGAGGCCGCGGGCACGATCTCACGCACCCTGTTCGTCGGCCTCGCGATGATTGAGACGATGGCGATCTACTGCCTCGTCATTGCGCTGCTCGTGCTCTACGCCAATCCGTTCGTGAAATAGAGCCAAGCGCGGTGGCCATCGACGGCTGGACCCTGGGGCTACAGGCGATCAACGTCATCGTCCTCATCTGGATTCTGTCGCGCTTTCTGTTTCGGCCCGTCGCGGACATCATCAAAGCCCGTCAGGCGGCGGCGCAAAAGCTGCTCGACGAGGCCGCGCACGCACGCGCCGACGCTGAAGACGCGCGGGCCGCGGCGCAGGCGGAGAAGCAACGGCAGACGGAGGCCCGTGACGCCCGCGTGCGCGAAGCGCAGGCTGAGGCCGAATCTACGGCGCGCGCCGCCCTGGAGACTGCGCGCGCCGAGGCCGCTGCGCTGGTGCAGGACGCGCGCGCCGATAGCGAGCGACTGAGGTCTTCGGAGCGTCTGGAGAGAGAGCGGCAAGCCGCGGGGCTCGCGGTGGATATCGCGGCGAAACTGCTGGAGCGTCTGCCGCCAGGTCTGCTGATCGAGAGTTTTGCGGCGGGTTTGGCCCAGGAGTTGAGGGCCTTGCCGGAGTCCGCACGGCGCGAGATCGGCGCTGGCGCGCGCCTCCTCGTCAGCCATCCCCTCCGCGACGTCGAACGTGCGCGCGTGACCGCCGCCGTCGAGGGCGCGCTCGGACGCCCCGTCGAGCTGACCTTCGCCGTCGATCCTGGCCTGATCGCGGGACTCGAAATCGAAACTCCTCACGCGAAGGTAGACAACAATTTCCGTGAGGACCTGCGCCGCATCCGCGAGGAGTTCGCGCGTGAGCCCGGCTGAGGCTTCCGACTGGCTCGCGCGCGCGCAAGCCGCGCTGCGGCGGACCTCGACAGGCCCGACCGCCGAGGCGCGCGGTCGCGTGGAGCGTTGCGCCGACGGCGTCGTCACCGTGTCCGGCCTGCCCGACCTGCGTCTCAACGAGTTGGTGCTCGTCAACGGCGAGGCGCTCGGGTTCGCGCTCGCGCTCGACGCGGACGCCGTCGTCGCGGCGCTGCTCGACCGCGTCGAGACCATCGCGGCGGGCGCGGAGGTCGTCGCGCTTGGGCGCGCCGTGGACACGCCCGTCGGTCCGGGTCTGCTCGGCCGCGTCATCGATGCGCTCGGCCGGCCGCTCGACGGCGCCGGCCCGCTGGTCTCGGAGCGCCGTCTTCCAATTGAGCGCCCGGCGCCGGCGATCGCCGAGCGCGATCTCGTCTCCAAGCCGTTGCAGACCGGCATATTGACCATCGACGCCATGTTTGCGCTCGGGCGTGGCCAGCGTGAACTCATCATAGGGGATCGCGGCGCGGGCAAGACGTCCATCGCCTTGGACACGATCATCAATCAAAGGACGAGCGACGTCGTCTGCGTCTATGTCGCCGTGGGTCAGCCGATGACGGCGGTGGAAAGGGCGATTGCGGCCGTGCGCGCGCACGGCGCGCCGGAGCGTTGCGTGTTCGTCGTCGCCGCCGCTTCCGCTCCGGCGGCGCAGCAATGGATCGCCCCGTTCGCCGGCTTCTCCATCGCGGAATATTTTCGCGACCGCGGCGCGGACGCGCTGATCGTGATCGACGATCTCAGCAAACACGCCGCCACGCATCGCGAACTGGCGCTGCTCACCCGCGAGCCGCCGGGCCGCGAGGCCTACCCCGGCGACATCTTCTATCTGCACGCACGCTTGCTGGAGCGCGCCGCCAAGCTGTCGCACGAACTCGGCGGCGGCTCGCTGACTGCGCTGCCCATTGCGGAAACCGACGCCGGCAATCTGGCGGCCTACATTCCAACCAATCTCATTTCGATCACGGACGGGCAGATCGTGCTGGATTCGCGCCAGTTCGCCTCGAACCTTCGCCCCGCCATAGATATTGGGCTCAGCGTCAGCCGCGTCGGCGGCAAGGCGCAGGCGGCGGCCTTGCGCGCGGTCGCGGGCCGGCTTCGGCTGGACTACGCGCAATTCCTGGAGCTGGAAACGTTCACCAAATTCGGCGGCCTTACCGACACGCGCGTGCGCGCACAGATCGCCCGCGGCGAGCACATTCGCGAACTCCTGCGCCAACCGCGCTTCGCGCCGCTGCGGCTGGCCGATCAGATCGCCCTGCTCGCCGCGCTCGGCGCGGGCGCGTTCGACGAATCGGGCGCGGAGTCGATTGCGGCGGCGCGGCAAGGCGTCGGGCGCGCGCTCGACGTCCTGGGTCCAAGTTTCGCGCAGGATCTGGAATCCGCACAGGCGATTGCGCCCGCCGCGCTGGAGAAGCTCGTCGAGGCCGTGCGCACGGCCGCCCGCTCGCCATCGACGGGTCGGCGATGACGGAGCGGCTCAGCGACGTCAACGCCCGCATCGCGTCCGCCCGACAGATCTCCTCGGTCGTCTCGGCGATGCGCGCCATCGCCGCCGCGCGCATGCGCGACGCCCGCCTGCGCCTGGACAGCGTGCGCCGTTACGCGCAATCGGTCGGCCAGGCGATCAGCCGGACGCTTCCGCTCGCTTCGCAGGCGTTCGAGATGTCTGGGCCGCAGGCCAATCCCGGCCGCCGGCTCATCGTCGCCGTCGGGGCCGAGCAGGGGTTCGCAGGCGGATTCAGCGAACGCGTGTTGCGCGCCGTCGGCGCCGCCGGGCCCGACGAATTGTTGATCGTTGGAGACCGCGCGATCGGCTTAGCTCGCCAACTCGGGTACGAGCCGGCGTGGTCGGCGCCGGCGGCGGCGCATCTCGATCAGATCGAAGCCATAGCCGATCAAATAACCGAAGAGATCTGGTCCCGCGCTAACCAGGGAATCGCGACCGTCTCGCTCATCTACGCCGCGCCGGACGGCGCAGACGCAATCGTCTCGCGCTCGCTGGCGCCGTTCGACTTCAAGCGTTTTGCCCATACGCGCAATGCGCAGCCGCCCCTGACCCAACTGGCCGCTTCGGCGCTGCTCGCCAAGCTGGCTGAGGAATATGTGTTCGCGGAGCTATGCGAAGCGCTCACCCTCTCTTTTGCAGCCGAGAACGAAGCACGGATTCGCGCCATGACCGCAGCGCGAGGCCACGTCCGCGAAATTCTCGACGCACTCGGCGCGCGCTCGCGCCATTTGCGCCAGGAGGAAATCACGAACGAGATCATAGAACTCGCCGTGAATCGGGCGGTCTCGCGCGATGTCTCCTCGCGCGCGGCGGACGTTCCCTAGACGTCAGGCGGGAGCTTTCGCTCCGGTCCCATTCGCGGAGGCAGCCGCAGCGACAGGATCTTCGGCGGGGATGTCTTGCGCCGCTTCCGCCGCCAGCGCGTCGGCTGCCGCTGGTTCCGCTAACGCCTGCTTGATTTGCGATTCGGCGGAGAACCAGAAGTGTTCGTCGCGTCCCGGAGGTCGGCCAGCCGTTTCCCACAATTCGTAGGCCAGAATTCTCACAAGGTTTTCGAGATTGTCCAACATAACCTCCCATGCTTGACTGAACGAAAAACGCGGACGACGCCGAGTTTGAGATGACTATCTTGGAGCTTCACCCTCCCGCCACTGACTTATAACAGCAGCTTCAGGCGCATCGGCGAATACGACTTCGCGACGCCCCACCGAGACGTCGCCGCTGCTCCCGTCGAGCGCGATCCAGTCGCCCTCGCGGATCCGGGTCGAGCCAATCATCGCCTCTCGGCTGTCCGCATCCACGTTGAGCCCAAGGCAACCCACCAGACAAACCTTACCCATCTGACGGGCGACGACCGCGGCATGCGACGTGCGACCGCCGACGGCGGTCAAGACACCGCTTGCGACGGCGAAGCCCTCGATGTCGTCGGTTGAGGTGTCTCGCCGCACGAGGATCACCGGTTCTCCCGCGTCGGCGAGCGCACGCGCGCGCAGCGAGTCGAAGCAGACCCGCCCGCAGGCGACCCCAGGGGAAGCTACGGTCGCATGCGCCGCAGCCTTGGCGGCCGCAGCAAAGCGCCCGACGCGCGTGGCCGCAAGATCGACGGAGGCCAACCGCTCCAGCGCCTGGGCGCGCGAAATGACGCCTTCGCCGACGAGGTCAACCGCTATTTTAAGCGCCGCCTGCGGGGTCCGTTTGGCAGAGCGCGCCTGAAGGAAATAGAGCAGCCCGCGCTCGACGGTGAATTCGATGTCTTGAACCTCCGAATGGGCGCTTTCAAGCAAGCGCGCGCCTGCCTCCAACTCACGCGCAATACCGGGCATTCGCCGCGAAAGCTCGGCCGCGTCGCCTGGCGTCCGTCGCCCCGAAACGACGTCTTCGCCCTGAGCATCCGAGAGGAAGTCGATATACAGCGCCTTCTCTCCCGTCGCGGGATTGCGAGAGAAGGCGACCCCTGCGCCGGAATCCGCGCCCGAATTGCCGAACACCATCGCTTGCACCGTCACGGCGGTGCCGCTCAGGCCTTCCAGCCCGTTCAGCCGCCGGTACTCGCGCGCGCGGGGGATCTCCCAGGATTTGTACACGGCGCGCGCGCAGGCGACGAGTTGCTCCATCGGATCGTCGGAAGGCGTCGCGGACAGACGTTCAGCCAGCGCGCGGTATTCGCCGGCCAAGCGCTCCAGCGCCTCTGAGTCGAGTTCGGCCTCGTCGGCGACCCCTTCCGTTTGCAGAAGACGAGCTAATGCGGCCTCAAAAGCGCCCGTCGGAGCGGCGCAGACCGTCTCGGCATAGGCGAAGAGGAAGCGACGGTAGCTGTCGAAGGCGAGCCGCACGTCTCCGCTCTGGCGGATGAGGCCGTGCAGGGTCGCCGGATTTAGGCCGACATCGAGCACGGTGTCCAACATGCCCGGCATCGACCGCTCGGCGCCCGACCGCACCGAGACCAGAAGGGGCGTTCGCGCATCTCCGAAGCGCTTGCCCGTCGCCGCTTCGAGGCTCGTGATCCCAGCCGCCGCCGCATTTCGCATCGCCGCCAGCGCCGCGGGATCGTCGGCGATCACGCCGGCGCAGAGACGGGTCGGCAGGGCGAAGGCCGCGGGTACGCGAAGCCCTAGCGCCATCATGCGCGCCAACTCCGCAGCCTTGGCTCCCACAACGGAGGCCGGCGGCGTCGCGTCGCGCCCGAGCACGATGGGCTGGACGGTTTCACTCACGCCGAAAGTTCCTGTAGCACTCGCTTGCGAAGCGACAGGGCGGCATGCGCCAAGCAATCCGTCGCCGCCTCCAGCGTGCGCGCGATTTCAAGCCCCAATACGAGATGTCGCGCCCCCTCGCGCAAATTGCCCTCCCCCTCCGCGTCAGGGCTAAGGATGGCGGCGATGGCTGCGCGCTCCGCAGTGTCCGCCTCGCGCTCGACGTCGATTGTCTCGTCGATGTGTTGCAGCGCAAAGGTGGTGTCGATGCGCTTGCCCTCGTGCAGTCGCCTCGTCGCTTCGACCGCGCGCACCAGGGAGGCGACGCCGTCTCGCGCCAGACCCGCCAGCGGCGAGAGGGACGCGGTGACGCCCCTATCGAGGACGAGGCTGAGCAGGAACGCCGCTTCGTCTAAGGTGTCTGTCGCGCCCTCGATCTGCTCTACGAGGGGACCAAGTGACGACGTATCGGCCAGCCTCGCCAGGACGCTTCGCGCCTCCACCGTCAGCCGGTCGCCTTTGGTCTCGATCCGCTTGGCCCGCTCGGCGAGCGCTTTGCGCCGTTCCGCGGGCTGCCCCGGCTCGATGGCCGCGACGATCATGCCCGCCAGCGTCCGGGTCAGACCGAGGTGACGCAGCACGATGTCCATGAGCGCGCGCTCGGCGGAATCGAGCCGGGCGGCGAGATCGGTCTGCACTTCATCGCCGATTAGCCGCGCCGAACGCCCATCCTTCAGCCCGTCGCTGGCGATCGTAAGGACGCTGCGGAGAAAAGATTTCAACTCCCCCGCGCCCAACTCGTCTTCGAGCGCGGCGCCGTAAGCGATGCGGCCGTCGCGGCGGACCGCCTCGTACACGAGTTCGACGCCGCCAAGTTCCAGAAACGCGCGGTGGCCTTTGTCGCGGAGCGCGGCGTCCTCAAGCAAGGCGACGGCCGCGGCCTTGGGCACGAAAGTCTGTAAAGTCTTGCGCGCCTTGTTCCAGTCGATCAGGAACACGATGCGCGAGCCGAAGGCGGCCAGGAAGCGGTCGAGGTCGGCCAAATCGCCAGCGCGGTAGCGGCCGTCGAGCAGATGGAACGCCTCGCCTTCGGCGAGGTCCGCGTCAAGCCGGTCCGCCATCTGAGACCAGGAGATCGTCTCCCCAGCCAACATCGACATGAAGAATTGCGCGCGCAGACGGTGAACGTCGGTGTAGGTGAATTGCGCCTCCAAGCCTTCGACGTGGATGACCAGCACATGCGCATCGGTCGTGCCGATGTCGTTCTGAATCGTGAGCCGGCTGCCGCTCTTGGCGGCCGTCGTCTCCAGACCGGGATGGCCGAAGGTCAGTTCGCTCGTGCGATGCAGCCCCGCCATGAACGCGCGCACCCGCGCGCGGCCTTCGTCATCGAGACCGTAGGTGTGGGCGCCATCGACTTGCTCGGTCGCCGTCGCGGCCGCCAGACGATTGATCTCCTTGTGAAGATCCATCACGAGCAAATGCAAGCTGTCGTCGCCGCCGCGTCGGGCGCCAGCCAAGGACGCGACGGCGGCGTGAGAGACACGATCCTGTGCGAAGCTCGGCAGGCTGCGCAGCACGGCCTCGACACGGGCCCTCAGCGCCGGGGTGGCGTCCGTTTCCGCCGCTTCGAGCGGAGCCAGCATGGCCGCGACGTCGTCTGCCGCGCCGGCGATCAGGTCCGCAGCGCCCGGAGCGACGAAGCTCGCCGCGTCGAGCCTGCGCGCGCCTGCAATTAGCCGCTGGAGACGGGGATCGACCGGCTCGGCGGCGCCGTCGGCCGGTCGTTCGGCGCCCTCGCCCCCTCTGAGCGCGCGGCTCGCCGCTTCCTGTAACGCCGTCAGTTTAAGCTTCAGCTGGTCGTTGGCGGCTAAAGCGGCAGCGATCTTACCCGGCAACAACAAAGCGGCTTCGCCCAGCTTCTCGACGATCTTGATCTTATGGACCATGGCGAACGCCTTCCGACGCCAGCATTCATGGCGCGGAAGCTATTCGAGGAAATTGCGCCATGTCAGTCATCGATCTGTAACGACGCGCCAACTTGAACCCGATCACGCCGTGGGCTGACAAAATCGGCCAGGAGAGCGGAAGGAGGGCCCTTGACGGTCTCTCAGCCGACAATCGCGCGCAGCTCCGGCGACGGCGGCCCGCGCTTGGCTGCGTCCGGCGCCTGGATCGCAGATAGTGCCGACGCCATGCAGGCGGCGCTCAATAAACCCGGCTCTGCATCCACGCCGGCTGTGTTGGACCTCGCCGGCGTTGAGAGGCTCGACACCTTCGGCGCCTTCGTGCTGACTCGCCTGCGCGGTGCGCCACAGGCGACGCTGACCGGAGTTCGCGAGGCTCAGCGCGGCCTGATCGAAGCAATGGGTCAGCTGCCGCACGCGGCCTTCGCAACGCCGTCACGTGGCGGATGGCTTCGAAGCGCTCGGCCGTGCGCTCGCCGAAGCCGGGGCGGATGCGCTCGATTTCGCCGCCATGCTTGGCCGCCTGTCGGGAACTTTCGCCAAGGCGCCCATCCACCCGCGCGCGTTCCGGCTGCGGTCCATCGTGCATCACCTCGACCGTGTCGGCGTGCAGGCCGTGCCAATCATGGCGATGATGACCTTTCTCGTCGGCGCGATCATCGCGCAACAGGGCTTCTTCCCCTTCCGCCACTTCGGCGCCGAGGATTACGTCGTCGATCTCGTCGCCGTCCTGATCCTGCGCGAGATCGGCGTGCTGCTCGTCACCATCATGGCGGCGGGCCGATCGGGCAGCGCCTACACCGCCGAACTTGGCTCGATGAAGATGCGCGAGGAGACCGACGCGCTCGCCACCATGGGCTTCGACCCGGCCGAATTCCTCATCCTGCCGTGCGTGCTCGCGCTCGTCATCGCTGTGCCGGCGCTGACCTTCCTCGGTTCGATCTCGGCGTTGGCGGGCGGCGGGGTCGTCGCCTGGGCCTACGCTGGCATGAGCCCGGATATTTACATCGTACGCCTGTTGGAAAGTCGACGAGGCTTTGCCTCCGGTCGCCCCATAGCGATTCCAAGCATCGCGATAAGCCCAGCAGGCGCCCTCGTTCGGCTACAGATTGCCCGGAGCGTAATTCCAGTCGTAGCCCAAGCCCCACCCCTCCTTATTGACACATGCGCCATTGCAAACATCACTCGGCTAGGCCGAACGCAATCTATCGGCGCGGCGCCTCGGGCGCGATTAGCCTGAATTTCTTATAGCGCAGGGTGCATCGGGGCTGCGACTCAGTGATAAGTTGTTTCGCGACGACGACTTATACTGACCCGCGTAGAATTTGACTCGTTTGTGAATGGCGAAGCCTTGCTCAGCGTGATTCAAGCTGGCGAACGGAAGAGGTTCGCCATGAGAGGCATTGCGCTTCGGTCGGATTTTG
>Ga0181528_10002160_pt1 | contig 12061 bp, 7 predicted proteins | sample PEATcosm2014_Bin_47_FD_119742 | JGI IMG/M metagenome (GOLD analysis project Ga0181528, IMG submission 119742) | Peatland microbial communities from MTU Mesocosm Facility, Houghton, MI, USA - PEATcosm2014_Bin10_10_metaG | ecosystem: Environmental > Terrestrial > Soil > Wetlands > Peat | place... | reverse complement strand
TCTCCAACGGCGTCTATTCCGCCCCGTCCGTGCTCGGGGGAGGCACCAGGAGCAGCCCGACGCTTATGTATGACACGGCAGAGTCGGTGGCTGTGGATGGTGCTGGAAACATCTACGTTGCCGATGACGGAAACAACGATCAGTATGGCCCAGCCGTCTATCAGATCGTTCCGCTGCCGGGAGGCACATACGCGCAGAACTATCTGGGCAGTGGGTGGGAGTATCCAATTGGCGTGGCCGTGGATGCAAACGGAGATGTTTATGTTCTCGATGCCGGCGACGGCCTGGTAAGTGAGCTGATACCATCCAATGGCAGTTACACGCAGACCACCATCCCCACTACCGGCCTGACCTTTCCCTTGGGCATCGCGGTCGATGCCGGCGGTAACGTCTATCTCGTTAATGCACCCGTCCCTGGAACAGACAACCCCAGCTCAATATTCAAGCTGACGCTTTCGGGCAGCAGCTACAAGCAGAGTTCCCTGGGCAGCGATTTGCTTAATCCGGATGGCATCGCCGTGGATGTGAACGGCAGCGTCTATGTGGCGGACCGCGGCTCCGATGTAGGGCACACATCCGGCGATGTGGCCAAGCTGACTCCACAGGCGAATGGCGCCTACCTCCAGAGTACGTTGGTTTCCAAAAATCAACTGGGCCAACCACTCGATGTGGTTTTGGATGGCGCCGGCAACCTCTACGTCCTTGATACCGATACCCAAAATGTCTACAAACTGGATGTTGCGGACCCGCCGGGACCGGTGACATCGCCGTTGACATTCCAAAACACGCCCCTGGACTGGACCAGCACCGACAGCCCGAATACGTTCAAGGTCGAGAACATCGGCAATGCCGCGCTGACCCTTTCTGCGCTCACCTATCCGCCGGATTTCCCGGAGGCGGTCGGAGTCACGACCGATTGCGCCGCCGGCATGACCGTGGCGGCCAACGGCGCCTGCACACTGTCGATCGACTTCACGCCGACCGCCTCGCTCGGAGCCAATACATCGCAACCACTGGCCGAGACCGTATCGTTGACCAGCAACGCGATCAACGCCAACGGCGCGCAGACGATTTCGGTCACCGGGACGGAGCTGCAGGCCTCGGCATCGGTGACGCTCACCTCATCGGTGAACCCAAGCTGGGTGGGAAATCCAATCACCTTCACGGCACTGGTCGCGGGCGGCTCAGGAACTCTGGGTGTTGCGCCGGCCGGGACGGTGTCCTTCACCACCGGGAACTCGAGCCTATGCGCGTCCGTGACGCTTTCCACCGTGACGGGCACCAACGGCAGCACGGCAAGCTGCACAACCAGCGCCCCGGCCGCCGGGATGTACAGCATTGTCGCAAGCTTTGTCCCAGGCAATACGGCGAACGTGCCCGCGGCCAGCGGCTCCATGAACGAAACCATCCTTGCGAATGCGCCGCCGACCGGGCCCTTTGGCGATACCAGCGTGGGCACGGCAAACATCGGCAGTCCGCTAGGCCCCATCCCGGTGACAATCAACTTCAATGTGCCGGCAACCCTGGGCGCGATCGAAGTGTTGACCCAGGGCGCGCCAAATCTGGACTTCACCGACGCCGGCGGCGGCACTTGCACCATTGGACAGACCTATGGAAATCAAGTAGCCGTCAATATCCAAGCCAGAACCGGAATCCATTCGGAGGACTCGGTAACTGGCAATCCGGCCTCTTGCACGGTGAACGTCAGCTTCTCTCCACAATTCGCCGGGCTGCGTTCCGGCGCAGTGGTGCTGATCGGCTCATTCGGCGAAACCAGCAGCAGCGTCATCGGAACCGGTTACCTGCAAGGGACCGGCGTCGGCCCGCAAACCATCTTTGCTGTGCCGACCGAAGTCGAGAGCTGCGAAGAGTGCATCAGGCCCGACCTGGTCTTCAAGAGGCTGACGGCCGACCTGCCGAAGGCTACCCCGCTTGGTTCGATAGGGATTGCGGCAGAGTTCGAAGGCGACGAGCAACTGGACTACCTGCCTGGATCGCAAAGTGCGATCGATAGCGGCTGGAGCTACCCCTACGGCATCGCGGTAGATGGCTTGGGCAATGTCTACATCGCCGATGGCTTTAACAGTGCCGTGATCAAGGAGACCTATTCGAAGAACACCACCACCGGCGTCGTCACATACACTTCCTCCTCATTGCCCACGACGGACCCCTATGGCTGGGAGCTTCCTGTTGGCGTCGCGGTAGATGGCGCCGGTAACGTCTATGTCTCGGACGCTGACGATGAATTAGTAGTGATGGACACGCTGCAACCGGACGGAAGCTATGTGCCCAGCATGGTCGATCCCAGCTCGGACTATTGCTATCCCGTCGGTGTTGCGGTCGATGGCAGCGGCAACGTTTACGTCGCGGACGAGGGCGGGTGCGGCTCCGGAGGTGTCTACAAGGAGACGCTACTGAACGGCGGCGTCTACGTCCAGTCCCCCGTTGACACGACGAGCTTTGAATATCCCGGTGGCATCGCAGTCGATGGCAGCGGCAATGTCTATGTCACCGCCAACTCCGAGGGAGGGGCCAGTGTAGTCGAAGAGAACCTGCAATCCAACGGCAGTTACACGGTCTCCTTTATCAATGGCAACTGGGACTTTCCGATAGGCATTGCGGTGGATGACAACGGCAACGTCTATGTCGCGGACGCCGGTGAAGGTGTAGTGGTGCGGGAGACGCCGTCGAACGGCGGCTACACAGCGGTCAATATCGGCGAATGGTTTTCACCCTATGAACTGGCGCTCTCTCCCAGCGGTAACCTCTACGTCACCGATGACGGCAACAATGAAGACTGCATAGGCTGTTTCCCGGACAACAATGTCGTTGCTGCCGCCAGGCTCAGCAAAGGCCACGTCGCTGCTTCCCGGTCCACGCACAGGCCTTTGGCAGCCGCCCGGAGCCTCAGCCGCAAGACTGATCCAGCCGCCATTTACGGCGGAGGCGTAACGGGAACCATTTCATCCGTGCCTTCGGTGTACATGGCGGACTTTGCCGACCCGCCATCGATGAGCTTTGCCACCACGGCCTACCTGGCCACCAGCACAGACAGCCCGCAAACGGTGATTGTCGATGACTTCGGCAATGCGCAGTTGAACTTCACCTCTCTCGTGTATTCAGCGGACTTCCCGGAGCTTGCCGGAACCGTGACCGACTGCACAGCAACCATCCAATTGCCCGCGAACTCCTTCTGCACGCTGACCATCGACTTCTCGCCGATTGCGCTGAGCACCACCAGCCTCTCAACGCTGCTCAGCGAAGACGTCGACATCACGACCAACGCCCTGAATACGAAGAACGGCGACGCGCAGGCCGTTCCGGTCAGCGGGACGGAGACTCAGCCGGGATTTCCATTAGCCACGCCCACCTTCACCCCCACGCCCGGCCCTTACACCTCGACACAGACCGTTCTCATCAGTGAGGCAACAGAGGGCGCGGCGATCTATTACACCACCGACGGAACAGCGCCGGTCGTTGGGGCAAGCGATACAACCCTCTATACCAGCGCCGGTGTCTCCGTCTCGTCCAGCGAGACCATCGAGGCCATCGCAGTCCTTGCCGGCTACATCAACAGCGCGGTCGCCACAGGCGCTTACACCATCAACTCGCCGACAGCTGCCACGCCCACCTTTACGCCAACGCCCGGCTCTTTCACCTCGACCCAGACCGTCCTCATCAGTGATGCCACCGGTGGCGCGGCGATCTATTACACCACCGACGGAACAGCGCCGGTCGTAGGGGCAAGCGATACAACCCTCTATACCAGCGCTGGCGTCACCGTCTCGTCCAGCGAGACCATCGAGGCCATCGCTGTCCTCACCGGATACATCAACAGCGCGGTAGCCAGCGGCACTTACACAATTGGAAACATGCCTGTCGTCGCCACACCCACCTTCTCGGTACGAGCAGCTGGCGCGACCACCCAAACCGACATAATCGTTATTAGCGATGCTACCGCGGGAGCGGCGATCTACTACACCACCGACGGAAAAGCGCCGGTCGTTGGGGCCAGCGATACGACGCTCTATACCAGCGCCGGTGTCACCGTTACATCCGATGAGACAATCCAGGCGATCGGTGTCCTGGCCGGCTACACAAATAGCAATGTTGCCAGCTACATTGTCACCTTCGCCGCCGGAGATTTCACCGTCAACGCGACGAATGCCGCGGCGACGGTACAGCCGGGCGGTTCGGGCGTCTTCACTTTCACCGTCACTCCTACGGGCGGGGCCACAACATTCCCATCGGGTGTGACACTCTCGGTCAGCGGCCTGCCCGCCGGCGCAACCTATGTCCTCTCGCCGGCCAGCATCGCCCCCGGCGCGGGAACGACCACGGTCACCCTGACCTTCCATCTCTCGCAGGCCTCGGCTGCCGCGCGGCCAGAGCGCGGGGTGGGCAGCCATCTCGCTTCAAGGCTTGCTCCTTTGTCGCTGGCGCTCTTGCTGCTACCCTTTGTTGGCAGGCTGCGCAAGTCAGGCAAACGCTTCAGCCGCATGCTCGCGGTCCTTCTAGTGCTTAGCGCGGGTGCGGCGGCCATGGCCGGACTCAGCGGTTGCGGTTCCACAATAGGCTTTTTTGGCCAGGCGCCGAGGTCTTATACTGTGACCCTGACCGGAACCATGGGCGGGCTCACTCACGCCTCTAACGCCACCTTGACGGTTGAGTAAAAAAGGAGAACTTACTATGCGTACTTCGATCCCCGGAAGGGCGCTCCTTGCGAGCGCATGCATATTGGCTGGGTCCGCAGGCTGGGCCCAGCAGAGCCAGAAGCCGGCGCCGCCGGCTGCAGTCTCGACTGACCTTGGCATCACCTTCGCCACCGAGCGCTCCCAGGTGGTGCCCAGCGACTGCTGCTTCTGGTTCAAGGGCGGCGGCGTGGATGCGGCTGTGACCTTCTGGAAGGGCTGGGGCATCGCCGCCACCCTGACTGGCGATCATGCCGCAAACGTCACGCCCGGCGTGGACGTGAACAAGATCTCGTACATAGGCGGACCGCGCTACGCCTGGACGGCATGGACAGGCGCAAAGGATCGTCGTCTGCAGATTTTCGGACAGGGACTCTTCGGCGGCTCGCACGGATTTGACGGTCTCTATCCGACCAGCACCGGCACCACCTCCAGCGCCAACGCCTTTGCGATTCAAGCCGGCGGCGGGCTCAACCTCTATCTCAACAGGAACTGGGGCCTGCGACTGCTTGAGGCCGACTATGTTCGGACGGAGTTTCCCAACGACGCCGACGACGTGCAGAACGATTTCCGGCTGGCCTTCGGCGTCGTCTACCACATCGCCGGAGCTCAGCCTGAGCCGGTCTCCCTGGCTTGCGCGGCGAGCCCTGCCACGGTCTTTCCCGGCGACCCCATCTCAGTCACGGCGACGGCCGGCGGCCTGAGCCCCAAGCTCAATGCGATTTACTCATGGTCGGGCGCGGGCGTGGCGGGAAGCGGTGCCACGGCCACAGTCGCCACCGGTTCGCTGGCGCCGGGCGCCTACACGGTGAAGTGCAACGTAAAAGAAGGCAAGCCCGGCAAGGAAGGCCTCAAGCCATGGGAATCTGCCGAAGCATCGGCGAGTTTCACTGTCAAGCCCTTTGATCCGCCAACCACTGGTTGCTCCGTCAGTCCCACCACCCTCAACCCCGGCGACACCAGCACCGTCACGGCCACTGGCGCCAGCCCGCAGAACCGTCCGCTCACCTACAACTACTCGGCAGCAGCCGGCACTGTCACTGGCAGCGGTCCAACGGCGGTCTTCAATTCAGCCGGTGCGCCTACGGGTCCGGCCGCGATCACATGTAGCGTGACCGACGACAAGGGGCAGACCGCAACCGCTATCGCCACGGTGACCATCGCCGCCCCGCCGCCTCCGATGCCCTCTCCTGAGCAAGTCCGGCTCGAGGCTCACCTGGCCTTGCACAGCGTCTTCTTCCCAACCGCCCAGCCCAGGGTCGAACATCCTGAAGGCGGCCTTGTCGAGAGCCAGCAGGTAACCCTCACCACCCTCGCGACGGACTTCAAGAGCTACCTCGCCTTCAAGCCGGATGCACATCTTATCCTCACCGGTCATGCCGATGCGCGCGGATCGGTCGAGTACAACCAGGCGCTCTCAGAACGCCGCGTCGCTCGCACCAAGCAGTTTCTCGTCGAGCAGGGCGTCTCCGAAGCCGCCATTGAAACGCGCGGTCTGGGCAAGGAAGAAGAGCTCACCTCCGATCAGGTGAAAGATCTGGTCAACCAGAATACTGATCTGAGCGCGGAGCAGCGAGACAAGATTCTCCACGACCTCAACGTCATTGTCCTGGCGCAGAACCGCCGTGTCGACGTCACCCTCAGCACCACTGGCCAACAGTCGGTGCGCCTCTATCCCTTCAACGCTGCCGATTCCCTGACGCTGCTGGATAAGAAAGCTCCGGCGCCCGGCAAGAAAGCAGCTCACAAGAAGCACGCAGAAATGAAGTAGCCGTTCAATTCGCCGCTCAGCCGGGCCGTTGCGCCTGTCTGGGCGGCGTTGTTCTTTCTGGAACTTCAGATTTACTTCGAGAACCCGGAGGGAGCAGGGAACTTCAGGCCCCTGAATATGATGGCGGAATGAAGGGCTATTAGGCCAGAATCTTCGCCATCTTCCATGACTTGTAGAATCTGCAGTTGCAGTACTTAAGAAGTGGCAGGCCATATTGCGCGGAACGATCTAGAAGTGCCTTCGCATCGCCCCTTGAGGAGGCCATCTCCATGCCCCATCCCGTCGTTCATTTCGAGATTCTTGGCAAAGATCAAAAGCTGCTCGAGGAATTTTACAAAGGCATCTTCAACTGGGAGATCGACCCAATCGCCGAGGACTATTCATTGGCCAAGCCCGGCTCCGGAATCAACGGCGGTATCGGTGCCATGGGCGAAGGCCGCGTGCATGTGACATTCTATGTCGCCGTCGCGGATGTCGCCGCCGCCCTCGCGCTCATCGAAAGCAAAGGCGGACAGAAGGCCTACGGGCCGCTCCCGACCCCAGACGGCGGCCTCTTCGCCGGCTTCCTCGATCCCGAAGGGCACTTGATCGGGTTGGTGCAAGGACCGCCCGGGATGTGACCTCCTTAACAACTTGTCGACGAACTCCGGCTTTGTATCAGTCGCCCACCGGCGTTGCCGACCCACGGAGCATGGAACTGTAGCGCCGGCATCCCGGCCGGCTGTTGCGTGGACCTCCAGGTCCACGCTTGATTCCTTTTAGGGCACGGTTTCAGTCGCGCCCCGGCACTTCTGAAATCCGCGAACTGGTTCCTCTGAAGCCCGAGCCGTTTGAACTGACTCGCTCACTGCGCCAGCTCCAAGCAGGGGCCTCTGTGCAATCTGGCCCGACAACGCTTACAATTCTCGAAGAGAAAAAATGGCTAAGAAGAAGGAACAGATATTCGAAGTTGCGTGCCCGGATTGCGGGGCGATGCTGAAGATCGACGCGGCCACCGGGCTGGTGGTGAGCCATACCCCGGCTCCGCGCAAGCGCATGTTCGAGGATCTGGAGACGGCGGCCCAGGCGATGCGCGAACAAGACGAGCGCAAGGAGTCGCTCTTCCGCCAGTCGGTCGAGGCGGAGAAGAACAAGGAAGACCTTTTTGAAAAAAAGTTTGCCGAGGCGCTGCGCAAGGCCAAGGACGCCCCCGATGGCAAGCCGCTTCGCGACTTCGACCTGGACTGAGGTACAGCCCGCCGCCGGCAACCGGAAGTTGCAAGCCTGAAATCTTCCGCCGCGTATTTTTCAGGTGCGCGCGGTGGGTGATTGAGAGCATGATGTTTGATGCACCGTTCCCGAGACCGCGGTCCGGGGCAGAAGGAGAAGTGATGGTGATTATCCCCCTTTCCGAGCCACAGTTCGACTCTGAGAGTCGACCGGATGCCGAAGAGTCTGAAACCATGAACTGGGTTGGATTCACGGCGGGTACAACGCTTGCCGTAGCCGGCATGCTGCTGCTCTCAGGCAATCGCCGCGCGGGCATGGTGGCCGCTGCCACGGGAACTACATTGGCCGTACTTGACCAGCAGGATACACTGCGCTCCTGGTGGAATGCGCTGCCGGTCTATATCGACCAGGTGCAGCGGCTTCTCGGCCAGGTGCAGGATACAGTGAATGATGTAGCCATCAAACGTGAGGCTCTGCGCCGGGCTTTAGCGAGATAGCTTGAAGCCGCGGCCGTCAGTTCTTCCGGTCGACCAGATAGCGAGCGACGGCCTTCAATCCATCGGCGCGGCTGCCGAAGGGCTCAAGCGCGGCGAAGGCCTCTTCGATCAAGCGTGCGGCGTCGCGCTGGCTCTGCTCGATGCCATAGACGGCTGGCCATGTGGCTTTTTCCGTGGCCTGATCCTTGCCGGCGGTCTTGCCCAGGTGCGCCGAGTCCACCGTCAAATCCAACACGTCATCCACAATCTGAAAGGCCAGTCCGGCCTTGCGGCCAAAAACTGTAAGGCGGTCCACTTCGTCTAACGTCGCTCCCGCATAAACGCCGCCGGCCACCACGCTGACGCGGATCAGCGCTCCGGTTTTGGCTCGATGAATGGCCAGCACCAGCTCGGGCGTCGGCTTCAGGTGTTCACTTTCGAGATCGAGCACCTGGCCACCGATCATCCCTTCAACGGTGCCGACGGCATTCGCAATCAAACCGATAATTTGGACAGTCGCCGCGGGTGGCGCGTCGAGCCCGGCCAGCACCTCGAAGGCGCGGGTCTGCAGCGCGTCCCCGGCCAGGATGGCGATTGCCTCGCCGAATGCGACATGACAGGTGGGCTTGCCGCGTCGCAGGTCGTCGTTGTCGAGCGCAGGCAGGTCATCGTGGATCAGCGAGTAGGTGTGGACCATTTCGAGAGCCGCACCGAGCCGGTCGATTCCTTGAGGTAAAACTCCTGCAATAGTGATCGCGGCCTGCTGCGCCAGTACAGGCCTGAGGCGCTTGCCGCCGGCAAAGGTCGAGTGGCGCATCGCCCCATGAATCGATGCTGGAATGGTTTTCGCGCCGGGCAACAGCTCTTCGAGCGCACGCTCGGTCAGCGCCGCGCCTTGTTCGATCAGCGATTTCACGTCAACGTTCATCGCTCCCATCATAACTGAGGTACTGAGACCGTCCCAGCTTTCTCTCCAGAATCCAGATCCCGGTGAGCAACACTACGGCGAGAGCACTCGACCATCGTCCCGCCATCACATCAGGGGTCGTAGTCCAATCCACGGTAACGTTGACTTCGCCCTGGAATACTGGCACCGCGATCAGGCCATCGTGGCGCCGTGGCAGTGATGAGATTGGGAACCCGTTGACGGCGACTTGCCAGGCCGGATAACTGCGCAGGCGAAGAACAAGGAAACCGGCGTGGCTGACGGCGCCGCTCAGCCGCTTGTGTTCCGGCGACCCCGGTTGCCAGTTCAGCGTGCCTTCGCAACTGTCTTGCGCTGCATTCCAATCGGGGATGGCATCGTCGTCACTCACGCCCTCGGGAACCACCCCAAGCTCAGTCGTGGGATCTCTCACCAGGCAAGCATCGGGAAGCCCGGTGGCGATCAGCGAATTATCGGCGCCGATGGGCTCGTACTCGCCTTGACCCGGAAAGCCATGGCCCGACCGATATGTGTCCAGCATGCCGGGCACGCCGTCTTCAGCGTCGCAAGCCTGAAAGAACTCGCTTCCAGCCAAAACGGTCATCGCGAAGAAGACCACGATACAGGCGGCCGCAACCGCAATCCGCCGCCAGAGCCTTGCAGATGGATCCGGCCAGATTGCCGCCGCAAAGAAAACGGCCATCGGCGCCTCAAGAACCACCAGCCAGCGCCAGGGAAACTGCAGGAACCTCAGTTCCGGGAGAAGATTCCATAGCGAATGCGAGACGGGGATGAGGAGGAAAAGAACGGCCAAGGGCGTGAGGGCAAGGGGAATCCACCAAAGTTGCTCTCCCGGCAAACGGCCGCGCCGCCAACAAACCAGCAAGCCGAGAAACGCTACGGCAATCATCGAGATCGCAATGAATGAGGCCGTGCGGAGCACCTCGTCGTGAAGCGCGAGAGACGGGTCGGCATGAACGGCAAAGAGCCAGTTATTCTCCAGAGTCTGGCCAGGGTCGTTCGTGACCTGGTGAATATCTACCCAGCGTTGCTCCCAGGCCGCGGGGACGAGATAGATTGCCACCAGACCCATTCCCAGCACGGCGGCGGCTGTCGACCGCAGCAATGGCGCCCATGAGCGGGAGATCAAGGCAGAAGTGAGAGCGACTGCGGCGAGCAGGTAGCAGGCCATCACACCGACCGTCGGATTGGATAGCCATGAGCCCGCGACGGCCAGAGCCAGCGGAAAAGCAGAGCCATCCAGGGCGCGTCTCCAAAGCCCCGAGGCGTCGCGACGATGAAGCGCAAACAGAAACACGAGCGGTATCCAGCAGCCGCCGGCAAGCTCTGCAAAGGCGGTGCGCTCATAGGCGGTGAAGAGCGCGTAGCCAGAGAATATCGCCGCGCAACCGGCCAGCGTGGCCGCGCCATCGGTGAGCGCCTGTCGCGCCAGTGCCCGTGTCGCGAGGCCTGTTCCAGCCAGCAGCAAAAAGGTCAGCGCCATCGGAACGAACTGCCAGGGCAGCGCCAGACCCAGCCCGGCGCCAAGCATCCATGTCAGCGGCGAGTAAAAAACAAAGCGCGGCTCACCGGCGCCGAGATTGGCGCTCGCTGTCCAATGCGGATAGAGAATGCCATGCCGCCAACTGTTCGCCGCATCGAGCCACGAAACCAGATGGAAGTCGAAGTCATGGCCGCATGAGTTGCCGTGTATAAGTTGTGGGGTCATCGCTGCCGCAGCGGCTAGCAAAATGACAGATGTCGCCATGGAGTGGCGCCAGCGCGAACGAACTGCGGTTGCTTGAGTTTCCATTTTGTCTGCTGCACTACCATTCGATCAGGGGCAAAACGAAGTCATTTTGAATTTTCAGAAACCCACCGCCAGTGGGCGTCCTTGCCCTGCTTCAAAACTAAAGCAACGGTGCGGTTATGAGAGTCTCGATACTCTGCGATCAGCATTCCAGAGCTATCCCAGCGCACATTGTCAAAGTCGTAGATGACTGATTGTCCATCTCGCGACGCGAATCCGTTGTAGCCCTTCCAAAGCAAGACCCCGCGGTAAGTATAGAGCTTGATCGTCGCCAACTCTTCGCCCTCCTGCTGTTCGAAGGCAATATAACTCTGGTGATCTGGCGAAAACGCGACCGAATATCCCCCAGGAAGGATTGTCCCAGCCCGCTCATCGATCAGCACGCCAGTAAGCTCCGACTCGTCATTCTTTGAGATCAAGTGAAAATTCACAGCTGCGCTATAACCGCAGTAGGTCCACAAAACACCGTCGAGAGTCCCATCCATGTAAGGGGATTTGTCTTTAAAAGTATGTGAGCCGCCAGTCCAATTGACCAGAAGTATATGTTCTGCCGTGCGCTTCGCGCCATGAGGTGCGTGACTCATCTCGGAAACTTCAGCCGAGCTGCCCTGTTCAATCAAAACAGATCCAAGAGGCTTTTGCGCGGTACCGGGAGCTTCACACTGGAGAGTTAGCTGTCCTTTGACCTGCATGGTGACCGCAAGCATTAACCCGCACAGATATGCCGCGCGAAACGTGGTTCTCTTCATCGCGGATCCATCATAGCCGAATGGCATTGAAAGCAGAGAATCGTGAATATACTTAATGAACTACTTCCTGCTCATGGCAGCAGGCGCAGAGTGTGGTGCGCCTGTGCGGCTACGGCTGCCGGAGTGAAGGGCAGCGCAAATGTCGTTCCGCGGTAATAATCGTTCCACTGATCGCGGAAGTAGGGCGAGTAGGGGTTGCCGCTCTCACCGAGAACAATGTTTTCCGTCGAGCCGTCAATGTTGCTCCAATCCATGGTGAAGCGCTGCGAGGGGCCGAAGGCGCGGCCGACCTGCTTCACCGTCGTCGTATCGCCGCTCAGCGGCTGCTCGCCGGTTCCAGCGATGCGGCCCACGAATGGCAAGAACTCAGCCAGCGGGTGCTCGATATCGACCACATGCCAATTTCCATAACCCCAGCGCGCGGCATCGG
>Ga0181528_10002159_pt1 | contig 12063 bp, 8 predicted proteins | sample PEATcosm2014_Bin_47_FD_119742 | JGI IMG/M metagenome (GOLD analysis project Ga0181528, IMG submission 119742) | Peatland microbial communities from MTU Mesocosm Facility, Houghton, MI, USA - PEATcosm2014_Bin10_10_metaG | ecosystem: Environmental > Terrestrial > Soil > Wetlands > Peat | place... | reverse complement strand
TCGCGGCGGTTGCTGCTGCCCTCGCCGCTGCCTGCATCGCACGCACCGCTGCGAGCGCCTGCGTCGTGCGCGCCAGGCGATTCTGCGCGCTCGTCACCATACTCGTGACGGGCGTCGGAGTGGCTCCGGGTGACGATGTCGCAGCCGCAGTGGTTGACGTCGAAGTTGACCCAGAATTGGGGCGAAGAATGTCGCCGCAGTAAAGCTGCCCTCGTGCGAGAAACGCGCAGACAACAATCCGGAAAAGCCGGCTTGCGCCCAACTGGTCGATCCAGTGGAGCACCGTGGGCCGGGGCAGGTGTCTAGTTGCTCTGCTCAATCCGGATTTCATGGCTTTAGGAACAGAAAGCTCACAGAGGCAGGAAATTTGCCTTCACCACAAAGACACGGTGCCACGAAGAGCAGGGAGTCATCATCGTGAACTCTGTGCCTTTGTGGTTAATTCCAGCTCGCCCGATCCAACGCGACGAGGGCGTCGCATCTCCAGGTCCGGAATGGTTGTGTTTCATCTTTCGCATTTCGCGTCTTCTTCTTTCGCTTTCACTCTGCGTCATCTGAGTAATCCGCCGTTAAATGGATCGAAGGTTTCCCGCTTTCTCCGTTTCTCGTTTTCCGTTTTCACGCTTTCCCGGTTTCACAGTCTCTCCGTTCTCCGCTTTCACGATTTTCCGTTTTCACGCTTTTGCATTAGCGCGCTCGCTCATCGAGCAGTTTGTCCTGGTACGTCTGCATCATGTTCTCGAGCTTGGCGCGGGTCTTGCCGACAAACGGTTCCTTCGCGGAGATTGCGTTCCCCAGACTGAAATCCTCGTAGCGGGTGAGGATTTCGTTACCGATCAGAAACAGTGCCAGATTCTTCCCCTCAATATCGCTGATCCGACGCTTGAGCGCATAATACTCGGCCGTCAGGTGAACGTTCTGCGTCTCAGCCGCAAGATGGGCCTGCGCCGCGCTCGCTCCTTCGACCTTCGACTTCTCCAGTGCCTCGTTGAGGCGCACGAGCTGTGCCTTCTGCGCCGCCGTCTCTATCTGAAGTTCGGCAAGCGCCTTGTCCGCCGCCGCCTTGTCAGCCACCGTCTGCTTCTTCAGGAGTTCATACTTGTCGCTGAGCAGCTTCTTCTCCGCAGCCAGCGCCGCCTGTGTCGTCTGAAGATTGGTCAGATCCGCCTGCGCCGTCCGCAACTGCAGCGTGGCCTCGCGCAGCGCGGAGCGCAACCGGTCGTCCTCCGTTGCGGGCGCATCCGCGGCGCGGGCTGGTATCGATGAAAGGAAGAAAAGAGAGAACCCCAAAAGTATTGCTCCCTTAATCACCGAGGCACGGAGGCGAGAATGAACTCTCCCTTGCCACTCGCTGACGTTCGCAGCTGCTTGAAGCCAACTCCTCACCCCTGACTCCTGGCTCCCGTCTGTTTTTCGTGTCTCTGTGGCTTTGTGGTTAAGTTGAACGGCCGGGTTCAATTCACTCAACCTCGGCCGCGGCTCCGGCAGGCACATCCGCGACAAGGCCGTCGCGGCTCCAAGGCAATCAACCTGATGTTGTTCTGTTGTCCGTGTCATCCGTGTAATCCGTGGTTAAATTGATCCGATGGATTTGAAATGATCCATTCGAGTGATTCGTGTTCTTCGTGGTTAAATGCTCAGAACTTGCTGTTGAGATCCACCTGGATGATATCGTTCTTGAACGTCGGGCCCGCCACCTGGGTTGCGCTAAACCAACGGACGCCCAGCCAGACATCCGGAGTGAACGCGAGGTTCGCGCCGGCAGTGAGGCCCTTGAAGTTCGTGCCGCCGCCGCCGAAATCCGCATCGCAGAATCCGTCGACCACTGAATCCGAACCGACCCTGCGATAGCCAATATTTGCATTCCAATCCCACAGCTTTTGCAGGACGGCGTCGCCCATCGTCAGCCGCACAAGCCAGGCCGTGTTGCTGCCGAGGAACGGTCCGGTTCCGGAGGTGACGGTTCCCAAGTTGTTGACCGCACTCGCCGCGATGGTCGTCCGGTCAAAGCCCAGATTCTTGACGTACTCTCCCTCAAGAGAGATCTGAAACGGCTCAAATTGGTTGAAATCGAGCTTCGTATCCAGGGCGAGCTCGTGGAACTTTGAAGCCAGCCCGAAATACTGGAACTGGTCGATGGTCCCGTTGTTGTTGAGCGTACTCGGTATAATGTCGCGCAGGGCCATGTATGTGTTTCCCGTCTGCGCGAAAGTCGGCCGGGTGGAGTCGGTATCACCGACATCCGCCGAAGACAGCGGAGTGAAAGGGTCGGACAGTTTACCTGAGATATTTTGAAAGAAATAATAGGCGGCTCCGACCTTGAGGCCGAAGTCCTTGCCAAGATCCAAATTGGTGCCGAGCTGCGCGGCATAGAGCCACTTGTCCTGACTCTTGAATTTTGACGGCTGGTTGGTCGCGAAATTCAGGTCCGTGTCGAACACCGGGAACGCACCCATCGCGAAGAACGGGGTCACATCCTCCCCCACCGGGAACTTTCCCTGCACCATGGCTCCATCGAAGCCGAGATCATTCGCCCAAATCATGCTTGTGGCGAAAAACGGATTGTCGAACCGGCCAAGCGTGAAGCTCAGATCCTTGTCGGGCATCCCGCCCAGTTCGTATTTCATGAAGCCGCGGTCGAGCCACAGTGCATAACTGCTGAAATTGCCGCCCTGGCCGGAGGTTCCCACGGCACCCAGGGTTTGGTTCTCCGTAACAGGACTGCCGTTCTGCCCGGTTGCGACGCGCACGCCTGCGCTGAAATTCTGTCCAAGGTCGATTTCTGCCCCGAGCCGGACACGAAGCCGCTCGCGCTGGCGGTCCTGATTGACATTCAATTGCGGCGCGAAATTGGGATTTGACAGACTGGTGTCGTAAGGCGCGCCTGTGTTGATTGCATTGAAATTGGGAAAAGCCCCCGTGTCGTCGTTCCCCGCTGGATACAGCAAAGCCTCGTAACGGGTCCGCAGATCGCCGAAGAGCCGGAACTTCGAAACCCAGGTCGGCACTGCCTGGGGCGTCGCCCAACCTTCCTTGCGCGCCTCATCCAGAACGTCCTGCTTGACCTCCTGCCGCAGCTGATCCTTGACGGCGTCCGGGACATAGGTGACGCGTATGGTGTCATCAGGAACAGATTCGTCAGCCGCAGCGGCTGCTGATGGTGAGAGTGATGGTGTCAAAGCAACCTTCGGCACGCTCACAACAACTGGGGGAGTTGCGGCGCCCGCTTGGGAAACGACCGGAACTGGCACCTCCGGAGTCTGCGCAGCCATCGCGGCCGTCGGCGCCGGGCCTTGAACCTGAGGGACTGCAGGTGCAACGGCAACTCCAGCCGCACTGGTTTGACTCGTCGCCGCTGCAGACTGCGCAGGTGCAGACGTCTTCGCCATTGCCGCCTGGAGCAGCGCGGCGTAGGCGCGAGCGCGGGCCTCGGCCGCGGCTGCCTTTGCGAGGGCCGCCTGAGTCAAGGCAGCCTGGGCACGCGCGTCGGCGGCATCCGCCTCCTCCAAAAGCAACAGCTCGGCGGAATCCTGCTTCGTCAGCGCCCCGCGCTCAACCAGCCGGTTGACCAAGGCTGTCATTGCCGTCGGCATCGCCGCCGGATCCCCAGCATTGCCCGCCGGGGCGGTTTGATCGGCAGCCGTCACGGAGCAGATCAGCGCACCGCAAAGAACAAAGGAGAACGCGACACGAAGACAAAATGACGGAGGCAATACGGCCTTCCTAACAACAAAATCACAGAGCTTGGAAAGCCGTAGCAGTTGCAGGAAGCGGAGATTCGGGACCCGACCCCGGGCTTCACCGCGCATCTTCGCCGCCACAAGACTCGCGGTTGAATCGGCAGACTCCCGGCAAGTGCGCACGGACGGGAGGCCCTGCGACAGCCCTGCCGCAGAATCAATGGTGATTGGGAACGCGGCTCCCTCGCCGTGTTTTCCCCTGCCCTCCGGCGACGGGGGCGTCGCCGCTCCAGGAAAATTGTCGCGGCATTTTGAGCCTTCGTGTGGATTCGTGTGCATTCGTGGATAAAAGGATTTGCTGAAATTCGCGCTCTGGCATTCAGCATTCTTCGGTGTCGTCTGTGTATTCCGTGGGGAGATTGCTCTGATGATTTCCGATCTCTGTTTTCCGCTTTTCGGTTTCCCGCTTTCCGCTTTTCCTTAGTTCGGCCTCCGCGCGGTGAGATGCAGTTCGATCGGCATGTTCATCCCAGAGGGCGTATCCGGTAGTTGGCGACCGATCAGCACCACCGTTTTGATCGCCTGGTCGATCGCCGCATCACCGGTCGACTCCACCAGTTTCGCCCTCGTGATCCGTCCGGTGAGGTCCGCCCAGATTCGCACCTTGATGTTGAAACTTGCATCGCGCGTCAGTGGGTTTTGCCGGAGGGCATCGCTCAACGCTTCCTTGACGCCGCTGAAGTAAGACCCGAACCGGTTGCCGACGCCCTGGCCGCCGCCAACCCCCTGCCCGCTGAAGATTCCGGTGTCGTGCCGGCCCAGCCCAAAAGCATCCGGCGGCCCATTCCCCTGGATGCTCGTGCCCAGGGACGCCGGGGCTTCCTTTGGTTGATCGTCGGGCGTAATGTCCTGGTCGTTCACCATCGTCTGCTCCGTCACCTGTTGTCTTTGAACCATCTGTGGCGGAGGCGGTGGCGGAGGAGGAGGCGCCGCCAGCGGTCGGATCATCACAAGCTCGGGGGCCTTGTGAAGGTTTGGCCCCTTGTGCCCTGAAAGCGCCTGGCTGAACACTACCACCACGACCGCGCCTGCAGCGCACAGGCCGATCCCAAAACCGAACCTTCCCCAGAAGGTCCGCTTCTCCGCATAATCGAATTGTTCGCGCGGGCTCATCGGGGGAAAAGCGGAAAACCGGAAAAGCGGGAAAGCGGGAAACCCGGTAGGCGAGAAACCGGATAATCCAGAAATGGCGATACGAGAATCGGTCGCCCAACCACAAAAATACGATGGCAAGAACAATGTAGGGCGGGCGCTCGTCGCCTCGCCGTGGACGCATCGGGAATTGGCGTGCCGTCCAGCGGCAGCCCTACACCAGAACAAGATTCTGTAGGGCCGGCGCTCGTCGCCGTGCCACAACGACCAAAAGTTTCTGGGATTCTCGGTTTCACGGTTTCCATGCTCCCCGGTTTCAATGTTTCAATGTTTTCCGCTTTCCCGGTTTTCCGTCCTTATTTCCCCGCCGGGGCTTTGGTTGCCAGACCGACCTGTGTGATTCCCAGACGGCCTACCACGTCGATGACATCCATCACTGCCTGATACTGCGTCTGACTGTCTCCGCGAACCACCACCGGAAGATCAGGAGTCTGTGCCTTCAACTGAGCCAAACGCTGCTCCAACTCGGGCAAAGTGACCGGCACGGTATCGAGGAAAAACTTCCCCTCGTTGTTGATGGTAATCGCCTTGGTCCTGGGCTTGGAAAGCGGCGCAGGCGTTGTGCTCGCCTTCGGCAGATTCACCTTTGTTCCGGCCACCGTTGCCGTGGTCATCAGGATGAAAATGACGAGCAACACATACGCCAAATCGAGCATCGGCGTGATGTTGATGTCGTCGTACGGTTTGTCTTCTGATTGGACTTGCATGGTGGTCCCAAAGTTTCCCGTTCACGGGCCGGCTTGCCCTAGATCTGGATTTCAGCCGTGCCAGTTCATTCTGTTTGTATGCTCCTCCAACGAGGAATGGCCCTGGCCGAAGACCGACTCACGCGGACCGCGTGCCTGCTCGCCGGTGAAATCTCCACACTCGAAGTGCAGAGGAGCGGCCGCCGACTCGCTCGCACAATCGGAGTAGAACTCCGCCAGCACGTTGTTCAGATCGCGCATCGGCGCGATTCTGATATCGTCATATATGTTGCTCATTTCTTTGGGTTCCGTGTCTTTCGTGATCCGTGGTTAAACTGATTGATGGTTTCCCGTTTTCCCGCTTTCACAGTTTCACGATTTTCCTTTTCCGCTTTTCCTTCAGCTGTTCCGCTTTCCCTCGTTCTCCTCATCGAAATCCAACGGCAGCGTGTCGGTGTCGGCCGCCGGCTCGGAATAGAACTCGGCCAGCTTCGTCACGAACTCGTCGATGAACACGTGGATGTCGCTCGTCACCGCCTTGATTCGCGTGAGCAGGTAGTTGTAGCCAAAGAGCGAGGGGATGGCGACCGCCAGACCTGCGACCGTGGCCGCCAGCGCCGCGGCGATACCGGGGGCAATTGCATTCACGTTCACGTCGCCCGCCTGCGCGACCGCCGCGAAGGTGATCATGACGCCGACAACGGTGCCGAGAAGTCCGAGGAATGGTCCGCCGGAAATCGCGATCGTGAGAAGCACCATCTGGCTGTTCAGCTTCTGGGTTTCGCGCACGAGCCCGCCGTCGAGGGACGCCCGGATTGCCTCCATCGAACGGGCCGATAGAATCTTTGCATTGCGACTGCGATCGGCCGACAAGCGCAGCTGGATCTCTTCCACGCCGATATGATAGATGTGATACAGGGGCGAGTTTCTCCGGATGCTTCCGCTCAAACGACCGCCCATCGTCTTCGCCTGGTCGCTGTTTCCGTCATCCAGCACAGACAAATCGTTGGAGAGTGACTTCCACTGATCGAGGAACTCGGCATTGCCCTTCGAGACTCGATTCACATAGCCCGCCTTCCGGATCATGACCGTCCAGCTCACCGCGAACATGATTCCCAGGATGCAGATGACCGCCCAGCCGTCGGGCGTCAGCGATCCGATGATCACTCCGATGTAACCGTTCTTCAGCCCGCTCAACCAGTTCGTCTGCTGCTCGTCTTCGCCGAATGAAATGAACTTCCCGACGCTGTCCGCTCCCTGGCTGACGGCCGCCAGCTTGATCACGCTCACGGGAAGCGCCGCCTTTGCGATCTCAAGTTCGTCGATCTCGCCTGCAAAGCCGGCGCCGCCGGAACCCACGCCGCCGATTAGCGCTGAGGTGCTCACCGCAGGCAGGGAGGCGTTAAGCGTGCCGGAAGCGACGCCATCCAGATAGATCGTGAGCGATTGCGGGCCTGCGACGACCGCGAGATGCCTCCAAGCGCCCGCTGTGAGCGGCGCACCCGCGGGTGTTCGGAGGGTCGTATTTCCGCTCGTCACTTCGACGTACGGAACACCGTTGTCCAGACCAATGACCAGCGCCCCGGAACTGTCCCGGTGGCTGTAGAGCACTGCGTTCGACTGCGGAGCCGCATACTTGACCCAGGCTGACCAGGTGAGCGGCCCGCGACCGGGCAATGCGAGAGTAGGCGAGGCGGGAATGGCCACCGTGTTCTTCCCGTCGAGATGCAGCCCTGTGCCGATGATTGCGCCGTCGCCCGGTGTGCCGGCGTTTAGCGCATTGTTGCCATTGCCCGAAGCATCCACCGCAGGCTGGCCGTGTTCGGCGAAATGATAGACCAGCACCGTATCCGCATCGTAGGTGCCTTTCGAATCATCCGCCTTCGTCACCTTTCCGCTGTTATTCGAATAATAGAGCCAAATGCTGGTCTTGGTCCCCGGCTTCAAATCGGGAATCTTCACCCAGATGAACGCCTCGTTCAGCAGCGGATCGAAGCTCTCGATGTGATAGGTCAGCGGCGTCTTGTCGTCTTCAGCGACAAAACGCAGATCGCTCCCGTCCGGCTGTGCATTTGCAAACCTGAAGTTGGCATCCGAAAGGCGGACCAGCACAGGCACCGTGCCGATGGGATCGCTGATCGCAGCGCCCGTGGCGGTCGTATCGAGAACGATCTTCTTGCGGATCGTCCAATTGTCGTTCCACCACGCATGGGCAGGGGCGGCGAATCCGATCAAGAGCAGCCCGCCGAGCAGGAGGCGCCTGAAGAGTGGCACGGCGGCGAGCGCCGGCATGCCCATTCCCCATTCTCCCGTGGCACGGCGTCGAGCGCCGGCCCTACAGGATTCCCTGATTGTAGGGCTGCCGCTTGCCGGCATGCCCATTTCCCATTCTCCCGTGGCACGGCGTCGAGCGCCGGCCCTACATGATTCCACGATTGTAGGGCTGCCGCTTGTCGGCATGCCAATTTTCCCATTCGCCTGTGGCCCGGCGTCAAGCGCCGGCCCTACATGATTCCACGATTGTAGGGCTGCCGCTTGTCGGCATGCCAATTCCCCATTCGCCCGTGGCGCGGCGCCGAGCGCCGGCCCTACAGCGGAGGCAGGCCGTGGGTTAAGGGAAATCGCGTTTTCGTGTGTATTCGTGTGCATTCGTGGAAAATGTTGGTTCGACTTCATCTCAGTAATCCAATCCCGCTTTGAAGGTGACTCGCGCGTCATTCGCCTTCGTCTGGCCTTCCTTGAGCTGGGGCACGCCCACATCGATCGAACCGCTGAAGTGGTCCAAGAGCTGGAGCCGGCTGCCGATTCCATAGCTCGCGAAATCAAAGTGGTTCTTCTGTTCGGGGAGCGTATCGATCACCGTCAGCCAGCCGGCGTCGGCGAAAACATAGACGCGCCAGTCGCCCTTCTTCGCCGTCACATAGGAGAGAAGCGAAGGGCTGCGGAACTCGACCGTCCCAAACAGTCCGTTGTCGCCGACCTCCTCGGCCTCGTAATACCCGCGCACCGTGCCGAGCCCGCCGCCGGTGATTTGCTCACTGTTGAGCAGGGGCTGGTCTGCGATCTGGCCCTGCGCCTTGCCAAACAGCTGGAAGCCCCCCGGCAGATCCTGCGTGCGTGACAGGTCGCCGTGGAGATAGATGAAATTCGCGTCGGCGCTGTAGCGGTTGTTGTTAAAGTCCGCCGAGCCTCCGCCCATTCCGCGCAAATGGAAGGTGACGCCGACATCCGCCTCTGTCGTGGAATGCTTTCCCAGCCACGTTGCCGTGTACGTTGCACCGATCGGATAGTACGTGATTGGCGTCGCAACGGTGCTTCCGCCAACCGTGAGGTTCTGGTCGAAATGCTTGTAGTCGATTCCCGCGGACACCGACTGGGTGAAGCCTTCTTCCGAGGGAAGATTCATGATCGCATGGGCCCCGAGCGTTTGGCCGCGCCCGGCGACCGCCACGTCACCGAGCGTCGACACATTGCTGTCCTGCTTCATTCCCTGGACCATGAGACTCAGCCAGTCGACGCCTTGAAAACGCGACAGATAATAGGCGGAGAAAACCTTCACCTGGCTGAAATCCTGCGGCGACCCCTGGAAACTCAGACCCAGTGAATCCCCCGACTGGTTCAGATTATTCGCACTGAAGTTGCCGTTGAGGCGAAGGGAGGTGGTGTTCGGCGCGTTGCGGTTGTTCAGCTCCAGACCCGCATGCACCGGGAGTTTCTCCTTGACGTCGAGGTCGACGTCGACGGTGTCGGGTTCCACGCCGGCCCGCAGCGACGGCGTGATCTGGCGGTCCGGCAACTGGTTAAGCGCGGTGATGTCCTTGGGCACATCGTTGAAATTGACCACCTGGCCCTCCTGCACGGAGGGGGCCATTGACTTGATCTTCTCGGGCGAAGAATAGACGGCGCCCTTGACGCGCAGCCGTCCGACCGGGATTTCGACGACCTGCAGATAGACGATGCCATGCTCGCCCTTCTGCTGCGGAATACGCACGGCGACCGTCTGAAAGCCGTTGTCGTGATACGCATTTTCCAACGCGAGGCGGGCCCGTTCGACATCTTCCCTGGTCCGTCCCGGACCGAGAAAAGGATAGACCGCCTTCTCAACTTCGATGCGCGGCAGCTTGTGGGAGCCTTTCACCCTATATTCGCGGATGAAAAGAGTCGCCTCCGGCGCAGGAGCCACCCTCTGAGATTGAAGGGCAGGCGGCGTCATCGCGGATGGAACCGGCTGGTTCCCGGAACCACCCGTCGAGGAGCCCTGGGCATCTGCAGCCGGCATCTGTTGGACAGAAAGAGTGAGCGAAAGGAGAAGGATGAAACCGGGAAAACGCGGCCAAAGCTGAAATCGGGAAATCGGGAAATCGACCAGGCAGTCGAAGATTGAATGGGGAGCATCGGGAACTGTTTTCCCGAGTTCCACATATCCGACATTCGGACGGCCTTGAAAGCCGCCGAATCCCGCCATGCCTCCGGCAGGCACGCCCTCCTTTGCCAGAGCTTTGGATGGCAGGCTGAGCTCCGCATGTCGGGTAGGCACAAACCATCGGCGGTCATGAGAGTTGTGGAGCGGCGACGGCAGCAAAGGTTCGGGATGTTTGAAAAACGCTCCAATGCGCCCGCCCGAATCCGGGCGATGCCGGGTCCGCACGAGCGCGCCAGAGCTGTTTGGCTGGATTTTTGTAGATTGTTTCCCGGCTTGGACCTACGGCGCTGGCTGGTCCGATGCCGGCATGGGGGAATTACACCAGAACCATGTTACGGACCGGTGGATATTCTGTCATGAAAAGGTGACGATCAGGTTACCGAGGGCATCCCTTCGCGCCTCTTCGGCTGGCTACGGCAGTCCGCGGTTTCCCAGTTTCAAGGTTTCCCGATTTGCCGATCTCGCAGCCGATCTTCACCACCAAGGCACCAAGGGGATGCTCCAGCCTATTGCTTTGCGCCTTCGCGACTTTGCGTGAGAATGGATCGATCAAGCACCCGCCAGACCGATCATTCTCACAGGAGGCAACGAAGCGCCTTCCGAGCCCTGTCCTTCTTCCGACCTTGGTGCCCTTGGTGCCTTGGTGGTTAATCCCTCAGTCCTCTTCTCACCACAAACGCACAAAGCGATGATACATCTTATGTCTTCGCGCACACGGATTCCAGTTTCAGTCTTTCCGCTTTCACGATTTCCAGGTTTTGCAGTCCGCGCCTTTGCGCCTTCGCGTGAGAATGGATCGACCCAACACCGGAGGCCTCACGCAGAGACGCAGAGCCGCAAAGATTCGGAACCCAGCGGGTGATATGTGGATCTCAGAAAAGCCGGTCCCGCCAGACGATTATTCTCACGCAGGAGGCAACGAAGAGCCCTCCGGGCCCTGTCCTTCTTCCGACCTTGGTGCCTTGGTGGTTAATTCCTCGGTCCTCTCTTCACCACAGAGCCACAATGGCCACCTTCCGAAGCTGGCGCCAACCAGCACCGTCTTCGTCATCGCTGGTTCTTCAGGAAGGATTCGACTTGGTCATGCGTCCCGCAGAGGTGGAATACTAAAGCCTTTCCCTCGCGTTGAAAAACGAGCCTCAGATCCAGGCCGCAGCGACATTCCATAAACGGCGGGATGCGCCTTAGGCCCACGCCCGCGTGCAGGTGAGGTTGTCCCAAGGCCGCCTCCGTGGACTTCATCGCAGCATAAACCTCATCACGGCGACCGGCCGGGATGCTTCGAAGAAAGCGCGGCGTCGCCAGCAACCTCATGGAGTGAGGTCAGCCGGCCCGGTGATCTCGCGCAATTCGCCCGCACGACGAGCCCTTGCCGTCTCCCTCCGCATGGCGGCGCCGGCCTTGACGTTTTGCCCGGAGGTGAGTCGGTATTCTGACGCGAAGTAGCTCGCGTCCGACTCGGTGACCGCGAAGGGAAGTCCGCGACGATTGACGAGTTGGGTCAACGCCATCGAGACGAACGATCCTGCGTCCAGCCCAAGTCGTTTAAGGACCGCATCGCTCTCGTTCTTCAGGTTGCGGTCAATTCGCGTTCGCATCTGAATGGTTGCCATGACTCAGAAGTGTTCACAATGGCTCACCCTGTCAAGCAAGCGGCGGACTTATGTGGAACTCAGGAAATCAGGTCCAACCAGACCGATCATTCTCACAGGAGGCAACGAAGCGCCCTCCAGGCCCCGTTCCTTCTCCGACCTTGGTGCCTTGGTGGTTAATCCCTCAGCCGTCTCTCCACCACAAAGACACAAAGCGATGCCATATCTTATGTCTTCGCGCACACGGATTTCAGTTTCAGTCTTTCCGCTTTCCCGATTTCAAGGTTTTGCCATCCGCGCCTTTGCGTGAGAATGGATTGATCAAGCACCGGAAGCCTCACGCAGAGACGCAGAGTCGCAGAGGTTCGGAACCCAGCGGGCGATATGTGGATCTCAGAAAAGCCGGTCCCGCCAGACGATTATTCTCACGCAGGAGGCAACGAAGAGCCCTCCGAGCCCTGTTCCTCTTC
>Ga0181528_10002158_pt1 | contig 12063 bp, 8 predicted proteins | sample PEATcosm2014_Bin_47_FD_119742 | JGI IMG/M metagenome (GOLD analysis project Ga0181528, IMG submission 119742) | Peatland microbial communities from MTU Mesocosm Facility, Houghton, MI, USA - PEATcosm2014_Bin10_10_metaG | ecosystem: Environmental > Terrestrial > Soil > Wetlands > Peat | place... | reverse complement strand
TACCTTGATTTGCCGCATCGCGAGATCGGTCCTAAACTTCAGAATCGCCGCGCGGCGAATCGTGGAGGAGGCTCCGCGGCACGGGGACGGTGGCCAGAGCCGGCCGCTCGGTACCCACCGCACCGATCCATCGTGGCGTTGCGATTGAGGACGCAGTGCACGCCAGAAACGGCCGCTGCCCTCGGTGATCTTTAAACATGGTTGCCGGTCATTGTACCTCGGGATCCGGACCCGGCGTGGGCCGCAGGTGATTCTCCCGGCCTTTCAGTGCCGCACTCCATCCAGTGAGGGCGACGTCGCCGACGCTGCCGGCCGAACAGCCTCAATCCCGAAACCGGCCGAAAAAGCGCGCACTGTGGTCATTTCTGGCTGCGTTCCAGAATCTCCTCCACCTTGGGTCTGGCCACCGGTAGTTCGTCGATGTTATCCCGCATCCGGGCCCGCTGAAGGATGTAGGCGTCGGCCCGACTATGTGATTCCGGCAATACCAATTCAGTTTCCGAAACGACGCGGTCCGGGGCGCTGGCCTCGCGATTCGGACGGTTGCATAATAGAGTGCGAGGTTTGAATAATGCGCATCTGGTTCTTTGCCGCCGCAGCGCTGCTGGGCGCGGCCGCGCAGGGCGCGGGCCAGGAGAGTCCAGCGGCGCGTCCCAAGACGGGGTCCGTTGCCGGAGTCGTGATCGAAGAGAAATCGGAGGAGGGCATCGCCAAGGCCTTCGTCATCCTGCGGCGCGATCAGGAGGGAGGCATCGGTGAAATTACGGGTGCGGACGGCAAGTTCACGTTGCGCGATGTGGATCCAGGAACCTACGTACTAACGGTCGAGCGGGACGGATACGTCGTCCCACGGGGCCAATCTCAGACCGTCCAGGTGCAGGCGGGCCAGATTACGGCGGACGTGAAGCTGAAACTGCAGCGTACGGGCGCGGTGTCGGGACGGATTCTCGATGCCGACGGCGACCCGGTCTGCAATGTGAGCGTCTTTGTGGCACCAGCGCGCGCCAGCAAGGACGCCCGCCCGGGGAATGGGAACCGCTACGGCACGACGAATGACCGCGGCGAGTATAGAATTTTTCAGATCGCGCCGGGCGAGTACCGCCTGTCCGCCACATACTCGCCGAGAAGCCGATTCGATGGAGTCCGTATACAGCCGGCCGCAACGGCGGGCGCCACACCCGCCTCCGGCGGCGAGGCGTATCCCACAGTGTATTATCCAGGTTTAACGGATTTCCGTCAGGCGGGCGTGGTGAAAGTCGACCCGGGAGCGGACTTACAAGGCTTGGATCTCCAGTTAGTCCGCACGCACGGGGTACGCGTCCGCGGCCGCGTCGCCGCCAGTTACAGTCCGCCTCCGCTCTTCCTGATGGTCAACCTGACCCCGATCAATTGGCGCGATACACCGGGTCAGACACTCAACGTCCTGGTGCGAGATCCCAAAGGAGAGTTCGACTTCCAGGGCGTACTGCCGGGCTCGTATCGTCTCCAGGTTGAGGCTGGGGGCCCTGATGAGGCGAGCCGGATGTCGGTCCACCGGACGCTGGAGGTGGGCGCCTCGGATATCGAAGGTATCGAGATGACTCTGGGGCAGCCGCAGAGCGTGAGCGGGCGAATCGTGGCGCCGGAGGGGCGGAATCTACCACCCGGGTTGATGGTGTTGCTGCACACGCGTGAGGGCGGAGACACGCAAGGCGGCGGGATGGCGCTGGTAGGCGACGCCGGGGCGTTCACGATACCGAAGGTCGCACCTGGCGAGTACGACGTGGTGGTGGGTTCCACGAAAGGCGGGGACGACGCCTACGTCCAGGCGATTCGCATGGGCGACGCTGACGCATTGGCGGAAGGGGTGCGGGTCGGCGACGGGTCCGTACCGCCGCTCGAGATCGTTCTGAAGGCAAACGGCGGCGCGGCGGAATTCACGGTGAAAGACGACAAGGGCGCTCTGGTTGCGGACGCGAGCGTCGTGCTTGTTCCAGACGCGCCGAGGCAGAGGCAGATGGCGCTTTTCGGAGAATGCCAGACCAAGGCGGATGGAGCGTGCGAGATCGTGGGGATCACTCCTGGCGAGTATCACGTTTATGCGTTTCCTGACGGTATGCAGGTCGACCGGCGGGATCCGGTCGCGATGAAGGCATTTGAAAAGTACAGCGAGGCGATGACGTTCGCCGAGGGCGACCGAAGACAAGTGGATTTGAAGACAGTTCCGATCGAGTGACAAATCGAATGGCCCTTTCTCGTCGACACCTCGGCCGCAAACCGCCTCGCGTCATCCACCGGGGAGCAGGTGGGGGCCGCGGGTATTCGCCATTGGTTTCGGGCGCGACATTCCGCCCCGAGGGGCCCGATGCCGGGCGCTACATGGGCGTAAATAACTCCCGCTAAGGAGGCCATGAGCTACATGCTCGATCGCCAGAAGCACCCGGCGACGCCGGGCTTCCGCAACGCTCGCCGGATCGTTGATTACGCGAGACGGGCATTGGGGAAATGCCGGCTTGGCGCGCAACGCCGGCGACGGCCGCTTTTGAACATAGTGGCGAGGACATCCGCACGAGCCGGCCACCGCTCCAAGCCTGGCCTCCGCCACGGCAGGCGCAGGATCCAAAATCCGCTGCGTGACATCCCTCCCGTCATAACCTCTTTTTACCCGAGGGGCGCAGAAACAGCTCTGAAGAGCATTTGCCAAGGCGGCCGTGGTATCGCTACCATTGTTCGTTCCATAGAACCGCGATTCCTCGGCATCGCCACCGCTGTGAAGATGACGATTTCCGATGAGTTCGGCCGATCAAGCGCTGAGAAGGGAGACTATGACCAAGCCGTATTTCGCCGATATCCCGCCGATCCGTTTCGAGGGTCTCGATTCCGTCAACCCACTCGCCTATCGATATTACGATAAGGACCGTGTCGTCCTCGGCAAACGGATGGAAGACCATCTTCGCATGGCAGTATGCTATTGGCACACCTTCTGCGCGGAGGGCGCGGACATGTTCGGCCCAGGCACTTTCCAACGTCCCTGGAATAGCGGTCCGATGGACCAGGAGCACGCGGAACACAAGCTGAACGAAGCCTTCGAGTTCTTCACTCGCCTCGATCTCCCCTATTTCTGCTTCCACGACACCGACGTCATGGCCCAGGCTAACACCATCGGCGAGCAAGTTGACAACCTCGCGCGAATGGGCGACTGCATCCAGACCAAAATGGCCGCGGCCGGGGTGAAGTTGCTTTGGGGCACGGCGAACCTGTTCAGCCATCCCCGTTACATGGCCGGCGCCGCATCGAATCCGGATCCGGATGTTTTCCGCTTTGCGGCCACCCAGGTGCGCCACTGCCTCGAACTGACGAAGCGGCTCGGCGGAGAGAACTATGTGTTATGGGGCGGCCGCGAGGGTTACGATTCGCTCCTCAACACCGATCTCAAGCAGGAGAAGGCGCAACTCGGACGTTTCCTTCGGATGGTGATCGAGCACAAACACAAGATCGGCTTTACCGGCACGATTCTGATCGAACCCAAACCGTGCGAACCCACCAAACATCAGTACGATCATGACGTTGAAACGGTCTATTCGTTCCTGCTCGCGAACGGTCTGGAGAAAGAAGTGAAGCTGAATATCGAGGCGAACCATGCCACACTGGCCGGGCACAGCTTCGAACACGAGATCGCGACGGCGGTCGCGTTGGGCATCTTCGGCTCTATTGACATGAATCGCGGCGATCCGCAAAACGGATGGGATACGGACCAATTTCCCAACGATGTTCGCGAAATCACCATGGCGATCTATCATATTCTGCTTGGCGGCGGATTCACCACCGGCGGGAATAACTTCGACGCCAAGGTGCGGCGCCAGAGCATCGATCCGGCCGATCTGTTCTACGGACATATCGGAGCTGTGGACACGGTCGCGCGCGGTCTGCTCAACGCAGCGGCGATGATCGAGCGTGGCGAACTGGCGAACATTGTCAAACAGCGCTACGCGGGATGGAACGGCGAACTCGGCCGCGCGATTCTTGATGGCAAGATGACGCTGCAATCGATTTCCGACGGCGCGGTTGCCGAAGGCATCGCTCCGCGGCCCCGGTCCGGACATCAGGAACTGATCGAGAACATCACAGCCAGGTATATTTAATGAGTCTCGCAGATTTAGGTGACCAGTCGACGTGGCATTAGGCACTCTTGCCTGCAGCGCCGGCACTCATGCCGACTTGGTCAGGAGGCGCGGGAAACAAGGGTCGAGACGAGTCTCGACCCGGCAGGCTGAAGCCCGCGCCACCATGACGGCGCCTCTGAAGTCGGGCAGCTTCTTGGTGTGGCTACTTCGATTAGGCTGGTTCCTATCGCTCGTTTGGCTGTTGGTCTTAGGATGGGTTTTCGGAGAAATGGCGGTTCTCGCCCCTACTGCCAACGTCTTTATTCACCGCACGCACGCCAGTTTGGCCTTGGGCCGTTCACCACTTCCCGGCCACGCGGCAAGCGGCGCATCAGGAAATCACGAGACCTCCTGACGGCGCAGAAGGCCGATTCTTGCTCTACTGGTTCCGTCTTAGATGCGTTCAACGAGTACCGTCGGGGCCTTGACGAAGCGGAAGGCAGGAACATCCGGGACAAACTTCGAATTCTCATCCGAGAAACGAACTGCGGCAGACTATCGGAAAGCGCGCATAGGCCAAGTTAATGGACGGACCGCGTCTCAGAACCGGTAATTCACCTCGACGAAGCCCATCTTGGAATTGTGATCCTGCGTGAAGATCTTCTGGATCACATCGCCGCCGCGCGCGTACCCGAAATACAGGCCGACCCCGAGCCCGCGCGTCAACTGATAATCCCAGCTCACGTCGTAAAGCGTTGCGAGGCCAGTCTTCCCGTTGGACGGACGGCCGTTGAAGCCGAACGTCCAGGGCTGGAACGCGCCGCCGCCGGAGTACCAAAGATCGTGGCTGTTGGCGAGCCACAGTCCGTGGATGTCGGAGCGGATCGTCATGCGCTTGGCGGGCCGTAGCATCAACTCGCCGAAGGCATCCACGTTATTCATCTCGTTGAAGAACGGGAAGCGTGCGTACACGCGAGGGGTGGGGAGGATGGCGAAAAAGGTGCCGTGGGTATTGTCGGTGGCGTTGCCGTCGCCGCTCGAGTAGAAGTAGCCGCCGCGAATCCACGGGCGGAGAGGCTTGATGGGCGGCTGATAACCGCCCTCCACCGTGCCCGCGCCGGATTTCTGCGTCAGGGGCCCCCACTTGCCGCTTTGCAGGACGCCCCAGCCGAGCAGATCGAACGTTCCCGCCGGGGTTGGAATCGCCTGGATGAAATGGCCGCCATAAGTGCCGATATCGATGCCGGCGTGGTCCGCTGCCTTGGCTGCCGCCGACCGATTATCAGTCTTCACCACCCCGCGATCGTCGTTGTAGAAGATGCCGAAGACGCGCCATTCGGCTTTGGTCGCGCCCCAGCTTGCCTGCCTGGTCATCGCGGCGTAGCTAACCGGGGTGACTACCCATCCCCAGCCGTCCACCTGAAATACGCCGCGGTCGGGCACGCCGCTGAAGGCGGTAACATTCCAATCGCCATTGGAATATGTGTAGACCGCGCCGTCGACGCTGCGCTGCACATCGGCAAATCCGAACGTGCCAATCAAGCGCTGGGCGATGCCGTCGCGCTTGACGATGGCCAGAGTCTCATCCTTGGGCGTCACTTCGCCGCCATCGGTGAACTCGAAACGCCCCAGCTTGAGGTTGGAATGCGAACCTTTGACGCGCACATACCCCTGCTTGAGGAAGAAGCTGGCAGCGTAGGTGTTGTTGTGGTTGGCCGCGTAATACGCGGCGCCCAAACCGAGCTGCCCGAGCGGCGAGCCCTGCACCGCCTGGTTTGGGACGCCGAGCAGAATGGGAGCGGCGAATTCCACCGCCCACTCGAACTTCTGCGTTTTTTGGCTGAACATCAGGCGGAGGAACGAACCCGAATACCCGTAGTCGTTCTCGCCTTTGGCGCCGCGAAAGAAGTTCCAATCCTCGTAACGCTCGTGAACCAGTCCGCTGACGGAGACGTCTCCAATCTTCAGCGGCTCGGGGGTGTCGGATTGAGCCGCCAGATTGGCACAAAAGATCAGCAGTCCCGCACTGCACGCGAAGATACCCTTGAGTTGACGCACGCTTTCTCCCCTCTTGCAGGTGCAATGAAGCGAGGGTAGCCGCTGGAGGCCGTGAGGGTCAATAATGGATATCGATTAACCGAAATCCATTACGGCGAAGTTTTTCGGGCCGGGATTTGCTAGACTCACGGCTGAAAAGGAGCTTTCTTCGATGCGTGGACTTCTTCTCTTAACGCTGGCTGGGTTGGTGGCTCTCGGCGCGGATGACGAGTGGGCGAAAGTAAAGGCACTTAAGACTGGCGCCGAGCTTCACGTGTACAAGAAGGGCGCGGTGCAGCCCATCGTGGCCCAGATGGATGAACTCACGGACGAGAACCTGGTGATCATCGTCAAAAAGAGCCAGACCGCGATCCCTAAGGACCAGATCGACCGTATCGACGCCCGGCCGGCTGGCGGAAGCCGTCCCACCAAAGAGACCACTACGAAGGAGACCATTGGGCCCGATGGGCAGCCAACCGCGTCCACTTCGACCGGCTACAGTTGGGGTGACAAGCCCAAATTCGAGACTGTCTATCGCCGGCCGCCTGCCACACCGAAGCAATAGCCTTACGGGTGGGAACGAAAAAAGTCGGTCACACGGCGGACATACTCCTGCGGGCTGGTGCTCAGCGCGGCGACGTGCTCCGCGCCAGGCACAAGCCATAGAGTGGTGAAGCGCGGATTCAAGGAGTGCAGCGTCGCCGACTCGCTGGCCGGAATATTGTCGTCCGCGGTGCCATGGATCAATAGAATCGGGACTGTGGCGGAGCGGATGGCGTCGGCGGGTGAGGCGTGCCGCAAATCGAGCCCGTAGAGCAGGCGGGCGTATAGAAGCCCGGTTTGCGCCGCCGGCCACGACGCCCAGCGGCCCAGCCTCGCCGCATGCTCCAGCCGGTAATAGGCCACGTGTTCGAAGGAGTCGAACGGACAATCCGCCACTACTGCGCGAAAACGCGGTTCGCGCGGCAGCGATTGGAGCAGGATCGCGGCGCCCATCGATTGTCCCAAGCCGTAGAGATGCCCGATAGGCCTCTTCTGCAGCAACCAATCGGCCCAGATGCGCACATCGCCTGCTTCGCGGATGCCGTAGCTGATGACCGACCCGCCGCTCGATCCATGGCCGCGGGCATCCGGCATCAGAACGGTGAAACCGGAACGCAGCAGATAACTGGCATGCATGGCCATGCCAATGCGGGTATCGCCGACGCCGTGCAGCAGGATAACACCCGATCCGTTCGGCTCCCGCGGTGTGAAAAGCCAGCCATCGAGCACGATGCCATCAGCTGCAGTGACGCGGGCGGACTCCCAAGTCGACGCAGATCCGCGCGCGATGGCATCAGCCTCGTGCCCGTCCGGCCGGTGCCGCACCAGGATGTGCAGCGCTCCTTCGGTAACTAAGATAGGCGTCGCCACGCAGCCGATAGTTACAGCGATGAGCGCTGCAATTATCAGGCGGCGAATTGGGCGCGAAATCGTCCGCATATGGAGGATGACGATCCTGATTCTATGGCCGTGCACTGGAATTCACAGTGTAGGTCGGGGTTCCACTTATAAGGACGCGCTAAGTGCGGAAAATTAAACAAAACACTAATTGGTGGACTAAGTGCATGCCAAGCCACGGCAGGAGAACCTGAATATGTTTGCATCCCCGAAGCGCTCCGCGCTGATTTCGTGGCTGTTACATTGCGGCGCCATCCTGCTGATTCTGGCAGTGACGGGCGTCAAACCCCAAAACATCCCGCTGCTTCACGACATACTCGTGGTTCCGGCGGATATCGCAGCTTACAAGAGGTCCCTGAAGCCGGGCGGAGGAGGAGGCGGTGGTGTGCGCGCCGATTCGCCGGCCAGCCGCGGCGCGCTGCCCCGATTCGCACGCGAACAGGTAGTGCCGCCCGCGGTGAGAATCGACAACACCACTCCTCTATTGCCGGTGGAACCGACGCTCATCGGCAGTACCGAAATCAAGCCCGCGGCGTTCAACTACAAGGACTGGGGCGATCCCAATGGTGTATTGGGCAAGCCATCCGGCGGGCCGGGCGATAGTGGCGGCATCGGCGACGGCCACGGCACGGGCGTCGGACCCGGCAGGGGCCCGGGACACGGTCCCGGCGAGGGCGGAGGCGAGGGCGGGGGAGCGGTCGGCTACCTGGGTCTGGGCGGCGGAGCGGTAAGCCAGCCGGTGCTCCTCTCCAAAACCGAGCCGGAGTATAGCGAGGAGGCTCGCAAGGCCCGATTGATGGGGACGGTGACCCTACACATTGTAGTGGACGCTCAGGGGCAGGCGCAAAACATCACGGTCAGCCACAGCCTCGGGCTGGGATTGGACGACCGCGCTATCGAGGCAGTGAAGAAGTGGAAGTTCAAACCCGGTAGGGTCAACGGAAAGCCCGCCGCGGTCGAGGCGTATGTAGAGGTGAACTTCCGTCTGTTATAAGCAGTTCGTTAACGGGAGTACAGACGACTTAGGGGCTGGAGGTATACTGTGGGTGAACTAAGTGAGGGTTCAAAACCATGGCGATGCATTGCCCGCAATGCCTGACGGAGTACCGCGATGGCTTCACCGAATGCGCCGATTGCCGTGTACCTTTGGCCCCCGGGCCGCCGCCTCCCGCCACCGGGGAGCCTGCCGAAGAACACGCTGCCGAGTTGGTGACGGTGTTCGAAACCAGCGATCCTTTTGCCGTGAATCTGGCGAAGGCCACTCTCGACGATAACGGGATCGAGTACGTGATGGGCGGCGACGATTCCGACGAGCGCGGGCTAACCGGCATGTCTCCGATGGGCGCGATGCCGTCGAAAGTGATCGTGGAGTCGCATCTCGCGGATGCGGCGCGGGAACTGCTGGAGCCATTGCTTCATCCACAGCCGATCGCGGAAGAGGACGCGGAGAATTCGTAGTTCACGACAGAGACACGGAGAAACAAAGTCAAAGGCAAAATGGAGCACACGGAGGTCGCGGAGGGGTGAGGTTGTTGGGACAATAAATGTGGCGAAGGGGGTGTCCGCGCCACGATAGGGTGGCCCACCCACCTGCCAAAGCTGACAGCTCATACCCCGGAGCTCTATGATAAGCTCCATGCGAAATTGGTACAGCGCAGTTGCAGCCCTTCTAATTTTCGGCCTCTGTCAGGCGCCCGCGCAGCGCGGAAGGCGCGCCGATTCCGGGGCGATCACGCTGCTTCGGCCGGCGCGGGTGTTCGATGGCGAGACCATGCAGGAAGGCTGGGCGGTGCGCGTGCGCGGCGATCGCATCGAAGCCGCTGGCCCGGCGGCCGGGATCGATACCACCGACGCCAAGGTGATCGACTTGCCGGGTCTGACGCTCATGCCGGGAATGGTGGAAGGCCATTCGCACGTTCTGCTGCATCCTTATAATGAGACGCCGTGGAACGATCAGGTGGCGCACGAGGGGCTGGCGCTGCGGGTGGCGCGCGCCACCAATCACCTGCGCGATACCTTGATGGCCGGCTTCACCACTGTCCGCGACCTGGGAACGGAGGGCGCCGCTTACGCCGATGTGGAGCTCAAACAGGCGGTCAACCAGGGCATCATTCCCGGTCCGCGCATGCTGTGCTCCACGCGCGCCATCGTGGCCACCGGCAGCTACGCGCCGAAAGGGTTTGCGCTCGAATGGCACGTGCCGCAGGGAGCGGAAGAAGCCGACGGCGTCGACAGTCTCATCCATGCGGTGCGCGATCAGATCGGGCACGGCGCCGACTGGATCAAGCTTTACGGGGATTATCGCTGGGGTCCTAACCCCGGCGCCCATCCGACATTTTCGCTAGATGAAATGAAGCTGGCGGCGGAGACGGCGCACAGCGCGGGCGTGCCCGTGGCCGTCCACACCACCACTCCCGAGGGCATGCGGCGCGCCACGCTCGCGGGCGTCGACACCATCGAGCATGGCGACGCCGGGACACCGGAGGTATTCCAGTTGATGGCCGAACATCACGTCGCGCTGTGCCCTACGCTAGCGGCCGGCGACGCCACTGCGCAGTACGCCGGATGGCGCAAGGGCGAGGCTCCGGAGCCCGCCGGTATCACGCGCAAACGGGCCAGCTTCAAAGCCGCGCTCGACGCCGGCGTCACCATCATCAGCGGCAGCGACGTGGGCGTATTCACGCACGGCGACAACGCGCGCGAAGTGGAGATGCTGGTGGATTACGGCATGTCCGCCGTGAATGCGCTGAAAGCCGCGACTTCCGTGGCGGGCCAGGTGTTGCATATGGACATCGGACAGGTGAAGGCCGGCATGCTGGCCGACCTGATCGCTGTCGATGGCGACCCCACCAAAGAAATCGCGGCCATTCGCAAGGTCAAGCTGGTGATGAAGGGCGGCACGATCTACAAGCAGTAGACGGGTTCAAAGCAATCGGAAATTCACCTCAACTGTGGCGGTTACCGGGACGGCGACGCCGTCGCGCATGCCGGGTTTGAACTGCCATTGGCTAACGGCCTCCGCGGCGCTTTCGTCAAGTCCGAATCCCAGGCTGCGGACCAGCCTGATGTCGTGAGCCATGCCATCCGTGCCGACGGTGATACTCAGCAACACGGAACCCTGCAATTTCGCGCGGCGCGCATCCTCGGAGTATTCCGGCTCCTGCTTGTTCTCGAGCATAGGAGGGGACACGCCGTTGCCGACCTTCGCGACGGATTCGGTAACCGTGGCCGGCAGGCGGGTCGAAATGCGGTCGATCTGCGCCTGGCGGATGGGCTTGGCTTGCGCCAGCAGGATGTCTGCTTCGCCTTGCCGGTTTTGCGAGGCGAGTAGCCTGGCGTAGGTTTCCATGGTGAGAGCGGCATCCGGGGAACCGGGCGGATCCTGTGCCAGAGCTTGCTGGTATTGCAACTCGGCCACGCCGGTGAGTCCGTTGGCGAGCGCGATGTTGCCTTTTACGGTGAGCGCGCGGCCGGCTTCTTTGCCCGAAGGCGCCGCGGCCAGCGCGCGATCGACGAAGCTCCCGGCGGCGGTCGCATCTTTCTTCGACAGCGCTTGCGAGGCCAGATAGATCAAGCCGGGCGCCGTTTCCGAAGTGTCCCCTAGAGCGACGGCGCGAGTATAGAAATCGATCGCGTCGGCGCTCTTGCCGCGCCGGGCCGACAGGTCGCCCAGCTTCATCAGGCCGGCCGCATAGGCCGCGCTTTGGTCGCCCGAAGTATTCGCGCGGATGGTCAGCGAGCTTTCAAGAAGTTCTTGCGCCTTGTCGTATTTATGCGCGCTCAAGTAAGCCGTGGCGGCGGCGTCTAAGATCTCATGATTCTGCTGTGCGATGGCCGCGCGGATGGTGGCCTCGACATTCGGCAGGATAACTGCGTCCGGCTTGTCTTGAGCTTGCAGCGCGGCGAAGGGCGCCACCAGGCCGATGGCCAGCGCGGCCGCCGCCAGAGGAGCGTGCGAGGACAACGAATTGCGATTGACGCGTGCGTCGAGGATGGCCGTCAGGCGGCTCTCCAGCTGCGAGGGCCGCGCCATGGCTATGGCGGCCGATCCTCTCGGGAGCGCCTGCATGGAGCGCGCGATTGCGAGGAGTTGGGTGGCGTACGCGGCGGCCGGCTCGCCGGCGGTGAGCACCAGATCGTCGGCGGCACGCTCGCGCTCCTTGACGAATTCGCGCCAAGCCATCCAGACCAGCGGATTCCACCAGAACAGCGAGACGGCCGCGCGGGCAATCAGTTGCGTCGCCAGATCGCCGCGCCGGATGTGCGCCAATTCGTGGAGCATTACCACGCGGCGGCGTTCCTGGCTCCACTCACGCGCGTCGGCGGGCAAAAAAACGGCGGGATGCAGCACGCCGAAACTGAGCGGCATCCCGCCATGGGGGATTTCGAGGAGCGCTACGCCGCGCCGGATGCCGAGCAGCGTTGCGAGTGCGGGGAAGAGCGAGTCGCCGAAGGGGCGGGCGGTACGCCGCTTATGCCACATGACGATCCAGGCTGCCGCCAT
>Ga0181528_10002156_pt1 | contig 12068 bp, 8 predicted proteins | sample PEATcosm2014_Bin_47_FD_119742 | JGI IMG/M metagenome (GOLD analysis project Ga0181528, IMG submission 119742) | Peatland microbial communities from MTU Mesocosm Facility, Houghton, MI, USA - PEATcosm2014_Bin10_10_metaG | ecosystem: Environmental > Terrestrial > Soil > Wetlands > Peat | place... | reverse complement strand
AGGGTCCTGGCTTCCTGGACCGTCTCGTATGCGTGCAGATAGACCTCTTCATACTTGATCGACTTCCAGACCCGCTCGACGAAGACGTTGTCGCGCCAACGGCCCTTGCCGTCCATGCTGATTTCTTTGCCGGAACCGCCTGGGCCTTTCAGTCGGTTCTAAGCGTAGACGCTTACACTGGCTTGGCTGGCATTGTTAGCGCCTGTACTCTGTGCTGCGGTTCCGTATTTGCTGTCCAGTTGAGTCAGCGTCGATTCCATGGCGGTTACTGAATTCGCTTGAGCCATGCCAGCGATAATACTCGACAGGCTGCTGCCGGAAGTGCCGCCTTGGCCTCCTATGGCTTTGGCCAGATCGGCAATCGACTGATCCACCTGCGACGACAGGTCTGTGGTCGGTGCGCTGTTTACTTTTATAGTTGCATCGTCAACCATAATGCCCATTATGATCGCGTTGGCTTCCGCAGCCGCGTTTTCCGCCGTATAGCCAATCTTCTGCAACTGGTCGGTCAAGGCAGGTATTACCATCTGTGCCTCTCCGGCATAGCCTTGAGCGTCGCCTGGACCTGAATACCACAGATTACCTACGCTGAGAATACCTTCAGGTGTGTTACTTGTAAATGCGGTAAAAGCAGCCTGCACGTCATCCTTGTTTCCAGCCTGAAGCGCGCTTCCCAGCGCATCTACTGGATTTTTTATCAGGTTCGTGTCATAGTGCAGGCCTGCTAATGCGGTTGTGTAGTTGGTAAGATCCTGCTGCGCGCCAGAATAATCTCCAGTAGCCACCTTTGTACCTATATCGTCCCAGGCTGTTTTCACCGCAGAATAGCCAGTCTCATACGGCCCAATGGCAGCCTCCAGAACCTGCCGCACGTCCGACGAGCCAGAGATGGTCTGATTCTTGACTAGGTTGGCCAGTGTGACCGTATCGCCTTGGCTCCCTTGCGAAGATGAGACAGACGAAGCGGCGCTCGATGACGCGGCTTTGCTGAATGTGCTGGAACTTTGTGCAACCTGAGATTGTGTTGAAGGTGTGTATGTGTCTGAGGCAAGCCGCACGGATGAACCTGAGGTGGATGCCTGATTCTTTGTCCCGCTCTGCAACGCATCGGCCAGCAAGGAAAGCTGGGCGAGGCCATTGTTCACAGAGGAAGACGCGGCATTGCTGGTCGGCGTAAGCATATTGGCGCTGGAGACGAATTGTAGAAGCCCCGAAGACAAGGAGACCACGTACTCCTCCTTACCCACCGCATGGATACACCTGTGGGTTCTATCGACCCAACACGGTTTTTCTTGAGAAAGACTTTCAATCCCGCAGTTCTATCACCAAATTGGGACCGAGACGGTTCTGACGCGGGCGGGGCTGAGCGAGCAACGGATCGCGGCGCGGGAGGCCGAAGTGCTCTATCTTCCGCCCTATTCGCCTGATCTGAACCCGATCGAAAAGCCTGGTCAAAGATCAAGCAGTATCTTCGCTCGACACGCGCCAGAAGCAGGGAGGAGCTCGACAGCGCAATCAGCGAAGCCCTCAACTTGATCACTCCAGACAACGCCAAGGCGTGGTTCAAACACGCCACGCCCACCTTACAGGAACTGTAGAAATGCTCTAATGTCGCAGGCGCAAGTCCAGGGTGGGAAAACAAGACGCTTACGCTTCTCCTGGCTCATGGTGATTCTTCAGGTCCGAGGGCCACCTGCCGCATCCTGATGGCGGGGCGCGTTCGTCCGGTGGGAGCTTTGCATTTGAGGCATAAAGAAAAACCCTCTCCCCGGGTTACCGGAGAGAGGGTGGCCGTAGTTTGAAGCTGTTTTAGTCGTCCAGATCAGCGCTAGCAGCGGGCGCCTTGCGGTTGAAGTCGCTCGCCGGGCGAACCTTCTTCTCGCCAGGGAAGGGGCGCGTGAAGTTGGTTGTTTCGTACCAGATCAGGTGGTTGACGGTGTCGACGTCTTCGGAGTCCGGCTTCTGGTATTTGCCGGCGAAGATTTGCGCTTTCTTCTTCATCCATCCAGCCATTAGAGCCTTAGCCGCAGGGCTCATGGCCACGAGGGACTGAGGCTCGAGCGTAAGTGATACGGTTGCGCCAGGAATGGCGGTCTGAGACGGAGTCTGAGTAACGCCCGTGGTCAGCGGGATCCCGTTCGGCACGTGCGTCCACGGCTTGAAGTTGTCAGCAGGAGGATCGTCGACGAAGGCTGTCCGCATCGGCGAGGCCCATAGGTCGAACTGGTTCATCGGCGTCAGACCGAGAATCTGCTCGATCGTGCGGGTCAGGTTGACCTGCGTGTAGAATGTGCTATCGGTAATTCCGCCCTGCTGGACGTATGGGCTGATGATGTAGCCTGGGCTGCGGTGACCGTCGACGTGGTCGACGCCAGTCTGCGCGTCGTCTTCCTCGACGAAGATCGCCGAATCTTTCCAGATAGAGCTGTGGCTGATGGCGTCGACAAAGCGGCCAAGGGCCAAATCGTTATCGGCCTGCATGGCCTGCGCGGTTGGCGGACCGCCCGTGTGGTCAGAGCTGATCCAGATCATCTCCAACTGCGGTACCGCACCGGCTGCCACGTCCTTCTGAAAATCTTCATTCCAGATATCGAAGCGGAACTGATCGGGAATGCCCAGATCGAACTGCGGGTAGTTCTGGACCGTGTTGTTGAGCAAGTTCGGGAGCGGGGAGTGCGAGGCGACGGTGTTGTAGTTGTAGAGCTGCTTCTCCTTGCCGGACTCGTAAGCCTGAGTGTCATTGTAGAAGTCGATCCACAGCGGCTCGCAACTGCCCGAAAAAATGAAGGGTAATGGAGTGGGAGGCGTGGTACCTGTATAAAGGTTATTCGGAGTGCAGCCCTCCGGCGGGTTGAACGTGTTGTACTCGATGTACTCGCCGTAGTTCTTGAACGAGACGCCTTGCTGTGCAGCTATGTCCCACAGGTGGCCCTTTTTCTGATAGGCAATCGCGTCGCCACCGTTGGAGGGGTAGTCGCGGAGCCAGTCAGGCGACTGGATGTCATCGCTATAGGGCGCCATGGCCTGAACAATCCAGTTGTGACCGTCGGCCGACTGGCGGCTTGGATCGTAGAAGTTATCAAAGAGCGGGAAGCGCTTCACCAGTTCGTGCGCGTTGGGCGTGACGGAACCGAAGGTTGCGTTGTCGCCGAAGACTGCGAGGGAGGCGTCACCATTGCCGCTGGCCACATCGCCCAGAATCTGGTCGTAGGTGCGGTTTTCACGAATGATCAGGAAGACGTGCTTGATCTTGGACGGATCGCCGATCCTCTCCGGGATTGCAAGCGGCTTGGCATGATTGTGGCCGCCAGCAGCCGAGAAGATATTTTCCGCCAGATCCCAGTGGTTGTTCTGGAAGACCTGGTCTGTCAGCGCCCATAAGGCGGAGGCACTCGGTATGGGAACGATGCTGACAGAGCCTAGGTCTTGGTGGGTTTCAAGGCCGGTCACAGTAAATTCGGTTGTTTCCGAGTTTGCTGTCAGCGGCGCTCCAGGCACGGTTCCCGCGAAGGGATTCGGGTTGCCCGTGGTCCCCCAACCCTTGTCGTTGGCAACCAGCAGGGCGTTGTCCGCTTTGTCCAGCACAACTGAAGCCGGCGCATAGCCGACCGGGATCAGGCCCAGAACGGGGTTCCCCCCCCAGTTATTGAGATCGACCACAGCGATCGCGTTGGCGTTGTACAGCGCGACGTAGGCAATGTTCTTCTTCTCATCAACGGCAATCGAGTTCGGACCTGCTCCATAGGCCGGCTTATGTTCGCTGGGCACGCCGATTGGTAGTCCGAGGTCGATCTTCCGCTCCTCTTTATTGTTGGCAGTGTCGATGACAGAGAGGGTGTCGCTATAGGTATTGGCGACCAGCAGCCTTTTACCCCAGATGGCCATGCCGGTCGGGTGCAGGCCCGTCTCGATGCTGTCGGTGACCTTGAACGAGGCCAGATCGACCACGGAAACAGTACCGGTGGAAGTGGAGCCGGTTGGATAGGCGGCGACCACCGGGGTGCCGTTGGAGTATCCCTGGAAGTCCTTTTCCTTGGCAATCCGGCCAGCCTCGTTGGAGACGTAGGCGGTTTTGCCATCCGGCGAGATCACGACGCTGTGGGGGACGTTGCCGACGCGGACCTCTGCGCCCTCGACTGGTGTAGTCGCGGTCAGGTCGATCTTGGTCAGTGTGTTGTTGTTGTTCAGCACGACGTAAGCGGTCTTGGCATCTGACGAAACCGCAATGCCAGTGGGATAAGAGGTCAATACCTCATCTGAGAAAGCCGAAGTGGAGTAGCCGCAGGGGATGAGGAAGCTGCCGTTGGTTCCGCCTGGGCTGTTCGGGAAGCAGGTGACGGTGGTTAGACCGTAGGCGGCATTGACGTCCATCGGAACGCTGACGTGGGCGTAATCGGAGAGCCAGCCTGTTGACGGATTGACGCTGGCGATGCCGACGAAGCCACCCTGTTTGAATGTGCCGTAGAAGGAATTGCCGTCCTGGCTGAAGAGCAGGTACTTGCCGTCCGGCGTATAAGTGATACCGAGGTTGCTACCGTCTGGATCCGTGCCGGCAGCCGGTGTGTAGGTCTGCAGGATGGCGCCGGTTTGGGTGTTGAAGACCTCAACGGCTTTACCATTGGACCCCGACGTACCCATGACAAGGACGGCCGCGGTGTGATTGCCAGTGGGGTTGAGTGCGATGGCCTTGGCGCGGACCCGAATGCCTAGATTGACCTGGGTGCCGCTGGGGGTGATGATGGTGCCGTCGCTGACGACGAAAGTGCCGTTCGTCTGCGGGCCGACCTGGTAGGTAGGGAATGGCACGGACTGCGCGAGCGCCGGAACGCTCAGCCCCGCCGCCAGCAGGCCGGCGACCAGAAGCAAGCGATTGATCCGAAAGTTCTTTTGAGACATCTTTCGCGACATATTATGATTCTCCTTGGGGTTTCATCACGTAAACCGGAATCGGCCATGCAACTTGAACTCTGGAACTAGACCTGAGACAGGTTGATGGTTTTTCTTCGTTTGCAGGAGATGGCGCGCCGGGAGAGCAGCGCCAACGGACCAAGTCTAGGAGCGCAAAAGGACACCAGGATGACGAGAGAATTACAGTTTTGTCATTCCGTTACGGTGGTGTGAATGCGCGGTGCAACAATCTTTCCGAGGCAGAGCCTTGTATCTTTCAGGTGAACCACAAGATCATCGGTTCTGAACGATCCTTCCGTTCGACAAATAGCTGGTCCACAGAGACCAATTTTTGATGGAACCTTAACTAAGGCGTGACCTGCATATAACAACACTGGATTACAAAATTGTCATACATCTCGTTCGAGGCGTCCTTCGGGGATCGTGCTGAGGCGTGGATGTCATTGAGAGCGATCGAATCTCACCGACGCAGCAATGCGCTGGGGGAGAAGCCAAAGCAGTTCTTTGCCCGAAGCCGGAACAGGGTTGCAAGTTTCCAACACTAACAACTTGAAGATCAGGATTCCGATGCGCGCGACGAGCGCCGGCATGACGCGAAATCTCTCTTTTCGATTGGGTATCCATTGTTTGCTTCAGGAGGAGCCATGCATCGCAAGAATCAGCAGCGTCCATTCACTAGAAGTTCCACCACGATTCGACAGCTTCGCGTTTTGATAGGGTTGAGCGCGTTGCTTCTCCTTGTCACCCACTGCGCCGCACAGGTGGATCGCAGCGGATTGACCGGCACGGTCACCGACACATCGGGAAGTCTGCTGGGGTGGACACACATCATTGCAGTGCAGAACTCGACCCAACTGAGGCGTGAGACGGTGTCGTACTCCGATGGAAGATATGACATTGCCGAGCTTCCGGTGGGCAGATATACCATCACGTTCGATCATCCCGGTTTCAAGACTCTGACCTTCGTCGATGTGGAGCAGGTGATTGGGAGAACGCGCACCCTGGATGCGACTTTGCGAGTAGCAGGTGGCGAGGAGAACGTTGAAGTTTCAGCCAGCTCGGTTCTGATCGACCGCAATACCAGCGCAATCACGGGCCTGATCGAGAGAACGCAGGCCGATGAACTGCCGCTGAACGGACGCAACTGGGCTTCGCTGACGGCGTTTGTCCCCGGAGCCATCGATACCGGTGGCAGCAATCAGCGTTCGGTCCGCTTCGCCGGACGAGGCCTCGACGACAGCAACTTCACTTACGACGGCGTCGACGCGACCAATATCGTGAATCAAACGCAGCGCGCCTGGGTGCGGCTTGCTATTCCTCTGGACGCGATCACGGAGTTCCGCGTCGATTCGCTGATGGCTACCGCAGAGGAAGGCGCGACGGGCGGCGCTCAACTGGACGTTACTTCGCCTTCGGGTGCAAACAGCTTCCACGGACGCCTCTTTGAGTTCTTGCGCAATGACGTTTTTGACGCGCCCGAGCCCTACTGGGCATCTAACGGCGAATCGCAGCAGCCGCTTCGTTTGAATCAGTTCGGCGGATCGCTGGGCGGACCCATTGTGCGCGACAAGACCTTCTTTTTCCTTGCCTCTGAAGCCTACAGGCAAGACTGGGGTTATCCGGTGAGCGGCGATGTGCCGAGCGCGGAGCTCATTGCAACAGTTCCGAGTTCGTCGCCAATCTATGGGATCATGAACGCCTTTCCCGGAGCAGGTTCAAGAACAATTCTGACGCACTGGACGCCAGCCAACGACCCGGGCGATCCGAACTATGCGGACTATGACCTGTTGACATGCTCATGCACGCAGGTTGTCAACGAGAACTCGGCGATGCTGCGGCTCGACCAGCATTTTTCTGCCAAGACCACTGGCTTCGCGCGCTTCAACTACGACCGGTCGGTCAATACGCAGCCGCTTTCGGCTTCCGCGACAGACCTGCAGCAAAGGGTTTCCACGCCGGTCAATGGCGCGCTTGAATTGCTGCATATCTTCAGTCTCAACCTGGTGAATGAGGCTAAGTTCGGATTCAATCGCGCCACCTCCAACAGCTACAACTACAGTAAAACCAGCGCCATCTATCAGATTGCGATCTCCACGGGTCCTGGACCTGGATTTGTCACTCAGAACTACGATTACGACAGCATCTATGTGGGCAACACATTTTCGGGAATCGACAACCTGACCTGGATACATGGCCGGCAAACCTTCAAAGCAGGAGGAGAGATCCGCCACATTCAGTTGAACCAAAAATACGGTGGACATGGAAAAATCACGTTTTCCACGGTAGAAGCACTGGCCGCGAATCTGGTGAAAAGTGCAACTCTGACGGGTGCTCTGCCAGTCAACGATTTGCGCAAGAACGATATCATCGGCTACGCCCAGGACGAGTTCAAGGCGCGGCCCAATTTCACACTGAACCTCGGCGTCCGGTACACCGTTTTCCAGATTTTTGACGAGGCGAACGGAAAGGCTAACCCCTTCGATTTCGATACCTGTGGGGCGCAGGGATTCTGTGGCGTGGGCGCCAGCTTCGGCCAGCAAAACTACGGCGATCTCGACCCGCGCGTGGGTCTGGCCTGGTCGCCTGACAAGGGCCGAGAGACGGTTATTCGCGCTGGATTCGGAATCTACCACGAAGATGGCCAGTTGGACGATCAGAATCTGCCCGCCAAGAATGAAGTGCCCTCTTACTCGGTAAAAAGCACGAAGAGCCTGCAACTGACCTATCCGGTCGATTCGTTTTTCACAGGCCCCGGAACCATCTCACCGAATGCCGAACAACGGGACCGCAAAGACTCATATGTTGAGCAGTGGGACCTCTCCATGCAGCGGGAGTTGCCCGCCAACTTTGTGAGTACGTTCTCCTACCTGGGAAGCCATGGCGTGCATCTGCTGGAAACCAACGCGGTGAACCTGATCGATCCAGCCACGGGAGTTGCGCAATATCCGGCCTTTGCTCCTGCCATCGGCTGGCGCGGCTCCGTCGGCATGAGTTCCTACAACGGTCTATCCCTGGCTCTGCGGCGACCCTTCTCGGACGGGCTTCTGGTGACGGCGAATTATATGTGGTCGCACGAGATCGACAACGGCTCTAACGGCAGCGGCGATGGCGACGAGGTGTCGCCGCAGAACGCAATATGCCTGGCCTGCGATCGCGCCAGCGGCGCCTGGGACGCCACTCATGTAATCAATGGCAATGCGGTCTATCAGCTTCCCTTCGGCCTGGATAAGCCGATGCTCAACGAGCGCAGCATTGCCAGCGCCATCGCGGGTAACTGGGAAATGACCACGACGGCGCTGGTTCGCACCGGTTTCCCGGTGAATGTAGTTTTACCTGGCAGCTACACCGCGCCGGATGGGAACTCCGGCACGCAGCGTCCCGACTTGGTTCCGGGCGTCTCTCTCACTCCGCCAGGCGGTAAACGAGTCGCAAAGTGGATCAACCCAGCGGCCTTTGCTGCCCCAACTGGAGAATTCGGCAACGCGCCGCGTAACCTCCTGCGCGGGCCGGGCACGTGGCAGATCGATGTCGGTTCCGGCAAAACATTTTCATTGTCGGAGCGCGCTCGGATAGAATTCCGCGCTGAGTTCTACAACATCTTCAATCACCCGCAGTTAGGCCAGCCGCAATCCACCTTCAATCCTTCGAACACCACGGGCTTCGGCAGCATCACCAATACCATCAACCTGAATACCGCCATCGTCTCTCCGATCACCCCCGTGGGTTCTGGAACGCCGCGCGAGATGCAGTTCGCGCTACGGTTTGAGTTCTGATGGCAACGGATCCGCGATTGAGAGAGGACGAGAAGCCGATGCATTGCCGCATGGGAGTTTGTCTGAGCCTTTTGCTGCTCGTAACAATCACCATCGTCGCGCGCGCGCAGACGGCAACGGATTTCTCGGGCCTGTGGAAACAGGACAACGATCGCTGCCTGCCAAAACGCAACGGCGATGTCACGCTGCGGATCGAGCATCACGACCCCGAACTCACAGTTGAAACAACCATCTTGCACGGTTCGCAAAATCCGCGGCACGCGGTGCAGAGGTACACCACCGATGGAAGAGTCTCCGTATCGACCGGAGCGGACGGTGATGAATTCCACACGTCGGCCGTATGGAAGGATTCCAGCCTGGTCTTCTCGATCGAGGAACATGAAGACGGCCGCATTCTTCAGTCGAAAGAGAGATGGTCGGTCATCGAGGGCGGTGCAACACTCGAGAGAATCCGCGAGCGCCCGAATGGCGAAAAGCAGACTCTTGTCTATCGCCGGATTCCGGTGAGTTGATCCGACAAGCAAATCCAAATCTGCGGAGGCGCGTGACAAATGAAGATTCTGGTTATCGAAGACGAAGCCAAAACCGCCAAGTTTCTCAAGAAAGGGCTTAGCGAAGCCGGTTACGTCATCGACGTAGCTGCCGATGGTCTGGAAGGTCTGCACTTGGCTCAGGAGGTCGATTTCGACCTCGTCATTCTCGACGTGATGCTTCCAGTGCTGGATGGCTGGCAGGTGGTTGCGCGGTTGCGCGAGACAGGACGGAAGGCGCTGGTGCTGATGCTCACGGCGCGCGACGCCGTGCACGAGCGCGTGCGTGGCTTCGAGTTGGGAGCCGACGATTACCTGGTAAAGCCGTTCGCGTTTTCTGAACTCCTGGCCAGAGTGCGCTCCTTGCTGCGCCGCTCAACGCCGCGCCCGCAGGAGACCCTGCGCATGGCGGATCTTGAGATCGATCTGCTGCGCCAGCGGGCGACGCGTGCCGGCCAGAAGCTTGAACTCACTTCCAAGGAGTTTCTTCTCTTGACGCTGCTGGCGCGGCGCGCGGGTGAAGTGCTCTCCCGGACGCTGATCGCCGAATCGGTTTGGGATATGAACTTCGACAGCGACACAAACGTTGTGGACGTCAACGTGCGGAGGCTGCGCAGCAAGATGGATGATCCCTTCCCGGTAAAGCTGATTCGCACGGTTCGTGGAGCCGGCTATGTCCTTGAATCCGAAAGATAGCTTGCAGGCCGCGCCACGGCTGCGCCACACTCTGGCATTTCGGCTGACGGCAGCTTATTCGTTGGCGGGCCTGATGCTGGTCATTCTGGCCACTGCGAGTCTCTACATTGTCCTACGGACGGAACTGGATCGAAGCACAGAACAGTTCCTTGCCGACAAGCTGCACGTGCTGCGCTCCATGCTGCGCGAACGCCCGGACGATGAAGATGCGCTGCGCGAAGAGATCGAGCTCGAGTCTGCCGCGCGCCGCTACCAGCAGTTCTACATTCGCCTCGTCGATGAACACGGCGCGCCCATCATGACGACGCCCGGCATGGGCGAACGGCTGGATCTTGCGGATCTCACGAACCGGACCCGCGATCGCTCCGAGCGTTCGATTGCGATGGCGGGCAAACATGGGCAACCATTCCGGGTCACCAGCGCTGCGGCCGCCGTCGGCACGCAGTCCAGTCATAGCGACACGGTTCAAATCGCCATCGACATCTCGCAGGAAGAAGAGTTGCTGGCGCGTTATCGGATGTGGTTCTGGGGCATTCTGCTGGCGACGTCAATACTCTTCCCGCTGGTGGGATACCGGATTGCGCGGCACGGCATTCGCCCTGTCGAAGAGATCGCCTCAACCGCACGAAGAATCACATCGACGAATCTGCGCGAACGCATCGGGTCGGAAGGCTATCCGTCGGAACTCGCGTCGCTGGCCGGGACATTCAATGAAATGCTGGAGCGGCTTGAAGAATCCTTCGAGCGTATCTCAAGGTTCACGGCCGACATTGCCCACGATTTGCGCACGCCCGTCAACAATATCCGCGGAGAAGCCGAAGTGGCTCTCGCCCGCCCTCGGACGGCCGACGAGTACCGCGACGTGCTGGAGTCTTCACTGGAAGAAGCTGTCCGGCTTTCCGAACTGATCGGCGATCTCCTGTTTCTGGCCCGCGCGGAGAGTCCCTTAACCGAACTGCATCGCGAGAGTGTCAACATCGGCGAGTTGCTGATTACCATCCGCGACTACTACGAAGCATCTGCGGCCAACTCGGGAATATCGCTCGTCGTGAACGATGGAGACGAGCCGCTCAATGCGGAACTGGATCGCTCACTGATGCTGCGGGCGGTGAGCAACCTGGTTTCGAACGCCATTGCACATACCCCGCCGGGAGGAACCGTGACACTGGCGGCCACGCACGAGGTCGTCTCGATTCGCATTGAGGTCCGCGACACCGGCGGCGGCATTCCTGCCGAAGCGCTGCCCAGAGTATTCGATCGCTTCTTCCGCGTCGATCCGTCGCGCTCCAAGACATCGGGCGGCACCGGGTTGGGCCTGGCGATCGTGCAGAGCATCCTGACGCTTCACGGCGGCAGTGCGGAGATCGCCAGTCAACTCGGCGTTGGAACGCGGGTTACGCTGCGCATACCGGCCCTCGCAACGCGATGAAGATCCCTCGTTTCTCGCGTCTGCTGGCGTTCGTTGCTGAGTTTTAGGCGATAAGTGCTCGTGGCTGTGATTTATGGCCCGTTGACAGGATAGATCGTTACGCATCGTCGCGGCGTGGACGAAAATCAGGTTTTCTTCGATGGCTCGTATGCATTCGTGCAACCCCATGGTTGACCAGACCGGGCCACCTGCCCAATCCTCAGAGTACTTGGGTGCCCCATCCTTCGCCGCTTTTCTGGCGAAGGGTGGGATGCGTGCGTAATGCCGGAAGCTCGACCACGGCCACTCCTCCGGCTTTTCAACCAATCCGCGCTTGATCGGATTGCGATGCATGTAGCGAAGTTTCTCGACCCGCTTCTCCTCGTTATGCACATTGAAATCGTAATACCGCCGCTGCCAGAACTGAGCCTCGCCGCGTACTTTCAGCTTGCGCAATGTCTGCTGCTTCAACACTTGCAGCGCAACCGACAGAGACGACCGGCTTGGCTCGCCTACTAGAAGATGAACGTGCTCCGGCATCAAAACATATCCGGCCGGACTCCCACCCTTTTCACAAAGAACGTGAAAAGGATGGGGCACCCAGCGCTATAGGATGGTTCAGATTCTAAAAACAAGGGTGCGCCACCCGCCAGAGGACGATGGGTGCCCCAGGTGCCTCGCCTTTGGGCACCTGGGAAACCTCGAACCTCAACCGGCATTCTCCCGGTAGCGCGGGTATTCCGGCAACTGGTT
>Ga0181528_10002155_pt1 | contig 12070 bp, 10 predicted proteins | sample PEATcosm2014_Bin_47_FD_119742 | JGI IMG/M metagenome (GOLD analysis project Ga0181528, IMG submission 119742) | Peatland microbial communities from MTU Mesocosm Facility, Houghton, MI, USA - PEATcosm2014_Bin10_10_metaG | ecosystem: Environmental > Terrestrial > Soil > Wetlands > Peat | place... | reverse complement strand
GGTCTGTCCATCAGCGCGTCGACGATCGGCATCACGCCGCAGGCCCTGCGGGCCGACCTGAAGTCCGGGCAGTCGATCGCCCAGGTCGCCGCGGCCCACGGCTCGAGCGCCTCCGCGGTCGAGTCCGCCCTCACCAAGGCGGCCGATGCCGCGGTCCAGAAGGCCGAGACGGCCGGGACCCTGACCGCCACCCAGGCCGCGAAGATCGAGGCCAAGGTGCCGGCCCGCATCGACCAGGCCGTCAACCACGTCTTCTGACGCGATGCCGTCGGCTGACCGCCGACGGTGACGGATGAGCGGTGCCCGTCGGGCCGTGGGTGGGATCTCCCGCCCACGGCCCGACGTCGTTCCGGCGCGGCGACGCCCGGCGTCGACCGGGACGCCTCAGGACGGTGGGTCGGGAACGGCGGTGAGCCGCCACCCGTGCACCCGGCGCCGGTGGTCGGTGCAGGACGCCACCACCCAGGCGCCGGGTGTCCACACGTAGACCGCCGCCTGGCCATGCCGCCGGCCGAGGTCGATACCGTCCTCCTCGGAGAGCCCGGCCACGGCCACGCCGTCCTCGTGGTGCGACGCGTGCGGGTCCCGTCCCGTGGCGGCCCAGTGCTCGAGGCCGAGCCGCCCGAGTTCGGCGACGAGGCGGCGGTGGCGATCCCGGTTCTCCTGCGGGGGGAGCGGCCGGCTGTCGGGGTCCCAGGCCGTCACCACCACGACGGGGGCCACGAGCTCCGGGGGCCAGGATCCGACCTCCCCCGCGACCCCGGGGACGATGCGGAAGGGCGCGCCGCGGGGCGGCGAGACATCGACCACCGCGCGGTCGTAGGAGGCCCAGTCGGCGTCAGAGGCCATCGGGTCCGGGTGCGCCGTCGGGCGACCGGGGCGGGCGGGGAGTCGTCACGGGGAGATCCTGCCAGCCGGGCGCCGTCCTGGTGGCCGGTCAGCCGGCCACGACCTCCGTGCCCGCCCGTCCCGCCAGCACGTCGGCGGAGTCGGCCAGTCGACCGATGCGGGCCGGGCGGCCCGTACCCTCGGCGAAACGGCAGGCGGCCTCGACCTTGGGTCCCATCGACCCGGCGGCGAACGGCTCGGCCCGGAGCTCGGCGACGGTGACCCGGCCCAGAGGCCGGGCGTGGTCGGTGCCGAATCCGGTGATCACCGCGCTGACGTCGGTGAGGAGGACCAGGCTGTCGGCGTCCAGGTCCGTGGCCATCAGGGACGCGGCGAGGTCCTTGTCGATGACCGCCTCCACCCCGTGGAGCCGACCGTCGTCACCGCGGACCACGGGGACACCTCCGCCGCCGGAGCACACGACGATCGTGCCGGCCTCGAGCAGCAGTCGGACGGTCGGCAGTTCGACGATCCGCCGGGGCTCGGGCGAGGGCACCACCCGACGCCACCGGGGCCCGTCGGGGCGGACGGTCCACCCGTACCGCCCGGCCTGGGCGTGGGCCTCCTCCGCCTCCATGACCGATCCGACGAACTTGGTCGGGTCGGCGAACGCCGGGTCGTCGGAGGTCACCAGGGTCTGACAGACGAGACTGGCCACGCTGCGGTCCGGCACCAGGTTCTCGAAGGCCTGGAGGAAGAAGTAGCCGATCATCCCCTGGGTCTGGGCCCCCAGTACGTCGAGGGGAAATGGATGGTCGAGGTCGGGGTCACGGGTGCTCTCGACGGCCAGGAGCCCGACCTGGGGTCCGTTGCCGTGGGTCACCACGAGCTGGTGCTCGGCCGCCAGCGGTGCCAGGGCCTCGACGGCCGCGAGCGCGTGGTGCTCCTGGAGCTCCGCCTCGGGACGCTCGCCGCGCTCGAGGAGCGCGTTGCCTCCGACCGCCACGACCAACCGCACGTCAGTCCGCCATCGTGGCCACCATCAGCGCCTTGATGGTGTGCATCCGGTTTTCCGCCTGGTCGAACACGACCGACGCCGGAGACTCGAAGACGTCGTCGGTCACCTCCATGGCCGACAGACCGTAGCGCTCCAGGATCCGGTGTCCGGTCGTCGTGTCGGGTGTGTGACAGGCCGGCAGGCAGTGCAGGAATTTGACGTCGGGGTTGCCGGTGGCGTCGAGGAGCACCTTGTCGACCTGGAAGGGGCGCAGCAGGCGGATCCGCTCGTCCCACGCCGAGTCCGGCTCGCCCATGGACAGCCAGACGTCGGTGTAGATGAAGTCGGCCCCGGCCACGGCGGTGGCGGGGTCGGACGAGACGGTGACGCGGGCCCCCGAGGACCCGGCCAGGCCCGTGGCCATGCGGCGCAGGTCGTCCGAGGGCTGGAGCTCGTCGGGGGCCGCCACCCGGATGTCCATCCCCAGGAGGGCACCGGTCACGAGGAGCGAGTTGGCCGTGTTGTTGCGGCCGTCGCCGACGTAGCAGCAGCGGATCTCCTCGACCGGACGGTCCGAGTGGTCGAGCATGGTGCGGACGTCGGCCAACATCTGGGTGGGATGCCACTGATCGGTCAGGCCGTTCCAGACCGGGACGCCGGCATGGGCGGCCAGGCCCTCGACCGTGCTCTGGGCGAAGCCGCGGAACTCGATGCCGTCGAACATGCGGCCGAGCACCCGCGCGGTGTCGGCGACGGTCTCGGTGTCGCCGAAGTGGGTGTCGCCGGGGCCGAGGTACGTGACATGCGCCCCCTGGTCGTGGGCCCCGACCTCGAAGGCCGCCCGGGTCCGGGTCGACGCCTTCTCGAAGAGGAGGGCGATGTTCCGCCCCTCCAGAGCGTGCCCCTCGGTGCCGGCCCGCTTGGCGGTACGGAGCTCACCGGCGAGGTCCACCAGTCGGAGGAACTCCTCCTTGCTCAGATCGGTGACCGCGCACAGGCTCCGGCCCTGCAGGCGCCCGCTCACGTGGTCACCCCGTCCGGCGCGCCGTCGGCGTCGCGGACCAGAGGGCAGGTCATGCAGCGGGGCCCGCCGCGCCCCCGGCCCAGCTCGGACCCCTCGATGGTGACCACCTCGATGCCGTGCTTGCGAAGCATGGTGTTGGTGGCCACGTTGCGGTCGTAGCCGAACACCACGCCGGGGGCGACCGCCAGGTAGTTGGTGCCGTCGTCCCACTGCTCGCGCTCGGCGGCCCGGATGTCCTCGTCGGTGGTGAGGACGGTGACCTCGTCGACCTCCAGGATGTGGGCCAGGGTGCTCCAGAGGTCGTCGTTGAGGGTGACGGACAGTTGGTCGGGCTCCTCCCCGGGCTCGACGGTCCAGCTCCGGAGGTTGCGGTCGAAGAACGGGTAGAGCACGAACGTTCCGTGGTCGACCATCGACATCACGGTGTCGAGGTGCATGAAGGCGTGGCTGTGGGGTAGCTCGACGGCCACAACCCGGGTCGCCTGACCGGAGGCGAACAGGGCCCGGGCCAGGGCCTCGACCGCCATCGGGGTGGTCCGCTCGCCCATGCCCACCAGGACGGCTCCGTGACCGATCACGTGGACGTCGCCCCCCTCCAGGGTGGCCGGATGGAGGTCGCGGTCGCCGCCTCCGAGGTAGGTGATGAAGTCCTGCCCGGCGAACATCGGGTGGTGGCGGTAGATGGCCCGGGTGTGTAGCGACTCCCGCCGACGGGCGGCCATGGCCATGGGGTTGATCGTCACCCCGCCGTAGACCCAGCACGAGTTGTCGCGCTGGAACAGGTGGTTGGGCAGGGGTGTGAGCACGAAGTCGTCGGCGCGGAGCAGTTCCCATGTCAGGCTGTTGGCCCGCAGCGGTTGCAGGTCGGCCTTGATGACGCCGCCCACCAGGTACTCGGCCAGTGCCGGTCCGTCGAGGTCCTCGAACAGACGGCGCACGGGGTCGACGAGGGACCGGCCGAGCTGTTCGGGGGTGCAGAGGCGGTCGAGCACGAACGACCGGCCGTCGGGCAGGTCGAGGGTCTCGGCCAGGAGCTGTCCGTAGTAGTGGACCCGCACGCCCTTGTCCCGGAGGGCCTGGGCGAACCCGTCGTGCTCGACCTTGGCCTTGGCGGCCCAGAGGACGTCGTCGAACAGGAGGCCGGTGATGTTCTCGGGCGTCAGGCGCGAGAGCTCCAGGCCGGGGCGGTGGATGATGGCCTCACGGAGGAGACCGATCTCGGAGTTGACGCTGTAGGACATGGATTGCCTCCTGGGTGGGGACGGGGCGGGGGTGACGGACGGCGGGTCGCCGATCAGACGGGAGTCAGGGGCTCGGCGCTGTCGAGCTCGGCCGGCAGGTCGACGGGCTCGCCCGTCTCGCCGAGGCGCTGGCGTCGGGCGTTGAGGAAGGCGTAGAGGATCAGGCCGGCCAGGATCACGACCAGAGCCTGGTACACGACCTGATACCCCGAGGCGAAGGTGACCCACATCGAGAACAGCACGCTGGCCCCGGCGATGCATAGGTCACGGGCGAGTTGCCAGCCCTGCACCTTGCGCCGGCGGGACACCAGGTAGGTGAGCTGGGCGATGGCGGACATGAAGTAGGGGATGGCCACCGTCACCACGGTCAGGTCCACGAGGTAGGTGAAGACCGTCAGGCCGGCGCTCGTGTTGTAGCGCCACAGCATCAGCAGCGACGGGAGCGCCGTCCCGACCAGGATGCCGAACCAGGCGGTCCCCTTCCGGTCGGTCCAGGCGAACGGCCGGGGGAAGAGGTCGTCCTGGGCGATGGCCCGGGAGGTCTCGGTCACGATGAGCGTCCACCCGTTGAGCGCTCCGATGCCGGAGACCACGGCGACGGCGGCGATGAACTTCCCCGCCCAGGCGCTGTGGGGGAACATCGAGTCGAAGGCGTTGACGAACGGTGACCCGGTGTTGACGAGGGTGTGGTGGGCGACCAGGCCCATGACCACGGCGGTGACGAGCACGTAGAGCACGGCGCTCAGCGCGGTGCCCAGGACGGACGCCCGCTCGACGTTCACCCGCGGATTCCTCACCCGCTTGGCCGTCACCGCGGCCGCCTCCACGCCGATGAAGGAGAAGAGGGCCACGCCCGCGGCGATGCCGATGGCGCTGTAGAGGCTCCCGCCCGAGGCGTTGAAGGGTCCGAAGTGGGCCGCCGTCACGAAGAACCACCCCACCACACCGACGAACAGCAGGGGCAGGAACTTGAGCACCACCGTGATGTTCTGGAACCAGGCCATCTGGCGGATACCGGCCAGGTTGATGAGCGCCGGCACCCAGAGCCCGACCATGGCGATGCCCCAGTTGGCCATGCCCGACGGGTGGGCCCATCCGAACAGGGCGTCGACGTAGAACACCCACGAGGACACGATGGCCGCGTTGCCCGCCCACGACTGGATCCAGTAGCACCAGCCGACCAGGTACCCGGCGAAGTCGCCGAACTCGTGGCGCGAGTACGCATAGAGACCGCCGTCGCTGTTGGGGATCCGTCGCGTCAGCTGGCCGAACAGGATGGCCAGGAGCATGGCCCCCACGGCGATCACGCCCAGGACGATGATCCCCATGGTGCCGGCCCCGGCGATCACGGCCGGCATGGTGAACACGCCCGTGCCGACGATGCTGCCGATCACCAGTCCGGTGGCCGAGGTCAGGCCGAGGGCGTGGGCCTTCTCCTGGTTGCGGGGCGACAGCGGCCGACCCGCGTCGTCCGGCGTGTCGGATTTCGGGGGATCGGTGACCAGGGTCATGGCAACTCCTTCGCGTCGGCGGCCGGGGCATCGGCCGGGTCGTGATGGAGTCAGTGTGATGGGGCCCGGAGAGGCACAGCAGAGGCGAAAGACCCCCATCCACCGGGGAGTACGCCCACGGGGAGGGTGGCGCGGCCCGTGGGGTGACCGGGGGGTTGCCGGCTGGTGACGGGTGGGTGACCACCCGCCCGGGCAACGGGGTGCACCTGGGGGTGCCGTATCCGGGCCCGACGGGCGTCACGCCGGCCGGGCGTCCCGGCCGGCGGTCAGCGGAAGGTCGCCGTCACCGGGAGGTGCTTGACGCCACCCACGAAGTTGGCCTGGGCCCACTCGGGGTCACCGGCGACCTCGATGGTGTCGACGGCTCCGAGCAGCTTCGGGAGGATGGTCCGGAGCTCCCGTCGGGCGAAGGTCGAGCCGAGGCAGAAGTGCTCGCCACCGCCGAAGGCGATCATGCGGTTGGCGTTCGGACGGGTGACGTCGAACGCCATCGGGTCGGCGAACATCCGCCCGTCACGGTTGGCGGACGGGTAGGAGAGGAGCAGGCGGTCACCCTCGGGGATCTCCACGCCCGACAGGGTGGCCGGCCGGGTGAGGTAGCGGAGGAAGTGCCGCACCGGGGACGTCCACCGGATCATCTCGTCGACGGCGTTGTTGACGAGTTCGGGCCGCTCCTGCAGCAGCGCCACCTGGGCGGGATCGCGCAGGAGCGCCTCGAGGCCGCCGGACAGCGCGAACGAGGTGGTGTCGTGCCCGGCGGTGGCGACGATCGTGTAGTACCAGAGCCGCGCGTTGCCGTCCATGGGACAGCCGTTGACCTCGCTGGTGGCGATGACCGTCGCCAGGTCGTCGGTCGGATGGGCCCGGCGGTCCTCGGTCAACGCGTCGAAGTAGGTCTCGAACTGGGCGATGGTGTCGGTCAGCAGGGCCATCGGATCGGTGAGGTCCCCCAGGTACTCGGGGTCGGCCGCGCCGAAGATCCCCTGGGTGAGCTTGAGCATGGTGGGCTCGTCCTCCTCGGGCACACCGAAGATCCCCATGATCACGCGGAGCGTGTAGGGCACGGCGATGTCCTGGGCGAAGTCGCACGTGCCGTCCATCTGGCGGAACTTGTCCACGAACTCGTCGGCGATGGCGTCGATGGCGTCCTGGCGCCCGGCCACCGCCCGGGGCCGGAACCAGTCGTTGGCCACGTTGCGGTGATCGCGGTGCTCGTCGCCGTCCATGTGGATGAGGGTCTCCCCCTCGATGCCGATCGACTTGAGGAACTCGAACTGGAAGTCCGGGGCCACGATCGGGTTCCGGGTGTTGAGGAAGTGCTCGTTGTCGCGGGAGACGGCGAACACGTCGGCGTGGCGGGTGACCGCCCAGAACGGCGTGTACCCCTCGAACTCCACGCGCAGGACGGGTTCGTCGTCACGGAGCTCGGCCGCCGCCGCGTGCCAGGCGTCCTGGTCGGCGTACAGGGTCGGCTCGATGAAGATCATGCCGCGGGTGTCCGGCTCGCTCATGGGTGCTCCTGGTCGGTCTGATGGTCGATGATCGTGACCCCCGGGCGTTCCCGGAGCGACGGTCCGATGCTAGCCACGGGCCGGTGGGCCGCCGGATGCGCACCCCGACCGCGCGCCTGTCATCATGGCTGGATGAAGCTGGTCCCGACGCGGCGCACGGACTATGCGATCCAGTCCCTGGTGTACATCGCCAATGCCCCGACCTCCCCGGTCAAGGCCAATGCCGTGGGCGAGGCCATGGGGATCCCCACGGGCTTCCTCCAGCAGGTGCTGCGCGAGATGCTCCAGGCGGGGCTGCTGACGTCACGTCCGGGCCCGTCCGGCGGGTTCAGCTTGGCCCGTCCCGCCGAGGAGATCACCGTCTTCCAGATCGTGGAGGCCATGGAGGGCCCCCTCCGCTCCACCGAGTGCGCCCTGCGGGGCGGACCGTGCCACTGGGTCGACGTCTGCGCCCTGCACCGGGTCTGGTCGGCGGCTCGCGACGCACTGTGTGACCGGCTGGACGAGGCGACGCTCGCCACCGTGGCGGCCGACGACCGCGCCCTGGCCGAGGGTGCCCTGGCCGTACCGGTGGACTCCCACCGTCGGCCGGTACGCGACTGAGCGACGGTGGGTGCTCAGGCCCGCTCCGGCGTGTAGTCCACCCGCATCTCCTCGATGGCGTGGACGAGCGCGTGCTCGACGTAGAGAGGTTCGAACCCGGGTGGGACGTGCATGTCCGGGAACCGTCGGATCAGCTCCTCGAACAGCACCCGGATCTCGAGCCGGGCCAGGTTGATCCCCATGCAGACGTGGGGGCCGACGCCGAAGGCGATGTGGGGATTGGGGCTCCGGGTCACGTCGAACTCGTCGGGACGGTCGAAGACGTCCGCGTCCCGGTTGGCCGACTGGTAGAGCAGGATCAGCTTCTCGCCGGCGGCGATCCGCTGGCCGTGGACCTCCGTGTCCTCCGTCGCCGTCCGCACGAAGCTGATCACGGGGCTCACGAAGCGGGCGACCTCGTCGGCCATGGTGGCGAAGTGCTCGGGATGTGACGCCAGCAGGTCCCACTGGTCCGGGAAGCGCTGCAACGCCCACATCCCGCCGCTGATGGCATTGCGGGTCGTCTCGTTGCCCGCCACCAGCAGCACGACGAGGAACATCGTCAGCTCGTCCTCGGTCAGCTCGTCGCTCGACTCGAGCACGCCGTCCTCATCGGCTCCCACCAGCGTGGTGATGATGTCGGCGGGTGCGTCGTGGCCCGCCTGGCGGGCGGACCGACGCTCGTCGACCATCGCCGTCACGTAGCCCACGTACTCGCTGAAGGCCGCGGCGGCGTCCAGGATCATCGGATCGGCCGGGTCGGTGCGCCCCTCGCCTCCCATCATCCGGTCCGACCACCCGCCGAGACGGAACCGGTCCTCCACGGGCAGGCCCATCAGCTCGGCGATGACCACCAGGGGGAGGGGAATGGCGATGTCGGACACGAAATCGCACGACCCGCGGTCGGCCACGGCGTCGAGGACCTCGTTCACGACCTGGCGCACCCGGGGTTCCAGGGCCCGGATCATGCGGGGTGAGAACCCCTGGTTCAGGAGCCGGCGCTGACGGATGTGACGCTCGCCGTCGAGGCCGATGATCGACAGGTCGACGGACTGGGTCGGTCGCACCCCCTGGCCCGAGCAGAAGGTGTCGGCGTGCGTCGACACGTAGGTGATGTCCTCGTGCCGGGTCAGCACCCAGAGCTCGTGCTTCTCGTCCCAGGAGATCGGGGTGGTCTCGCGCAACCGGGCGTAGGCCGGGTGCGGGTCGAGATAGAAGCCGCGGTCGAGCACGTCGAACTCGCAGGCCGGGCGGGTCTGGGTCGGCAACGTGATTCCCTCCTCGGGCACGCGCCCCACCGGGCGCCGCTCCGGGGAGGACCGTAGAACGTGTTCTCCTTATTGTCCAGTGACCAACGACACAATTAGTCCCTGGGGCGGTGCCGGCCCCCGGCCCGATGCGGCCCCCGTCACCACCCTCCGGCGCCGACACGGTCCACGCGGTCCCTACCCTGGGGTCATGGGTGCCTCCTCCGTGATCGGGCTGCACGGCCCCTGGTGGGACGCGGGCGCACCGCTGGACACCCCGGCGGGTCGCATGGCCGAGGTGGACCCACGTCGACTGGTTCCGCTCCGCCGGTCCGTGCTCCGCGACGGGCGGTCCGACCTGCCCGCCTCGTACGGGTTCGACCGGGAGCCGTCGACCCTGCATCTGGCCGTATTCGACGCGGGCGACTCGGTGATCGGTGCGGTCACGGTGCTCGTCGACCCCCTCCCGGGCGCCGCCAGCCTCCGTCTCGCCCTGATGGCTGTGGACCCGGCGGTCCAGGGCCGGGGCGTGGGCCGCTCCCTGGTGACGTCGGTCCAGGCCCGGGCCGCCGGGGCCGGACTGGCCGTATGGGCGGCGTCACGGGTGACCGCCCTCCCCTTCTACCGGCGGCTCGGCTTCCGTCCCCGGGGGGACGTCGTCGTCGGGCCCATGGACCTGCCGCATCGCCGGGTGCTCTGGCACTCCGGGACCGGTACCGGGGCGTAGGGGTCGCCGGATCCGGTCTCAAGGAAGCGGTCTCCGGTGCCGATGACGTGGCTGAGGACCCATGACCAGCGACGCGGAGGCACGATGAGGCACCACCCCGGGGGCAGACGGGGCACACGGGGAGCGATGTTGGTCGCCGCCCTCCTCCTGGCACCGGTTTCGGCCGGGCTGGTGACCGTCCTTCCCTCCGCGCCGGCATCGGCGGCCGCGCTGCCCGTGGCCGTCTTCACGGTGACGACCCCGGACCCCACGGCGACGCTGCCCGTCGCCTTCGACGCGTCGCTGTCGAGCGATCCCGACGGCATCGCCTCGTACACCTGGAGCTTCGGGGACGGCACCCCGACCCAGACCGGTATCACCCCGACCCACACCTTCGTCACCACCGGCACCTACTCGGTCACGCTCACCGTGACGGACACCGGTGGCCGCAGCGCGTCGGCCACTCTCGAGGTGACGCCCGCCCCCCTGACCGTGCCCACCACCCCGACGTTCATCCGCTCCACGCCGGCGCTGACCACCGTCAGCGGGACGTCCTACTCGTACCAGTTCGCGGTGTCGGGCTACCCGGCCCCGACCTACACGCTGGTCGGGGCACCGACGTGGCTGTCCGTGGGGGCCTCGACGGGCGTGGTTTCGGGCATCCCGCCCTACGGGACCACGTCGTTCGCGTACTCGGTCCGAGCCGACAACGGCATCGGGTCACCGGCCACGGTGGGCCCGTTCAAGGTGACCGTCCACACCGTCGCCAGCGGCGGCCACGGCTACTGGCTCGTCGGCGCGGACGGGGGGATCTTCTCCTTCGGATCGGCCGGTTTCCACGGATCGACCGGCAACCTCGTGCTCCAGCGCCCGGTGGTGGGGCTGTCCCCGACCTCGGACCGTAACGGCTACTGGTTGGTCGCCTCCGACGGCGGCGTCTTCGCCTTCGGCGACTCCGGCTACTACGGCTCGCTGCCCGGCCTCGGCTTCGCCCCCGCCGGCACGGTCGGCAGACCCGCCCTGGCGGCGCCGATCGTGGGCATCGTGCCGTCCTCCAACGGCGGCGGCTACTTCATGGTCGCCTCCGACGGCGGTGTCTTCGCCTTCGGTGACGCCAAGTTCGCCGGGTCCTGCCCGGGGATCGGGGGCTGTAACGGAACGGCGGTGGCCGTCATGCCGGACGCCACCGGCCGGGGCTACTGGCTCGTCACGACCGCAGGCGCCGTCTACGCCTTCGGGGACGCCGCCTACCTCGGGTCACCCGCACCCCGGTCGTCCCCCGTGACCTCCGCGGTGCGCACCCCCGACGGCAAGGGCTACTGGATCCTGTTCGCCGACGGTGAGGTCGTCCCGTTCGGGGACGCCGTCGGCCACGGTGACCCCGCCGGCACGTTGGGCGGCGACCAGGCCTCCGCCATCTTCGCCACGGCCGACGGCGCCGGCTACTGGGTGGCGACCGCCGAGGGCTCGGTCCACCCCTACGGCGACGCCCCGTCCGACGGCAGCATGGCCGGCGCCCACCTCAACGCCCCGATCGTGGCCGCCTCGGGCTGGTGACGGTCAGTCGCGCCGCCGGGGCTCGGAGTGGTCCCAGTCGGCGAGCAGGGTCCGCAGGGCCGTCAACAGGATGAGCGGCTGGTCGAGCATCGCGTGGTGACCGGCCTCGGGGATCTCGATGACCGGGGTCACCCGGCCGAGTTCCTCGTACATGAAGCGGCCGATGTCGCGGGTGACGAGGCCGTTCTCGGACCGGAGCAGGGCGAACCGGCTGCGGACCCGCGAGAGGTACGGCAGCGCCACGCTGCGGATTCCCCCCTGGAACTGGGCGAACACGTTCCGGTCGAACTTCCACCCGTAGCCTCCTTCGACCGGGCGGACCGAGTGGTGGGCGACATGGTCCATGACGTAGTCGAGGTAGTGCTCCTGGGCCGGCACGGTGCGGAAGTGGGCATAGGCGTCCCCGGGTGTCGCGTAGACACGCGGCCGGCCGAAGGCCTCCCGTAGCCGGTAGGAGGCGATCTCGGGATCGGGCTCGGTGACCGGGGAGTCGCACACGATGGCCCCGCTCACCTCGGCGTCATGGAGGGCGGCCGTCCCGATGGTCACGAAGCCGCCCATCGAGTGGCCCACGATCACCGGCGGTCCGGCGATGTCGCCGGCGTCGGCCACCGCCATCACCTCGTCCGTCCACTGTTCGAGTGAGTACGACGGCCGGTGCCCGCTGTCCCCGTGGCCGGACAGGTCCAGGCACACGACCCGGAACTCCTCGGCGAAGGTGGCGGCCACGTGGGTCCACCAGTGGGCGTGGGCGCCACCCCCGTGCACGAAGACCAGGCCGCGGGCGCCCGGCGGGCCGAAGGTCAGGGCGTGGACGGCGCAGCCGTCGACGTCGACGGTCAGGTCGCCCCGGGGGACCTCGAGGG
>Ga0181528_10002154_pt1 | contig 12073 bp, 6 predicted proteins | sample PEATcosm2014_Bin_47_FD_119742 | JGI IMG/M metagenome (GOLD analysis project Ga0181528, IMG submission 119742) | Peatland microbial communities from MTU Mesocosm Facility, Houghton, MI, USA - PEATcosm2014_Bin10_10_metaG | ecosystem: Environmental > Terrestrial > Soil > Wetlands > Peat | place... | reverse complement strand
TCCGTGGCTCTCCGATGCACTCTGTTGTTGTGGTAAACAAAAGTGTGCACGAAGAGCCGCATTTGTTTGAAGGCCAGTTTCATCTCACCCCACCGAGATGTCAGAAAGTGCAGATTAATCGGAACCGCTGAAAAAGCAGTTGCTTCGTGCTATTCATGAGCTATACAATGGCCCCCCGTGTTGATCGCCACGCTATCTCCTGGCGAAATCTGGGTGTGGGAAACGCCCCGGGCGATGACTCAATACAGATAAAGCTGATGGAAAGGATTTCCACTGTGGTCAGTTGAGGGAACACCCCCTGTTTTAGAAATCAATGGGTGTCACCCTGGGGGACGGAGTCTATATCCAGAAGAAGTAGTTGATATTGTCTGGAATTGCTTCAGAACGCGAAGATAACTGCTGTGATCGATGAGTTTCCCATGGATTTTCGACAACCGAGGATAACTCGCGGCTTCGAAGATCATTTCAAAGTTGGTCGTGTTAAGAAACGACGAACAAACCCAACAAACAGATCCGGCGCTGGGGCTCGGCTTGATCAGCGTATGCACAAGAAACCGGATTTTTTGAATGAAAAGCAGTACCTCTTGAACTCGAACAAAGTTTCTTCAGGCGGTTGATTCGAAATTTTTCGTTGTGTGTAGCGGCTGGGAATTTGTTTTTTAATTTGCGTCGAGTTGATTGGAAATTCTCTCGCGAGGCATTCAGGTTGCGTGACCTGTTTTGTTCAGCGGAATCACAGGATTCTGTGATTCCGACTTTTTGAAATTGATGATTGTCTTTCAGGGGTAAACCATGTCGATTGCCAGCTCCCGAGTTTCCGGAAATGGCGCAATGGCTGTTTTCCGCGACAGCGAATTCGGTTTCGCCGACGTTTGGAATCTGTTGCTTCGCCATTGGAAACTGATATCGCTGAGTGTGGCGATTGGTGGAGCATTGGCCGTTGCCTACTGGTATTGCGCGCCGCGAATCTATGAATCCAGCTCGCAGGTTTTGATCATGCGCAAGGATTCCCAGTTGGCAACAAAGGGCGTCCCTGGATCGACAGAACTGGAGTCAAATGTCAGCGAGGATTTGCTTTCAACTCACATCCAAATCTTCCAAAGTAACCGATTGGTCAAAGAGGCCCTCGTTGCCCACGAATTAGATCAATTGCCATCAATCCCCCATGATGCGGCCAAGAAACAATCGCCTGTCGAATACGTCGTAAAAAACCTGAGCGTCACTCGGGGCGGTACCGGTCAGTCGAAGGGCGCCCATGTGCTGAACATTAAGTTCCGTCACGTGGATGACGTCGATGCACAACGCGTGTTGTCTGCGCTGATCGAACAATATCAAGCTTTCCTTCTTGAGAAATTTCAAGATGTGAACAAGGAAGCGGCAGGACTGATCTCGCAAGCCCGACTGGAACTTGAGGAAGAATTGAAATCTGCCGAAGCCGAATATTTGGAATCTCGCCGACACGCGCCTTTGCTGTGGGACGGAGACAAGAGTACCAACGTGCATCGTAAGCGGTTTGAAGAGATCGAAGCAGAATTGTCAACATTGCTGCTGAAAACCTCACAAGTCGACGCGCGGTTGGAAGTCGTCGAGTCGACGTATGCGGAATTGAAAGCCAAAGGTGCCAGCGGTCTGGAATGGTTGTCTGTCATTGATGATCGTGACGCCATTCGACTGGGGGCGTTCACATCAATTTTCCAGAGCGAAGCCTCCACTGCTGGATTTCAGTCGCTCCAGCCCGCGCGTATGCAAACGGCTCAAACAGAAAACACACACCTCCTGAAGCTAATGGTCCAGGAACAAACGTTGACCGAGGAATTCGGTCCCAACCATCCGGAAGTGATCGCGACGCGAGACAATCTGAAGGTCATCCGCGAATTTCTGCGACAATCCGATGTCAAGACGCAAATTGGCGGCGCTGACGACAAACTGGCGATGCTCGACCCCGAGCGTATCGTCGGTTCGTATATCAAATTGCTCAAAAACGACAAGAGATCTCTCGAAAGTCACATCGCGAATTTGACGGCCAAGGCGACGTCCGAAGAAAACGCCGCGAAAGCGTTGATCGACTACGAATTGGATGACGAAACGCGACGCAAGGAATTGAATCGCAAACAGTTGCTGTTCGATGCCGTTGTGGAACGCCTGCGCGACATCAATCTCACCCGCGACTACGGTGGATTCATTAATGAAGTTCTTAATCCTCCCGAAGTCGGTGAAAAGGTCTGGCCGAAGCTTTTGATCTGCCTGGTTTTGGGGGTGTTTTTCGGACTCTTAATTGGAATCGGTGCCGCGGTGTTCGCGGACTTCCGAGATCGTTCGTTCCGCAGTCCTGAAGAGATTGCTGATGCACTACGCGTTCCTGTTCTGTCTCACCTGCCAAATCTGTTGCATAACGATAAAAAGCGACCGTTGTCGAGCCCGCTGGATGCTACGTTATGCTCCGTCCATCGTCCAAAGTCTCGGGACGCCGAGGTTTTCCGCAGTCTGCGAACCGCGTTGTTCTCAAAGTGTACCCCGGAGAACTTCAAAGTCGTTGGTTGTACCAGCCCAAATCAGGGGGACGGCAAGTCGACCACAATCGCCAACCTCGCTGTCAGCATTGCTCAAGCAGGACGCCGTGTTCTACTCATCGACTGCGATCTTCGCCGCTCACAGCAGCATTTGAAATTTGCACTTGAGAACAAATACGGTGTCACCGACATTTTGCAAAATGATGCCGAGGTTTTCGACGCCATCCAAGACACGGCCATACCGGGGCTATCGCTGCTCTCGGCAGGGCACACGGTTGCGAATCCCGCCGAACTGCTTGTCTCACCCAAGTTTGCCCAGCTCGTTGAATTGGTTCGCGAGCGTTTCGATTTTGTGCTGATTGATACGCCGCCAGTCCTGGCGGTTTCCGACCCCTGTATCGTCGCACCGTTAATGGACTTGGTGCTGCTGGTGATTCGCGTCACGCACGACAGCCGTCCTCAGGTGATGCGAGCCAATGGAATGCTCGCCGATGTCGGCGCTCCAATCCTGGGGACGATCCTCAATGGATGGGATGCGCCCGCTCACTTTTTGGGGAACTATGTTTCAGGCTATTCAGGCTATTCAGGGTACTACTACGGGACCGAGGATAACGGCAAAACCAATGGTTACTACCGCGATGATTCAGCCGCCGAAATCTCCGAAGAAGTGTCTCGGCAAGAGACTTCTCGCGTCGAAGGGCGCAATGGCAACGGGGCGATCGTCGAGAATTCGAATGGTTACACCAATGGTCACGGCGGTTCGACGAAATCGGTAAAGAAGCCGAGTCACGAACCTCCAAAACCGATCGGGTGAACAGACCGCTTGAAACTAAGACAAACGCAATCCGCTAACTGACCAAAGTTATCGATTCACCGCGACGGGCGGGACCCGCACACGACATTGAAAAAAACTCCTTCATAACTCCGAAAAATGAAAATTCACTGGAAGTTCATTCTTTATTCAAAACACCTCGATACCTTTCACAATAAAAAGTGTTAATAGCAGTGGCGCACTGTTTCGCGACTTTTTGTAGCGAGACCATTGTCGCGTGGAAAAAGAATCGGGAAGCGATCACGGATCGACCACGAATTGTCAGCGAATCAATACCATTGAATCACAATTAGCTTCGCTGATGTGGACGAAATGCAGAGGAATCGACAAACAATGAGCGCAAAGAGTCATTTTCGGCAAATGGTTGCAGCCGATAATTCAGGCTCGCAATTGAATGGGCATCACTTGGCTTGCGACGTCACCGACGGCTCCTCCGTGAGCGGTACTGCGGCCACAGCTGGGAAACGACGAAACTTCTGGCATCGCTTCGTCCAACAGGCGACGGAGCACAGAATTTGGTTATTGGCGGCGGCACATCTTCTCGTGTTCACATTCAACTACTGGTTGGCGTGGGCATTGCGATTTGATTTCACGATCCCCGAAGACGAAGTCCGCAACATTCTGTTGACCCTGCCAATTGTCCTAACTATCAAGCTTGTATTATTCGAACTTGCCGGACAGCTTCACGGCTGGTGGCGATATGTGACATTTGCCGATCTCACGGCTTTGTTCCGAGTCTCATTGCTAAGTCTTTGTGCCCTGGCCCTTGTGGACTTCTTCATCCCAACCTTACTCGTGCCACGTTCCGTTCTGTTGTTGGACTGCTTACTGAGTCTGGTTGTTCTCGGCGGATCGAAATCGTCGTTGCGGCTCTTTCGTGAACAATTCTGGCCAAAATTTCGCCACGCGGATTATCGACGCGCATTGCTGGTGGGACACGATGAATCGACCGCGATTCTCGCTCATCAAATTCATTCGCACGGACGTCTGAAATACCGGATCGTCGGGCTTTTATTGACCGACGGACCACGAGATCGCCGTCGATTCAGCGACATTCCGATTATAGGAGCTCCGGAAGACGTTCTGGCCAGTTGCGCTCGCTTTCACGTTCAAGAGATCCTCGTGACGGCGGGAGTCTTGGGTGGAGCGCGTTTGCGGCAAATTCTTGATGCCTGTACCACCGCGGGACTGGAAGCCAAGATCATTCGGCCCGTTGACGATCTTGTGTCCGGCAACCAAAGCGTTCCGGTACGCGAAATCGAAATCAACGACCTTCTTCGTCGCGATCCCGTTCAACTCGACATGGAATCGATCGGGGAATTGATTACCGGTGCTTCGGTGATGATCACGGGAGCAGGGGGCAGCATCGGTTCCGAGATTTGTCGTCAACTGGTGCGGTTCCAACCGCAAGTGCTCGTGATGGTAGACCGCGCCGAAAACGGGCTGTTCTTCGTCGAACGCGAATTGCGAGAAACGACGCCGTGTCCGCGTCTGGTCGTGTCCATTGCGGACATCAACGACGAACCCCGCATGCGTCAGTTGTTTGCCACGCATCGCCCGCAACTCGTCTTCCACGCCGCGGCGCACAAACACGTGCCGATGATGGAAGCCAATGTCTCCGAGGCCATTAAAAACAATGTGCTCGGAACCAATCAACTTGTGAATTTCGCACACGAGTTTCGAGCTCAACGTTTCATTTTCATTTCGACAGATAAAGCCGTCAATCCAACCAGTGTAATGGGGGCAACCAAGCAGATTGCCGAGAGATACGTGCATGCCATGTCGCAAGAATCTGATACGGCGTTCATCGTCGTCCGATTTGGAAACGTACTCGGCTCGGCAGGCAGCGTTATTCCGATCTTCAAAGAACAAATTCGACGTGGTGGTCCGATTACGATCACCGACATTCGCATGACGCGTTTCTTTATGACGATTCCAGAGGCATCGCAACTCGTTCTTCAAGCCGCGGCGATGGGGAAGGGGCACGAGATCTTCGTCCTGGACATGGGTGAACCCGTCAAAATCGTGGACTTGGCACGCGACTTAATCCGTTTGTCTGGTCTTCCCGAGCACTCGATTGAAATCACTTTTACGGGTTTGAGACCCGGTGAAAAGCTTTATGAAGAGTTGTACCTCGATGCCGAGGAAACGCTTCCCACCAGCCATCCGAAGATCCGTGCCGCGTGTCCCCGCCCCTGGACGGTCGACGAAGTCCAGCGCGCGATTGACAGCTTGGCCGATTCCGTCGCTCGCTTTGCAACCGATGACGAGATGCGCAGCGAAATACAATCCGTCGTCACTGAGTACAAGTGGAACCCTCCCACCGGTGCGAAGGTGGTTTCGGGTCTTGCGGTCACCACCCGTGAGCAACGAAATATCCGCGTTGACGGCGGTAAGTTGTCTTGAAAGTTTCTTGCTGTTGACGGTGGAACTGTCTTCGCCAAATTTGGTCCCGCCCAACGTACATCGATATCAATCGTTCAAATGAATGAAAAGTAGAGAGAACAGGAGCCCGTTCGATGTCGGTTTCAACAAATGCCAATTCACCCCAGGGAATCCCCAACGTTGCCGTGATCGGTTCGGGATATTGGGGTGCGAATCTGGTTCGCAATTTCCACCATCTGGGCGCGTTGCGGGTGGTCTGCGACCGTGATACGGCGCGCTTGAAAATTTTCCAAGAGCAGTACCCCGAATGTGCAATTTCGACTTCGTTTGAAGAGATTCTGAGTGACGAGACAATTCCCGCGGTTGCGATCGCCACTCCTGCCGAAATGCATGAAGACATGGTGCGACGCGCCTTGCTGGCGGGTAAGGACGTATTTGTTGAGAAACCTCTCTGCCTGTCCAGTCAGGCGGGAGAGCAACTCGTGGCGCTCGCCGAATCGCGTGGCCAGATCCTGATGGTGGGCCATATTCTGTGGTATCACCCCGCCGTGCTGAAATTGAAAGAACTTGTCGATTCCGGAGAATTGGGTCGCCTGCAGTATATCTACTCCAATCGATTGAGTCTCGGGAAGATTCGTCGCGAAGAGAACATTCTCTGGTCGTTTGCACCACACGACTTGTCGGTGATTCTCGGATTGCTGGACGAGATGCCTGATTCGGTATTGGCTCAAGGGGGGAATTATCTGCACGAACGGATCGCCGATGTCACGGTGAGTATGTTGTCGTTTCCCAGTGGCGTGAAAGCCCACATTTTTGTCTCTTGGCTACACCCCTTTAAGGAACAAAAATTAGTCCTGGTGGGTGACCGTCAGATGGCCGTGTTCAACGATGTGGAAAAGACGGAGAAGTTGCTCGTCTATCCGCACTCCATCGATTGGAAGAACAACATTCCGACCCCAAACAAGGCCGATGCCCGAGTCATTCCACTCGAATCAACTGAACCCTTGCGAGCCGAGTGCGCTCATTTCTTAAGATGCGTCGAAACCCGCGAGCGTCCCCGAACCGACGGCGCCGAGGGGCTGCGCGTATTGAAAGTCCTGCAATTGTGCCAACGAGCATTGGAATCCAGCCAGGTTTTGTCGACAGCCCCCGCAAAGGAGACCGCGGAACCGCCCACGTCACGTACGACGATTCACGAATCGGCATTCATTGACGAGGATACCGTCATTGGCGATGGGACCAGTATCTGGCATGTGTCGCACGTGCTGAAGGGATCGCGGATCGGAAAGAATTGCAAGATCGGCCAGAACGTTGTTATCGGTCCCAGATCTCAGATTGGTGACGGAGTCAAAATTCAGAACAACGTCTCGGTTTACGAAGGCGTCACATTGGAAGACCATGTCTTTTGTGGTCCTTCGATGGTGTTCACTAACGTTCACAATCCTCGCAGCGAAATCCATCGCATGCACGAACTGCGACCGACACTCGTCAAGCAAGGGGCGACGCTCGGTGCAAACTGTACGATCGTTTGTGGCACGACGATTGGCCGCTACGCCTTTGTTGGCGCCGGTGCTGTCGTGACTCACCACGTACCCGACTATGCCCTGGTCGTGGGAAATCCGGCGCGGATCGTCGGATGGATGTGCGAATGCGGAATCAAATTGCCCTCGCAGGACGGCCCGGCAACCTGCCAATGCGGCAAAACTTATCAACTTTCGACCTTAGAAAACCACTGTCAACCTACTTCACTTTTGTCTGGAAGCGCTACATGAAGGTACCTCTACTCGACCTGAATGCTCACCATGCGCCGATTCGCGCCAAGCTTGTCGCGGCCTTTGAAAAAGCGCTCGATAGCGGGCACTTTATTCTTGGACCTGCGGTCGAAGAATTCGAGAAGCGCATCGCTGATTACTGTGGCGTTCCGCATGCAATCGGCGTCTCGTCCGGCTCCGATGCTTTGTTGATCGCCTTAATGGGGTTGGGCATTGGTCCTGGTGATGAAGTGATTACTTCCGACTATTCCTTTTTCGCTTCGGCGGGTTGTATTTCCCGTCTGGGGGCGACACCGGTCTTCGTCGATATTGATCCGGCGACCTACAATATTGATCCTGAACTGATCGAAGCAGCGATTACGCCACGAACCAAAGCTATCATCCCCGTACATCTGTTCGGTCAGTGCGCCGATATGGACCCAATCATGGCCATTGCCCAAAAGCATGGCCTGCCGGTCATCGAAGATGCAGCCCAAGCAATTGGTGCCGAGTATCGTGACGGTCGAAGGGCTGGCAGCATTGGAATGATGGGCTGCTTTTCTTTCTTCCCCAGCAAGAATCTCGGGGCCTTCGGCGACGCGGGAATGGTTGTGACGACCGATCAGGGAATGGCCGACAAATTGCGGTTGCTGCGAATGCACGGAGCCAAACCGAAATACCATCATCAAGTGATCGGAGGAAACTTTCGCATTGATGCGATTCAGGCGGCGATCCTCAATGTCAAATTCGACCTGCTGGATCAATGGACGCGAGAACGGCAACAAAGCGCCGATCACTACGACGAGTTGTTCGAACAGTTCAGCCTGCTGAACGATTCTGATGTTGTCCGCCCCGACGCGATCTATGCCGACAACGGACCGCGTCACTATCACATTTATAATCAGTATGTCATTCGAGTTCGCGAACGTGAGCAATTGCAGCGGCATCTCGCCGGTGCTGGTATCGGCTCGGAGGTCTATTACCCGGTTCCGTTCCACAAGCAGAAATGCTTTGCATCGCTGGGCTACGCTGCCGGTGACTTCCCGCATTCGAATCTTGCCGCGGAAGAATCGTTGGCGATCCCCGTCTCGCCTGGGATAAGCCCGGAACAGCGGATTCACGTCGCGACCTCGATCAAACAATTTGTTCAGCAAGCCAGGCAGGCGGCTTTGGTTAAGAATTAGCAACCGTTTTAATTAGCAACCGTTTTAAGAAGCAGTCGAATGTCAGATTTGGAAGTAGCCAACCCGGAAGTTGTCGATCAACAGGTACTGACGTCGTCCACATTCTGGGACGACTATTGGTTAAACTCTCGGTTGCCAGTGGAAATCACGAAGTCGAAATCGACGCTGGTTTCAAAACTGTCCGACTGCATTCTTTCCAAGATGGACGCTTTCCTACCGAAGAATTCCCACTTCTCGGTGCTTGAAGTCGGTGGGGCGCCTGGACAATATCTGGCAAACCTGAAGCGAACGTACGATTGTGACGTCGCCTCACTGGACTACTCGCTGATTGGTTGCGAAAAGACTCGCGAGAACTTCGCGCTACTGGGGCTGCCTGTTGACGTTTATGAATGCGATTTGTTTGCGCCTGTGAAAGATATTCCCCGATTTGACGTTGTCTATTCACTTGGCTTGATAGAGCATTTTAGTGACTTGAAAAACGTGGTTCGACATCACGCAAAATTTGTTAAACCAGGGGGGACACTCGTGCTCGGAGCACCATCGTTTCTGGGAATTAATAAATGGCTAATGCAACGATTGTCACCGACGTTGTTGGAATGGCACAATCTTTCGACAATGGATTTGTCTAATTGGCGGGACTTCGAGCGAGATCTCGGATTGAAGCCCTTGTTTGAAGGCTATATCGGTGGCTTTGAACCGAGAATTTTCGGTCGATGTGAAGGTCGTAATTTGTCGACAGTGTGTCTGCACACATTCTTGCGAGTCTTGAGGATACCTTTCAGTCTGCGACCGTTTAAATGGCTGAATTCCAAATTGTTCAGCGCCTATGTGCTCGGAATCTATCGGGTGGGAGAGACGAGTGCAAAAAATCTGTAAGGTCTTTGTAAATTGATTGGCTCACGAGAAACAATGACACGATCGGGGCGATTCGTTCGATCCGGCGAGTTCGCCCCATTGCATCGTTTGAGTGCCCGCATGGAAAGAAGATTGCACTCGTGGGTGTAATGACGCAAGACTCCACAGCCTCACCGCGGCCATCCAGTCCTTCGCTGCGTTGGAATTTGTCGTGGACCATGTTCGGGAACGTGGTTTTTTCCGCTTCGAATTGGGCGATCGTTGTCGTTCTGGCGAAATTGGGCAGCACCGAGATGGTAGGTCTGTACGCGCTGGGAATGGCAATTGCGCAGCCGGTCATCGCGCTCGTTCGATTGGAGTTGCGTGCAGTGCAGGTGACCGATGTGAAGGCTCAGTTTCGATTCCGTTCTTACCTCACTTTGCGCATTTTGGGATTGGTGGTGGGGAACCTGCTGATCCTCGGTCTGATTTTGACCAGTAGCAACAATAAAGATGCTACGTACGTTACGCTACTCGTCTCGCTGATCGCCTCGCTGGATGCCGTTAGCGACATCTTCCACGGTTCACTGCAGCGACAGGAAAAGATGGATCGAATCGCAGTGGCTTTGACGATGAAGGGTGTCCTTTCGTTGGTCTTCCTCTGGCTTGGACTTTGGGCATTCGGAAACCTCGAACTGGCACTGGTCGCGGTGATTGTGGCGCGCATCCTGATATTGTCGACTTATGAATCGTTTTCGGTTTCCTGGAAGACAATGACACTTGGCAAGACGTCTGAAAACGAGGCTTCTACCGCATCCGCGGGTCGCGATGACCGATGGGCGCTTCCCAAATTGGCATGGTTAGCCCTGCCAGTTGGGTTGGTCGTGATGCTGAATTCATACGCGGCCAATATCCCTCGTTACTTCGTCGTAGAATACTTCGGCGAACGAGAATTGGGGATCTTCGCCGCGAATTCGTCGCTCGTCATGATGGGACGCTTAGTCTTTGGCGCCCTGGGTCAATCGGCAAGCCCCAGACTCGCTCGATACTACGCAGCAGGAAACCTTCCGGCATTTCGATCGCTCGTTGCCAAGTTGATGGGTCTCGGGGCGCTTATCGGAACATTCGCCCTGGTGGCGGGAATGCTTTTTGGAAAAATTGTGTTGGGCCTCGTCTATCGACCAGAATATGCAGAAAAAATCGACGTATTTCTCTTTCTGCTGCTTGCCGAAACCTTTTACTACGTGGCCGTGGCATTGGGTGTCGGAATGACAGCATCGCGGCATTTCAAGTTGCAAGTCCCCTTGAGTCTTGTCAGCGTCATGTTAACGGTGCTCTTCAGCTACGCGCTGATTCCAACTTTCGGCGTGGTTGGAGCGGCACTCACGATCGTTGCCACGATGGCGACAGTACTCGCGGCGCATCTGATTGCATTCCCAATTGTTTTGCGAAGCGCTCCGCTGGTTTCGGTGAATTGACTCGGAATGCCAACCATGAAAGTTCTCTTCATCACGACAGGGTATCCTAGTGATTCCGATCCAACGAATGGGGTCTTTCACAGGACGGCGGCCGAGTCCTTAGTACGCAATGGTGTTGAAGTCGAAGTCGTGGCTCCTGTTCCTTACGTACCACCGTGGATGCACCTCCTGGCACCTCGATTTCGAAAGTATCACGCCGTATCGCACGAGTATTTGGCGGGCGGAGTACGGATTACTCGACCGCGATATCTGAACGTTTCCAAAGTTTCCAGTTATCTCGGTTTGACGCAATATTCGTTTGGGAAAGCGGTGAAACGCGCGATCTCTAATCGACCGGACGTGATACACGCCCATTACTCATACCCTTGTGGAGCCGCGGCAGTTCGAGTAGGTCGAGCAGCGGGAATTCCGGTCGTATTGACGTTACATGGCAGCGACGTGAACAACTATTCGCAGCATTCAAAGCGGGTTCAATTCCTCTTCAAATCGACCATACATAGCGTTGATATGTTGATAGCAGTCAGCGAGGCCCTTTCTCGACGTTGCGAAATGATCGCGGGAAAGAAACCGATTGTTAGGCCGATCGGCATTGACCTCAGACGCTATCGAGAACTTCCGGACAAGGACTCTGCACGCCAAGCGCTGGGATTACCATCCGACAAGAAGATTGTTGTTTTCATCGGAAACCTGATACCCGCCAAAGGTATCAACGAATTTCTACAGGCGCTGCCGCAAGTCTGTGCCCATCATAACATCTTGGGCTTGTTTATCGGCGATGGCCCGATGCGAGCAGAAGTTGCCAAGTGCCCGTATGCGATTGCCAAGGGCGTCCAGCCAAACGAATTGGTCCCGACATATCTGGCTGCGGCCGACGTCCTGGTGCTTCCTTCTTATTCCGAAGGAATGCCAACTGTCCTTGTCGAAGCGGGAGCCGCTAGAGTACCGATCATCGCGACGTCCGTCGGCGGCATTCCCGAGTTATTGGATACGAATGGGGGTCTGCTGATCGCACCGAAATCGGTGGAAGAACTTGCCACTGCCATTCGAACAGTCTTCGATGCGCCCGACGCTGCGAGTGAACGCGCCCGTGTTCTCAAAC
>Ga0181528_10002153_pt1 | contig 12074 bp, 10 predicted proteins | sample PEATcosm2014_Bin_47_FD_119742 | JGI IMG/M metagenome (GOLD analysis project Ga0181528, IMG submission 119742) | Peatland microbial communities from MTU Mesocosm Facility, Houghton, MI, USA - PEATcosm2014_Bin10_10_metaG | ecosystem: Environmental > Terrestrial > Soil > Wetlands > Peat | place... | reverse complement strand
GTCCAGCATGAAACACGGTACGAGAACCCAGAACGCTGCTACGGGCGAGCGAGGAATCAACAGCAGCGCCAGCATCAGGCTCGATTTCAGTGCAACACACATCACAAGTACGGGTTGGCTACCATGCGAATCGGCCCAGCGGCCCAGTGTGCGGGACAGCATCGCCCCACCCACCCACGAGATTGTCGAGAGCAGTAAGACGTGATAGAGATCCATGCCGATTTCGGCGAGCAAATACAAGCTGATGAACGGCGCGCCCACCATTGCGGCAAAGTTCCAGAAGCACATGAACCCAATGTAACGACGGAATTCACGATTTCGAAACGGTTCGGCAAAGACTTCGTGCAGCTTAGGTGACGGCACCTGTTGGACCAGCGGTTCGTGGACTTTGTAAAACAACAACAGATCGATGACGCCGCATAAGGTGCCCACGCACGTCATGATGGAATAACTGACTTCAATCGAGATTCCGGCTTTAAGCACCAGAAATGCCGCGGCACACAACGAGGCCGCAGCCGTGATTTGCATCCAGACCTGGCGATGTCCCCAATAAGTACTCAGTCCCTCGTGAGGCAGATAGTCGCCAATCCAACTCAACCAGAGTGGCGAGCTGAAATGAAGCAGCCCTTGATTGATCGCGGTGGTGGCCAGCAACATCCAGATCCAGAATTCGTCGGAATGACCGGGGAACATCCACGGTCCCAACGCGGTCGGCAGCAATAGCAAACGGTGTGAAAGTGAAGTCCAAAACCACAATCGCCGCCGATATTTCAAATGATTGACGACGACGGCCGACACGAATTGCATGAAAAGCATGAATGTCGGCAGCGCACCGAGTATGCCGATATGAAATTGATTCGCTCCGATAGATCGAGCGTATTCGACCGTCGCTGGCGAGGTCGTTAACTGAGTATACGCGGCGGCAAGGCAACCACCGGCAATGATCGCTCGCTTCGCACCTTTCAATGACCACACGGCTTTTTATCCAGGCAAAACAGCGAACGCCAAAACCGATGACTCGAGAAGCAGTGTGTAAACGTCCACTGTTTGATTCGCTGTCAAATTGACACGAATTCTTTCAGTGGGTTCACTTGAACTGCAAACGATTTGGTTTGGTCGTTTCGCTCAATCTTGAAATGCATCTTAGGAGAGGGCGGGGTTTTATCAAAGAACCTTTTTTTGGCAAAGATCGATTCGTACGGCTCAAACACGCGACTTTTCGTGAAAGTGGCAGACGTGCAGATGGAAACCAGGTTTATTGATTTTGGGAAAAATAGGTGGACTTGGTGTTAGAGGCGGAGAAATCGAGATTTTTGCCGTGGCATGGGCTTTGTCCACATTGGTTTCTCGACAAGCGTTCATCTTTCGAGACACCATAGAAACCGCAGCTAATGAGTTAGGGGCAGCCACGGATGAAATACGGATTGAGCACGGATTTTTCGAGGAAGTTCGATCGCTACCGATCAGATCTCATTGATTCGACGTTTTCCCAAGAATTTCGCGCCGGAAATTGCCTGGTGGGGGCACTATATTGGCAGAACGATGAAAACTGACGTGCAACACGACGAGGTGGTTTCTGATTCGCCAGCGCCGGGCGATGCCGAGTTGGTCGAGCGGTTTGTTGCCGCGCGTGACCAGGCAGCGTTTGGGGAGTTGGTTCGTCGGCACAGCCCCGTTGTGCTTGGAGTTTGTCGCCGGGTTTTGCACGACTCCAATGATATTGACGATGCGTTTCAGGCTACGTTTCTCGTTTTCGTACGGGACGTGAAACGGGTTCGAAAACGTACGTCATTGTCGAGTTGGTTGTATGGCGTCGCTTACCGGCTTTCGTTGCGTGCCGCCAGAACAAAGCAGCGACGACGGGAGACGGTTCTCGTGGATAATACGGCGGTTGAAGACGACACTTTTGGAAATATGGCCCGACGGCACGATCAACAACGGCTCGATGACGAATTGAATGCGCTTCCCGAACGTTACCGGCAGCCACTGGTGATGAGGTATCTGACGGGAAAATCACCCAGTGAAATCGCCCGCGAGTTGGGAACGACGGTCGGTGCGGTAGAAGGGTTGCTGAAACGCGGTAAGGACGAATTGCGCAGAAAGATTTGCTTTACTCTTGGCGCGACCTTGGTCGCGGTCGAGGCGTCACAGCAGTCAATACAAGCCGCAAGCTCAGAAGCACTGATTGAATCAACGATCCAGGCGGGTCTCGCCTGGAATCTCGGACCGAATACACCTTCGTTCGACCTGGTTTCTGGCCGGGCCGTCGAATTAGCCGGAAAGGAAATTATCGCTATGACAGTAACCACAAAAACAACCGTTGCCGTGGGGCTGACAATCGGAGGCCTGATCGCCGGAATCGGCGGAGCCGGACTCTTGAGTGGCCAACCTGGAATCAATGTCGAAGCGGCCGGAATCAACGCGACATCGACGGTGTTGCATGCTGCGGGGAATCAACTGGAACAATCAACATTCATCGCCGATCCGGCGGAGAAAAAAGACGAGGCTGTTGCCGCTGCCGCCCCGGACGACAAAAGCAAAAATCCGGAAGCAGCCTCGAAAGAAAAAATCGCGGAAGTTTCGCGGAAGAAGTGGGACGTGAAAGCAATTGGGCCAGAACGCCAGAGGATCGAAGCCGTCCTGAGCGATAAATCGGACGCAAACTTTCCTGCCAACCCGTTACATGATGCGATAGAAGTCCTCAAGAATGAGCAAAAGATTAATATCCTTTTCGATAAAGTCGCGCTCGATGCAGAGGGAATCTCGACGAAAGACGAGTTGTCGCTTGTCATCTCAGGTGTTCGTCTGAAAACGGTTCTCAGGTTACTCTTAGAGCCAAACGGGTTGGACTACCTTGTGAAGGATGAATATCTTCTTATTACGACAGAAACTGTTGCAAACAAGACGTTGGAAACCCGTGTCTACAAGACCGACCGACTCAACAACTTAGGTGCGGGTGCATTAGAGGAGATTGTCACGGCTGTTGTTGCTCCCGATCACTGGAGACGAAATCGCGGGGGGATGATGGCCTATGCCGGGAATGCAGCGGCGGACGATACCGTCAAACCGAATGGTACAGTCAAAGCCCCGTCAAACCGTACTGACGCTCACGTGGAGTCTGATAAAGGAACTATTTCCTCATCCGAAGATTCGTTGGTGATTCGTACGACACAACGAATTCACCAGGAAATTGCGGAGCTCTTCGATCAACTTGAACAACAGCAAAAACAGGCAAATCAAAAGGCAGTTGATGACAAACCACAACAGGCCCCGGAGCCGTCTGCCCTCGGAGGAAACGCATTCTGAATCGCAACGCAAGTCGGATTTTGCCAACAACGCACTGTTTTGCTTGCATCTCTCTCGCTCATTCTGGGTTTCTGCGATAATCTTTTCGCTCGTTGAATTTGATTGTCCACTGAAACTGAGGTGACCCGTTGTTGATGATCGATCCTCGACTAGTCTGTTGCCATTGATCGTGGCTAGACCTGTCCAAGAACTCGTTCGGCGTTTTGAGATTCGAAGAAAATCCCCTCACCCCAACTCCTGGCGCGCCGGGACGAAAACGTCTCTTGCCGCAAAGCCGGGGCGACGGGGCAAGGCGAGACCGGGTGTTGATCTCGGACAGGTTCTTAGAGGATCGATTTTTCTGTTTGCGGATCAATCTCGCAGAAATGAGAGAACGGAACGCGATGCCTGTTGTCATGATTACGCCCGAGTCTTTGATTAATATTCCTGGTCCGTGGGTCTCGACCCTCGAAAAAGCGGGACTCACCATTGCCTATCCCGAGGATTCGACGTTCACTCGCGGGCTTTGTGGTGCCGCGGAAACGATTCGCGTGCTGAGTTCTGCCTCGGCGGTGATCGCGGGCGGTGAGTACTTTACTCCGGAAATTTTGGATGGTCTGCCGAAACTGCGTGTGATCGCTCGGGCAGGCGTGGGCTATGACCGAGTCGACGTCCCGGCGGCAACCAGCCGCAATGTGGCGTTAACGATCACGCCGACGGCCAATCACGAAGGAGTGGCTGAACAGGCGCTTGCTTTGATTTTCGCCTTTGCCAAAAACGTTGTGGTGAACGACGCGCGGACCCGCGCCGGACAATGGTCAACGGGCCTGACATCCGCCGTGCGGGGAACGACGTTGGGACTGTTTGGTCTCGGGCGAACCGGTCGCAGTACTGCGATTCGCGGCCGGGCGATGGGCATGAATGTCATCGCCGCGGAAACCTTTCCCGACCTGGCGTTTGCCAAGCAGCACAATGTCGAACTGGTCAGCTTCAATGACCTGTTGGCTCGCAGTGACTATCTGAGTTTGCATTGTCCGCACAACGCGCAGACCGATCGCATGTTCAACCGTGAAGTTTTCGCCAAAATGAAGCGTGGTAGTGTGCTGATCAATACGGCGCGCGGCAAGATTGTGGTCGAGGCCGATCTGCTGGCGGCGTTGCAACAAGGACATCTGGGCGGAGCGGGACTCGATGTCTTCGAGGTTGAGCCAGCCAAGCCCGACAATCCGCTGTTTGCGCTGAAGAACGTGGTTGTCAGCCCGCATCTCGGCGGCGGCGACAAACTCTCGCAAGAGAACATGGCGAATGAAGCAGCCGAATGCATCGCCAAAATGTGTCGAGGCGAATGGCCCACCGGAGCCGTTGTAAACGACGAACTGCGCGCCAACTGGAAGTGGTAGAAAACGACTCAAGGCCCCCCACCTCCCCCGCGGAGGTGGCTAACGGGTCTCTGCACTAGAAACCCGTCGTAACGAAAAGATATCTCGCCGATTATCGATCGGGCTTGCTCGGAGGAGCGCTGGTACCGGTGTTGCTGGGGCTACCGCCGACCATGCGTTGAATGCGTGAACGGCGTTCCGCACGACGACGAGCACGACGGCGGGTTTCGCTGGGCTTTTCGTAGAATTCGCGCCGGCGCATTTCCTTCTTGATGCCAGCATGCTCAACCAATTTACGAAACCGCTTGACCGCGTCATTGATCCCTTCGTTATCGCGCAACCGCAACTTGACCACACATTCCTCCAGTCGGATGTTTATGAGAATTATTTTTTGCCGCGCAGCCGACACCGGTATCGACGCCTACGCAAGCCGAGAGGACAGTGTAGCAAGAGCAAACAAGCGTGGGAAGCGAGCGATTTCCCTTCCGAAAGCGTTTCGTTATAATGACGTAACCTTTTTCTCCAACGAAAGATGCGCCAATGCTTATCGAACGCGTCGAAACGATTCCGGTTCGCATACCTCTGAAACCCGAGCGACGAATGATCTCGGCGCTCGGACGACACGAAGTTTCAGACTTCTTGCTGGTGCGCGTCTTGAGCACCGATGGGCTGGACGGATGGGGTGAGGCGACAGTGACTCCGCGCTGGAGTGGCGAGACGTGCCGAGGCGCTCAAGCGATCATCGATTCGGTATTGGCGCCGGCCGTCATCGGCTGCCGCGTCGACGATATCATCGAACTGGATCGCCGTCTGGATGCGGCCGCGGTTGGGAACTGGTTCGCCAAATCGGCGATTGAAATGGCCTGCTGGGACATCCAGGGGAAATCCGCCGCGAAGCCGGTCTATGAGTTACTGGGAGGGGCCTGTCGTCCGCTGACAATTCGAAGTCGCTTTTCACTTGGTGCCTACGATCCAGCCCGCGCTCGACGTCGAGCCACGGAACTTGTCGCCGCAGGTTTCACCACGATCAAGGTCAAGGTGGGCGTGAATCCGGTCGAAGATGTCGAACGTGTACGAATTGTGCGCGAAACGATTGGTCCCGACATCGATCTGACAATTGACGCCAACGGCGGCTGGGATGTTGAAACGGCCATTAAATGCATCCGCGAACTGGAAGGATGCCAACTATCAATTGTCGAACAACCGATTCCACCCGGCGACTACACGGGACTCGCTCGAGTGCGGAAGGAAACCGGAGCGAAGATTCTCGCCGATGAAAGTTGTTTCGATCTGGTGCATGCCCAGGAGTTGATTCGCCACGATTGTTGTGATGCCATCAGCCTTTATCCCGGCAAAAACGGTGGCATTCGCAAGGCGCGTGAGATTGCCGCCCTTGCTGCACATCACGGAATCGCCTGTTCGATCGGTTCCAATCTGGAATGGGACATTGGCACGGCCGCCATGGCTCACTTCATCGTCGCGACGCCGAACATGCAAGTGGAACTGTACCCCGGCGATGTGCTGGGACCCGACTATCACGAAGTGTCAATCGCGAAGAATCCACTTAGCATTAATGGCCCGCTGACGACGTTAAATTCCGGTCCGGGATTGGGGGTCGAGGTCGATCTGGATGTCGTGGAGCGGCATCGAATCAGGGAATGAAAAGCATCGAATCGACTTGCGTCACTTGATGAACCGCTTTCGTTTGTGCCGTCGTCTTTCGACTTGAACGAATCGTTTTCGTGACGCGAATCTGATGGCAGAGGTTGTGATACTTCATAACTTCGGTCATCAACTCTCCCATTCCGGTGGCGCCGCTTTCGCGGCTCGGGGAATAATTTTTCCGTCTTCAAGACTGCGGGCTGGCGAGGACGCCTGCTCGCAGCTACCAACCTAAGCCGCATACGCGGCAACGGGAAAGCTTCTCATCAAACGGGGGTTCTTTGCTTTCATGATCAAGAACCCGTCACGGCGTTATTGGCCAGGGTCGACGTGTCGCATCGGACGTCAGATTATTTTATAAATATTTTATAAAAATAGTAAAAACATATTGACGCATTAATGTCGCTTCTGTAAAGTAACTGTCGTCTCCACTCCGGTCATCACGGTTTCTCAAAACCTGCTGGAGGTTTGACCACTGCTCACGCCTGACAAGGTGTGATTGCTGGTCAGCCTTCTGCGGGTTTTTTCTTTTGAGGACCGGATCATGACGCGAATCGGAATTGTGCTCGGGTTGTTTGCCGCTGCTGCTGCTTGTGGGATTGCCTTTCTGGCGATTTCCGAGGCAACGCTTGTCCCAATGGTGGCCCGTGGAACAGGACCAAGCGGCGTTCAAGTGACGTCGGGTGGATGGCTCGCGCTGCTGATGTCGGTTTGTGGAACGGGTGGTTTTACTATCGCCGGAATCGTGACCTCCCTAGCAAGTCGATTCGGCATTGCGTTGCCTGCGGGAGCGCCGGATACCGCGATTTCGGAAGTCGTTGAACTGACAGAGTCGTTTGCAGCGCTCATGAGCGACAAGACCAGCCGAGCGGCCCAGCGTCGTTTCTTCTTCGCTCTAGTGGATGCAGCCAGTTTGATCAACGGGTGCGAGACGTCACACGACGGCGGTGTGATCGTCGTCAAATACAGCGGCTACGCGGACCCCGTCAAACCCACTCAACAGGGAGTGAAAGCATGAGCAGATTCAGTCAGTGCCGGGATACGGGATTGCAATGTGTCACCAGTTCGCTCGAAGCGGTCTGTTTGAATCGGAATTGGATCAAAAAAATGTCTCGTCAGTTTTTACCGATCATGGCTGTCGGATTACTTCTGGCCGGTTGCTCGCTCACCCTGCCCGTCGATTCGACGGAGGGTACGAATCATTCGGACACCGCTGTGCAAACGTGCGCGGCGGATATCTGGACAGCGCTGGCAAAGGCAGTGCAAGCCAAAACGATCGGCACTTCGTCGCGACTGTCGCAATACGTGTTGGTTCTCGCTCGCAACGGCGATCTTTCGGATCGGGATGTGGCGGCGTTTGATGCGGCGTTTCCCAAGATTGCTACAAGTTCGCGCGAGCTGACGGATGTCGATATCCAGACCCTTTTCGATTTGGGCAGAAAGGCAAAGCCATGAATGATCTCAATCCGAATTTCGTGAGTGGCTGGATCAGCGATCCACCTCGAGTGGCCGACGTCATTGCCGAGCGGCGTGCGCGCGGCGATGCGGTGACATCATCGACGTTCACGGCAGCGCATGCGAATGAATTGCCCGGTACGTGGGAGCGAACGAAAAGTCGCGGCATCACGGGCGTGTTCTTACGGGATCGCGAATTGACGTTGCTCGGTCACCGCAGACGTCCATATCTCCAACATGCGGGCACGTGCGTCAGTCGCGGAATGGCGCGGGGTGTGCAAACGTCTTTGGATGTCGCTATTGCCGACAATAATGAGTTGCTGCAACCGGTGACGGTCTCTTTCGCGCCCATTTACACGATGGCTCGGCACGAGTTTGGACACGATCGCTGTGGCAGCGGCGACGGCGCAATCCTGGCCGATGCCGCTCGCGCCGTCCACGATTACGGCGTGGCGACGACGTCGTTGTTTGCCGGGCAGTCAGAAGATTCGGTCGAGCAGCAGGCCGTTCGTTTCGGGGCACCTGGCGTGGGAACACCTCAGAATTGGCTGCTCGCGGCCAAGGGGCACACGTGCGTGACGTTTTTGCCCGAATCGCTGTCCATACTCTTCGATTGCCTCGCCGCCGGTTACGCGGTTCCTTATGCGCACAGTTATGTAACCGGGACGCCGAGTTCTAAAGGGATCAGCGACCTCGGTTCGATGGGTCCGCATTGTCGGTGTTTCGTTGGAGTTTTCGTCGACGAGAACGGCGACACGCAGCTCGAATCATCCGAGTCATGGGGGCGCTTTCCGGCAGGTCAACCGACGGACGCGGATCAGACGATGCCCGTCGACCAGATTCCTTGCGTCACACTGCGTTACGCCGCAGGTGAACGACAACTGGCTCCCGGCGACGTCGGTGTACTCGCAACACGTTTCTGGTCGGAAGTTCAATCGGGAGGTGAGGCATGGGCCGTCGGCCCACCACGATTCACTGCCGACTCGCTGTGCGAACTGACGCACAAGAACGACATCGATTCCTGAAATGCCGTTGCGAAGCGCTTAAGTGGCCTTCTCAGTCCCAGTTTTCAAAAGGAATGTTCCGTGTCACTACGTCAAAAAATGTTTGGACAAAGACGATATTCGAAGCAGATTGCAATTCCGCGAACCATTCTTCAAATTGAAATTGCCATCGCTTCGGTGATGATCGGCGGTTTGGTCTGTCAAGCGGGAACGTCGCAACAGCGAGCCAGTGCGGCAATCGCGGTCGTTCGCGCGGCGCTTGAAATCGCGGACGAACAACCCGTTTTGCCTGATAGCAATGAAACCAAGATGCCAGGTTTGGAAAACACCGCGGCATCGGATCAAGATGTTTTTTCGTCACAAAAGGCCGCCGCGAACGCCAGCGATTCTCAACGGTCGCTGGGATCAAATCTGCAAGTACCGAAATCTTCGGCGACGTCGGTGACTTGGCGAAAAATGCGAATCGAAGTCGCAAAGCAGGACATTCTTTCTGACATTCTGCCCGCGCAGCTTGTGATTGGAGGATGGGAACAAGGGTGTCCAGCGTGCATCCGATTGGAGCACGACGTCAAGACGACTCTGACACCGCATGGCTGGAAGATCGGCGATCGTTCGACGGATCAGATTCAGTTTGTTCATTTGCCGCAGACGGAGACCGCACCACGAATCACACTTTATCAAAATGGGAATGTGATCAAAACCTGGGATCAATACGTCGATCCGGGAACAATATCGCGGGCCTTACGTACGGCCTGGGATGACGCACCTCCGCTGGGACAATCGGTCATGTCATCTGCGCAAGCCGGGATGGCTGGTACGCTGCACGCGCAATCGCAGATTCGAACGGCATTGGCCTGGTGGCGAGATAAAATTGGCGAGCAAAACAAAGGCTCGATGATTTGGGATCGTTCCGGAGCACAAACGTTTCCTTTACTGGCCAAAGGCGATTGGTCAGCAACCGCTCTATTTGGTACGGCCGGCCATATCGCTCTTTCTGCCAAAGATGCCCGGCAGTTGCCGATTGATGCTCTCGGGTTCGGTTATCAAATTCGTGGCCCGGACGTTTTGATCGATGCTGACCCGATCAACGTGGCCGGGTTGGCGGATCATCTTGGTGGCGTCGTCAAACCGCAGGCCGCCGTCCCGCAACCCGTCGGTTTCATCGATCCGCTGACGGCCTGGAGCATTTTTTCAATGGTCCAGGGGATCTACGAATTGCTTTACCCTTCTTGCGATTTGCAGCTGCCGGGACAAGTTTCGGCCAGCGGGACGCTTGTCGGCGAGACTCTATCGATCGACTTTCGGAAAGGGCCAACAATCAAGCTCGTGGCGCTATTCACGTTTCAACTTACGGTCCAGCGAATCGAGATCACCGAGTCATCCGTCAGGTTGTTGTTCAGCGGATCGAGGCTCGTGAAAGAACGAACCTTCTCGGTCGAATAATCGCCTGTGGCGAGATTCATCGTGCGGGGTCGTCGTCGGCTCGAATCGACGAAACGGACTTGTTTTTTCAGGTATTTGTTCCGTGTCGAACAAAATGTTTGGCGAATCAGGGGATTGTTAGCATGCTCACAGACAGGCTTGAATGTGTCACGGTTTGTGTCAATTACTCGGACTTTCTGCGGGAGACGTTGCCCTACAATCAGCGACATTTTGACCGCGTTGTGGTGGTGACGACCGAACAGGATCGTTCAACGCGCGATTTGTGCGAACACCTGGGTGTCGAGTGCCTGGTGACAGACTTGATGACGAAGGGTAATGAATTCGCGAAGGCTCGCGGAATTGACTACGGCCTGGCGAACCTGCGGGGTGATGGTTGGGTCGTGCATCTTGATGCCGACATCTGGTTGCCGCCGCAGACGCGACATCTACTGAGCCATACCGAATTGGACGAGCGATGTATCTATGGCATCGACCGTACGAACTGCGTCGGGTACGAGAGTTGGCGGAAGTTCATCGATTCCGAGCCGCATAGTTCGGCGCATCATCAGCACATTCGAGACTGTCTGATTATTCCTCCACCGTTTCCCATGGGCGCCAGAATTTCCATCAGGCACTATGGTGGATTTGTCCCCATCGGCTTTTTCCAAATGTGGCATCAAGGCCAAACCAGAAAGCGGTACCCGATCGACCACGGTGGGGCGGAGCGAACGGACGTGCTGCACTCGCTTCAATGGCCAGCCAGTCGTCGAAAGCTTCTGCCGGAATTGATTGCCGTTCACCTCGAATCCGAGTCGTCGCCAATGGGCGTCAACTGGAAAGGCCGAGCATCGAAACCATTCGGTTCGGTGGACGGTGCCAAAAAGGGCGCGAGTTATCTGTGAATTGAGTTCGATCGCGGTTTGTGAATGAAATTTTCTTCGGCAGGTGTGTCATGTCTGCGACTGGAATCGTCGAACCGACTTGTAATGGTCCGTTCAAACAACGAGTTGAGGGTTCGATTCGAAGCGTCACGCAAGGAAAAAGGGAGGTTGTCATGATGAAAGCGTTACTACTGGGGATGCTGATCAGCGCGGCAATCGGGCCGGTCATCCTGGCGGAAGTGAATCCGGGGTCTGCATGGGCGAGTGAATTTTCATTCGCGATGATTGGCGGGACCGGCGGCATGTTGTTGTGTCTTACGCTTTACGAGACGGCCGATGTGAAACATATGGCGCGCGACGCGATCGGTAATCTTTTGACGGCAGCGTGTTTTGGTCCCGCCGCGTCGTACTGGGTCGGCCACTTTCTGAATATCTCGATGTGTCCGCAACTGATCATTCCGACGTCCGCCGGTCTTGGCTTTTGTGGTGCCAGCCTGTTGCGGATCGCCAAGCCAATCTGGCTGAAAGCATGGTCGAGTTGGAACAGTCGACGAGCAGGCATGCTTGGTGACGGTGACGTGAAATAGCCGGTCACGGATTGATGCGGGAAGCGTCGAACGTTCTCGAACAACTCCTGGCGTCACAGGGAAACGACAAATGCGTGAATTGTCAGTCCTCGTCGCGATCATGTTTTGTGGCTGGTGTGCGGCGAGCATCGTCAGATGCATTCTTTACCCAGCAACGGCTTGCACGCCCGGCGAGTATGTCTTAGCGCATCCTGATGCCTACCGACATCAATAAGTACTAGGAATCACCAATGAGCAGCGTCCCCGTGATCGCCGAAACACAAGCTGCTACCGACAGCAACGGCGGCTCGACGGATAGTTTGACTATTACGTTTGGCACAGCGCCGTCGGCAGGTCAGTACATCCTTTTGCTGGCAGTTTCCGGAACTTCCGGTGGTAATACGCTCACGACTCCGAGCG
>Ga0181528_10002152_pt1 | contig 12075 bp, 9 predicted proteins | sample PEATcosm2014_Bin_47_FD_119742 | JGI IMG/M metagenome (GOLD analysis project Ga0181528, IMG submission 119742) | Peatland microbial communities from MTU Mesocosm Facility, Houghton, MI, USA - PEATcosm2014_Bin10_10_metaG | ecosystem: Environmental > Terrestrial > Soil > Wetlands > Peat | place... | reverse complement strand
CGCTTGGTTTGAGTCGGGTTGATTTAAGGTTTTCGGATTTTAAACGAAAGCCGGTCGCTGGTAAGTTTGGCGGGGAGAACACGCGCGGCAGGTTTTTTGTTAGCCGCAAGCAAGCCGATTTGCGCGCCTAACCCGCCCGCATACAAATTTGATTTCTGCTGATTGGGCGTAAGCATGTATGCGGCGACAGGAATTTGCTCCTGCAATTCCCGCATACACTACATCCATGTGGATAAATAAAGTGAGTCGCATCATGTAAGCTTATGATTAAACAAATAAAATAGCAGGTAGGTTGGGCAGACGCAGGAAGCCCAACATATCGAAGCCAATAACCTATCCTAATCTCATACTACTTTAGGCCGCCATTGACGTTAGGCTTTCTGGCCTCCTAGCATGGCAAGATCAGCCTGGCATTAGCGCCCCGACAGCAATTAACAAAAACATCTTCGACATCAATGCTTCTTTTAAGCGACATCAGTATCTTAAAATTCTTGCCGAATCAGACAAACCGATACGCCGCATTTTTTCGATGACGGCAAACTCAGAGAACGCTTGTTAAACGGTAAATATCAGATAGAATGCGATAAGCCACTTTATCGGCAGGTCGATATCCGTAAGCTGATTGACGATATTATTATCCCGGATAAAAACGAAACAAATCATCCGGCTAGTGTTACCCACAACGATTATGGAGCGGTTATGAAGGGAGATGAATACAATCTGGAAAACGTTAACATGCAGGGAAGCAACGTTGGCAAAGCAAATAAAACTAAAATCAAGCAAAGCAATCTTGGCAATGACAATAAAATCGATGCCTCACCGCATGAAAATCTGCTGAAAAAACCGGTTTTTTATGTATACATGTTTGTTTTTATTTATGCGATAGCCGGTTTGGTTTCCGCATTTGAGTTAAGAAAACAAGGCATGCTGGGTGCTGAGGTTTTTAAGGAAATAGCATTGTGGCCGCTGTCCTTGGTTAAAGATGCGGTAGCTGAAAAAAAATAATTCGTCGCACGGTATAGCCGGCGCTTATTTAGGCTTATTTTGTTTGAAACCAAAGCCGGTTGGATGAAAGTTCAGCGGAATCAATCTTGCGCCCAAAAAAGCATCAAGCCGCCTCGATACAGCAACGCAGAATCGAGAATGATCACAGCAAACGCCAGCCTCCCTGTCCGGAAATCAATGGTTACAGCACCTATCACCAAACGAATGGCAGCAGACGATACTTAACCCGTTGCTGGTATTCCGTATAGCCAGTCAAATTTTTCGCAAGAAAACGTTCTTCGTCAAACAATCGCCATAGCAGAAACGGGAGCATGGCGCCAACCACAAGCAAGCCCCAAAACGAGCCGAGGGCAAGCGGAATACCGAAAAGATAGATTAAGGCGCTTGCATACATCGGATGGCGGACGACGGCATACGGGCCGGTAGAAATAACCTGCTGATCTTTGGTAATTTCGATGCTAGCCGAGGCAAAGGTGTTCTCCCGGTACACCAGGAAGATGAAATAAAACCCGGTCAATACAAGCACGTACCCGCTTACAATACCAGCAAGCGGCACGGCGGACCACCCAAAGCGGAAATCCAGCGCCGGCACTACCAGCAAAGCGATGAATCCGATAGAGACGCACCACATGATCAACCGCTGCACCGGTTGCTTTTCCGCCGTCGGCCCACCTTTCATTCGCCGCTCAAGCAGCGCCGGATCGTGCCTCATCAAGTACAGCGTTGGAGGGATAGACCCGCCAATGTAAATGGTCAAAAACACCCATGCCTGCCAGTAGTAGATTGTCCCGGCGGGCACAAATAGAAAAGCCCCCATGACAACCCCAAGAAGCCCCAGACTAAGCCAAACTTTTGTGTTGAAATTCATCACCAGCAACCTCTAAAAAGGGGTTGTAAGCCGGAACCCCAGAAAATTTTGTCACACTGAATAAACCTATTTTGCACATTCCACTACAAATCAGCCACCTGTTTCGAGGTAAACCAAGCCATCAATTCCGATATGATTACACCAGTATTGAATGACGGCTTTAGTGCGTATTTCTATCAAATTGTAGGGTGGGCAATGCTTTTCTGCCCACCATTCGAAGGCAACAGCTTTAAATCCTCGTGGGCACAAAAAGCGTGCCCACCCTACCGGGCTAAAATGGGCAGTGGGTCAAACGTCAGTAACAGCGATTTGTTGGGTGGCAACAGGTACTTTGCATGGTATGCCGCAAAGTACCTGTTGCCGACCTTCGCCAGCCTCTGGATTGCGCGACCATCGATACTAATGCAGGCAAACATTAAAGTTGATGGTTGTAAGAGTCTCACGAAAATCATGTTTTGTGTATCAAATTTTCCGTGTACCCTTGCAGCGCGGATACTGCGAACAACCCCAGAACTGCCCGAGTCGCCCTGAACGTCGCTGCATCGGGGAGCCGCAACGTGAACAGGTTGGGGTGCGCAACGGCGATGCTACTGTCAGTGAAACGGTGGACGCCGGAACCGATGTGCCTAACTCGCGCAAGTCTTGTTCGGCTTGCGCACGGACTGCAAGGGCGTCCGTAAGAGCCCTGTCGCTTCTGGCCATGGCGGGTAGCGCGTCAAGGCGGGCCCTGGCATTTCTCAGGGTGCCCAACCCGTTTCGGATCGTAGATTCCAGCTTGGCCTTTTCCGCCGCATAGCGCCCTCGTAGCGACCTTTCGTCGGCAACATCCTGAGCGTTTGGCGTCCGGTCATACTTGAAGTGAGACTCGTGCCCACGTCGCCATGCCAACAGCTTGCCGGTCATCACGTTGCCGAAACCGGGAATGCGCAGGACGTCAGATTGGTTCACATCAGCGGCGGTTTCGATTCCAAAGGAAATGAGCGTTGCGGTCTTCGCGGGCCCGATGCCCGAAATGTTCGCACTCCGTACCGAGAAGCGGTCAAGGTAGGCTTGTCGCTGACGCGACTCCCGGCTGGATTTCATCACCATCAATTCGCGGGCGAGCGCGTCGGCGTGGCCTTTGTAGGCCACGATAGCGGCATCCATATCTCCGCGCACCTTCACCACCTCAGTCATGCCGTTACGCTGAACAAAGGCGTTCAATTCGCGCTGCACCCGGTCATCTGCATCCTCGAAGGAGCGCAGGAACGGGCCGGATTCAACCTTACGGTCGGAAAGGGTAGCCCATCCCCAAATTGCCAACCCGATCCACACAAACCACGCACGGCCGGCATAGATGAACCCTGCAACCGCGCCGGCCATCATCAGCAAGCCTATGAGCGCCCGCCCGCGCTTTCCGTTCCTAGCTTCGCGGAGCGCGCTACTGGCACCACACGACGAAGCTGCAGCGGGAAGCAAGTCTGCGACCGTGGGGAAGTGGAACGCCAGAATCTCTTGTATTGCCTGTTCCGTGCCGCGCGCATCGGTCGGAATGTTCGGTTCTACGGCGGCCAGGTCGGGGAACATGTCAAAGCCACTGTTGCCCGTCAGCTTGCACCAGACACAGCTCTTAGCATTGCTGGGGTAATAGTGCGTATTTACCTTACTACAGTGGTTCAGCGAGCCTTCCAGAGCGTTCAGTGCGTGTATCCAATCCAGCGCGCTAGGACGCGCGCTCGGTGTAATTCCGAATGCACTTTCGAATGTGCGGGCGATTACATCTGGGAACATGTCTAACGTCAGGGCGCCCGGTGGAGGGGTTGTCTGTGTCGCGGATTGGCGGGTGAGCGAGAAAGCAAACCGGTTCTGCGCAATGGCATCGCCCATGGAAATGTCTGGCCCGTTGTAGCGCCCGGCGTAGGGGTGACGACCCATGAACAGAAGATGGAAGATTGCAACTGCCAGTCCGAAGTTGTCGTGTTCTATGGTTCTCTGAACTGATGCGAGGTTCTTCCCGTGTAGCTCGGGCGGCGTGAAATCGAGTACACCTACAACGCAAGGGTAAGACTTGCCGTTCAGAGTGAACTGGAAGCTATCCGCATCGATTAAGGCAACGGTCGCATCTTGTGCGACCAAAACGCCGGAATGGTTCAGATCGCCGATGACACATCCCGTTTGGTGTACCTTCCCTACGGACCGAGCGACGTTCAGCGCCGCATGGACAATAAACCGAAAGTCCGCCTTCGGGAAATGGCGCTGGCGCGACTTCGGGCTGTATAGTTCATGCAGCGGGTGATAGCCCGACACAAGCCGCATGGAAAAGCCAAGGAAGTTGCCGCGGCGGTCGGTCACCACCTCGCCGGGATATGCAACAAGGTCTGTCTTGATGGCAAGGCTTTCGCCTACCATTGCCCGCACCTTGTCTTCGCGCATGCCGCGCAAGTTGGTGTTGTAGATTTTGACGGCCTTACCGGAACGACCCTTGATCGCGTAAACTTCGCCTTCGCCACCCTTACCGATCAACTCGGCAACTGAACCCAGATCTTTTCCGATGACGATTTCCTGCACGGTCATCCCCACGAAATTAGGATCAGCGTCTTGTCATCGTCGGTGCGTTCGCAAACCGATGGACTGGCAAGATATGTGGACAACTTTGCCGAAAGCTCGACAAGGCGTCCCTCGCCTGGTGCGGCATCAATCGGGCGCAACATCGGATCGAAAAACCGGGGGTACGCGGCCTGTTCCAGATGCGATAACGCCAGATCGCCTATACCGTCAGAGAACAGCGCGAAGGCATCGTGTTCGCGCTGATGGCGGGTGATGTTCAGACGCGGTTCGGGTTCATCGGTGACAAAGTAGGTGCTGGACGCATACTCGCCGTTCTCGGGCCAACAAAGCACATCCCATTCCCCGCCTTTCCTCCCGACAATGGCGCTATCGCCAATGTGCAGCGTTACCGCTACATCCGGCGCGACAATGATTGCCGCCAAGGTCGCGGCGAATTGCCGGGGCACGGTACCTCGCCGGGTTGCTATTGCAGAAATTCGGTCCCGTAGTTCATCTACCCAGTCAGCTAAACCTTCATCACTCGGCAACTCGGGATTTTCTTGCATGCATTCGCGGAATCGAACGGAAAGGAAACGGCAGGTTAGCCATGCGCCAAATGCGCCGAATTTAGCGCTGCCAGCACCATCCGACACAACAGCGAAAATGCAGTCAGTGCCCAGTTCCGAGACAGCGTAGGCATCTTGCAGCCTAACGCCATTCTGAATGTGGGACGTGCCGATTACGGACGCGGACGCCCACCGCCAAGCCACATGGTCACCCAGCTACAGCCCAGCCATCCGGGGCGGTCGGGTTTTTTAGCGGAACGGCATCGCCGGGGTTGGACTGCGAGACCGCGCTAAGGGAGCTGGACAACCAATGGAACAATTCCTTGAAGGCCAGCCCTTTCAGCTTGAGCGGTTGGCGTGTTGCGATCTGGGCAAGCACACCCATATCCGCTTGCTCCACGCCAACGGCGTAGAACATGAACTCCTTTCGTTCCTCACCTTGGTGAACGCACCGCTTGGCCTCTTCCCAACTGTCGGTCGGGGCTCCATCGGTAATGAGGAACACCCACGGGCGGTAGTATTTCACGCCATTCTCGCGGTAGCGGTCCTTCCGCTGGCGGAGCATATCCAGCCCAGTCAGAATCGCCCCGCCCATCGGGGTTGCGTTGTTCGCCACCAGTGTTTCGGGATAGAAGTGATCCACAGTGGCAAATTCGGATTTGATCTCCACAGGCCCGAAAGTGACCATCGCCAGTTCCACTCGTTTTGCGGCCATCGGATCATTCATAAGTTCCTGCCGCAAGGTCGCTAGACCTTCGTTCAACTCTGAGATTGGCGCGCCAGTCATTGAATAGGAGGTGTCCAGCAGTAGAATTACCGGGCAACGCTGTTCGGGGTTTTCCGCGAATTCCGCATCGCTAAATGGTTGTTGGTCGAATTCATCCATATCTATACCTTCTAAAGTTTCGTATCTCATTATTTTCATTAAGTTATTGTTATAAAACAATAAATAATTGGCTATTTTTTGGAAAAATGAATATCTTGACTCGAAAATATAGGTTGCTAAGTTATTGATTCATATGAAGCCAAACCTTGAGCGGAGAGCAGCTAACCTACTGTGTTTACAGTCGAATTCAGAAGGCAACTAATCAACTTTTGACTTTAACTGCACAAATTATTTAATACAAAAAGATGTATTATACGCAATCAATTACCGAAAATGAACTCCGAAATTTTAGTATACCTTGTATATAAATCATTAAGGATACTCGTAGCGGTAATGACCGCTCCTTGGTTCCCCGCCCATTATATGCCACCTTTGGTGGCTCCAGCCGAATGACTGTCAGGGGGGGGCTATCCGACGACTACGAGCACAATTCGCTAGTGAGGCTTGCATAGGAACTAACTTCGATGCCACTATCGGCGACAATTTGCCAGTTTGCAGTCATTCCTCAATGATTGTTCTGCGCTGGTTATTGTAAATTGCCATGCTTCTGCGATATTCATCGCTATAAAGCGGCCAATCGTGACTGGCAGAAAGTGGCCGAACTGATGCGTTCAAAATCTGGCATGAATAGTATCATTAGAACTGATGTAGGAATTTTGTTTTAATCAGTATCCAACTTTATTAATCTCCAACACTATCTTTGAATCTCCAGTATAGGTCAACCGCAGTTTGATCATAACTTGCCCGTTCCGGTATCAAACTGTTTGTGAAGCTCCAGATTAACTTCCAGCACATTGACCTGTTTCTCGCCGGCTAAACCACCAAAAGGAGATGAAGAATGTTCTTGAAGTATGTTTTCAATTTTTTCTCGTACCGCTGCCGGGTCGAGCTTTAAGTTCCCTGCCAATGTATTTGCAACCCTATCGAGTTGATAGTAGGCATTCTCCAGGGTAATGTGCGGATCCAGACCTGAGGCGGATGTGGTGACCATATCGCCTGGCAGATTCCGTAGCGGAATTTTAGGATTCTCTTGCCGCCACATGTCGAAAAATATGGCATGGATTTCCGGGCCGTTATCGGATAGTTGGATAACCGTTCCGGTCTGTGTCAACGTAACCGGAAACTTGCCGGGATTTTCCTCGGAAAATCTCTGAAAAAATGTGACTGCCAAATCGGTTGCAGTAGGCGTCGGTAATGTCGGATTCTCCTTAATGAATTGTGAGACTAACATTGGGTGTAGTTTTACCCAGTTTTCTATGTATGCAGAGTGAGCAGGATCTGCCTTGACCCATGTCTGCGCCAGGGCCGGATGCAGACTTGCCCATTGCGCCACGATATGCGGCTGAATACGGTAGATGTCTGCCGCGAACCAGCGATCAATCTCCGGGGCTACCGGCAGGCCGGCTTGTGGGCCATCGGCGTAAACAACTATTGGTCCCAGGCTACGGGCAACCCGGTCCCGCAATGCGTAATTGGAGGCGGCAAGAGATGAGGACGCGGAGGCCGCTGCGTTATAGTTCGCTGCCGAAGGGCGAGGGTGAAAATATTCATCCTTAGTAAAGGGCTGGGCAATCAGCAGCGAACCCAGGGATGTCCCGTTATCAGCCAAGACACGGCTGCCGTTGGCTTGGAAAGGAAAAATCAATTGCCCAATCGACCAGAGAGTTAAAGGATAAAGGCCGCAGCATAGCACCACGGCCAGGGTTAACAGTAAGACGCTTTTGCAAATAATCTGCCACATATGAAATCCTCCGGATTTAATGAATCAGATGCAGGCTGACCATAAAAAGGTCGATGAGCTTGATGCCTATAAATGGTGCGATCACCCCGCCTAGCCCCCATATCAGTAAGTTTCTGCGCAATAAAGCATCGGCGCCTAAAGCCTGATATTTAACGCCTTTGAGCGCTACCGGAATCAAGGCCGGAATGATGAGGGCGTTGAAAATCACCGCGGAAAGAATAGCGGAGGTGGGCGAATACAGGTTCATCACATCAATGCTTTTCATCCACGGCAAAGTCCCGGCAAACAGCGCGGGTATGATGGCAAAATATTTCGCAACATCGTTAGCGATAGAGAAAGTGGTCAAGGAGCCACGAGTGATCAAGAGTTGTTTGCCTATTTCCACCACTTCAATCAGCTTGGTCGGATCGCTGTCCAGATCGACCATGTTTGCAGCGTCCTTGGCCGCCTGGGTGCCTGCGTTCATTGCCAAAGCCACATCAGCCTGGGCCAGGGCCGGAGCATCGTTAGTGCCGTCGCCCATCATCGCCACCAGTTTTCCAGCCGCTTGTTCTTTACGGATATAAGCTAACTTGGCTTCCGGAGTGACTTCGGCGACAAATTCATCCACTCCCGCCTGTGCAGCAATGGCGGCAGCCGTCAGGGCATTGTCGCCGGTTATCATCACTGTTCTCAGGCCCATTCGTCTTAGATGTTCGAAGCGGGTCTTCATATGCGGTTTTAAAATGTCGGACAGCACCACCACGCCCGCTATCTCAATGTTGTCGGCGACAAGCAGAGGGGTTGCTCCTTTTGACGCAACGCTATTGACCAAAGCGGACAATTCGTCAGGAATGCGTCCATGCCGGTTTTGAACCCAGGCGATAATGGCGTCCGGCGCGCCTTTGCGAAGTTCGCGTCCGTCCGGCAGATCAACACCGCTCATGCGGGTATGTGCGGAAAAAGGCACACCGGAAATGACAGCAGGGATTTCCAGCCGGGTGCGGTTGCGGTGTGTGTACAATTCCAATATGCTTTTGCCTTCCGGAGTTTGATCCGAAACAGATGCCAAAGCCGCCAGTTGTCCCAGTTCCTCTACTGTAAAACGTCCCAGCGGCAAAAAGTTTGTCGCCTTTCTATTGCCTAGGGTGATAGTTCCGGTTTTATCCAGCAACACCACATCAACATCGCCGGCCAGTTCGACAGCTTTGCCGCTTTTGGCTATGATATTGGCTTGTAGCGCCCTGTCCATCCCGGCAATCCCAATCGCGGCCAGTAATGCGCCTATGGTGGTGGGAATCAGGCAGACCAGTAAGGCAACCAAGGTTGGGATATCGGTGCCCAAACTTTTCAAAGGTTCCGAAAGCCCAAGATAGCTAGTCATATATTGCTCGGCATTCCACGCCATCGCCCAAAGCGGAATGACGACGATCAAAAAGATTAGTGAGAACGCAGACAGCACCAGTGTCAAAGCGATTTCGTTGGGGGTGCGTTGGCGGATAGCGCCTTCAACCAGGGCTATCATCCTGTCCAGGAAGGATTCTCCGGTCTCGCAGGTAATTTCCACGACTATCCGGTCCGATAACACCAATGTTCCTCCGGTGACGCTGGAGCGATCGGAGTCTGCCGCCCGAATCACCGGAGATGATTCGCCGGTTATGGCCGATTCGTCTACACTGGCAATGCCTTCCTGAATCTCGCCGTCGCTAGGAATTATCTGTCCGGCCTGAACGACTACCCGGTCGCCCGGCTTCAAGTCTGCTGAAGAAATAGTCTCGATCCCGCCGTTACTGTTAAGGCGATGGGCGGTAGTTTGGTGCCTTGCCAGCCGTAGTGAATTGGCCTGTGCTTTACCTCTGGCTTCCGCTAGCGCAGTGGCAAAATTGGCGAATAGCACTGTCAAAAACAACCAAACATCCACTGCTACAAAGTAGCTGAACGCTACTTGACTTGGTTTGTCTCCCCAAGCGGCATCTATGATGTAAAACAGCGTTAATATGGCTCCGACCTCAACTACGAACATGACCGGATTTTTCCATTGGATGTCGGGCCGGAACATGATCAGAGCTTGCTTAAAAGCTATAGCAGCCAGATCCTTGTCGAACAAATGGTGAGTTTTACTTCGCCGACGCAATATTGGCCCTTGACCAAAAACCGATGAGTCTTTCATGCCCTTCTCCTACAGGTAGCCAGTCATGTTAAAACAAAATAATTTCTGTGAAGCGGCGCTTCACCTCGTCAGGATGCCGAGAGAAAGTATGCTAAGTTCTATGCTTGCGTCTCGCATTAATTTTGTAGGTAGGGGGCTCATCCGCCGAAGGGTATAGGTCCCAGATGTTCAGCCAGCGGACCCAATACCGCTACCGGTAAGAACAGCAATGCGCCGACAATCAATATGGTGCTTAGTAATAGCACGCCAAAGGTAATAGTATCGTCCCGTAAGGTACCCAGACTGAATGGACTGGCCTTTTTTTCGCCCAAAGATGCCGCCATGGCGATAGGCGCAATGATAGGAAGATAGCGGCTGATGACAATGACTATCCCGGTGGCGATATCCCAGGCCATAGCGGAAGGCGCCGGAGTAAGATTGTTGTAAAAGCCGTAGGCTACCCCTAAACCATCGAAGGCCGAGCCGTTATTTGCCGAAGCTGATGAGAACTGATACAGCATCTGTGAAAACCCATGCGCGCCGGGATTGCTTACCGCCAGCAGGCCCCAGTTTGTCGCTGAGAACAGCCCGGTAGGCATTAGTATCATTAAAGGGTGAATCAATAAGGCGAGGATCGCCAGCTTAACTTCCTTAGCGCCAATTTTCTTGCCTAGATACTCAGGGGTACGGCCCACCATCATTCCGGCCAGAAAGATGCCGATAATGATGTATAGCAACATATTGATCATGCCGACTCCCTTGCCGCCAAAGATGCAGTTGAGCCACATCCCGACAAATGGCGCTAAAGCTGCCAGAGGGTTCAGACTATCGGCTTCGGCGTTGACGGCGCCACAAGTAACGTCAGTGGTTAATGCCGCAAAGGTCGCCCCCGCCGAGGAGCCGAAGCGTAATTCCTTGCCCTCCAGATTGCCCAAATGCTGGTCAACCGGCAAACCGGCTATTGCCGGCAGAGTAATACGCAGCATTCCGGCTTCCTTTGCGCCGTTCCGGATTTCATAGATACGCTCTGTCGGATGGGCGGTTAGGCCGGGATTAGGCTGTAGCGTGTCGGCATAAATTGACCAAGCCACTGTTCCGGTCATTAACAACAGCATTACCGAGAAAATGACCAAACTGTGTCGAAACCGCTGTAACATTCGGCCATACATTAACACCAAGGCAAACGGAAACAGCATCATGGCCAGAGTATTGAAAAAGTTTGATAATGCTGTAGGGTTTTCAAAAGGATGAGCGGAGTTCATGCCATAGAATCCGCCGCCGTTGGTGCCCAGCATTTTAATGGATTCGAAAGCCGCCACGGGTCCCAGGGCGATTGTTTGCGGCAGTGCTTGCCCATCACTGCCGATGCCCATTGCTCCGGATTCCAGCGTTGATGCCTGATAGTTGGTATCGAAAGTCATCGGACTGCCTTGCTGAATAAAAATCAGGGCGATCACAAATGCAAAGGGCACAAACAGATATGCAAGCACCCTCCACATATCCACAAAGAAATTACCAAGGACGGGGTCACCTCTAAATCCCCGAATAATTGCTATTAATGCGCACAAACCAACCGCTGCTGAAACAAAAAGATTGGTTATGCCAAAAAAAATCTGACTGAAATTGGAAAGATGCTGTTCCCCGGAATAATGCTGCAAATCCGTGTTGGTCATGAAAGAAACCACGCTATGAAAAATCGTGCTTGGCGCCAACATGGTCTTTGCATCCGGATTTAAGGGCATGTAGGGCTGTAATGACAAAATAGCAAAACCGAAAATGAATAGGGCTATATTAAAAATCAATAAGGCGGTAGTGTATTGTTGCCAGTTCTGGGGACCGGAGTCCAACCGCTTTTCAATCCAGCTCATGATAGGCCATGGCCGGTATTTACCGTCCATAATCCAGGCCAGATAACGACTGAGCGGAAAAGCGGTTAGGCTTGCTGTGACAAGTAGTGCGATGGGGAGCAACCAGATTTGGACGTACATAAGCAATCTCCAATGGTTTTGCCGTTATCCTAATGATTAAGCCCTTATCAAAACCACTCAGGCCGAATCAGAGCGGCGATAAGATAGATAAATACCAGAGTGGCCACGATGATAGTCAAATAAATCATTTCACTATCCCCGGTGCTTATATATGTTTGCAAACAAAAATGAACCCATAACACAGGCCCATTAAGATCAAGCCGAGAAGGAACATCACAGGAAGCCAAACAACGGGATTCATGGCGAAAACCTCATTTCGGTTATGGAGAAAATCGGACGGCCCAATAGTACAATCGTTAGCAGAAAGAAGTCCAGTAAAAATAAAATAAAAATTAGTCCGGTATGGTTAAGATTTGTCTAAACGGAT
>Ga0181528_10002151_pt1 | contig 12077 bp, 8 predicted proteins | sample PEATcosm2014_Bin_47_FD_119742 | JGI IMG/M metagenome (GOLD analysis project Ga0181528, IMG submission 119742) | Peatland microbial communities from MTU Mesocosm Facility, Houghton, MI, USA - PEATcosm2014_Bin10_10_metaG | ecosystem: Environmental > Terrestrial > Soil > Wetlands > Peat | place... | reverse complement strand
CGTCGCACCGTTTCCCGCGATTGAAACCATTCGCCAATCGTTTGGCCGGTAAATCGAAAATCGCGGAATTCGCCGGATCGCGGTCGGGACTCATGGTGAGGCCTCGATCGCTCGCGCGCGATGGGCGAGCAATGTCGGAACGAATAGTGGTTACGAACAGGCCATGAACCGAAAGCAACGCCGCGCGGAGACGCCGCGGGTCCGGGACGGGATGCCCGCCGTTGGGCTGGCGCTCGATCGAGCTTTCAACACCGGCCTGCAGTATCACCGCGCGGGACGCCTGGAAGAAGCCGCCCGGTATTATCGGCAGGTTCTGGCGGTCAGGCCGCGCCACGCTGACAGTTTGCATTTGCTCGGGGTGATCGCGCTCGACACGGGCCGTCACCGGCGGGCCGCCGACCTGATCAGCGGAGCGATCGCCATCGACCCGGCGCAGGCCCCGTACCACGCCAATCTTGGAACGGCGTTCTGGAAGCTTGGGGCGTTGGATGAGGCGGTCGCCTGCTATCGCCGGGCTCTCGATCGTGACCCTGGTTATGCGAAGGCCTGGTTCAACCTCGCGGCGGTGTTGTGGAAAGAGGGCAAGGCAACCGAGGCGGAAGCAGGTTATCGTGCCGCTCTTCGCATGCAGCCCAATTATCCGGAGGCGCTCGACAATCTGGGAACCGTGCTCGCGCGGACAGGTCGCACAGATGAAGCGATCGCGTGCTATCGCGCGGCGATTGTTTGCCGGCCAGAGTTTCCGGAGGCGCACAACAACCTCGGCACCGCGTTACTGGAGCAAGGGCAGGCCGAAGCGGCGATGGCCAGCTACCGCGAGGCCATCGCGCTCAGGCCCGGCTTTCCCGAGGCTCATTTCAACCTCGGCACGGCGGCCAGCGAACTCGGGCAACCGGACGCGGCGGTGTCGCATTACCGGAATGCTCTCGCGCTTCGGCCTGACTACGCCGATGCCTGGCTGAACCTTGGTGTTGCCCTGAAGGACCTGATGCGGTTGCCAGAGGCCATCGCTTGCTACCGCCAGGCGATCGCGCTTGAGCCCGCCAACGCGGAGGCACATAGCAATCTCGGGATCGCTCTGCTCGCGGCGGGAGAACTGCCGGAAGGCTGGCGGGAGCATGAATGGCGGTGGAAGACGCCGCATCTGATCGCGGCGAGGCGCGATTTCGGGGTGCCGCTGTGGCGTGGTGAGCCGGCGGAGGGCCGCACACTGCTGATCCACGCCGAACAAGGCTTCGGCGACACGCTGCAATTCTGCCGCTATGCCTCGATGGCGTCGGCGCGTGGCATGCGGGTCATCATGGAAGCGCAACCGCCCCTGGTTCGGCTGCTGCGGACCCTGGCGGGAGTCGATGTGGTTCTGGCGCGCGGCGATCCGCTGCCCGCGTTCGATCTGCATTGCCCGATGCTAAGCCTGCCTTTGGCTTTCGGAACGTCGCTCGAGACGATCCAAAGCAGCGGGCGGTATTTGCACGCCGACCCGGCGCGCGTCGCGGAATGGCGGGACCGTCTCGCGGCGGTCGACGCGGCAAGCACAAGGGTCGGGCTGGTTTGGGCGGGCAATCCGCGCCGCCACTCGCGCGGTCTGACGGCCGTGGATCGCCGGCGTTCCATTTCCCCGGAGCGATTGGCGCCATTACTTCGTTTGCCGGGCTTACGGTTCTTCAGTCTGCAAAAAGACGGTCCTCGGCCGGCCGGGCACATCGCAGCGTTGGACTTCATGACGGAGATGGAAGATTTCGCCGACACCGCGGCGCTGATCATGAATCTGGATCTCGTCATTTCGGTGGATACGGCCGTTGCGCATCTCGCCGGAGCTTTGGGCAAACCGGTATGGCTCATGGATCGTTTCGATACATGCTGGCGCTGGCTCACCGGGCGGAGCGATAGCCCCTGGTATCCAAACCTAAGGCTGTTTCGTCAGCCGCGACCTGGGGACTGGGATACCGTGCTCGACGCTATCGCACGCGAATTGACCCGGCGGGAGTTCGGCGCCGCTGCGTCATGATCGCGTGGTCGACAGGTCCTATGCCGTCGCCATTTCGACGACAGCGGCTTTCGCCGTCACCCGGGCCGCGCAGAACTTGAACTCCGGGATTTTGCCGAACGGATCGAGCGCCGGATTGGTCAGCAGGTTCACCGCCGCCTCCGCGTAACAAAATGGCATGAACACCATGCCTTCCGGGACATCGCGGTCCGAGCGTACCTTCACCTCCACGACGCCCCGGCGCGTTTCGATCCGGATGAAGTCGCCAGGATTGATTTTCGCGCGCCAAAGATTTCTCGGCGACATGAAGGCGATCGCCTCGGGCTCGATGGCGTCGAGCACGCCGGAACGCCGTGTCATCGAACCGGTGTGCCAATGTTCCAGCACCCGGCCGGTGGACAACACCATCGGATAATCGTCGTCAGGCACTTCGTCCGGCGGCAATACGTTCGCCGGAACGATCTTCGCGCGCCCGCTTTCAGTCGGGAAGCCCGCGTAGAAGATGATTTCGTTACCCGGTTTATCCGGCGCGTCCACGGGATACGTGACAGCGCCCTCACGCTCCAGCCGTTCCCAGGTGATGTTGTTGAACGACGGCATGACCTGCGCCATCTCGGCGAAGATATCGCTCGGCGCCGTATAGCCCCACGACAACCCGAGGCGTTGGGCGATTTCCTGGATGATCCACCAGTCCTGCCGGGCGTCTCCCGGCGGATCAATCACCGGTCGCGCGATTTGCACGCGCCGGTCCGTGTTGGTGAACGTTCCGCTTTTCTCGGCGAAAGCGGAGGCGGGCAGCACGACATCGGCATGGAACGCCGTCTCCGTCAGGAACAGATCCTGCACGACGAGATGGTCGAGTTTCGCCAGCGCCTCACGCGCGTGATTCAGGTCCGGGTCGGACATGGCTGGGTTCTCACCCTCGATGTACATGCCGGTGATGTCGCCCGCGTGAATCGCGTTGATGATCTCGACGACTGTCAGTCCGCGCACCGGATCGAGTTTGGTGTCCCAGAATGTCTCGAACATTTCCCGGATCAGCGGTTTCTCGACCGACTGATAGTCCGGATACACCATTGGGATCAGCCCGGCGTCGGACGCGCCCTGAACGTTGTTCTGACCACGCAACGGGTGCAATCCGGCGCCGGATCGGCCGATCTGACCGGTGATCAGCGCCAGTGCGATCAGGCAACGAGCGTTGTCGGTGCCGTGCACGTGCTGGCTGATGCCCATGCCCCAGAAAATGATCGACGCGCGGGACTTCGCGTAAAGCCGGGCCACCTCGCGCAATGTCGCCGCCGGAATGCCGCAAACCGGTTCCATGCGCTCCGGCGAGAAGTCCTTCATCTTCTCGCGCAGGGCTTCGAAGCCTTCAGTGTAACCGGCGATGTACTGCTCGTCGGTAAGGCCCTCTTCGATGATCGTGGACAATAGCGCGTTCAACAACGCGACATCGCTGCCGGGTTTGAACGCGAGGTGGTGCAGCGCATGGCGCGACAATGTCTGACGGCGCGGATCGATGACGATCAACTTCGCCCCGCGCTCCTTGACCGCGTTCTTGATGAACGTGGCGGCGACCGGATGATTGACCGTCGGATTGGCGCCGATCACGATGATCACTTCGGCATCGAGCGCGGCCGAGAATGGCGCGGTGACGGCGCCGGAATTAAGCCCCTCCATCAACGCGGCGACCGACGAGGCATGACAAAGCCGCGTGCAATGATCGACGTTGTTCGAACCGAAGCCGGTCCGCACCAGCTTCTGAAACAAGTAGGCTTCCTCGTTCGACCCCTTAGCCGAGCCGAAGCCGGCCAGCGCCTTGGCGCCTTTCTCGTCGCGGATCCGCGCGAGGCCGGACGCCGCGCGATCCAGCGCTTCTTCCCACGTCGCCTCCCGGAAATGCGTCCATGGATTAGCCGGATCCACCTGATCCTGGGCGTCCTTCGGAACGTCAGGCAAGCGAACCAAAGGCCGTGTCAGGCGGTGCGGGTGATGGATGTAATCGAATCCGAAACGGCCCTTCACGCACAGGCGATTGTGGTTGGCCGGACCGTCGCGGCCGGTCGCGTAGACCACTTTTTCGTTCGCGACCTCGTACGTGACCTGGCAACCGACGCCACAGTACGGGCAAAGGCTGTCCACCTTGCGATCCGGCCACAGCACGCGGGTTTCGTTGTCGTCGAGGTAGGCGGCCGGCATCAGCGCGCCGGTTGGACAGGCCTGCACGCACTCGCCGCAACCGACGCAGGTGGACGAGCCCATCGGGTCGTCGAAATCGAACACGATCTTCGCTTCGGCGTTACGATACGCCATGCCAATGACATCGTTGACCTGCACCTCGCGGCACGCACGGACGCACAGGTTGCATTGGATGCAGGCGTCCAGGTTCACGCGCATCGCGGGATGACTTGGATCATGCGTCCAGCGTTCGACCGCCGGGAACCGGCTTTCCGTGACGCCGGTCCGTTCCGCCCAATTCCAGAAGGCGGAATCAGGGTTGTGCGACGTCGGGCGAGCGGGCTGATCGGCGACCAGCAATTCCATCACCAGGGCTCGCGATTTTACCGCGCGTTCCGACTGGCTGTGGACCTTCATGCCGACGGCGGGCGTGCGTTTGCAGGACGCGGCCAGCACGCGTTCGCCTTCAATCTCCACCATGCAGGCGCGGCAATTGCCGTCGGGGCGATATCCCGGTTGCGGCCGGTGGCAGAGATGCGGGATCTCGGTCCCCATGCGGCGCGCCACATCCCAAATGGTCTCGCCCGGCCGCGCCTCGACCTGAGCGCCGTCGAGTTCGAAGGTCAACGCCGGCATTTCACTCGCTGAGACGCTCATTCCGCGGCCTCCTTCGGTGCCAGCGCTTCGGGGAAGTACCGTATCAGGCAGGTCAGCGGGTTCGACGCCGCCTGGCCCAGTCCACAGATGGAGGCATCGCGCATGACCTGGGACAGTTCGCTCAGAAGATCGGTGTCCCAGTCGTCCCGCTCCATCAGCATGCGAGCCTTCTGAGTGCCGGACCGGCATGGCGTGCACTGGCCACAACTCTCGTCCTCGAAGAAGCGCATCAGATTGAGGGCGACGCCCTTCATGTCGTCATGGTTGGAGAAGACCACGACCGCCGCGGAACCGATGAAGCAGCCGTGCTTCTCCAGCGTGCCGAAGTCGAGCGGAATGTCGGACATCGAGGCCGGCAGGATGCCCCCCGATGCGCCGCCTGGAAGGTAGGCCGCGAAATCGTGGCCATCCAGCATGCCACCGCAGTATTCGTCGATGAGTTCCTGAATGGTGATGCCGGCGGGGGCGAGCTTCACGCCAGGTTGCTTCACCCGGCCGGAGACGGAGAAACTGCGTAAGCCCTTCCGGCCGTTGCGGCCGAAGCTGGTCCACCAGGACGCGCCCTTTTCGATCAGGTCGCGCACCCAATAGAGGGTCTCGATATTGTTGATCAGGGTCGGGCGTCCAAACAATCCGACCTGAAACGGGAATGGCGGCTTGTGACGCGGCAGGCCGCGCTTACCCTCGATGCTCTCAAGCATCGACGACTCCTCGCCGCAGATATACGCGCCGGCGCCGCGGCGCAGGTGGATGAGCGGACCGCCAGGCGGCAATTTCTCCAGTTCCCGGGTCAGGATCGCGCGTGCCGCGGGATATTCGTCCCTCAGGTAGATGTAGATCTCGTTGGCTTCCACCACGTGCGCGGCGATCAACATGCCCTCGAGGAAACGATGCGGGTCGGTATTCAGGTAATGCCGGTCCTTGAAGGTGCCCGGTTCGCCCTCGTCGCCGTTCACCGCCATCAACCGAGGCCCAGGCTCCCCGCGCACCGACCGCCACTTGCGGGCGGTCGGGAAGCCCGCGCCACCCAGACCGCGCAGGCCGCTGTCGTCCAGCGCGGACAGCACGGCCTCGACGTCGTGTTCGCCGGACCGGATTTGCCAGAGCAGGCGATAGCCGCCGCCAGCAACGTAAGTGTCGTAGTCGATCGTGTCGGCCGGGATATGCGGGTGGCTGTCGTCGCGCGCGATCGCCTCCGCCACCGCCTTGGGGTCGGTTTTGTGCAGGAAATGATGGCCGACCTCCACGACCGGAGCCTGGTCGCATAACCCAAGACACGGAGCCCGCACGACACGCGCCCTGGCGGTGGGTCCGTTGGCGTCCGGCAAGGTCCTCAGGTCGGCAAGCAGTTTCTCGGCACCGAACATCGCGCAGGTCACGCTGTCGCAGACCCGGATCGGCAATGGGGCGAGCGGGCTGTCGCCTTCCTTCACGACGTCGAAATGGGCGTAGAACGTCGCCGTTTCATAAACTTCCGCGTAGGCCAGCCGCATTTCGTCCGCGAGAGCCGCGAGGTGGGCCGCCGAAATCTGGTGGTAGGTGTCCTGGATCAGGTGGAGATATTCTATGAGGAACTCCCTCTCGCGCGGACGGTCGCCCAGAAGACCTTCGACCTCATGTTTCGCCTCGGGCTGGACATCGCGGCCCTTGGGAATCGACCTAGCGCGTCGACGCCCGGCGCCCGGGTGGTCAAATCGCACGATCTCCCCGGTAGGTGCCTTGGACATTCGTCAATCCTCATACGCACGGGCGTCAATTTGGTTGACGCGGACGCCCAGGTTGGATGGTTATACACGGGCGGGTCAGGCGACGGAAATCGGTCGGGACATTGGTCCGCTCACAGTGGTGCTTCATGCGCGTGATTGGGTTGGCCGGCTGGAGCGGCGCCGGAAAGACAACTTTGCTGGACCGTCTCATCCCCGAGCTGATCGCGCGCGGCCTTCGGGTCTCGACTCTGAAACATGCCCACCACAATTTCGATGTCGTTCACCCAGGCACGGATCCCGCGAGGCTGCGGGAAGCCGGCGCGAATGAAATCCTCGCGGCGTTCCCCGGCCGGTGGGCGCTGATCCACGAATTGCGCGATGAGGAGGAGCCGCCATTGCCGAAGCTGCTGGAACGGATGGCGCGCGTCGACCTGGTCCTGATCGAAGGCTTCAAGCGCGAGGCCCATCCCAAGATCGAGATTTTCCGGCACGCCAACGCGAAACCGCCGATGCACCAGGACGATCCTTCGATCGTCGCGGTCGCCGCGGATATCGCTTTCCCCGGCCTTGGCATTCCGGTGTATCATCTCGATGACATTCCGGGCATCGCCGATGTCGTTCAGGCCCGTGCCGTGCCGGTCGAGACGATGGTGTGGTTCCAACAGCCCGACAATCGAGAGAGCTAAGTGGCGCAACTTTCGGATGATTGCTTCGCGTTTGGCGGCGAACTCCTGACGGTCGACGCCGCGCTGGGTATCATCGCGACCGGAATGAGGCGCGTCGAAGGTGTTGAGCGGACAGTGCTGCACGCCGCCGATGGCCGGGTCCTCGCCGAGGACGTGATCGCGGCCGTCGATCTGCCTCCCTTCGATAACGCGGCGGTCGACGGCTACGCGGTTCGCCTCGCGGATCTGGATGGCTCGCCGGTTCTCCCGGTCGACGGACGCCTCGCGGCGGGAGCCCCTGTCGCGCGTCCGCTGGCCGCCGCGACCGCGCGCCGCATTTTCACGGGCGCCGCGCTGCCGCCCGGCGCGGATACGATCTTCATGCAGGAGGACGTTCGCCTGGACGAAAGCGGCCGGGTGCATTTTCCGCCGGGCCTGCGCCGGGGCGCGAATACCCGCCCGCGCGGGGAGGACGTCGCGATCGGCGCGCGGGCGCTGCGACAGGGACACCGATTGCGCCCGCAGGATCTTGCTTTGGCGGCGGCGCTCGGGCTGCGAAACCTGCCGGTATGCCGCCCCATCCGCCTCGCGCTGTTCTCCACCGGTAACGAACTCATCGAACCTGGGCTTTCGGTCGGGCCGAGCCAGAGGTACGATTCCAACCGCGTCCTGCTGGCGGCGTTGGCGGCGCGCGCGGGCGCTCAGGTCACGGATCTTGGCATTCTGCCGGACCGGCGCGACATCATCGCGGCCGCCCTCATGGAGGCGGCCCGCGACAACGACCTGATCCTGACGTCCGGTGGCGTGTCGGCCGGAGAGGAGGATCATGTCAGAGCCGCGGTCGAGACGAACGGCAGCCTCGTGTTCTGGCGCCTGGCGATAAAACCTGGCCGCCCGGTCGCGATGGGGATCGTGAACGGCGTGCCATTCGTCGGGCTGCCCGGCAATCCGGCGGCCGCCTTCATCACCTTCGTTCATGTCGCCCGCCCGATGCTCGCGGCTCTGGCCGGAGCGACCGTCGAAGCACCGCCATCGCCGCGCGCGCGGGCGGCGTTCAGCTACCGCAAAAAGGCCGGACGGAGAGAATACGTTCGCGTGCGGATTGAAGCGGGCCCGGATGGCGAGCCCGTGGCCCATAAGCACGGCGTCGAAGGCGCCGGCATCCTGACATCCCTGACCGAGACCAGCGGCCTGGCGGAGCTTGACGAGGCGGTGACCTCGGTCGCGCCGGGCGACAGCATCAAATATCTGCCTTACGAACTGTTGTTCTGAGCCGTCAAAGTCCCGGATGCATGGCGGCCAGACGATCCGCTTCGGCGAGGTCCTCCGGCGTGTTGACGTTGAAAAACGGATCGACCGGGAAGGACGGATCCACCGGCTGGGTTGCCCATTGCTCCACCGCGCACGCGTACCGCCCGGTGAACCGGTCGATCCGGCGGATGCCCTGACCCGCCACGGCGTCGCGAAGCTCCCGCCGGATGGAAACAGGCCACAGCCCGACCACCGGATGGGTGCGGCCAAGCGAACCGGCGCAGGCGAGGTCGGCGGTTTCGCGAAGACGCGCGGCGTGCAGCCGGGGAACCAGATCGGGGGGCAGGAATGGGGCATCGCCGGGGACGGTGACCACCCACTCGATCGCGGGATCGATCGCCGCGATCCATTCCAGCGCCGTCAGCACGCCGGCGAGCGGTCCGGGGTGATCCGGCAAACAATCGGCGACGACCGGCAGCCCGAGGCCTTCGAAACGCTCCGGGTCATCGTTGGCGTTGATCATCAGCCGGTTGACGCGCGGCGCCAGGCGGTCCACCAGGCGGGCGAGCACCGTCCGGCCCCCAACGAGCCGCAGGCTCTTGTCGCCCCCACCCAGCCGCCGCGCGAGGCCGCCGGCGAGGATGGCGCCCAGGGTCGGCGGGACTGCCAGCGGGTCAGCCGTCATCATCGGCCGATTTGCGACGGTGGCGGGCGCTTTCCTCGGCGACGAATTCCAGGCTTTGGTCGTAGACGACGCGCTCCGGGCACGACAGCGTCACGAAGCGCTAGCCGCGCGCGCGGCCGATCAGGGTCAGGCCGGCATCGCGTGCCAGTTCGACGCCCCAGCCGGTGAAACCGGAGCGCGATACCAGGATCGGGATGCCCATGCGGACCGTCTTGATGACCATCTCCGAGGTCAGCCGTCCGGTCGTGTAGAAAATCTTGTCGGCGCCCGTGATGCCGTGCCGGTGCATGTGCCCGGCGATCTTGTCCACGGCGTTGTGGCGGCCGACGTCCTCCATGAAAACCAGCGGCTCATCCTGGTGGCAGAGCACCGCCCCGTGGATCGCGCCGGCCTCCAGGTATAGCGACGGCATGGTGTTGATGGTGTGCGTCAACCGGTAAAGCCAGGAGGTGCGCAGTTCCGCGGCGGGCAGTCGCACCCCCTCGATCACATCCATCAAATCGCCAAACGCGGTGCCCTGGGCGCACCCCGACGTCTGGGTTTTCTTCCTGAGTTTCTCCTCGTAGTTCGTCTTCCGCTCGGTGCGGACGACGACCACGGCGATTTCCTCATCGTAGTCGATGCCGGTGATCACGTCTTCCGGCCGCAGCATGCCCTGATTGAGGAAGTACCCGACCGCGAGTTCCTCGGGGTAGTCGCCAATGGTCATGGCGGTGACGATTTCCTGCCCGTTCAGGAACAAGGTCAGCGAGCGTTCGACAGGCACCCTGGTCTCGACCGGGGCGCCGGTTTGGTCGGTACCCGTCAGGCTCACGGTCAGACGGCGGTCGCCGGGATTGGGCGTCACGCGGATGCGGTCGAAATCGGTCGGGGTCGCCAGGTCTCCCATCCGGTTTCTATAGCGCCATGGGAGCGGCCGGCGAACCCCCGGCACCGGCAACGACGATGGCGCCGACCGGAGCCATGGTTTCCGGACGTCCCAGGCTACCGGGCGCGGCGGTGCGTCGATGCCCGCGCCGGTGTATTTGGTTTTTCCCGAACCGGTGGTACCGTCGCGTTGAAGAGGAATGGAAGTGTGACATGCCCCTTACGGAAGCCGAGGCCCTCGCGGATCAATCGGGAATCGAACGGGCTCGCGGCGTAAGCGTTGACGAGATCCCGATCATCGACGTCTCGCCCTTGCTCTCTGGTTCCGCCGGCGGGGAAATGGCGACGGCGCATCAGTTGCGTACGGCGTTCGAAACGATGGGCTTTTGCTACATCACCAATCACGGCGTGCCTCAGGCCGCCATCGATCGCGCCTTCGCCGCGTTGCCGGCGTTCTTCGATCTACCCGCGGAGGAGAAGGCCAGAATTCCCTGCAACACCAATCAGCGCGGGTGGCTCGCACCGAAAAAGCAGACGCAGGTCTTCGGCAAAAAGCCAAATCTCTCGGAATCCTTCATCTTCGGGCTGGACCTGCCGGACAGCGATCCCGACCGGATGGCGGGCATCCCGCTGCACGACACCAACAAGTGGCCGGAGGGTCTGCCGGAATTCCGCGCCGCGCTGGAGGCTTACTGGCGCGAAATGTGCGCGCTTGGACCGAAGATGATGCGGGGTCTTGCTCTCGCCATGGGAATGCCCGCGGACTTCTTCGCGCCGTGGTACAAAAAACCGGACAGCCTGTTGCGTTGCGCCATGTATCCACCCGCCACCGGTGAGTTCGACGGTACGTTCGGCGCCGCGCCGCATACCGACAACGGCACCCTGACGTTGCTGATGCAGGACGATGTCGGCGGTTTGCAGCTTCGCACGTTGAATGACGAATGGATCGACGCGCCAAGCCTGCCCGGAACCTTCATCGTCAACGTCGGCGACATGGTCGTGAGGTTCACCAACGGGCATTTTCGCTCCACGCCGCATCGTGTGCTGAGTGGCCGGCGAACCCGCTACTCCATGCCGTTTTTCTTCTTTCCGGACTACGCGATGCCGATCGAGCCTTTGCCGCACTTCGTTTCACCCCAGAATCCGCCGCGCTTCGAAAAGGTGATCTGGGGCGAGTATGTACTGGAGCGTTTCGGCATGAGCTACGACCACTTCAAGAAGCGCCCGGACAACTCCGCCGCAACCTGATTCCCTCGCTGTCAAAAGGATTTAACGACTTATGCCGTCTCTTCTCGCAACCCGGCGGACGATTATCGGTGGCGTTTCGATGCTGGCGGCGCCCCATATCGCGCGCGCCCAGGCGAACACGACTCTCAAGATGGGGACGCTCGGAAGCACCGAGTATTTCTATTATAAGGGCGCGAAACGAATGGCCGAGGAGGTCGCGGCGAAATCCGGCGGTGCCCTGCGGGTCCAGGTGTTCCCGAACAACCAACTCGGCAGCGAACGGGACATGGTCGAGGGCATGCAACTCGGAACCATCGATCTCGCGGTGATCAACACGCCGCTGCTGGCGAGTTTCAATCCCCGCTTCATGATCTTCGACATGCCTTTCCTCTTCAACGACTGGGCTCACGTCAATCGTATCCTGTCCGGCACGATCGGGTCACAGTTGCTCAGCGTGCTCGAAGCCAACGATCTTGTCGCGTTCACGTTCTCAACAGCGGGATTCCGTCATACCCTGAACGATCGCCGCCCGGTGCGCGTTCCGGACGATCTCAAAGGTCTGAAGATTCGCACGCTGGACAATCCCGTGCACGTGGCGATCATGAACGCCATGGGGGCGAACGCCACGCCGATGCAGTATGGCGAGGTCGCCACCGCCCTGCACCAGCACACGGTCGATGGCCTGGACTCGCCCGCGCCCGCGGCGGTGACGGAAAAGTTTTATGAGACCAACAAATACATGGCGCTCACCGGCCACGTCTTCACCCCGGTGATCTACCTGATGGGCCTGAAGCGGTTCCGTTCGCTTCCGGCGGAGCAACAACAGATCATCCGCGATGCCGCGACCGCCGGCG
>Ga0181528_10002149_pt1 | contig 12083 bp, 13 predicted proteins | sample PEATcosm2014_Bin_47_FD_119742 | JGI IMG/M metagenome (GOLD analysis project Ga0181528, IMG submission 119742) | Peatland microbial communities from MTU Mesocosm Facility, Houghton, MI, USA - PEATcosm2014_Bin10_10_metaG | ecosystem: Environmental > Terrestrial > Soil > Wetlands > Peat | place... | reverse complement strand
GATCACCTCTTCCCGCGTCTTCTGGAAGACCTCGATCGAGTAGAGGCCCAGTTTGTCGACGAGGGTACTGGTCAACCACATGGCGTCCGTGAGCTGTTTGGCATCGGCGGAGAGTTCGCGCTGCAGCACCTCGAAAATCGGCTGTTTCAAGGAAAGGAAAAACGTGGTAGTCTCCGAGATCGAGGATCCTGAGGCCGCCCGCGCCGTGCTTATATCGTTTAAAACATCCAGCACAGGGCGCCACTCGGGTTTGTGAATGTTGTCCAGATTTTCGGATTGCACGGCGTGAGCGAACGCTGTCACCAACCGGCGAGACTGGTCGCGCCGGTCCTGCTGCTTCAGGAGATCGCCGTCTCCCGCAAGCTTCAGCTGAAGTTCCAGCCATCGCGTATAGACCTCGGACTCATTCGACCTGATGATCCCCGGCAGGGTGTTCGCCATATCGCTCCTGAAGTCAATTATCATTCAATGAACCGCGGAGTAATCGCAAGTCCCTTCGTTTTCAGCGGATTACTGTATGGGATCGTACTCCAATGGCAGGCAATCGCTTGCGGGCGGGGAGAGAATCCGCGGCTTACGCCAGCGACGCGATGCGGAACAAAGCAGAATCCCGGGTCCGGCGCAAATAAGCAAGAAATGTCGGTCGCGTGAAGAGTTGCTGCCAGCGATCAGCACCGTTACGGAAATCGGTACCCACGAGGTTCGAATGGCGAGCCTGAAGGGCCATTGGGCGAGAGCCGACTAATCCTCGGAGTCGCCCGACTCGTCGGCGAAGCGGACGCCAATACTATGCAGGAATCTTCGGTCGTCCGCCGTGGATGACGGCAGATTCGCTTTCATTGGCGAAGGGCCGAAGCAAGTGTGCCAGCAATCGGCGAGCGGCCTCACGGTGCAGACTTTCTTGCGGCACCGCGCGCAACGCCAGTGGATTACCAGTTCACGGCCGGCCGAGAAGCCGACACCCGTGATTTGCTTCGGTGCTCCGCCACACTCACACGACAGAGGGAATCTGCGGTATTCCATTCGCGCGTCCTCGTCTGATTCTTCACCGAAGCACCCAGCTGCCACAAGAGGGACTTGGTTAACTTTGCTCAGATAACTCCCGATAGCGCGCTATGCCTTGACGGAGAAGAATCCGCGCACGTTCTCCCGGAGCAGTTGGGGAAAACTCTTGTCCAGATAGGAGCGGATAGAGACGTAACATTCATCACAGCGGTTTTGCCGCGTGAACTCGCCGATCATTCGCGCGCGCTCCGCGAGCGGGAAGCGCTGGAACTGCATGGAGCAAGGCTGCAGGGCGCCATCCGCCGTCACCACCAGGAAGCGCTGCCCCGCTTTACAACCGGGCGTCCCCGAGTTCTCGAAATACCGGCGCGTGGCGTCCAGTGTGCTTCGGCTGTTGACAATCCAGTTGCTGCCATCGCGCCGCGCTTCCACACGGTCAAGGCTCTGGTTGAGAGTGGCGAGTTGACCGGGCGTTGCCGGTAGCAGATCGCGGCACCCGGTACGGCGCGCCGAATAGGCGCTGTAGCACAGATTGACGCCCCATTCGCGCGCCTTATCGGCAATGGCGTCGATCTCCGCCAGGTTCCGGCTGGTGATGCACGAGTTGAGCACGATATCGTCGTGGCCGAGCCGGGCCACTCGCGGCACCAGGTCTTCCAGATGGCGGTACAGGCCCGGGTAACAGCGGAAATCGTCATGCCGCTCATCTGGAAAATCGAGGCTGACCGAGAATTGATCCACGCCCGCCTGGTGGAGCTGCTGGTAGAGTTCCGCGGTCATCAGCGACCAGCTGGACACCAGGATGGTATAGGGCAGACGGGAGCCGTTTTTGATATTTCGCACGATCTCCAACAGGTCGGGGCGCAGCAGGGGTTCGCCGCCCGAGACTTGCACCACGCACGGCCGCAACGTCTCCATGTAACGGCGATACTCGCCCGGCCGCAGATTGCGCGATTCATCGCGCGCGCCGCCGTGATCGCAATGGAGGCAGTGACAGGTGCAGGAGTCCGTCACTTCGAACGACACCACGATCGGCCGGCTGGCCAGCCAGTTGAGCGACCCGCGCCCGATAATCTGCAGGGATTGTGGAAAGGGAACTTTGCGCATAGCATCAGACCCCGTCGCAGAGACAGGAATCGCAGACCGTCCGCGGGCACGAGCGGACTTCCGGCGTCTGCGGCGAAACCAGGCAGGCGATCCGGCTGTCGTGCTCGCAGAAATTGCCGGTGAGCCGCCGCTCCAGCAGATCCATTACGGGAAGGAACCGCTTGTGCCCCAACCCCACGGCCGATCGCAGCCAGGTGTAGGCGTCGACATCGTCGGCCACTGTCCCCTGGCCGAGAAAGCTCATCACGCCCAGGTTGGCCATGGCGCAACTGTCGCCGCCGGCCGCCGCCATCCGGTACCAACCCGCGGCCTGTTCGAAATCCATTGCGACTCCGCGGCCGGTGTGATAAGCCAGGCCGGCCAGCGACTGCGCGCGCAAACACCCGCCCTGCGCGGCGCGCAGCAGGCTCCGGAAGGCATCGGCGTCGTTCGCGCAACCGAGCGCGCGGTTCAGATCGGTCATGGGCTGACGGGCGGTCGAATTCATCAGGGAATCGGATTCCTAACTATTTTATCCGATTCCACCCCGCTCGGGCCTAAGCTTTTGGAGGAATTTCAGCCCGGCGGGAGTTACGCGCACCGCCGATCGGCCATTGCGGTGCTCGGTCGCCACCAATCCGCGATCGTTGGCGTCTTCCCAAACCGGAAGCTTGGGACAGGACGTGCGCCAGGCGTCCATCGTCTCCTCATAAGATCGATCGCGGCGGGCCAGCCACTCCAGGAGATCCAGGATCAGAACTTCGACGGTCTGGCTCACGATTGTCCGTTATTCTATCGGAATGGCCCGGCTCTCGTCCGGCCAGGCAAGCGGGGCTACGGCTCATCGATAAAAACGCCCTCAGGGTCGGTTTTGAGGGCGCGATTGAAATCGTTCAGGTAGGCGCGCAGGTTGGCCATTTCCCGTTGCGCGCGATCGCGAAGTTCGTCCAGCCGGTCGCCGGAGCAGCCCGCGAATTCGTCGGAGACAGAGAGTTCGGTTAGCTTGGTGGCCTGTATGGCCGCCCGGCGGGCCGTGATGGCGGCAATCATCTGCCGGTCGTATTCCAGCACCAGGAGGTGTCGGGCGCGAATCGTCTGTGCGTCGGTTACAAAATTTTGTTCCTGGATGGCGAGAGTGTTGGCCAGGGCGTCACACGCGGCGGAATTCGCCGCGTCGCTGCGTTTGGGGCCGGTACATGCTCCCAAAACGGCTGCCAGTACTGCTACCAGGTGTGCTACAAGTAGGGTCCTCACTTTGGCAGAAATGAAATCGTACGGTGTCTACTTCCGGATTACCAGACTATCGTTAGGTATCAAGGGTTAATAGGGCGAGGCTACCCTCGGGTACGATTTCGATTAACCTGCCGATTGTGGCGCACCGAGCCGAGCGTCTGGCTATCGAACCAACGGATATGAAGATCGGACCAACGGCTGTCGCTGGGGCCAGTGCCGCGCGCAGTTTCTCCGGCCTCGATTAATACCGCGCAAGGCGCTTCCCCGAACTGTGCCAGCCGCGACGCCAGCCAGGAATCGCCGGCGAGCGGCTGCGCCAACACCATGGGTGCGTCGGAGGGCACGGCGATTTTCGCGGGGAATACGGGGTCCGTTAGCTCGCTGGCGCCGGCGAGGCCGCAAGGCCTGAAGATAGCGGGCCAGCGAGGTATCGAGATCTTGCACCGCCAGGACCACCCGTGCGATACCGTGAAAATCGCGATTGCCGGGCGCGCCCTGCGGAAAGGCGCGCCATTCGCGAGGCGTGAGGTCCTGAATCCAAAAGGGGAAAAAGCTGACCGCCGCGCCCGAAGTGGCGGTCTTCCATTCGAGGCGCACGCCATCGGGCCGCCGGCGGCCATTGGCGGCGGGAGGCGATACCGGTATGCCGGCGGAGTGCAGACGGCGCAATTCGCAATCGAGATCGCCGGTCGAGACGGCCCAGGCGCACGGGCCGGCGTTGCCGGTAAGGAAACGGGCCCAGGGATGATTCATCGCCACATGAGGGTTGGCGCTGGACAGCGGGGCAATCAACTCCAGGTACGAACCATCCGGGAATCTGACCATCGCCATCTCGGTGGCGCCGTCGCGATGCGCTCCGCCTTAAACCGTCTCGATTCCGATGGCGGCGAGCGCGGCCTGCATGCGGCGGAGATCGGCGCCGGCCACGGTGACGTGGTCGAGAGGCAGCATTTCAGGAAACCACGGGTGCGCGGCGCGGCCACAGCGCGACGGCCCCACGGTAGGCCAGCAGGATCGCCACCAGCGAGCCGTAGAGCAACGGCAGGCGAACGTCGGACTTCACCAGCCAATAATAATGGATCACGGCGGCGACACCGGTGACGTACACCAGTCTATGCAAGAGCTGCCAGCGGCGGCCGCCCAGGCGGCGGATCCAGCCTTTGGTGGAAGTGATGGCCAGCGGCGCCATGCACAGATAAGCCACCAGGCCGGCGAGGATGAAGCGGCGCTTGGTGAAATCGCCCAGGATTTCATGCATGTCGAAGCCCTTGTCGAGGGCGAACCAGGTAGCGAAGTGGAGGCTCGCGTAGAAGAAGGCGAAGAGGCCCAGCATGCGGCGGAAGCGAATCAGGTCGGGCAGGCGAAGCAGTTTGCGGACGGGCGTAACGGCGAGAGTCGCGACCACGAAGCGGATGGCCCAATCTCCCGTGAAGTGAGTGATGAACTCGATGGGGTTCGGCGTGAGATCGTCGGTGTGGTAGCGCCAGGCGAGGCGGGCGAACGGCGCCAGGCACACCACGAACAGCGCGATCTTGGTCCAGCGGCTGCGCAGCATCGCTTAGTAGAATTTCTTCAGGTCCATGCCGGTGTACAGGCTGGCGACCTGGTCCGCATATCCGTTGAAGGGCAGGGTAGGACGGCGGCGAAGTTCTCCGAGGCGGCGTTCGCTGGCCTGGCTCCAGCGCGGATGGTCGACGGCGGGATTCACGTTGGAGTAAAAGCCGTACTCGTGCGCGTTGGTAATGTTCCAGGTGGAGGGCGGTTGCTTATCGACGAGGCGGATTTTGACCAGCGATTTGGCGCTCTTGAAGCCGTACTTCCAGGGCACGGTAAGGCGAACCGGCGCGCCGTCCTGCGGCGGAAGAGTCTCGCCATACATCCCCAGAGTCAGCATGGCCAGGGGGTGCATAGCTTCGTCGATGCGCAGGCCTTCGACGTAAGGCAGTTCGATGCCGGCGAACTTGGCCCGCGGCATCTGGCCAAGATCGTAGTAGGTCTGGAAGGCGACGAATTTGGCTTTAGGAGTGGGTTCCACTTGTTTGAGCAAGGCGCTGAGCGAATAGCCCGCCCACGGAACGACGATCGACCAGCCTTCCACGCAGCGATGGCGGTAGATGCGCTCTTCCAGGGGAGCGACGTGCATCAGATCGTCGATGCTGTACTTGCGCGGTTTGGCGACTTCGCCTTCCACGGAGACGGTCCAGGGGCTGGTCTTGAAATTCTTGGCGTACTCGGCGGGCTCGTCCTTGCTGGTGCCGAATTCGTAATAGTTGTTGTAGTGGGTGACGTCGTTGTAGGAGGTCTCTTTTTCCGACGTGCTGAACGGGCTCTTGGCGAGGTCGGGAAGCTTGGTGCCGGCGAGCGCGCGGGAGGCCAGGAAGGCCGCGGGAATTCCGGCAAGGAATTTGCGGCGATTGAAATAGAGCGCCTTGGGGGTGACCTCTGAGTACCGGAGATCGGCGGATTTCTTGATCAGCATCGCTTTACTCTTAATATATCGCCCCGGGTCGCTCCAAAGTTACGGTCCGGGCGAGTTTCGCTCGCCTCTTTGGACAAACTAAAAAGCATGTCCCACATAAAAGTACGAGTCTTACCCGACTGGCGGATGCGAATGGCTGGCGTTGTGGGCGTCCAGGCCCCGCTTGGCTCGGTCGCGGAGTTCGCCGATTTTGGAACCGGTGAGGGCGGTGGCCACGGCGCCGCCCAGCAAGAGCGGCAGGGTGAGCGCTCCGAAAAGGATAATCGAGAATGTCCTCGCATCATTATCGCCGAGGTCGAACAGCTTCATGGCCATGACACAGGCGATATTGCCGAGCCCGATGTTGCCGGGAGCGTTCGGCACTACCGTGGCCAGCCGCACGATAGTCAGCACGCCGCAAGCGACCCAGAAGGAATAGTCGAGCAGGTATGCGCGCATCAGCATGTAGACGGTGAGGTATTGGAGCAGCAGATAGACGAGGCTGATGAGCGCGGTGCGGGTGAGGGTGCGCCGATTGCCCATCAGGTGCAGGCCTTCCAACACGTGCCGCAGCGCGGCGGACCACTTGCTTTCGCGAATCACTGTGTGGGCGTGCTGTTTGTGCTTCACGATCCAGGCGAGAATGAGGGCGCAGAGCAGCAGCAATCCACCCAGTAGTTGCACCAGGATCGTGAGGTCCTCGGGAATTCTCTTGACGAATATGGTGGTGATGAGGAAAGCGGCCAGCATCCAGAAGCCGTCGATCACCCGCTCCACGGCAGCCGAAGCGAAGACCACCGACAGATTCAAGCCGTTCCAGTGCGCCAGCAGATAGCAGCGGATCAACTCGCCTACGCGCAACGGCAGCACTTCGTTGGCGAACAGGCCGATATAGATGGATTGCACGGTGCGCAGGAGGCGCAGCTTGGCCACCGGTTCGAGCAGGGTGTTCCAGCGGAGGGCGTGCACGAAATAAACCGAAAGATCGCACAGCACGGCCGCCGAGACCCACCACCAGTCGAGCGAGCGTATGGCTGGAATGAGCTGGTTGAACTGGTATCCGTGGAGCACCCAGAATAGGCATGCGGCCGAGAGGCAATAGCCCATGGCCTGCGGGGCCCAGGGTGGTAATTTGCGGCGCGGCGCGGCAGCGGTCATGCGGACCAGTTTCCGGAGCTCACCAGTTCATCATATCGTGGCACAGTTACACTAACGGTGATGAGACCGCTACGTCGTGTGGGAGTTCTGGGCGCCGGAACCATGGGATCCCGCATCGCCGCTCACTGTGCCAATGCCGGGTTTGCAGTGGATCTGCTGGATATCGTGGTTCCCGGCCAGCCGAAGCGCCAAGCGGCAGCTCTGGCGGGCCTGGAGGCGGCCGCGAAACAGCGGCCCGTGGCTTTCTTCACGGACGCCGCCGCCAGGCTGATCGCGCCCGGGAATTTCGAGGACGATCTGGAACGGTTGGGCGGGTGCGACTGGATCGTCGAAGCAGTGGCGGAGAATCTCGAGATCAAGCGCGGACTGTTGGCGCGGGTGGCGCAGGTGCGCCGGCCGGGCACGATTGTGTCCACCAACACCAGCGGGATCCCGCTCAAGAGCATCGTGGCCGGCTTCCACGAAGAATTTGCGCGGCACTTTCTGGGCACGCACTTTTTCAATCCGCCGCGGTATTTGCACCTGGTGGAAGTGATCCGCTGGGCGGGCACCGACTCTGCGGTGGCCGGCTGGGTATCCGGCTTCTGCGATCTGCATTTGGGCAAAGGCGTGGTGGAGTGCAAAGACACGCCTAACTTCATCGCCAACCGCATCGGGTGCTTCTTCGGCGCGACCATCCACAAGTTGACTGCCGAGGGCGGCTACACGGTGGAAGAAGTGGACGCGCTGACCGGCCCGCTGATCGGGCTGCCGAAGAGCGCCAGCTTCCGGCTGGTCGACATTATCGGGCTGGATGTCTGGATGCATGTGCTGCGCAATCTTTACGAGCTCGCGCCCCACGATCCGGCGCGCGAGCTTTATCACGTGCCGCCGATCATGACGGCGATGATGGAGCGTGGCTGGCTGGGCGAAAAGCGCGGTCAGGGATTTTATAAGCGCGTCGGTCCGGCGAAGGAAATTCACGCCATCGATCTAAAGACCCTGGAGTATCATCCGGCGCGGAAGGTGCGATTCCCGTCGGCGGAGGCGGTGCGTGGGATGGAGGATTTGGGCGAGCGACTGCGCGCTCTGGTGGCCGGTAACGATCGCGTGGCCAATTTCTTGTGGCCGCTGCTGCGCGATTTGTTTTTGTACTCGGCGCAAATCGTGCCGGAGATTTCCGATCGCATTGTGGAGATTGACCGCGCCATGCGTTGGGGCTTCGCTTTCGAATTGGGCCCGTTCGAGCTGTGGGACGCGCTCGGCGTGGAACAGACGGTGGCGCGCATGCGCAGCGAGGGCTGCGCCGTGCCGGAGCGTGTGGAGCGTATGCTGGCCTCGGGAGCGCGACGGTTCTATGAGGCGGTGGATCGCGATGGGCAGCCGGGCACGCGATATTTCGACATTCAGCACGGGACGTGGCAGGAGATCGAGGGGCGGCCGGGCGTACTGGTGTTGAGCGATCTCAAGCGGGCGCGCGGCGTGGTGAAAGAAAATGCCGGGGCGTCGCTGGTGGATCTCGGCGATGGCGTGCTCTGTCTCGAGTTCCACAGCAAGATGAACGTGCTGGGCGAGGATGCCGGCCGGATGCTGCGCGCCGCGTTAGAGGAGACCGAGCGCGGGTTCGGCGCGTTGGTAGTGGCCAACCAGGGCAAACATTTCAGCGCTGGAGCCAGTCTGATGACGCTCCTGCTGGCAGCGCAAGACGGGGAGTGGAACGAACTGGACGCCGCGGTACGGCGATTTCAGCAGGCCAACATGATGCTGAAGTACGCGCCCGTTCCGGTGGTGGCCGCGCCGTTCGGCATGGCGCTGGGCGGAGGGTGCGAAGTGGTGCTGCATGCCGCGCGCGTGCAGGCGTCGGCCGAGACGTACATGGGGCTGGTGGAGACGGGCGTGGGGCTCATTCCGGCGGGCGGTGGATCGAAGGAGATGCTTCTTCGGTTGGCGAACGCGAGGGCGGCGTTTGAGCTGATCGCCTACGCCAGGATGTCGGGCAGCGCGGCGCATGCGCGCGAGCTGGGGCTGCTGCGCGCCGAAGACGGCATCAGCATGAATGCCGAGCGGCTGGTGGCGGATGCCAAGGCCGCGGCGCTGGCACTACGGGCGACGTACGCCCCGGGAGTGCCCCGGCAGGATATCGCGGTGGAGGGCGATGCCGGCTACGCGCTGCTGAAAATGGGGCTGTATCTGGCGCATGAGGGCGGGTACATCTCGGATTACGACACGGTGGTGGGCGAGAAGCTGGCGTACGTGCTAAGCGGCGGAAGGGGCGTGGGATCGCGGACCGTTTCCGAGCAGCTATTGCTCGATCTGGAGCGAGAGGCGTTTCTGAGTTTGTGCGGGCAGAAGAAAACGCAGGAGCGCATTGAGTACACGCTCAAGAACGGAAAGCCGCTGCGCAATTGACGGAGGGGATATGGCTGAAGCCGTGATTATCGACTGTCTGCGCACGCCGGTGGGCAAGGCTCCGCGCGGCGCGCTGCGCCATATGCGCCCCGACGATCTGGCGGCGGTGGCGATCCGCGCGCTGGTGGAAAGATATCCGCAGGTGAAGGACGATATCGAAGATGTAATTCTGGGCTGCGCGATGCCCGAAGGTGAAGCGGGCGGCAACATGGCGCGCGGGGCGCTGCTGCGCGCCGGATTGCCCGATACCGTAACGGGAATGACGATCAATCGCTTTTGCAGCTCGGGATTGCAGGCCATCGCGCTGGCGGCGGAGCGCATCCGCGCCGGGTCGGCGCACGCGATGATCGCCGGCGGAAGCGAATCGATGAGCATGACGCCGCGGGGCGGACTCAAACCGGCGCCCAATCCCTGGTTCGTCGACCATCATCCCGAGGTTTATATGACCATGGGGCTGACGGCCGAGCGCGTAGTTCGCAAGTACGGAATTTCGCGCGAAGATGCGGACGAGTTCGCGCTAGGGAGTCATCGCAAGGCTGTGGCGGCGCAGGATGCAGGCCGATTCCTGGAGGAGATTGTGCCGGTGGACGGCTTGGAGGAGGATGAGGGCCCGCGCGCCGACACCAACATCGAAGCGTTGGCGAAGCTTAAGCCCGTTTTTCATGCGCAGGGTACGGTGACCGCCGGCAATTCGTCGCAGACCAGCGATGGCGCGGCAGTGGCGCTGGTGGTGTCGGACGCGTACGCCCGCAAGCTGGGGCTCAAGCCGAAGGCGCGATTCGTGAGCTTCGCGACGGCGGGAGTGCCGCCGGAAATTATGGGGATCGGCCCCGTGGTAGCGATTCCCAAGGCACTGGCGTTAGCGGGGCTGACGCTCGATCAGATCGGCGTGATCGAGCTGAATGAGGCTTTCGCCGCGCAGGCGCTGGCGGTGATCCGGGCGGCGAAGCTCGACGCGGCGCGCGTCAATCCGAACGGCGGCGCCATCGCGTTGGGTCACCCGCTAGGGTGTACGGGAGCGAAATTGACGGCGACCATCCTGCGCGAAATGGATCGGCGCGACGCGCGCTACGGCATGGTGACGATGTGCGTCGGCGGCGGGCAGGGCGCGGCGGGGATCTTCGAGCGGGTGTAAGCTCCGAGTATGGCTACTGGACCCAGTATCGAATCGCTTTCTGGGTCAACACGGAAATGAGGAGCGCCCATCCAAAGCTGAGAAATGTGCCGATGATGATGTACTCAGCCACCTTGCGTTGATTTGCGTCCTTAATCTCGCCGAATCGAAGAATGGATTTTGCGGCGATCAGGAACCCAATGCCGTTAGGTTGGTCCGAGAGCACCAGCAGCATCACCAGAGTTCGTTCCAGCCACCCGATGTACCGGCCGCCCTGCGTGAGTCCGGAGATCCCGCTGTCGCGAATTTCGTCCGCGAAGGGCCGGATGAGCTTGGCGATCAAAACGCCTCCAGCCGGGACACAAACAATGATCCCCGACACACAGCTAAGAACCGCGAAGTACCATTTCGATAGATCAGGCCTCAAGCTGGTGATCCACCATCCGTTCTGTGCCGCCAGCGGGTAATAACAGGCCAGCCCCAACAAGGCGGCAAAATGCAAAGACTTGTCCACGAAGAACGCCACGCCGGAACTCAATGGGAGGCGCTCCTCTATTGCCGCCATGATGCTGAGCGTCAACAGCAAGGCGAGCAGAATCCGCCAGTGAAATGCGCCGAGGAGTAGGCAAGCTAGCGCAGTGACGACGCCGCCTTGGATGACAGGGCGCCGGATCGCGCGTAAGATCTCGATGGTCCCTGCCTCCTGGAGGAGAACGGCGCCGAGCAGGTAGGCCGTCACTATTGCGCAAAATGTTGCTGTCATTGAAAAAGCTCCGTCAACCCTTTTCGGTTGTCTGGGCTAGGACAACCCTTTTTGGTTGACGCCCACTGAAGCGGCTCTTGCGCGGATTTTTCCTTTCGGCCGCAAGAAGACGTCCCACGGCATCTCCTCAAATCGATGCATGGTCTCCCGGATCGACTGCCAGTTTGCTCCGCTGAGCGCCTTTGCCACCGCCTGTTTCGAAACCGGTGGATCCAGCGATTGGGCGACCGTCTCATAATCAAGCTCTTGCGGATCGATGGCGGCGCAAACGATCTCGGCCTGGCGGCGGGTCCATTGGCCAATCAGGGCATCGCACAGATGACCGATGACAGGCATCCACGCAGACAACGGGCCGGCCGACTTCGGCATTTCGATGGTCATACTCGAATACTGGGTCATCTCATCCAGGGCGTGACCAGAGAGAATGAACGCTTGTCCCGTTGAGAATGCAATTCGTCGGGACGTAGTATCTTCGCCGGCACCCAAGCCGATCGCGATGCGGCTGTCGGCCACTCCGCCGGCCAGCAAGGTTGCACGAAGGAAAATACCGGCGCGCACGGCCATGGCGGGATCGGTTAGAAGTAATTGCCAGCCGTCGCCGCGGAAGAACTCCAGCTTGCCCTTGATGAGCCCCCGTCTCCAGCGGCGGATCACATCGACAGCGGCGGTCAGCGACGAGCGAACGGATTCCAGTTGCGCCGGCTGGAGCCTACTGGAACCAATGATGTCTCCGGTCAGTACCGCGTGATAGGTAAGCTGCGCCATTTGGGTCTGTGAGCGGTGTCTGTCGCCTCCGCCTCAGCACCATTGTAGACCTCCGCCTAAATCCCCGCCTTCGCGCGCCGCGCCATCTCTTCCAGCGACTGATTGGTCGTCGG
>Ga0181528_10002148_pt1 | contig 12085 bp, 8 predicted proteins | sample PEATcosm2014_Bin_47_FD_119742 | JGI IMG/M metagenome (GOLD analysis project Ga0181528, IMG submission 119742) | Peatland microbial communities from MTU Mesocosm Facility, Houghton, MI, USA - PEATcosm2014_Bin10_10_metaG | ecosystem: Environmental > Terrestrial > Soil > Wetlands > Peat | place... | reverse complement strand
GCTCAAGCTCCCAATCCGGGTGTGATCGACATGATCGAGCGGGCCTTCGTACGGATCGTCGCCTGCGGTCACGGCGGCTTGATTGTTGTTCGTGTTGTTATGCCGCTCCAGGTCATTGAAGGCGCCCGAAAGCGTCGCCCAGGGCCTGGGTTTGTATCTCGCGTGTATCCTGTAATGCCGCAGTTGCCGTGGGCTCACCGGAGTAAGTGCATTGTCGGCGTACGCGAATTCCACCGATCCGTTCACACTGAGATTTGCCGTCGGACGCAGAGCCGCGGTAAGCACTCCGGCGTTTTCGTTGATCGTCACTGTTCCGCCAATGGAAGCGCCCACGGGCAGCGGAATGTTGTGTGGGTCGCCCTCCGCGACCACGTGATTCTGATACCGGTAGGTCAGCGAGAGCGTGGCGCGCGATGAAACGTCCCATGCGCCCGTCAGATTGTTGGTGATATACAACTGGCCCGTAAAGCCTGCTCCCGACGCGCCGACTGCTGGACTGCCTTCAAATGTTGAGGCCCCGACGGCTGCGCTGGTAGTGGTCAACGTTGGGTAATTGATGGTTGCATTCCCTGTAGCCAGGGCGGGCGTCGCCAAAGTCGTTCCGCTCGTCATCGTCGTCGTCCCGGGCTGATGCATCGATGAAAAGCTGATCTGGTCGCCCACACTGAAGTTGCTCGTCGTCTGCCACACGCCGCCCAGGTCCGCGGCAAGCACCTGGCGCTTCGCATTCGCATTTCCCGTGAAGGTCAGCGAGCGCGTTGCCCCGTTCAATCCCTGGTAGCTGTCGGAGTAGTTGGGCAGGTGCATGTTCGCGTCGGTAAACCGCACATTCCCGTTAATCGACAGGTTCTTGATGCTCGCGCTTTGCAGCCGAAGCACCTCGGTCGGGAAGATGGAGCGCGTCGCCTGCGAGCGCAGATAACTGGTAACCACCGCGCAGGCAGGATTGATGACCGGCAGGCCGCCTGGCGTGGTGGACGGCGTCAAAATCGTATAGACGGCCGGGTTGGCTCCGGCGGCAGGCGTATAGGCGCTGCCCATGCTGGCCGTGTTGCAGGCACTGATCCCATAGGGCGAAAGGCTGTCAAAATCGTTGATCGCCACCCGTGTTCCGTCCGCCTCTTGCGCGATCAGCGAATTGGGAGACAAGGTGAAGTAGGAGTCGCCCTTGAAGTGCGTGATCTGCTCTTCATAGCTGACCATCGTGCCCCGCACCGGCTTCCAGTCGACTCCCGCCGTGATGTCGTCGGTATTGTTGCGCTGATACTCTTCGAGCACCGCATTGTACTTGGCGAACTGATAGCCGCTCGGGCTGAGGCTCGGCCCCTGCATCAGGTTCTTTGCATAGGCAATCCGGTAGGAAAGCGTCGACAGCGGCATCAGCACCACGCCCACATCGGTCATGCGCCGTACCGTGTTGAACATGAAAGGCGATTGAAGCGTCTGCGGCCAGGCGAAACTGCCGGTGGGCGCGTTGGATGGCCCGATTGGAATCGACTGTCCGCCGGGGATATTCGGATTGCCGAGCAGGTCGTAATCGAAATACCTGCGGTCGCGGCGGAACATACCGGAGAACTCGTAGATCCTGCCCCTCGACGCGTTCAGCCTGACAAAGTTGACCGGGTCGCCTCCGAAGCCGTTGCCCACGGCGCTGATCGAGTCGACCAGCGTGCCCTTCTGGCCCGGCAGCACGCGCATCTGAAAGGTTTCATTTTGCACGCGCGGTCCCGATTGCAGATTCACCAGGTTGTCATACATCGCCTGGCTGCCCACTGTGTACGCGATGCGCCCGCCCAGGTCCACGCTCTGATGGATCACGTAACCGTTCGGCACACTCATCTTTGTCTCTGGCCCCGGCAACGGGTTGGCCGGCGCCGGGTTCTGGGCCGCGGCGATGCCCGTCAACATCAATGAAAGGGCGACTCCAGTGCCCCCTGCGATCCGCTGGACACCAGCGAGAAAGGGCTGTTGATTGGAAAGCCGGTAAAGCCAGCCTTTGTTCGTCATATGAAGCCTCACTGAAGAAAGCATTCTTGCTGACATCGAGATCTTGCGCTCATCTACGGGCCTCTGGGCCGCCCCGGCTATCGTGCTGGCCGTCGCGGCTTGAGGCCCATCAACCCTATCTCAGAAACGCCGCGTTCATGTTTGAACCATGAATGAGGGTGTGGCAGTCCGTGCAGGGTGTCAGCTCAGATGAACCCGCGTTCATACCGTGCACGGTGCCCGCGGCGACCGGACTGTGGCACTGGTTGCACAGCACGTTGACATTCGGCATATTCAGCATCCGCGCATTCTGCGAGCCATGAGGCGTGTGGCACCCCATGCAACCCTCGGCCTTGATCGGCGTGTGCTCGTAGACGAACGGGCCCCGCTTCTCGGTGTGGCACTTGGTGCAGATCAGGTTCGAATCGTTCCTCGACCTCAGGTTGCTCTTCTCGAATGTCCCATGCACGTCATGGCAATCGCTGCAGCTGATGAGCCCTTCGTTGACCTTGTGATGGGAAGGCATATCGAACTGCGGCTTCTCGTCGGTATGGCACTGGAAGCAGAGCGTGGGCTGAGAGGCCTTCAGAAGGTGCTCCTCATCCCCGCTCTTGTGAATGCTGTGGCACCCGGTGCAGCCCACATCTGCCTTGGCATGCGGCGAGCGCTCAAAGTCTGGATGCGCTGCCGAGTGGCACTTCAAGCATGTGGCATCGACCTCTTTGGTCGAGCCTTTGGCGGGGCAGAAGATCTTGGTTACATCGCCGCCCCCCTCCACGTGCGCCCGGCCCGCGCCGTGGCAGTTCTCGCAAGTAACCCCGGAGTTGCCGTGCATCAGGGCCATCTTGGCGTGCGGGTTGGTATCGAACTTCTTCGCCACCTCTTCGTGGCAGGTTGCGCAGACTTCGGCGCCCACGAAATCCGCCGGTGCTGCATCCTTCTTCGGTGCGGCCGCCGGTTTGTCGTCACTCGCCGGAGCACCGAGCATCGGGACGCTCAACATGCCTGCGACCAGCAGCATCAAGCAGGCTCGCACTCCCAGCCTCGCCCGTGGAGACGCATCCATCAGGAATTGCGCGAAAGGCCATTCTCTACGCATCAAACACCACCCTGGTTGATCTGGTTCTCTCTTCCGAAACAACAATCCTTGCCTTCTGAATCTTGAAACGGCCATCGCCTTCGGGAGAGCTGCTGGAACACGGGTCGAACTCGTTCAGATAGCGCTCTTTGTGCGATGCATCACTTCACGATGCTGAATCCTACCGTCCTGGTCTAAATTCAATCGGTGATGCGCGTCACATGCGATAAAGCGCCGATCCCCACCGTGCGTTCCCTGTTTGTAGGTGACGTGGATCTCATTCTGCACGAAAAATGTGATCTGCGCCACAAAAAAATGGGGAGTCACGGCCGTATACCGCCTCCCCCCTGGACCCTGGGAACATCTGATATCGATGAGGATCTCCTTTGGCAGAACAACAGATTAAGGAGGTAAAGGCCTTTTCGACTGTATAAAAGGAATCACTTTTACCGTTTTGGAGTGAATTCAGAAAGAAGTTGGACAATTATCTGGCCCTCAATCGCCGCAGCCTCCCCCTTGCCTGCTCAATCATGGTCCCACGCATAGACGTGAGGTCCATCACATTCACCGTGGCTCCGTCTGCGGCAAACTCTCTTCAGGCACGAGTCTCTTCCCCTGGAGGCCAGAACGTCTTTCACCTGGGACCACCACTGCGGCAGTGTGCAGCGATAGACCGGGTGAGAGGTCTTGAACTGGCGGACGGGGCACGACCATGACGCACATAGAGACGTCGGCAGTAGCTCCAGCCCGGCCGAGACATCTTGCCCGGCAGGTTCCGGTGGGATGTGCGGCCTGCTCCAATCGACGCCCCGGCTGGTTCTGTTCTTTGGGCAGCGCCGTCCTGGCCGATCTTGAACTGGTCACCAGCACCATCTCGCTGCCCGCGCAGTCTTCGCTCTTCACCCAGGGCGAGGATGCGCGCTGCCTTTACCTGATCTGCGGCGGCTATCTCAAACTCACCGCCGGCACTCAGCATGATCGACAGATGATCGTCCGTGTCGCCGGCCCCGGCTCCATGCTGGGCCTCTACGCCGTCCTCTCCCACGGTCTATACGAGGTTTCCGCCGAGACGCTTACCTCCGCACAGCTCCGCCCCGTCGAGCGCGACAGCTTCCTCAGCTTTCTGCGCAGCCACAAAGAGGCTCAGATGCGCGCCGTCCAGTGCATCTGCCAGGAGTACCGCTTCGCCTTGCAGGATGCCTGCCGCATCGCATTGGCCGACACCGTCGCCGCCCGCCTGGGGCGTCTGCTCCTCGAACTCGCTCACCAGATCGGCGAACAGATGGATGGCGGCGGCTTCCGTTTCCCGCTCCTGCTCACCCACGAGGAGATGGCCTCCATGGCCTGCACCACCCGCGAAACCGTCACCCGCACCCTCGGCCAGTTCCGCAAAGACGGCTGGATCTCCATCGAAGATTCCCTCGTCACCCTCCTCGAACCCGAACATTTGCAAGCGCTGAGCTAGGGCCTTCTCATGGAAGGTCTTGGATACCAGCACCTTTTTTAATGCTCTCCACCGCCTGGCCGCCAAGTCCAAGAGCTATCATCGTACGAGGAGAGTACATAGTGCGTATGACCCGGTTTGTGGGTGGTTTTTCTGTTTTCCTGTTCGTGTCCAGCTTTGCGTTAGCACAGAGTCCAGCGCCGGTTCAGCCTGCTGCCCAGCCTGCCGCCACCTCCGCTGAGAGCCCCGAGATTCGCGAGTTCCAGAAGATCGAAGACTCCTGGGCCGACGCCATCAACCAGCGCGACCAGTATGCTCTTGAACTGGTGCTGTCGCCCTTGTTTGTTGACGTTGCAGCCAGTGGCGACATCAGCACCCGTAACCAGCAACTGGCCCAATTGATCACCGGCGAAGACAAAACGCTGCATCTTGAGCAACGGGTGATCACCGTGCGAATGCTGGGCGACATCGCGGTAGCCAACGGAACCTACGTCCTGCACCACAAGGCTGCTTCGGCCGAGAAAGACGAAAAAGGCGTCTTCACCCACGTCTTTGAACGCGCGCACAGCGGCTGGCTCTGCATCAACTCCCAGCGCACGCTGCTTCGCGAAGACTCCAACGCCAAGCCCAAAAGGCAGTCCAGCGCCGAGATGCCTTTCCACATCCCGCTCTTCACCAAGGGCGACAAAAATCCCCAGTAACAACGCCGGCTTGCCTGATTGAGACGACACTGTGTAACCCCTCAAGGGGGCCAGTATAGGAGCGTCCCACGTCGTCAGCAGCCCGCGCCGGAGGCGCCGCGTTGGTTAGCCCAGCGCTTCAGCGTGGCGTAGACGATACCAGCAATTCATCCGGAGTCCCGCTAGGGACGGCGCTCACTTCCGGACGACAGCCACCCGCCGCGCCCCTTGCAGCCGTATCGACACATGCACCAGGCTCAGCGCCGCCGGCGTCACCCCCGGAATGCGGCTGGCCTGGCCGATGGTGGCCGGTCGCACCCGCTCCAGCGTCTCGCGCATCTCCCGCGAAAGCCCGCTGATCACCCCATACTCAAGCCACTCCGGAATGGCGACCCCCTCGGCCGACTTCAGCTTGCCAATCGACTTCTTTTGCTGCTCCAGATACCCGGCGAACTTGATCTCGGTCTCCACTGCGCGAGCCTCATTCCGCAGACTGCTGCGAAGAATCACCTCTCCAGCATCGTCTCCCAGCACAGCCGCCATCTCAGCCAGCAGCGGATTCTCCGACCGGCGAAGCTCCTCGCGCATTACACCCAATACCGCAAGCATCTCCACCTCCGGACGCTTCAACAGTTGCGCCCACGTCAATCCGGCCGTCCCCGTCAGCTCGCCAAAGCCCGCCGCTCCCAGCCGTTCGCTGTTCACCTTCTCCGCGTTCAGCATCTCTTCAAGCGCCGTCATCCTTGTTTGCTTCTTTTCGTACTCCGCCCATGCCTCGTCCTTGATCAGCCCCAGCCGCCGCCCATGCGGCGTCAGCCGCCGGTCCGCGTTGTCGATCCTCAGGTGCAGCCGGAACTCGGCCCGCGAAGTAAACATCCTGTAGGGTTCATTGGTTCCCTTCGAGATCAGGTCGTCGATCAGAACCCCCGTGTAGCCTTCGCTCCGGTCCATGGTGAAGGGCGGCTCGCCCTTGAGCCAAAGCGCCGCATTGATGCCGGCCATGATCCCCTGGCATGCGGCCTCTTCATACCCGCTTGTCCCGTTGATCTGCCCGGCCAGGTAAAGTCCCAAAATGCTTTTTACGCGCAGCGTCCGGTCCAGCTCTGTCGCATCGATGCTGTCGTATTCGATGGCATAGCCGGGCCTGAGCATCTCCACCGCTTCCAGCCCCGGAATCGAACGGACGATATCAAACTGCACCTCCATCGGCAGCGATGTGGACATGCCGTTGATATAGACCTCGTGCGTCTTCAGCCCCTCCGGCTCCAGAAAGAACTGGTGCTGTGTCTTGTCGGGAAATTTGACGATCTTATCCTCGATCGACGGGCAATAACGCGGCCCGATCCCCTCGATCCGTCCCGAATACATCGCCGAGCGATGCACATTTTCGCGGATAATCCGCAGCGTCTCGGGAGTTGTAAATGCAATGTGGCAACTGATCTGCGGCTGGACAATTCTCTTCGTCCTGAAGCTGAAGGGCGTCGGCTCTTTGTCCCCAGCCTGCTCCTCAAAGTCCTCCCATCGGATCGTTCGCCCATCCAGCCGCGGCGGCGTCCCCGTCTTCAACCGGCAGGTCCGCAAGCCCAGCGCCCGCAGCGCTTCGCCCAATAGAACAGAGGCCGGTTCCCCGCTGCGCCCGGCCGGATACCTCTCTTCGCCGCAGTGAATCAGTCCATTCAAGAACGTGCCGGTAGTGATGATCGTCGCCCCGGCGAGCAGTTGCCGCCCATCCCGCAGCTTCAATCCCAAAACCCGCCGCCGAACCAAATAACCACTGTCATCCTGAGCGGAGCGTAGCGTAGTCGAAGGACTTGCGGTTCCGGCTGTCTCTGTTTCCCTAGTCCCTGTTCCCTGTTCTAAAACCAGATCGACCACCTCAGCCTGCCGGATATGCAGCCCCGCCTGCGATTCCAGCACCTCGCGCATCTTCACCCGGTAGAGCTGCTTGTCGCACTGCGCCCTCGGACTCCACACCGCTGGCCCGCGCGAAGCATTCAGCAGCCTGAACTGAATCCCCACCGCGTCGGCCACCTCGCCCATGATTCCGCCCAGCGCATCCACCTCGCGCACCAGATGCCCCTTGGCCACGCCGCCCACGGCCGGGTTGCAACTCATCTGAGCAATCAAATCCATATTCATGGTGATCAGCGCGACTTTGAGCCCCATGCGCGCCGCCGCCATCGCCGCCTCGCATCCGGCGTGTCCCGCGCCCACCACCACCACATCGTATTGTTCGGAAAATGCCATCCAAGCCTATTCTACGGACTCCGCCAACTTGCTAACTCGCCATCTCCGCTTGAGCGGAGGCTAACTCGCTGTCTTTGTTGAGGAATCTCTGATTCTTTCTTCGTAAGAGTTCAACGCGCCACAGCGTCTCCTCTATAATGGTGCCGTCCACCAAACCTTCAGGAAGAGCGTCATGAACATCTGCGTGTGCGGCAATGCGGTTGAGGATCAGGGCGTTCGCTGCCCCCGCTGCGCCGCCCTCAACGCCCTCGATCTCGGGATGGATGCCACCGAAGCTGAGATCAGAAAATCTTATCGCCTCCTCGTCAAGGTCTGGCACCCCGACCGTTTTCAAAGCGACCAGAATCTGAAAGAGGCTGCGGAGGCAAAGCTCAAAGACATCAACTCCGCATTCGAGTTCCTCACCTCCACCACCGACGAGCGTGGGCCATGGCGTCCGCATTCACGCCCCTCCAAAGATGCGGCGTCCTCTCCGTTCCAAGCTCCGCCGGCCACGGCGGCTCCCGCTTCCAGTCAATCCCCAGCCGGCTCGCAATCGCCTATGGAGATGCCGAATCTCGCCCCTCGCCTCCGGGTTTGGCCGGCAGTTAAATTCTCGCTGAAAGCTGTGGCTCTGCTCTTCGCGCTTCTTCTCGGCAGATACTTATGGATAGCCTTCGATGCTCCCGACCCCACCGGCGGCGATGTGGCGCGCGCCTATGACATAGGCAAGCAAACTCTTCTCCGCGGGATCGCGTCCCCAAAGCAAAGATTCATCGATGCCATAGAGCACGACTTCCGTCGGTTTGTCCCGGCGGACAACGCCGCCGTGCCGCCGGAGACCAACCGAGCCGTTCAGACGCCGCCATCTGCCGGCCAGCAAGCTTTGCCGCAGGCGGCAAGCATCCCGCACCCGGATCGAACTCCGCCCGCACCCCAAAGGATCCTGCCCTATATCACCGTCGGCTCAACCATGGACGAAGTCCTCGCCCAGCAGGGAGCGCCTACCGCATCCACTTCGGACAAACTCGTCTACGGCAAATCGGAACTGTACCTCAAGAACGGCTCCGTCGTCGGCTGGCGTATCGATCCTGTCGCGTCTCCGATTCGGGTCAAGCTCTGGCCCTCCACCGCCGTCGAACCCGGCCTGTCGTCCTATACGATTGGCTCCTCAAAAGATGTCGTGCTGACGGTGCAGGGCACCCCCACCGCATTTACCGGCGACAAGTTCGAGTACGGCAGCTCTGAAGTGATCTTCCGCAACAACAAAGTAGTCAGCTGGAAAGAAGACCCCGAATCCACCCCCCTCTGGGCCAGATAGTCATCGCGCCAGCAACCTCAATCAGCCAAAGCACTTTGCAACCAACCCCAAAGCGTGAATCCACGTGGCCACAAAACTGGCTAACTCGCTAACTTGCGACCTCCGCGCAGCGGAGGCTAACCTGCTGTCTCTCAAAAAAGGAAAACTCCAACCCCCACCCTGCGTCTAATCCAGTAGACGGATAGCAGGCCGGAGAAAAGAATCAATGAGAGGTCGATCGTTTTTCGCATTCCTCATGGCGTCGGCGCTTCCCCTGGCCGCCGCCGCGCAGAGCAAAGACACCTTTACGCCCATGGCTCTCGATGCCGGCTTTGGCCGCATGGACCTCTCCGAGCCAACCATCCCGCCCGAACAGATCATCAAGCAGTTTGCCGCCAAAGAGAGCGAATTCCAGCAGGCCCTCAACCACTACACCTATCGCCGCGTCGCCCGCGTGCAGACCATCGACGACGACAACAAGGTTGACGGCGAATACTACCAGGTCGACGACGTCATCTTCGACCCCACCGGCCGGCGCACGGAGAAGACCGTCTTCGCGCCTCAGAGCACCCTGCAGCGCGTCATGATGTCCCCCTCCGATCTTCAAGACATCCAGCGCGGATACCCCTTCGTGCTCACCGCCGAGGACATCGGCAAATACGACGTCAAATATGTAGGACGGCAAAAGGTTGACGAAGTGGACTGCTACGTCTTTGACGTCAGCCCCAAGGTCATCGAGAAAAAGGAGCGCTACCTGCTCGGCCGCATCTGGGTTGACGCGACCGACCTCCAGATCGTCGTCACCAACGGCCGCATGGTCCCCGACGATACCCGCAAGGGCAGCGAAGATCTGCATCCACCCTTCATGACCTGGCGTCAGCAGGTGGACGGCCACTACTGGTTCCCCGTCTACACCAAGGGCGAAGGAGTCCTGCACTTTGCCGGCGGCTCAGGTTACATGGCCCAGGACGTGCACATTCGCGATACGGTCAAATACACCGACTATAAGCGATTCGGCTCAACGGCCAAGATCATCTACGAGGGCCAGGACATTACCCCACCCGAAAAGCCGCCTGAGCCACAGCCGAAGAAGTAGCCAACTCAATAGAACAAATACTTCCGCCACCGGTCATCGCCGCGCCCCAGCATCCGCATAATCTGCCGGCTCGTGTGCAGCGAAAACGGCCTCGGCTCGCGCAGCAGAATCATGTCGTCGATCTCGTGCAGCATCCGGTTGCCCTTTTGCCGATTGCAGCCGTGGCAGCAGGCCACCAGGTTCTCCCACGTCGAGTTCCCCCCGCGCGACCGGGGAATCACATGGTCCAGCGTCAGGTCGCCGGCCGGCAGCACATCGCCGCAATACTGGCAGGTGTTCCGGTCGCGCAGCAGAATATTTTTGCGCGACAGAGCGCGCGTTTGGTAAGGGATGCGCCGATATTCCAGCAGCCGGATCACCGACGGCATGGCGATCCTGCTCCGCTGCGCGTGCAGCATCAGTCCATGCTCCTCCTCGGTGCGCGCAATGCCTTTCAGCACCAGCACCAGCGCCCGCCGCGCGCCGCAGATATTGATCGGCTCATACGATGCGTTGAGCACCAGCACCGGCATCTGCAAAATGTGCGCCGACTGAACGCTCGCCTGTTCACCCGCGAACGCCGCGGCCCTCGCGATCGACTTCTGCTTGCGTGCATGAATCATGGCTTTTCCCAGCGACATCCTTTTTCCCCTCGTCAAAAAGATGATTGGTCTTGCGATGAATAAATGCTTGCTCCTTGCAATTCTTCCGGGTGCCCCAGGAACTCCGGGAGCCCCGCCCTCGCCGCGTCTTTGTCTTTGCGGCTAGGGTGGGAGTCGATGGCTCCCGTCTCATCCTCCGCGCTATCAAATCGAGCCGACCTCCGCCCATCTCGCATCCGCGCCCGGGCCACCGTAGCCACCCACACCGACACTGCGCCCGCATCCAACAGAGTCTTCGCCGCCGCGCGCGCCGTGGCGCCCGTCGTGAAAATGTCGTCGATCACCAGCACATGCTTCCCCGTCACCGCCTCAGGATCAGATACGGTAAAGGCTCCGCGCACATTCAGCCGTCTCTGGCGCGGAGTCAGCCCGGCCTGGCTCTCCGTAGCCCGCAGCCGCATCAGCGTAGTTGAGGCCAGCCGCAGCCGCCATTCAGGATGCGACTTCCTGAGCACCGCCAGCGCGCTCACCGCCAGCGACCGCGCCTGATTGAATCCGCGTTCGGAGTGTTTCGTCCGATGCAGCGGCACTGGAACCACCAGCATCTCGCCGGGCGCCTCATTCGCCAGTTGCGCAATCGCCGCAGCCAGCATTCGTCCCAGCCGCCCTGCCGCGCCGTGCAGACGGTCATACTTCAGCGCATGAATCGCCGCCCGCATCCGGCCGTCATACGGTCCGTAAGACACTGCTCTCTCAAAGGGCGGTGGCGCCAGACGGCAGTTCCGGCAAAGCCCATGCCGCGAATCCCCGGCCAAAACAGGCGCATCCAGCGGGTCGCCGCAGCGCTGGCACACGTCTCCGCTCTGGGCGGAAATCTCCGTCCAGCAAACTTCGCAAATTGGCGCAAGAGAGATCTGTGGCAAAGGGGAGCCGCAGAGGGCACAGCAGGCAGGAAAGAGGGCACAACTCACGGAGTCCACTGGACTTCGGAGGACGCGGGCGACAGCGCGCCAGCGGGAAGTCTCAGAGGGTGGAACGTCGAACGTCAGCGAACCGGAGTCCCTGCGGAAGACGCACCTCACGTAAGGTTGGCGCAACTGCTCGCGCGCCTCCTTGCCGTCAGTATAATCTCACCGCGCCGCACTTTCCATGAATTTCCCGAAACGAGTGTGGAGCATAGCTTTGAAATCCCACGACTGGCGGTTTTGAATGGGCAGGGTTGAAGGTCTTGGAGGTCACGGCTGAAGGTCCTAAACGGGCACGGCTGAAGGTTTTGAAAGGGCATGGCTTCAGCCGTGCCAATCAGGCATCCAGGTTCCATTTGAAGGGTACGGGCTTTAGCCCCTGAGGCATGCCTCTCGTGGACTTCACCTCAAAACCAACCCTGCTCCCGCAGTCTGCTTAAGCCTGTCGCGCACCCACCTCTTTTGACAACGCTCCCATCGCGCCAAGCGATATCAACACCACCGGCCTTTTCCCTGATTCCTGTTCCCTATTCCCTCCTCCCTGCCTTCCCCGCATGCCACCCCGTCAGCGCGAGTACCGTCTCCACCATTTGCGTGAACCGAAAGGGATCGCTATTCGCGAGACTCTTCCGTCTGCCCGTCGGGTGCTTTTTCCGCTCCCGCTCCAACTCCTCGGCCAACTCCTCCAGCGTCCCCTTCCTCGGCACCACCGCGTACACCACCTCGCAG
>Ga0181528_10002147_pt1 | contig 12095 bp, 9 predicted proteins | sample PEATcosm2014_Bin_47_FD_119742 | JGI IMG/M metagenome (GOLD analysis project Ga0181528, IMG submission 119742) | Peatland microbial communities from MTU Mesocosm Facility, Houghton, MI, USA - PEATcosm2014_Bin10_10_metaG | ecosystem: Environmental > Terrestrial > Soil > Wetlands > Peat | place... | reverse complement strand
CGGCAAATAACGTTGGCCTGGGATGAAAGAATGAGTGCCCCATTGTCAGATTGCTTTATAGGATATCGTTAAAGAAGTCTTCGAGGTCCCCGAATCTTTGCGCGCTCAGAGCCTGTTGCCATAATTCCTTCATTTGGAAGGATTCGAGGGTGTCCCAATAATCCAGGCTGTGCAGCCTCTCGGAGATATCGAGCATGCTCTCCACCCGGTCCCAAGCCCACGGGGGAGGTTCACCCATTGATTCTAATTGATACATCATTTCGCCCTGACCCGGCGCGGCCGGCAGCGTGTTAGCAAAAAACGTATTGGCGAGGGCGTCCACCGGGGTGCTTACACCGGTTAGTTGCGTGACGGGATTGCCTGACTCAATGGCGCCGACACCCTGTTCCACTAACGCAACACAACCTTCGCCAGCAGCGACAACCTCCTCACCAACGGCCTCAGGGCCTCCCGCTTCCTCGACCAGCAATACCGCCGCACCGGCGACGGGCGCTGCAGCTTGCACTGCCGGGGTAAGGCCCGCCATCGCGCAAGTGCAAGGTTGCTGTTCACAGGTGCAATCCACGGTGGTTAAGCATAGCCCTTCGGGGTCAATGTAATTGACGGGTTGGTTGCGAACATAAGCGTAAAGGTTTGGACCCTGTTTCTGCTCCGCACCTGCCAGGGGATCGCGCGAGAGCCAGCGCCCGAGTTCGGGGTCGTAAGCCCGGAAGTGCGTAAGGGCCAGCGAAGTCTCTGAGGACCAAAACATGCCGGCAAATCCAAAATCAGCGTCCACATCCCCACTAACCTTGGTTCTGCGGCCAAAAGGATCATAGCTGTAACGCGCCCGGACGTTGCCACCGCCGTCGGTCAACTCGCGAACGGAATCCAGATGGTCGCGGGTGTAATAGTAAGTGCCGGCGGTAGGACCGGTTTCGAGTTTCACCCCCTGCCCATAAAAGCGTTTGGTGACATTTGCGCCGGAGGCGTCCCGCTCCTCGCAAATGCGGCGGCCGCACCACACAAAGCGCCGGAATGATATTTCGGAACCGTTTTGAAGTTGGCGAATATACGCCAGACGGCCCAGGCCGTCATAGGCAAACTCGGTCCGATTGCTTCCGGCATTGACGGCGGCAAGACGATTTTGCCCGTCCCACTCGTTGGTGCGGGAATTGGCCGCCGCATTGGCAGTTGTGCTGAGTTGGTTCAGCGCGTTGTAACTGGCTGTTTTCGTAGCCCCCCCGGCGAGTTCCGTTAAACGATTCCCGTCCGAGTCATAACTATAAGCATAGTAATTGACCAATGCGCCCGAATTGGTGATCGCCGCAGAAAGCAGTTGATTCGCCTCGTCATACCCAAAATTAAAAACGTAAGGCGGTTGCGATCCCGACTGCTGCGTCCAGGTCGCAATCCGGCTCTCGGGGATGTCGTGATTGTAGCTGAACTGGGAAATGGGAGTTACGCCGGCTGCAAAGGATATTTGCTGCACGGTAAAGTCGTGCAGGTTGTTGCCATAGCTAATAGCCGCAGTCTGTCCGTTGGGGTCGTTCTGCGCAACTAGGCGGTCCGAACTACCATCATAGGCATAAGTGAACGAGCCCAGCGCGTTGGAAACACCGGTGATCCGGCCTGCAGCATCGAATATTCGGGTGGTGCCAACGCCGTTGATGGCGGTCTGCACGGGGCGGCCCAGCTCGTCGTAAAAGTAGGTGACAGTTTCATTGGTCAGCGGTCCGGCCATGCTGGCCAGTCTTCCCGCGCCCAAAACCGGAGGCGTAGTGACCGGGAGGTAATTATACGTAGTGGTGCCGATGCCGTCCGTCATGGACACGACACGATGGTAGTTCTGGTCGTAAGTAAAGCTGACGTTCGGAGTCGGATTGGCCTTATTGCCATAAGTGATGGATTTGATTGAATCATCGAGGTTGCGGGTGAAAAACGTGGCCTGCTGCTTTTCGTCCATCACCTGGAGCAGGCGACTGGTCGTGTTTTCGTAAAAGTAAGTGACCTGTGAACCATCTGCATACCGCTTCGCGATTCTTCGCCCCTGCACGTCGGTGAACCACGAGGTCGTCTGGCCCATCGGGTCTGTGAGGCCTTTCAGGTCGCCGCAACGGCACCAGTCAAGGAGCGTCACCCGGTTGAGCGGGTCCGTCTTCTTGGTCAATCGCCGCATATTGTCGTACTCAAACAACGATTTGCGTCCCGCGCGGTCCTGGAAAACGCTAAGATTCAAGCGATCGTAGGTAAATTGACTGAACGTGCCATCCGGATGCGTGATAGTGGTGACCCGGTCCAAGTTGTCGTGGTTGAATGTCGCCACGTAGCCGCTCACGTCGGTGAGGCTCCCGACCCGGCCATAGGCATCGTAGGTCATTCGGGTGACATCGTTTGTCCCTGGCAATGGACCATTAATCGCCAAAAGATAACCGTTGGAGTCATAGGTGTAAGTGATGGTTTCGCTTTTGGGATCGGTGGCGGTGAGCAACTGGCCACGCGCATTGTAAATGAATGTGGTCGTCTGGCCGGCCGCATCGGTCACCGCCAGCGGCTGGTGCTTGGAATTGTAGGTCGCCTTTGCGAGCAACTCATTGTTCCCCGCGCGGGTTTGACGGATTTCCAAAAGGTCAATGCCATTGGCATCGTAGAGGTAGCTGAGCGTGCGGCCGACCGGATCGATCGAATTGGTTGGATGTCCAAATGGATTGTAAGCATAGGTGAAAAGCTGGGTTGTGCCATCATCCAGCACCCGGCCGATATGAGCGGGAAGCGTGTTGGGCCCGACAGCAATGGATGTGCTTTGGCCGGCATAATCATACCAGACACGCCCTTCAAGCGGCAGCTTTGCACTTTCTAAAGCACCCGCAGTCGAGGCGAAGTTTTCCGTGTGCAGAAAGTGGAACAGGCGCGCTTTGGAATAGTCGCCGTAGCCCACCGCACAGGCCGTGCGATCCCAGTAATAGGTGTCGCGGTACCGCAAGAAAGCATTGTAAGTCTGCATCCCGATCGGCACGCTGGCAACCGGGTCTGTCAGGGGCTGGTTGGCGTTCCCTTGATTGTATTCCACCCGCTCCCGGCTGCCGTCCGGGTAGGTGATGTCCATGGAGCGCGTGTTGCCATTGTCATTGTCAAGAAAGCTGGTGGCGCCATAAGGAGTGATCAGAGATACGACGAGATCGACTGAGATACTGTTGGTCACACACCGCACGACGGCATTGGTGGGACATTCAGCGCAAGCATGCGAGAAATTGGTTAGCACGAAGTAGCTGAACTGGGAAGACAGGCCGATGACATCCGTGATGGTACCCAGCCACCAGTCGTGTACCGGGGTGGGTTCGACGGACGGCACCGGGCAGTCATTGAGTATCGTGTATGTCCAATTTACGTCCACTTGCGTATAATCGAGAGTGGCGAACCTGCCGAAGGGATCCGTTACCTTCGTCACCCTGTACATATTGTCGCTCAATCCGTAGGTTAACGTGGTTACTTGTCCGATAGTATCGGTGATCGCCACAATACGAAGATTGGAGTCATATGTTAGCTTGACCGCATTGCCCTGGGGATCAACCTTCTGGGTGAGGAAAATGTTGCGGGAGGTTCCAACAGACCCATCCGACTGGCTGAAAATCATCATGGAACCATCGCCTGAAAGCAGTTGATAACTGCCGGGGCCGGTGCGGGTAAGCAGATTTTGGTCGTATTGTTGGTAGGCATAACTCTGCGTATTGGTGTTGAATCCGGTGTAAGTGCGCTGGCCGCCTCCTCCCACGTACAAATTGACGTCCGCGAGAGGATTTGATGGATTGTCTGTGATGTAAGTAAACCAGTCACAGGTCCAATTCGGGCCTAAATTGCCGTAACTGAAGTTGGCAGGTTGAAACACATCGCGCTGGTTGTAACGGACGGTGAAGAGAACTGCCGGACCGACCGGTGGCGTGTACCCCAAAGGCAGGTCATGCAGGTTAAGATTGACGTCCATCAGGTGAACCTTGGCGACCGCCATTCCCATGCCTTGAGCCGGGCAAGACCCCCCGGTGGCCAGGTCGTTTTTCGCGATATGCTGGGGGTCATTGGCACCGGTCATCCCTTTGCCCCATACCTTCGCGCCCTCCATTTCTTCCACGGCCCGCCAGCCGGCGGGCAAGGGTCCAGCCGCCACGAGAAAATAACCGGTTGTTTCGGCTTCCAGCGCCTCTCGCGTGGCCCAAGTCTTGTTGCCGAAAGTCGGATCCTGCAATTCATACAGATTGCCCACCTTGTGCAGCAGGGCCGCATAATGTCCCACCTTCCAATGGACCACCGCAGGCACAACCAGGTCCGTGCCCTGTTCGCGAAATGCCATTTGGTAATTGAGGCCAACCTTCCTGGAGAGTTCCGCCACTTGCGGCAAGGAGCAACCCTGCTGCGTTGAGACCGACTTCACGATTTCAGCATCGCTTGAGCCGTCCAGATTGAGCGCCATCCGAATGCTCCGTAGCGCCAAAGGCCCGCAACGAAAGGAAATCTCGGGACGGTTTTGCATGTTCCACAGCGCTTCGCGCGCTTCCACAACCCGCTCCGCGGCCGGTCCCAGCAGCGGCCGCTTCTCGACCGTCTTGAGCAGCGTTGCCATTTCATCCATTCGGCCCAGCCGCGCGTCCATGTAGATCAATTCGCCAAACGCGCGGTCTACAAGGGCGAGCGACTTGCGGTCCGTGGCCTTATCTGCCAATCCCCAGGCTTTACGCCAAGCATCAATCGCCAGTGAGTAATGAGCCGTGTTGTAATACTCGATGCCCAGACCGGTGAGCAGGGCCCCGGCCCACACCGATTGGGGATGTCTTTCCAAAAAGCTGGTGAGGCTCGTGAAGTCGTCCGGGCCGGTGCGCTTCGCGTAGCCCAGCAGCGCGGAGGCTAGATCAGCATTTTCCTCGGCGGTCGGAGTGCCGCCAATCGGGACCATCGGCTCGGCAAAAACCCTTGCCCGGAAAAACTCCTCCTCAGTCGGGTTCGCGGAAAACTCCAGAACGGTCTCCGGCGGCTCGGCTTTCGGGACCGCCCGGTTTGCTTGCACGCTGAGGGCAGGTCGGATTCCGCCTGTGGTCGGCATCGGCCCAGCATATGCCGCCCAAACAGTGATGAGGGCGCAAGCCCCAATTGACAGTTTTCGAATCGGCGTCGCAAAAGCAATGATCCATCCGATTTCCAAGAAAATCGGCCATGCCGGTTTTTGTATTGTCGAGCCTGCCTTCATACTTCGTTTGCCTGAGCATCCAGGCGAAAAACCTCCTTAACGTAGCCGTCTCGCCTGAAATCGGTTTTAACCTAGCCCAGGATCAGCAAAGATCAAGAAAAACATTAGCAGATACGCAGATTTTAAGAGGCGAGTTGCTGTGTGCGGACAAATGACGACGCAGCCAAATGGGTTTGACAAGACGTAGGCCATCCTTGAAGCCCATGCTCCAACATGTCGTCGGATCTGAGCCAGCGAGCCTGGTCGGCTGGCCTGCCAGTCAAAGGCGTGACTGGATGGGACCATGGTGGACAGAGCCCGCATCGGCTCGCTATTGTGAAGGCGTGCCGTCCTAGGGCCAATTGACGTCCGGGTTGCCTTGGTCGCCAATCTTAGCGCCTTTATGGAAGGCCTTGTAGGTGTATTTGAAATAGGCGGAGTCGCCGTCAAGAGAGGTCAGATTGGCACCACCGGCGTGGCGCGTGGAGAGATGATTCAGCGAGCCGCGGGGAGCCCCAAGATCATTGAGGGGGTTGGCTCCGTAAAAGGGAATTTCACCGGAGTTGGCGCGCACGTCGGAAAAAAAAGACGAATGCCGAGGAATGCAATACCACCGTGGCCTTGAAAGGAGAACTGGCAGGCGTCGCGCCATTGGTCCCTTTGAAATTAATGCCATAGCTGAAGGCCACGCGATTGAACGGGTCCACTTCAGCGGACAGGAATGCGGCGGCCATTCAGGAAATTGGTGGAGTTGACCGCATATTGCCGCAGCGCCTTTTGCGAAACGTGGGGCGGCAGGGCGTTGAACCAGGCGCTCTTGCCGTAACCACCAGCGGCAAAAGCCGCGAGGTTGGCCCAATGGATGTTGTCCTGGTCGTATTCGCTGGGAGCACCAGTAGTGCTGTCAGCGATGCTGAAATCTGGAAAGACCTGATTGTTGTCATCCAAATACATGTCAAGCGCAAGACCCCACTGCTTGGCTTGAGGTTTCTGAGACATGCGATCCGGTTGGCCTTTTCTTTCGCCTTCGCCAGTGCTGGCAAGAGCATTGCCGCCAGAATGGCCATGATGGTGATGACCACCAGAAGTTCGATCAGCGTGAATCCGTGTTTTATTTCATAACGGCAAAAGTTTCGCAGAAATCACCGTTGCCCGGCCCCGTTCGGTTGCTTTTTCTTGACGGTGACTTGCGCTGGCCATTTTTTGCTTTGGTCATGACAAGATGTTGTCACAGCCCCGGTAAAATGGCACATTAAAGTCGTGCCCCAAACGGCAAAACAACCAAATCCCGTCAACCCAGACTCAAAGTCTAAACTGCTGCCTGTGTTCACAGAACGCCCGGTATGGCAAACGGTTGGCGCGGGGTAGCGGCAAGTGCATGGCAGCGTGCGCGGCGCCGGGGTGAGTTTTGAGTGGCACGACTTCAAAACGCGCGAAGCCTTCGATTGGGGCAGGAGTTTTCACCCCGGCAGCATTGAAGTCTGTCTGAATCTTGAAGGCGAAGGACGGGGCAGTTCCAACAAACAAGAAGTTGTTTTTGTTCCCTTGAGCGGTGGATTTTATCGGCAAGGCGAACAACCGTTGCATCCACTCATCCGCAACTCGATTGAAGGACAAAATGAAAAAACTGCCGTCATGCCGCCAATCCGGTTGACCAGCCGCCAGCAACTATTACTCGCCAGTCTGCGTGACGCACCCGTATTGGCCTTGGCACAACCGGTCTGGTATCAAGCCAAGGCTCTCGAAGTGGCTGCGGAATTTTTCTTCATGGTTCCGGGCGAACCGGAATTATTTTGCCAGTGACATCAGCGGCTTGCTTCCGAGCGAGTCGAAAAAGTCATCGCGCTGCTTCGAGAGAAATTAGCTGAGCCGCCGACGCTGGAAGAAATCGGGCGCACGGTTGGTTGCAGTCCATTTCACTTGCGCCGGACATTTTCCACGACCACCGGCATGACCATTCGCAATACACACGCCAGTTGCGTATGGAACGCGCGGCTGAACTGTTAAAGTCAGGCAAATTCAACGTCACCGATGCCGCTTTGGAAGTGGGCTATTCCAGCATGAGCCATTTTAGCCAGACATTCCACGAGACATTTGGGTGTTGCCCCGGACTATATCCATTGCGCACACCGGCGCAAACGCTTCACTCAAGCGATTGAATCCAATCTAAGCTATTTTCGCTACTACTCAGGTCAACCGCACTGGCATTGCTCATCTTGTTTCTCCTGGAGCCAACGCTGGCCCGCAAGACCCAGGAAAAAGTGCGGCCCATCGTGGCCGTGCTGGTGGATCAATCCGGCTCCACGTCGGTGAAGGATGAGCTGATGGGACCTGGTCCAAAGCTGGCCGAAACCATAGCGCTGGGCCTGCTGCCGGCCAAGGCCCGCCCGCTTAAGACCAATGCAATGGAGCAGGCAGCCTCGGATAAAGGCGTGGTGAACACCGCGAAGGAGGGTTCCCCGGTGGCCAATGCCCTGGCGACCTTGGGCGGGATGTCACGTTATGAGCGAGCCATTCAATTGACGCAAAACCAAGTGGTGCCGCAGTTGCAGGATGAGACGCGTCTGAAGCTGTTTGCCATGGACACCGGCCTTGTCCTGCTGGAGTTGACCCAGCCTGCCAAGTTGATCCCCAATCGGGCGACCGATTTCGAAGCCAGTCAGGCGGCCCTGGGCCGGATGTGGGCCTAGGATTATGTCGGCGGCGTAGTGTTGGCAACCGATGGGCGGCAGAGCACTGGAACCGATCCGGCGGCCGTGATCCGCTCGTTAAGAGCGCGCGGGGCGCTGGTTTCTGGAATTGTATGCCGTCACCACGTGGCCCACATCTGGACAACTTCCTGCGTCAGGCGGGGTGCTGCCCCAAGCGGTGCGTCACTGGACATTGATGACGTTGCGGGAGAAATTGATCAAGATCGGGGCGAAGGTCGTGCGCCATTCCCGGAAGATTGCTTTCCAGATGGCAGAGGTGGCGGTGCCGCGAGAATTGTTCCAGACGATTTTGGAACGGATTAAGCGGCTGAGATTGTCGCCCGCAATGTCAGGATTAAGCAAAGTGAGATGAATCGTATATAAACAATGAAAAATGCGGAAGATGTGTCTCTGCCGCCGGCTCAATCTGCTGGTTGGGGACTAAAAAGCGCTGGGGACGAGGCCAATGTCACTGAAAAGTTAATATTGGAACTGCGAAATGGCTTGCAAAACCATGGGATCGGAGGAAAGTCGCGCAAACGACCCAGAAAACTCGATTTGAAGCCATGAACCACAAATTAAATGGGAAATCCCGCTTTGACTGACAGGCTGATGAATGGCTTGACGCTGACACTGATTAAGCCAACACTGGGAAACAAGCTTTTCGGGCCGCCAGAAATCCCGTCGCCGGGTTGGTTCTCGAGCAGCAGAAGAAGAACCTTATTAATTTGCGGCTGGAGAACAGCCTTGGATTGCACATGAGAGTTTTAGTCATTGCCCAGAATGACAAGCTGGCAATCAATGTGATTCGCTGCTTGCGGATGGCCGGCATGACCGCCTGCCTCATGGGCGCGGACAGCCGCTCGGTGGCGCGGTTTTCACGTTACTGCGCAATTTGGATCAAGGCGGATGGCGGCATTTTTAACGCCCCATTTACCGGCGCCGTCGACCAGATTGACGATTGCTGCGAGCAACAAGGAATCGATTTGGTCATGGGGGCGGACATGCCAGCCGTCCGAATGCTTTCCTCGATCCACGCCAGGCTAACCCGGGTAAAAACATTCCCTTTGGCCAGTCCCGAGCAACTACAGATGTTGCACAACAAATGGTTGTTCAGCCAGTTCCTGCGCGAGCAACACCTGCCGGTGCCAGCAACCGTGCTCGTCAAATCCGAGGACGAGTTGACGCGAATCCCGTTGGAATATCCATTGATCGTAAAACCCGTTGAAATGGAGGGCGGAGCCGGTGTCAAAAAATTGAATTCGCCGACTGACGCGCGGGCGCATTTGCTGCGCGACAACGCCGCCCACCGCCTTCCCTTGTTGTTTCAGGAGTTCATCCCGGGAATCGACGTTGGCTTGAGCGTTTTGGCAAATCAGGGCGAGATTGTCGCGTGGACGATTCAGAAATGGCTGTCCACTGGCGCCCTTGAATTTGTGGCTGATGAGCAAGTCCTGGCGTTGGGCAAGAAGATCACGGCCGCATCGGGATTCCATGGTGTGGCTCATTTTGACATGCGGCGGGATGAACGCGACGGCGCAGTTAAAATTTTGGAGTGCAATCCCAGGTTTTGGGCCTCATTGCGGGAATCCATGTGGAACGGGACAAATTTTGTCGAGCAAGGCATCCGCCTGGCCCAAGACAGGCTTCTCGATCCCATGATTAATCGCCGGATCACTTATGTGTTCCCGGCAAGGGCGTTGGTTTCATCGATTAAAGGAAACTTATTCGGGCTGAGACAATTCTCCATCGCAAGTTTGCGGGATGCCTGGCAGACGTGTTCCGACCCCTTGGTCTTGGCTTGCCAGATCAAACAGAAATGGTCGAAACATCACCGTTTGTCCCGCGACCGCGCGCATCATTGAACAGCTTCGATAATTACTGGTCGAATGCCCAATGAACGTCAAGGCTCTCCAGACCCGAATGCGCGGCTGGTGGCGGTAGGAAATCCGTCTTAAGATACGTCGCCACAGACTTGTTTTTGCGGCAGTGGGAGAAATATTTAAACTTGATAAATAGAAGTCACTATTCACGTCCAAGTTAGTGGTAACAGTTACTTTTGGCGCAAGGTGGCCGTGGCCTGACCGGCGGCTTGGGGGAGTCAAGGACCGGCAGTGGGGACGTTGGGTATGAAGGGGCGCCCGATCACCAGTAGACAGCAGGCCTCCCAAAGGTTGCGGCCCTGTTTGCGGCTGGTGGGGAGATAGCCGCGAATCCGGGCGAAAATTTGCGCTCCCCGCAAGGTCCGAAAGCATCCCGAGATTTTTTGCTTCACTTTCATCATGCGGATATCCTGCTCACCCTGGTTATTGGTGAAGGGGACGTTGGGGTCCACCAGGAAGGCCAGCACGCACAGGTCATAGTCTTCCAAGCGGTCCAGCAGGTTGGCGGCCTTGCCTTGCCGGGTGCGCCCCTGTCCTATCTGGCGGCGGGGATGCGCCCGGCGGCCCTCACGCGGGATTGCCTTGTAGCGGGTGTGCGCGCCGGTGAAGGTCTCCTCCGCCAAGCCTGCTTGGCAGCGGGGATCGTTCTTCCAGTTGAGCAGGAACTGGCTGAGTTCCCTCGCCCAGACTTCGCGGCATTCTTCGGCTAGGAATTTCAATTCGCGCAGCAGGTGCTGATTGCACAGGGCGTGGAGCGCGTCGTACTTGTAATAAGGCTTCCAGTGGTCATGCACTAGCCAGTGGTGGCAGTGTGGCAGCACGCCCAAGGCGTCCATGGCGGCGGTGCCGCGGCTGCCATGTACCCCATAGAAAGTCAACTGCGCCGTGCTGGCGAAATGCAGCCAATGCAGGCAGCCCGCCACCCGCAAACCGCTCTCATCGACATTGACCACCGGGGCTTGGAGTAGTCCGCGCACGATCACCGATTCCACGGGCGCGAGTGTTTGATAGGCCTGCTCATTGGTCTGGGTCAGGGTGCCCAGACTCAGGGGCTGGCCAAACAAGTCCAGACAGGTTTGGCGCAGCCGGTTAAAGGGCAGAAACTGCTGGTTGAACAGATAGAGCGTCAAGCCCCGGAAGTGCGAACCGTATTGGACAGGGGCCGAAACGGCGGCGGGGAAGGCGGCCCTGACCATCAAACCGGAGCACGGACATTGCTTGATTTCGGCGCAGTGCTCCGTCACCGCCAGCCGCAAGGGCGGCAAATCAAACACTTGGCGGCGTTCGTAATCCAGCACGGGTTGGTCGTGTAACGCCACGCCCGCGCAGCGGCCGCAGGGACAGCGGCCCAACCGATGCTCTTGGACCGTGTCGGGATTTTTGACTGGCAGCAAGGTATGGCCGGGATGCCCCGGCTGGCCGCCAGGTCGGCGACCGGTTTTTTCGCGGAGGGATTTGGGGGCGGGTTTGGCCAGTCCGTCGGTGGCGGGCGGCTTGCTACTATTGGTGCTGTTGAGGGCCAGTCGTTCCTGCAGGTCCAGAAACAGCTCGACCAGCACTTCGGGCTGGCCATGGGCCAGCGATACGAGTTCCTCGCGGGTGAACCGTTTCACAAGCACAAAGCCTGGCGAAAGCCCGCGTGTAGGGGATAGACCCAAATATCCTTCACCGGTGCTTGCAGTTGGTGTTGACCATCCTGCCGGGTGCGTCCCTGGCTCTGGCCCACGCAGCACCAGTTGGCCGCGCGATAACAGCTACCCCGGAACCGATCCCGTTCGACAAACGTTTCCAGCAGCACCACGGGATGGCCGTAATGGGTCTGCCAATCGCGCGCCACCCGGCGCGCCACCCGCCCCAAAATGTGGCTGGCCAACTCCCGCACGCGCACCCAGGGCAAGATCAAAAACCGGTTGTTGTTCACGATCTGTCCCAAGTGAGTCTGCCGTTGGCTGGCCGTCCAACCAATGAAGGCATCGCGCGGTTGGATCTTCCACGCGGCGGCGCCAAACAGGACACAGGCCAAATCACGACCCTGGCGATCCTGCACCAAATAACCGAGGTTCTCCCCCACCGTGCTGCGATAGGGCAAGTAGTGGTACCGCGCCAAATACGCATTGAACCGCGCCGCTTGCGGCTGCCGGGCATTGAACACCTGCCATTGCAGTGGCTGTAATTGGGCCAAGGACTCCTTCACCTCGGCCGCAGGCGACGACGGCAGAGCGGCCAACCGGGGTGCAAAACCTGGACCGCGGCGCCGTTGACGGGGTGGCAACTGGATCCACCCGCGCGCTTCAAGCTTATCCAGAAACGAGCGCGCGGCCATATCCT
>Ga0181528_10002146_pt1 | contig 12100 bp, 10 predicted proteins | sample PEATcosm2014_Bin_47_FD_119742 | JGI IMG/M metagenome (GOLD analysis project Ga0181528, IMG submission 119742) | Peatland microbial communities from MTU Mesocosm Facility, Houghton, MI, USA - PEATcosm2014_Bin10_10_metaG | ecosystem: Environmental > Terrestrial > Soil > Wetlands > Peat | place... | reverse complement strand
TATTCACCGTGCGGGCACCAGCGGCAACCACCGCTTTCGAGATTTTCTCCAGATATTCCGGCTCGGTGCGGGCGCCGTCTTCCGCCGAAAACTCCACGTCGTCGACGTGCCGGCGGGCCAGTTCTACGGCTGCAACTGCTTCTTCGAGAACCTGTTCCTGCGATTTCTTCAGCTTGTACTTGAGGTGGATCGGGCTGGTGGCGATGAAGGTGTGGATGCGCGGCCGTTTGGCGTGCGCCAGCGACTTCGCTGCCCGTTCCACGTCGAGCGTGCAGCAGCGCGCCAAGGCGGCTACTTGCGCCCACGGAAACTCGCGGCTGACGGCGTCGACGGCTTCGAAATCGCCTTCCGAGGCGATGGGAAAGCCGGCTTCCAGGATGTCGACCCCGAGTTCCACCAGCTTGCGGGCCATCTGTAACTTCTCGTAAACATTCATGCTGCAGCCCGGCGACTGTTCGCCGTCGCGCAGCGTGGTATCGAAAATGTAGACGCGATCGCTCATGTCTGTTGTACCGGTAAGAGCCATTATTGCGAGAGGGGGCTGGATTTAGCAAATTTATAATTTTAGCAGTTGGTATTAGCCGATGTTATGATGGCTGGAGCGGAAATATTTCACCGTGGAGGCGCTGAGACGCGGAGAAACACAAAGGCAAAGACAAGATTGGAGAGCGCTGAGGTGGCAGAGGGCGCAGAGGTGTAAGGTCTCCGGCTCGCAGCGTCCTTGGTGGCTTCCGCTGGGCGCGAAGGCAGCTCATGGAACTGTATTCTCTTCATGTATTTCTCACGGTCGCCACGGAGCGGAGCTTTTCGCGCGCCGCCGAGAAATTGCTGCGGACCCAGCCGGCAGTGTCGCTGGCGCTGCAACGGCTGGAGCAGGAATTGGGCGAGAAGCTGATCGACCGGTCGGGCAAGGACCTCATTTTGACCGATGCCGGCCGGACGGTGCTGGAATACGCCCGGCGTTTCGAGAGCTTGCAGCTGGAGCTCGACAACTCGCTGGCCGAGCTGCGCGATAAGTCCTCGGGACGGTTGATCATCGGAGCCAACGAGTCGACCATTCTGTATTTGTTGCGCTACATCGAGCAGTATCGCGAGATGTATCCCAAGGTCAAGGTGCAGGTGCGGCGGAGCTTTTCGAGTAAGATTCCCAATGAGCTGCTGGACGGCAATCTGGAACTCGGGGTGATCAGCTACGATCCCGGAGACGACCGTCTGAAGTCGAAAGTAATCTATACCGACGCGCTCTCGCTGGTGGTGTCGCCGCGGCACCCGCTGGCGCATCGCAAGACGGTTGCGATCACCGAGCTCGGCGCCGAGAATTTCATCGCGCATAACGTGCTCTCACCGTATCGCGAGGTGGTGATCCGCGAATTTCAGGCGCACAAGGTGCCGCTCCGCATGGACGTGGAGATGCCGACGGTGGAGACGATTCGCAAGCTGGTGCAGAGCAATGCGGGGGTGGCGTTTCTGCCGCGCATGTGCGTGGAGGAGGAGATCGAGCAGGGGTCGTTGTGCGAAGTGCGCGTGAAGGAGATCCACGTAGAGCGCAAGATTCGGGTGGTTTACCCCACGCGGAGGGCTCTGAGTCATGCCGGGCGCGCGTTCTTGGATTTACTGGGGTAAGGCCCTGCGGTCACGCACCGTGGATCGCTTTCAGCGCCAGCCGCGGCTCGTGCGCGATGATGCGCAAAAGGGCGGCGGCAGGCCCGGTTGGACGGCGGCGATCCTGCTCCCAGTTCTGCAGCGTCTTCACGCTGACTCCGATCAAGCTGGCGAACTCTGACTGCGAAAGGCTGGTGCGTTCGCGGATCGCGCGGATTCCTGAAGAGCCGACTTCAAAACGGCGTGAAGCGGTCTTCTGACCGCGCAGAATTGCGCCGCCTTCGCGCACGCTCTCCAGCATCTCTTCAAACAGTTTCGGTTTCATCCCTCAACTCCTCCCTGGCTACCTTGGCGAGTTGCGCCAGTTGCTTCGGGGCCAGATCTGCCGACACGTTCTTCGGGTAGGCAAAGAGCAACAGAATCAGGTCCCTCCGTACTGCCCAGTAGTAGATGACGCGGGCGCCCGCGCGCTTGCCCCTGGAGCCAACTGCCACACGAATCTTGCGAATTCCACTGCCGCCCTTTTATGACAACTCCCAGAGAGGGATTGGCTGCCAGCCGGGACTGGAACGCCCCGTAATCGTCATCGCTCAGCAGAGCAGTGATCTGTTTCGTGAAGATGGACGTCTCGATCAGCTCCGCCGCTTCGATTATCCGCCATTGGCGGATGGCCGTCAACCGAACAGCAGAAGCGAGCGCTGGAAGCGACCGGAACGGTTGAATCGGCCGGTGCGCCTTCACATCCCATGTCCCCCACCGAAATAAATCCTTTGGCCGGGTCACCCAGTGGTCCTGGCCCGATGCAAAAAAATACAACCAGATCCGCAACGTCTGCGAGACTTACGGTTCGGCCGAGGGGAATCGTTGGCAGGATCTCCCGCTCCGGCTCCCGGTGATCCACCCGGTTTGCACAGGTCCGAGCGAGACAACGTTTGATGTTGATTCCCAAATTTCCCGAGCTCCATGGCCGCACTCCTGGTGTCGCTTCAACGCATACCTGCTCGCCCCGCGAGATATCTCCGACGGAAAGCGGTCCGCGCCGGCCATGCTCACGTCGCTCTTACCGGGAATCGTTTCGTCTGCTTTGCCGTTTTGTCGAAAAGCGGTTGGCCAAATCGCATTCAGCCTGACTGTGACGGCTTGAGCGCGTCCTCGCAGCGTTCCTGTGTCGCTTGCAAGGCGCTTTCCACAACGGCACCTTCACGGGCGAGGCAGCGGACCTCCTATTCAGGCGGCGCCGATGGTTCTCTTTTTCACGGCTCTCTGACCTTTGTGCTCCCCACCGTTCAGCTTTTGCGCAAACCTGCCGATATATCTCACGGGAACACAAATCGACGTCATGGTAGTTCACTCAGTTGATAACCGCATCGCCGTCCAGACACCCACTCCTTCAGGAAGGAAACCCTGCGGCCAACTATCATCGGTTTGCCGCCGTTCGCCAAACCATTGAACCATAGACAAACACTTATGAAATTACGCGACTCACTCATACTGGCTGCCGGCAGTTTGCTGGCGGTTGCCGGAATCGCGGCTCCGGATTCCGGCGTTCCGGGCGGGACACCGTCCCGAGCCGAATCGAAGAAGAAATACACGCGTCCTGCAGCGGTCCCGTTCCCGGCGGAAAACCCGTTCTCCAAAGAAAAGGAGCTGCTGGGGCGCACCTTGTTCTTCGATCCCCGGCTTTCCGGATCGCGCTCCATCGCCTGTTCGAGCTGCCACAACCCGGCGTTCTCCTGGGGCGATGGATTGCCGAAAGCGATCGGCTTTGGAATGAAGATTCTGGGCCGGCGGTCGCCGACCATTCTGAACTCCGCCTGGACGGAGCTGCTTTTCTGGGATGGACGGGCGGAATCGCTGGAGCAGCAGGCGCTGGGCCCGATCGCCGCGCCGGGCGAGATGAATCAGGATCTGGACTCCATGGTCGCCACGATCAAGGGGATCCAGGAATACGGTCCGTTATTCGCCCAGGCTTTTCCTCAGGAAGCCGTCTCCTCCAACACGGTGGCCAAAGCCATCGCGACGTTTGAGCGCACCATTGTATCCGGCCAGGCGCCATTCGACGAATGGATCGCCGGCCATGAGGACGCAATCCCGGAAGACGCCAAGGTTGGTTTCGATTTGTTCAACGGCAAGGCGGAGTGTTCCAAGTGCCACACCGACTGGATGTTTACCGATAGCGGCTTCCACGATATCGGGCTCGCCGGGTCCGATCCCGGCCGCGCCAAGCATCTTCATCTGGCGGCGATGCAGAATGCCTTCAAGACACCCACGCTACGCAACGTGGACCGGCGTGCTCCGTATATGCACGACGGCTCGGAGGCCACGCTGGAACAGGCCGTCGAACTCTACGATCAGGGCGGCAAGGAGCGGCGTCCCAGCCTGGCTCCCGAGATCAAGCCGCTGCATTTAACCGCTCTCGAAAAGAAACAACTGGTCGCGTTCCTGAAAACGCTGACCAGCCAAGATACACCGGTGACGATTCCGGTAATGCCCCAATAGTTTTCCAGGAGATCATCATGTCGACAATGCTGCGAATAGTAGTTGGGTCGATCCTGCTTGCCAGCGCCGGCGTTTGCGGCGATGTGGTGGTGGATCAGAAAGACCGGAAGTTCTCGAAGACCGAGGTAACGATCAAGCCCGGCGACACAATCACATTTACCAATTCCGACGAGGTGGCGCACAACGTATTCTCGGTAACTCCCGGCCTGGAGTTCGAGATTCACCGCCAGGCTCCGAATGAGAGGTCGACAATTGCCTTTCCGAAGGAGGGAGTGGTCGAGGTACGGTGCTCGATTCATCCGCGCATGAAGATGATCGTGACGGTGAAGAAGTAAATGGGTGCGTGGCTGGCCTGCGGAGCGCGGCCCTTGGCTGGCGGCCCCGCCAGAGGGAACGCCTCGTGAAGCTCCTAGTGAGGACATCCGTGCTAGGCGCCGCGCTGGCCGCGGTGTTGTGGGTGAGCGATCAGGTGGGCGATGTCCACGATCGGCGCAATCCGGCGTCCAGTCAGGCCTGCTCCGTCTGGGCAGACTCTCAAGTGCCTCAAGCGGTACTCCGCGTCCTTTCCCGGTCCTGTGCCGACTGCCACTCGAACCGGGTGCGATGGCCGTATATCAGCCTTCTCCCGCTGGCCGGGACGATGATTGAGAGCGATGTAGCTCGCGCCCGGCGGCGGATGAACTTGTCGGAGTGGACAAAACTCCGCGGTGGCAGCCAGGAAGAAGTCCAAGGGCTTCTTAACGGCATCTGCGAAGAAACCCGAGTCCGCAATATGCCGCCGCGCCGATATACGGTCATGCACCCTGGCACTGCCGTTTCGGCCAAGGAATCGGAGGCAATTTGCCGGTGGACCGGATCTCCGTTGAATTATCCGGCCGCCCAGTCGGGAGGCTTCCGTTGACTTCCCTGGCGCAAAAAAAGCGGGTGGCATGTGAAACAGATAAGACAAATGATCGACCTGATAGGAAAAAGAATTCTCAACGTTAAGATTGGGCGAAGACTGGGCGCCGCACTGGGGCTGATTGTGGCGCAACTTGCGCTCCTGGTAGGAATAGCCGCCTGGTCGCTCCGTTTAGTGGTCGCTCACATGGACCACGCACAGCGACAGTCGGCTAGCATGATCCTCGCCTGGAGGATAGGTTCCGACCTCGCCGAGATGAACACGCAGATGGGGAATCTCCTGATTTCCGCCGACCTCCAGCTGGATAATGCCCAGGTAATCTCGCTCCAAAAGGACTACGCCGCCGCACTCGCCGAAATGAAGGCCGACACGGATTCGGGAAAAGAAAAGAAACTGATTGGAGTTCTGGAGACGGCGGTAGAGCGCTGGACCGGGTGCAACCAGGAAGTACTGCGCCTGGCGAGGCTCGGCGACCGTGCGAAGGCAAGTGAATATTACCGCGATGAATCGCCGGATCGTTATGGCGACACCAAAGGCGCGATCGGCGATCTGCTGGAATATCGCCGCGACCAGTTGGAAAAGATCACCGCGCGCCGCGATCTTCTGTTGAAACAGATTACCAAGGCGCTGCTGGGCATGGGAATTCTGGCTATTCTCGTGGCTGCGGTTTTCGGCCGGGGCCTCACTAACAGCATCTCCCTGCCGCTCGATTCGGCGGTACGCCTTTTGACGGGGATAGCAGGAGGCGACATCTCCAGAAACGTGCCGCCGGAATTCATCGGCCGGGGAGATGAAATCGGGAGTTTGGGGCGAGCGATGCAGACGATGTCTGAGAACCTTCGGGCCATGGTCCAGGAAATTTCGGGCGGCATCGCCGTACTGTTGTCGTCATCGGCGGAATTGTTGTCGGCTTCGTCCCAGATGACCGGCGGGTCGCGCAACGCGTCCGACAAGGCGCATAGCGTCGCGGCTGCCGCCGAACAGATGAGCGTCAATATCGCTTCGGTCGCTTCCGGAATGGAATCGGCTACGGTCAATCTGACGAGTGTCGCCTCCGCTACCGCGCAGATGACATCCACCATTGCCGAAATCGCCGGGAATTCGGAAAATGCCCGCCAAATCAGTCAGGAGGCGAAAGAGCAGACCACGAGGATCAGCCAACGGATCGATGAACTGGGCGGCGCAGCCCAGGCCATTGACCAGATTACCGAAACCATTGCCGAAATATCGTCCCAGACGAACCTGCTGGCGCTCAACGCCACCATCGAAGCGGCGCGGGCGGGAGCGGCGGGCAAGGGATTCGCCGTGGTGGCAACCGAAATCAAGGCACTCGCCCAACAAACGGCGGCGGCTACCCATGATATCCAGGCGCGGATCTCCGGCGTCCAAAGCGCAACCTCGGCTGGCATTGCGGAGATCGGAAAAGTCTCGCAGGTGATCGACCGAGTCACCGACATCGTGGCCAACATCGCCGCGGCGATCGAAGAGCAGGCGGCTACCACCAGGAACATCGCAGGGAATATCGGCGACGCGACCGCCGGTGTAACGGAAGCCAACGCCCGTATCTCGGAAACATCCACAGTGTCGCGCGAGATTGCAAGCGATATCGTGGGGGTGGACCAGTCAGCCCGCGAAATGGCAACCAGCGGTGAAGATGTCCGGTGCAGTGCCGCGGAATTATCGAAGGTTGCCGAGCAACTCAAAGCGACCATTGGCCGGTTCGGCGCGTAAAACACGTTTCGCCTCTACCCTTGCACGGATGGCTTCCAAGCCAACGGCCGTTGGAGAAGTGGCACTCGCTGCGGGCTACCTCTTTGGCGAAGGTAGGGCCCGAGATCACGGCAATTCGAGTGCGCATTTGCGGCGCAATAGTTCGTCGATCACCTCGGACGCCCGCAAAGTGTCCCTTTTTCCAGGCCCTTGGCGGCGCTTACGAAGAACATCGACTGGTGCACGTGCGGCAACATTTGCTCGTAAAGTCGCCGCACCAGGTGCGAGGGCATCTCCTTCACCGGATGCCAGAACTACGGCGCGCCGTTCGGGCCGCATTACTCTTCGCGCAGCAGTATTACCGGATCGAGCGAAAGAGCGCGCTGGGCGGGAATCCAGGTGGCCAGCAATCCCAGCAAGAGCATGGCGAGAACTGCGCCGGCCAGGATCAGCGGATCGCGGGGAGTTGCCTGGTAGACGATGCCAGCCAGCACCCGGCTGGCCAGAATGCCCAGCCCCAATCCTGCCGCGGAACCCAGAACGAGCAATTTCAGAGCGCGTCCCAACCCCGCCTGCAGCACTTCGATGCGCTGCGCGCCGAGCGCCATGCGAATTCCCAACTCGCGCATTCGCTTGCTTACCGAGTAGGCGGCCATTCCAAAGATGCCGGTAATGGAGAGCATGGCGCCGATCGCTCCCAGCACGCCCAGCGATACCGTGGCCACGCGCGATGTGAACAGAGCTCCATCCATTCCCTTTTTCCATGTCTCCAGAAAGACCGGCAGCCCTGCATCTACGTCGTGGAGACGGCCGCGGATGGCTGGCGCGAGCGCCTGCGGATCGCGGTCGGAACGCACCACCAGCCACGTTTCAATGGTGGGCCATTGCAAGATCGGGAGAAACATGGCCGCCTGTGGCGCTTCGGCGATATTGGTGGTGTACTTCCCATCTTCGGCGATGCCGACCACCTGTATGGCCGTGCCATCGCGCATCTTGAAATACCGGCCAGCCGCTTCGGTTACCGATCCGAAGACCTGGCGCGCGAATTCGCGGTTGACCACGGCTACGCGCGGGGCATCTTTGTCGTCATGCGGAGTGAAGTTCCGGCCCGTGAGCATGTTGGTCCCGGCGGTGTGCAGGTACTCGGGCGATATTTTGTAGCGGATAGCGGTGGCGGCGGCATATTTCGGCCGAAGGTCGGCAGCCTGGTCCGAAAAGACCATATCGGGGTTCCAACCTTCCACCAGCGGCGGATTATCGACCAACGCAGCCGACGATACGCCGGGTATCGACTGCACGGCCTCGAGGATCCGCTTTTGGATAGCCGGCGCGTTGTCATCACTGTAGCCGGCCATCATCAAATACGCTTGTACCAGCATGGCGTTGCGCGGTTCAAAGCCGAACGGGCTAGCGAGCGAGCGCGCCAGACCGCGCACCGCGACCAACGAGGACATCACCAGCACCGCACAGATCGCGACCTGCACCACCAGCAACAAATCGCGGACGGTAATCCGCCGGCCGGTGCCTCCCGACGATCGCGATCCGGATTTGACGATCTGATAGGGATCGGTCCGGAGCACCTGGCGCACCGGAACGATGCCGAAGAGAATTCCACTTACCACTGCCAGGGCCAAAGCTACGATATAAACATTGGCGTCGGGATTCACCGGCACATGCATGGGAAATCTGGCCACCGGCTGCCAGGCGTTCAGACGGCCGAGCAGCACCACGCTGAACCACAAGCCGACGGCGCCTCCCATTAGCGAAATCAGTATGGCTTCCGTGAACAGAGTGCGCAGAATGCGGTTGCGGCTGGCCCCCAGCGCGAGCCGGAGAGCCACCTCCCGCCCGCGGTCGGCGGCGCGCGCCGCAAACAGGCTACCCAGATTGGCGCAGGCGGCCAGGAGAATCAAGCCGGCCAGCAGCATCAATCCGGTGACGAACTCTCGTATCGGACGGCCGACGGTATCGCCGGAAAATCCGGGTCGGGCCAATGTAAAGGTCATTTGGCTCTCGTCTTTGGGATAGTTCTGTTCCAGGTAGGATCCGATCGAATTGAGATCGGCCACCGCCTGTGCGGGAGCGATTCCCGGCTTCAGATGTCCCAACACCGTAAAAATCCAACGCTCCCCGCGTCCGCCCAAGCTATCGGCAGCCTCAACCTGGGTGCGGTTCACCAGGGGCACAAAGAAATCGGGAATGAAAAACAGTAAAGTGCCGCGAAACTCGGGGGGTGCTACACCAACGATGGTGAACGGGTGCTTGTTCAAGGTTACCACCCGGCCCACCACTCCACGATCGTCCTGAAAATGGCTGTGCCAATAGGCGTGCGTCAGGACGATATACGGAGCGCTGTTCGGCCCATGCTCGTCGTAGGCGTGGAAGAAGCGGCCGAGATACGGTTGCAGGCCGAGCTCATCGAAGTAGTTGGTGCTTACGTCGTAGAGCCAGGCGCGCACCGGATTGTTGCCGGTGTCGAGCCCGACTTCGGAGATGCTGTAGGCGATCAGGCCCTCGAAGCTGCGGTTGCGATCGCGCAGATCGACATAATCGGGATAGGACTGGTACTCGCCGAACGCGCCCGGGCGTTCAATGGAATAGAGGCTCTCGGATCGAGGCACATTCAGCGGGTGCAGAATCAGACCGTTGAGGATGCCGAATACCACGGCGTTGGCGCCGATCCCAAGCGCCAGCGTCAGGATCGCGACCGCCGTAAATCCCGGGGATTGAGCCAGCACTCGCAGTCCGTAGCGGATGTCGTGGACGGCGTTCTCGATGAGGGTAACGCCGCGCGATTCGCGGCACTCCTCTTTGCATTGCGTGAGGCCGTCCATGGCGCGCACGGCAGCCTTGTGGGCTTGCTCGGGTGTCAGGCCCCGCGCGATATATTCTTCCGTCTTTCGCTCCAGGTGATACTGCAACTCTTCATCAAGCTCCTGTTCGACACGGGTGCGGCGGAAAAGAGATCGTACACGCAGCGGGATCTCGTAGAGCCAATGTTCCATGCGCATAACTCATGCCTCCTCGAGCCGGACCACCTGGGTAATGGCATCCGAGAGGCGAGTCCAGTTGGCCGCTTCTTTTTCCAGTTGCCGGCGGCCCAAACGCGTTAGGGAGTAGAACTTGGCGCGCCGGTTATTCTCGCTGGCCTTCCACTCGGCGGCGATCCACCCCTGTTGTTCCAGCTTGTGAAGGGCGGGATAGAGCGATCCGTCGCTCACCTGCAAGACATCGCCGGAGACCTGTTTGAGACGCTGGCTGACGGCCCAGCCATTGAGCGGCTCGAGTGCCAGGATCTTCAGCAGAAGCAGGTCCAGCGTTCCCTGGACCAGGTCGGATGGTCTGCTCATCGTGCCTCCTATCGGTTACCGAGCTCAGAATACCGCAACTCCTCTCGGTAAGCAAGGGGAAAGTGAAACTGGTATGAGTTAAGTATGCCCTGGTATTACTACGTTTCGTACTTTCTCGGTGGCACCTTCCTGGCCAACGCGATTCCGCACTTCGTCAGTGGAATGATGGGGCGGCCCTTTCAGAGTCCCTTCGCGAAACCTCCCGGCGAGGGATTGTCTTCGTCGACGGTGAATGTGTTGTGGGGCGCATTCAATATAATCGCCGGGTACGCGCTGTTATTCCAGGTGGGCAGTTTCGACCTGCGAAGTCCGGTGCACGTTCTCGTTACCGGACTGGGCGGATTGTCGATTGCGGTTATGATGGCCCGCCACTTCGGCCGTTTTCATGGCGGCAATTCGGCGGGTTCTCGGCCTACAGCGCCGAGATGACATACTTTCGCCTCGATATCGATGTGGTGGCCAGGAAACCCCGACGATCCCGCTCCTTTTGGGGGAGGAACAGGATCGTCAGGAAACGATGTTCAGTCCAATAGACGAGAGAGATGCTGGTTTCGATAGCCCCAAAGCGGAGCGCGGGCCAGGCGGCTGCGCGCTTTGTAATGTCAAGTATTTTGTGTGAGCTATTCTTCCGAATTCCTCCACGCTGAAACTTTCGTATATCTTTTAGAACTGCCCAGCCCGGCACGACCGTCCACGCGGGGAATGCACAAGGGAGGCATTGCGGGCCGGGCAGCGGGTTGCCAGTGTGGGAACCGGAGGGTGCATCAAGACCGGGCGAAACCGGATTACTCAAACAGCTTACTAAGGCCTTGATAGAGCGGCCAGCCCCAACTCCGTTCTGAGCTATACTCGACACAATGGCCGGACCGACTGAGGGTGATCGGGGATCGGGCCCTCCGGACTGGCCCGCCAACACGGATTTCTCCGAGACGGTAGACTTTACCTCCAGCCAATCGCAGACCGTCGTCCACGCCGGAGTCCTATTGAACGACCGCTACCTGATTGTGCGGGAATTGAGCAGCGGGGGATTCGGCAAAGTCTTTCTCGCCCAGGACCAGCAGCTCCATAATCGATCCGTCGTGGTGAAGATCCAGCTCGACCGCGCCATTGACGACCCCTGGTTTGAAAAGAAGTTCAGCGAGGAACTGCGCGCGCTGGCGCTCATCGACCACCCCGGGGTGGTCGGCGCCCTCGATAGCGCGCGCACGCCCGACGGGCGGCCGTTCCTGGTCATGCAGTATGTGGAGGGCCAGCCGCTGCGCTCGGCGATTACCGCCGACGGTATGCCCCTCGACCGGGCGGCCAATATCATCCGGCAGATCGGCCAGGCACTGGGCGCAGCGCACGACAAGGGCATCTGGCACCGCGATCTCAAGCCGGAGAACATCATGCTGCAGATGCTTCCCGGCGGCGATGAGCATGTCCGGCTGATCGATTTCGGCCTGGCGACCATTGCCGACCTGGCCGCCAAGCACCAAACCCACACGCGGATCGCCGGCAGCCCCGGATATATGGCGCCGGAGCAGTTTACCGGGCAACCCTCCGCCGCCACTGATGTGTACGCTTTTGGAGTGATCGCGTACGAGATGATCACCGGGCGCAAGCCATTCGTGGCCGAGGATGTCATGCAATTGAGCATGCTGCAGCGCTCGGGTGTGAAGGTGAAGCCGGCGGCGCTGCGCCCGGGGATTTCCAGCAAGACCGAAAAGCTGATTCTGCACGCGCTGCAATACAATCCGAACGACCGCCCGGCCAGCGCCAGCGCGTACGGCGAGGCGCTGAGCCAGGCATTGCTGAACTCGCACTCGTCGCCGTCGATCCAGATGGCCGCCACGGAGCCGAAGCGATTGCCGCTATGGTGGTTGGCCGGCGGACTCGCGATCGTGGCGCTGGCGGCGGGCGCGGTGTGGATGTCCCGCAGCCGCAGCGTCGCGCTCCAATCGCCGCCCCAACTGCCGCCGCAGGCGCAGGCCAAGGCGGAAGTCCCATCCGTTCCCGCTCCCGCTCCCTCGGTGTCCGATGACGCGGTGGAAATCGC
>Ga0181528_10002143_pt1 | contig 12121 bp, 8 predicted proteins | sample PEATcosm2014_Bin_47_FD_119742 | JGI IMG/M metagenome (GOLD analysis project Ga0181528, IMG submission 119742) | Peatland microbial communities from MTU Mesocosm Facility, Houghton, MI, USA - PEATcosm2014_Bin10_10_metaG | ecosystem: Environmental > Terrestrial > Soil > Wetlands > Peat | place... | reverse complement strand
CCTGTGAGACCAAAGCATTTGGGGGCAACGTGGGGGCAACTCCTTCGCGAATACAAAACGAAGTAAGTCGTATTATCAATCACTTAGACCTATACTTCGTGAGCCGGTAGCGCTGCCAGTCAATCTGTTTGCTTTTGTATTCACTCGAAGTTGGTGCGCAAGCTGATGCTGCGTAGGAAACGTCACGGTCGCCGTTGTTTCCGTTCTCCTGCATGGCAGTTCTATGGCATTTGCGAACCCTGTTTAGCACGCGTCCTCCTGCAAAAATGGCTCCGGCGTCATACTCGCCGGAGCCATTGCGCTGCCGGCTAGAAGTGGAAGCCCAACTGGGCCGTATAGCTTCGCGGCGTGACGTAGTGGGTTCCGCTAAAGGTAGACAGGAAGTTATAGAGTGCATAGTTATTGGCCAGGTTAATGACCGTGAACTGCGCGCTCCACTTGCATCTGTCACCATGCAGCAGGTTGTCGTGTCCGACCGCGAGGTCGAACAGGTTGCGCTGCTGAATGCGCGGAGGCTTGTGATCATCGTTCTCGGTGCCTGCTGCCGGGATGCCGATCAGACTGGAGCCATACTGCGCAGCTGGGCATAGGTTTGTACCCAACGCGGAGCTGATCGGCGTAGTCGGCGTTGCGCGCACGCCACCGCAAAAAAGACCGGCCTGAAACTGTTGATCCGGGCTAATGATGGAAGTATCGACCACCGAGCCACTGCCTACAGGACCGTTGGCGCAATTGCCTCCTGCGCACGGAACCGGCCCTGCCACCAGTCCGCTGTCGAAACGCCAGTTGAAGCCCATCCACGGGCCGCGTTTCCAAGGCTGGTACTGGATGTGGGTTGTCTCGTTGAACTTCTCGTCGTGGTCGATTCGGAAAACGCCCGACGGTGCCGAGGGAGTCGCACCGGCTCCGCCAACCTGTGGAGTGAAGAAGCGGGCAGCCACGCTGGAGAAAACGACTAGCGCGGAGAACCCGTGGATGTTTGGTACGCTGATGCGGCCTGCGTACCCGGGAATCTTCGAGCGGTCCCATTCTACTGGGAAGGTAATCGGTGTCGCACCCAATACGCTGAAGTCATAGCCATGATGGGTGTACTTCCAGATGTACTCACCGGAGAAGACGAGGTATTTCCCAAAGGCTTGCTGAAAGCCCGCGTGAAATTCATTGCGCCAGCCCGGTCCTAGAGGCGTGGAACTGAGTGACGAGCAGAGGAGCAGTGGACTTAAGACAGGGTTGGCACATCCTACGCTTGTGAGCACCAGGTTCTCGTTGAACGGCGTTTCCAACTCACGGGCGTAGGAGACGCGCAGTATTGTATTGGTCGGTTTCACGTTGTACGAGATACCGAGGCGAGGCTCAGCTTCTCGATGGGTGGTCAGCCCGTTGTACAGATCGCCACGAATTCCAAGGTTGAGAGCCCACGGTCCCTTTGTGATCGCATCCTGAACGTACAGAGACAGCTCTTTGACATCTGTGTGACCGTTGAAGGTGTACAGCCCGCCACCACGAGTCAGATCGTAGGGCAACAGAAGATTGTTGAACGTCGGGCTTGCAGGATCGTTCAGCGTCGGATCGACAATGCCAAGGCTGTCGTGCTCGTCGAGGAACGTTTGCTGGTAAGTGGCGCCAGCCTTGAGGTTGTGAATTCCTTTCACGTAAGAGAGTTCGGAGCGAAAGCCCGTATTCATCAGGGTTCGATTCTGGCCTACTGTTTCTGATTGGAGGCTCGGTGCGAGATCTGCAAAGGGATTGGAGCTGGGATAGTAGTTGTACTGATCGCGACGCACGAATGCGCCCATGGTGAACAGGGTTGTGTCGCTGAGCAAGTGAGTCCATGACGGGGCGATGTTGAATGTTTTGATCTGGGAGCGCTGATCGGTGGAACCAACTGCAAGACCGTTTGGTCCGAGGCCGCCGTTGTCCACCACCACACCGGACCACGCCGTGGCGTTCTGCTGGTCGAACGAATTCGGGGTCTGGAACCAGGAACGGGTGAACTGAAGGTTCGAGTGGATGGAGTCTTTGGCGGAAAGCTGGTAGTCGATGCGGTCGAAGACATTCTCCTCATTTCCCTTGTCGTGCATGATGCGGAATTCCGGAGGGTCAAGGAAGCGTCCTGTGTTGAGGCCGTTGGCAGCGATGAAATTGCCCCAGTTCTTGCCGCCGTACCCGAGGTTGAACCCTACGCTCGACGTTCCGAAACTGCCGTACTCGGTGGTGACACTGCCGTGCGGGGTTGTCATCCCCTGGCCAGAGCGCGTGGTCACGTCGATCACCAGGCTGGTTTTATCGCCGTACTGCGCCGGCGGCGCGCCGGAAATCACCTCCATCGACTGGATCGAATCCAAGGGTATCTGGTTCGAAAAGACTTTGCTCTGCTGATCGGTGATGGGCTGACCATCGACCGAGAACGAGTTCTCGGCGTGATCGCCCATGCCATGAAACAGGCCGTTGGAGTCGGCAGCGACGCCGGGCGAGGCGAGGGTGACGAGCGAACTCACCGACGAGGAAGAGCTCTCCAAGGGAAGCTTGTTGAAGAGTTCGCGATCGACGTCAGTATGGAACGTTGACGTATTCTCCAGCAGATCTTCACCGGTTGCCTCTACCGTAACCGACTCCGACGAGTTCGCGATGTTGAGGCGGATGCTCAGGTTGATCGGCACTGACGAGCGCACATCAACGTCGTGCACGTAAGAAGCGAATCCCTTTTCGATCACCGTCAGGTGATAGGGATTGAAGGGCACGTTGGGAAAAGTGAAGCGTCCCGCGCTGTCGGTGGTCACCGAGCGGGTAAAGCCGCTCACCGGATTGCGAATTTCCACGGTGGCATTGGGAACCACCGCGCCGCTCGGGTCCGAGACCGCGCCCGTGATCGAAGTCGAGTTTCCCGACTGCGCATAAGCGCTCAGGCTGAGCGCCAAATAGAGAATAGCCAGCATAGCCGCAGCAAGCGGCTTCCTGCAGGAAGACAGCATGAGTTCCCCTCCGGAAATATCAGGTTGCAGGGTGATTTCGCAACAAACTATCGATGCTTGCGGGAAGCTAGGATTCCGGAGGGGGACGAACCGAGAGTGCGAATGCGATCAGGCGTTGCTTGGCGGAAACAACTGCTTCCACCCGAACAGTGGAGACGGCGACGAACGTGACACGAGGCGATAGGGTTGGGACTGTCGGAGACGCTGAATGAGCAGCAACACAGACCCCGCACCTAGCCGATTCGTTCGCGTCCGAGTGATTATGCGCAGCCACAGCGATTGCTGATGACAGCATCAGCAACAGACATAGCCACGCAATCTTCTTCGAGATCGAGCGCACGGCTTACCTCACTTTGAGGTTTGAATCTACACCAGGGCCGAAAGCGAATGCAAACGAGAGTACCGAGCTTTGGCCTTGCTGGAGTGATGCAGAATTTCATGCCGAGGGAGGTCTGGGAAAGTGAGTTAAGCCCCGTGGTCTCGCTCAGAAAGCTCATTGCAAGGTGTTCAGAGAAGGCTCTCGCTTCCATGAATGGGTTGATTCGAGAGCCTGCTCATGCATCTCAGTTTAGAAATTAGCTGTCAGTCCGAATGAACCCGATCTGCCCCGCCCAGTGAGCGGCTTGATCTGACATGCTTGCCCCGAACCACTCTTCGATGGTTCGCCGATCGACTTCCGGGCCGGACCAAAGTCAGCACCCGGAAACACCGACTGGACTGCACCGCAGAAATTGCTCCATGGAAAGTGAGCACTTTGTCAACCGCTCATCGGGCAGATGTACAAACGCACAATCTCCGGATTGCCTATCCACTCACAACCGGGCGTTATTCTCACGGCACGCTTGCCGGGCTAAGCAGAGCCTCTCAGCGATAAGATGCTAAACTGCACCGGAGCAACTCTGCCGGGATCCGCTATGATCACCATTTCTAAAGAGGACTATTTAAAGGCGATTGCCGAGTCCGAAGCCGAAGGCGAGACGGTTATTTCAGCCACGCTTGCCCATTGGCTTGCCGTATCGCGCCCTGCAGTGACGGCAGCTTTGAAGCGGCTGAAAAAGGACGGACTGGTCACAATTAAGAGCGACGGCCGTATCCAGCTAACTTCCCAAGGGCGTCGGATTGCAGAGCAGACTATCCTTCGCCATCACCTAGTTGAGCGCATGCTCTCCGAAATCTTTGGGATGCCATGGTATGAAGTCCACGAGGAAGCAGAGCGTTTGGAACATGCTGTTTCGCCGGCGTTCGAGAAGAAGCTTGTGGAGAAGCTAGGCGACAACGACATTTGTCCGCATGGGAACAGCTTGGCTCTGAAGAGCCCTGCGGAACGACGGAAGAAAGGCCAGTATCTTCTTAGTGAAGCCGCCGAAGGCTCGCACTACCGGGTCGCGAGCGTTTACGAGCGCGATCGTAAGTTGTTGGACTTCTTTGAAGACGAAGGAATTCGTCCAGGTGCTCGTCTGGCACTCAAGAGCCGCAACTATGATGGCACCTTCTCGCTGGCGGTTGAAAAGAGGACGATTCGGCTGGGCGCTCCTGCAGCCGAGAAGGTCTGGGTTGAGAAACTGTAATTACCTGCAACGAGTTAACTATAGTTAACATCTGATAGTGTACAGGGCTATTTAGATGAGGGCGAAGTCTGTCCGAACTCGGAGGCCAGCGGAGTGAACCATGAGACTGCCTGTATCAGATCGGCTGCAATGCAACTCATCGCTTCTCTTGTCGCGAGCCGTGGTTCTCGCAGCAATGATTCTCGCCACGGCTCTTTTCTCAGGGAGGGCATTCGCTCAGGGCGAAACCACCAGCGCCATCTTTGGGCAGGTGACCGACGCGACGGGGGCAGTTGTAGCCGGCGCTAGCATCACCATCACGAATCAGGAGAACGGCCTAAAGCGTAGCGCCAAGACCGATGATGCGGGCCGTTTCAACTTTCCCCAGCTGAAACCGGGAGCATACGCGGTCAAAGTGGAAGCGCAAGGCTTCCAGCCAAAGCAGGACAACGTCGTGTCGGGTCTGGGCCAGAAACAGACGGTTAACTTCACGCTGAAGGTGGCTCAATCAGATCAGTCGGTCGAAGTGACTAGCGAAGCGCCGTTGATCAATACTGCCACTGCCAATACCACCACCACTTTGAGCACAAAAGCACTGGAGGACCTGCCGAACCCTGGTGGCGATTTGACCTATCCCTTGCAGTTTGCCGCAGGAGCCCTCATCAATACCGCAGGCAGCGGCAATGATTTCGTAGGAGGAACCAACGGATATGGCAATGTGGAATTCAATGGGCTGCCTGCGCTCTCCAATGGCTACATCGTGGACGGTCTGGAAACAAACGATCCGCTCACCAACCTGAACAGCGGCCTTGCCACCAACCTTGTTCTCGGAATGAATTCGATTTCAGAAGTGACAGTGAACACGCTTTCCTATTCGGTGGATCAGGGGCGGTATGGTGCTTCGCAGGTCAACTACGTCACCAAGTCCGGCACGAACAAATTCCATGGCAATCTCTACGAGCTGTGGAACGGCTCGATCTTGAATGCCTCGAACTACTTCCTGAGTGATACGCCAGGCCTTCACAAGCCGCGCTCAACGGTGAATCATTTTGGCGGCAGCGTCGGCGGGCCGATCCTGCACGACAAACTCTTCTTCTTCTTCGATAGTGAATGGGTAAGGATTGCCCTGCCTATCTTCACGACAGCCACCCTTCCCAGCGCTCCTTTTCAGCAGTACGTTCTGAAACAGCTTTCCTCGTCGTCGTCGCCGCAGTATTCGTTCTATAAGAATATGTTTTCGCTGTATGGAAAAACCGCCGGGACGCCTCTTGCTGTGCTCGGATGTCCTCTAAGCGCCAATGGCACTCTGACCTCAGGCAATGACGGAGACGGTTGCGCAAATCGCCGCGGCGTCTCCCACTCCAGTGATGACAGCGAACAAGTACAGACAGTCCGCATCGACTACAACATCAACGCAAGTAATACCGCCTGGTTTCGCTTTCAATCTGATACCGGCTTGCAGGCCGCCTATACTGATCCTATCAACCCGCTGTTCGACGCAGTCTCTTCCCAACCGCTGTATTCATTCGCAGCGGGGTACACGCATGTGTTCTCCCAGAACGTCGTGAACTACTTCAATCCCGCGTTCTCCTGGTACGAGAGCCTGTTCGCTCCAAGCAATTTTCAGCAGACCCTCGCTGCCTTTCCGATTGTTTTGCAAGGCAGCGGGGCTAATGCACCATTCACGACTATCGGCGGCCTCGACAACACATGGGTTCAAGGAAGACGAGCCAGCCGCTTTTTCATCAATGACAATCTTGCCTGGAGCCACGGCGCGCATGAGTTCAGGTTCGGCACGAATACCCGGATCTTTCGCCTCAACGACTATGATTTTGGGGAGGGTACGGTTCCCACGGTTTCCTACACAACCCTGCCGCAGTTCATTAATGGAGTGGCATCCACAGCAACGCAGACCTTTCCGACGTCGGCGAACGAACCATTTAACTTTCTCAACTTAGACTTCTACGCGCAGGACACGTGGAGGGTGACCTCGAAGCTTACATGGACCATCGGTATCAGGGACACGTACAACTCCAATCCGCTGAATCCGCATCAGCAGATTGGCCGTCTCAGCGGCTCTTTCGATTCGATATCCCATGATGTCAATCAGCCCCTGAACGCGGTGATCCAGACTCATCTCAGCAATCTGTTCTCATCCACCCCCGTCGCCATTCTTCAGCCGCGAACGGCGATTGCGTGGCAGTTCGAACCGAATACTGTGCTGCGGAGCGGCTTCGGAATCTTTAGCGACATCATGCCAGGCAGTATCGCCGATTTGGTCGGCACTAATCCGCCTTACGTCAAAACCTTTCAGGGTGGCTTACTCGGCTCAGTCGGCAAGGCCGGATCGCCCGGCTGCGACCCGGTATCCGGCTGCACAGCAATCGCTCCAGGTGTGCAGAACAGCGCAATCGGTGCGACCGTAACTGCCAATTCGAACTTCGGCGCGGGATTTTCCAGCGGCGCAACCGGCCTTCCTCCGGTGTCGATTACAGCTGTGCCCAGCGGCGAGCTTCACGCTCCGTACTTCATGGAATGGAGCCTCGGCCTTGAGCATCAGTTCGGAACGAGTGCCAGTGTGAAGGCGCAGTACGTTGGCACTCGGGCCGTCAACCAGCCCTATCTGACCCAGGTGAATGGTTACCAGACGGTGTGTCCGGAATGCTTTGCGCCGTTTCCTTACTTGCAGCCAACAGATCCGCGGTTCGCGGCGGTGACCCAGTTCTCAACCGGCGCGAATAGCCACTATCACGGTCTCCAACTGACGGCGATGAAACGTCTGGGGCATGGTTTGCAGGGGCAGATCAACTACACGTGGAGCCGGTGCATGGATGAAGTTTCCAACGGCGGATTTCTGCAATTCTCGGCGGGCGGCATTCTCTCGCCGCTGCCCGGAAGCCTTCATCGCGATTACGGTCCGTGTGACTATGACATTCGCAGCAACTTGAACGCACAGTACGTGTACCAGCTGCCGGTCAAGGTCCGCAGCCAATGGCTCGGGCACATCGTGAACGATTGGCAAGTATCGGGGACACTGTTCTGGCACAGCGGCGTTCCGTTCTCCGTGCTTAGCACGCCATATTCGGCAAACGGGAACGGCATAGTGCAGGGCAGCGGGCCTCAATTCGCAAGCCTCGTGCCTGGAGCCGATCCCTACTGCCGCCATTGCAATCTCGCATCCACCCAGCCTGGCACGGTGCAATGGCTGAATCCCGATGCGTTTGCATCGGCGGTGGATCCCAGTACGGGCGCCTGCGTTGGGGGAGATAGTGCGCCAAACTGCCAGTTTGGCAACTCGGGCAGGAATCAGTTCCGCGGGCCTGGCTTTGTCTGGTCTGACATGTACCTTACGAAACGAATTCCTCTTGGCGACAAGTTGACCATGCGAGTGGAGGGCCAGTTCTTCAACATCTTCAATCATCCCAACTTCGGACTGCCCAGCATGGTGCTGGCTGGCGTTCCGGGCAAACCATCAACGCAGACAGGATTCGGAGCGCTGACGTACACTACCTCGCCGCCGACTGGGCTGCTTGGCGTAGGCTTGGGTGGCGATAATAGTCCAAGGATGATTGCGTTTCAGGCTAGGCTGGAATTCTAGTGAGGAGAGCAACCATGAGCCGACGGTTTATCGCCCTTGCCGCAGCAATTCTCATCGCAGCACCGGTTGCCATTCTCTCCGGTCAGGAGACGTCCACCTCCGGAGAGAACAAAGTGCAGGTCAAGAAGGTTCCAGCTCCTTATACGCGAGCCTCATCCGGCAAGGATATGTACATGGCGTACTGTGCCTCATGTCACGGCAAAGACGGTAAAGGTAACGGTCCGGCAGCATCTGCCCTGAAGTCCGTCCCGACAGACTTGACCCGGCTTGCGGCAAACAACGGAGGCAGGTTCCCAGAGAATCACGTAACACAGACGATCAAAGGCGATTTCGGCACGCCGAGTCACGGCTCCAGTGACATGCCAGTCTGGGGTTCGATCTTTGCGTCGATGGGAACGACGAGCGATGGTTCGATGCAATTGCGTATTCGCAATCTGACCAAGTACATCGAATCACTACAACAGCAAGATCGGCCCCAATATTGACATTGGGAGCAAGCAAGCGGGACTTGGCACAAAGCGATTCCGGGTGTGCAGTGGGCTTAACCGGATAGTCCGGGCTTCAGCGCTTCATGCCAGCGGTCCCGAAACCGGCTTGTGGGAAGCTATGATCCTGGGCGGATGGTCACCCATTCGCCTAGGGAATCAATTTGTTTGTCGCCTCGCACATGATTCTGTTGCGCCACTTGCTGAACGAAAATTCAGAATTCAAGCGGCCAGATATACATCACACCAGCCAACGCAGGGGAGCGGCCCGAGCAGGTTGGAGTTGGGGTTACTTCCCGAGTGCCGACACAGCTCACTCAGGAGTGGATCAATCACACAGGCGTTCGGCACATTCAGAGCTTACGCGGTGGGCGCTCTGCGTCGAACGAGGCAGTCGTCGCAGGTCTCCCATTAGGGATGTGTTTTCTGGAAGTTCACTTGCACGTCTTTGCCTACGACACAGACCTGATCCGCGGCGAAGTTTCGCAATCTCAGTTGTAACTTTTCTCCCTTCACCAAGTCACATCGGCGTAGCACGACGCACACCACGGCACGCAAACCAAACAAAACCAGAGTTGACAAAAGGGGAAAACATTGAAAACGAATTTGTTTCGCACCGGCGGAATGCTGGTGATGCTCTTCCTGTCGGTCGTATCGGCGACCGCGATGACTCACGAACACAGTACATTCGTGATCACCAGTACAAACAATGCGAGCGGCAATGCAGTGTTAGTGTTCGAACTGGAGGATGCGGGAACGCCCTCCCTGTCGTTTGTAAAGACGTTGCCAACAGGAGGTATGGGTGGCGCGGCTGGAAACGCAGGGGCCGTGCAGTTCTCTGATGGTTTTGGCGCGGTCGTAAATTACGGATCCAACAGCGTCACTGAGTTGCAGCGGGATGGCAACTCTATCGGAGTTGTGGGGACGTTTGGGCTGGCTCCAAAGTGTGTAAATCCAGTTTCCGTCGCCCTCACAGATGCTCACGCCTTTGTTGTGGGAGCCAATTGTGCGGAAAGCCATGCCTGGCCGTCAGGAATCCTTGATGGGAGCGTGGTTGCCATTCCCGATACCTCGGCGGGACAGATCGTAACCGGCATGAGCTGGTCCGCAGTTACTCTGAAATCGGGATCAGTCCTTCGATTGCTGTTAAGCGAGAGAGGAGGGCTCGACGGAAGCAGCGCGGCAGTGACACTGCCGGACGACGCAAACAATACTCCTCTAGGAGCTGCGTTTTGGGGAGACACTCTGGGATTCAATCCAGCCCACAGTTCGTATAGCTTCACTCTCGTGAATAAGAATATGGATGTTTTCCCTGTGCTTGGACCACAACCGGCATACCCCGTAAACGCTCCGTGCTGGCTTGCAAAGGGAGCAGGTAACGTGTGGTATGCGGGCAATAGCCCAGGCCATGCCATCTCAATATTTTTCAGTGACGGACAAGGCGGAACATTTTACAAGTCGGTGCCTTTGCCGGGAGTGCCGACTGATATAACCGTTTCTCCGGATGGCAAGTGGCTTGCCGTTATCTATACCGCGGCGGACGGCAGCGGTGGACGCATCGCCGTTTTCGCAATTGACACTTACGGCGATCTGTCGCTCGCAGCGACTTCAAATCCGACCGGTGTTGCCTCGTTCAATGGTGTGGCAATCAGCCAATAGTGTTCACTCTGACTTCCCTTTCACGGCGGCCTTTGGCCGCCGCGGTTTTTCGCCGCTTTTGTCCGGAAGCTTCGGGCATTAACCTTGGGATCAGTCCCGGTAACGCCGTTGTATCCGCCGAACCCAATGGGTCCCAGGACGACCCCAACGGTTTGTCTGTATGTGGAGTCTCCACCTATTTTTTCAGCTCCGCCGCGATCTGTACGAACTGGTCCAGCGCTGCCTGAAGATCCTCAGCGATCTCCGCGGCGATTACATCCGGATCTGGCAGGTTTGCGGAATCCTCCAGGCTGTCGTCCTTCAGCCAGAAGATGTCCAGGCTCACTTTGTCACGCTTGATCAAATCGTCATAGGCGAAGACGTGGAAGCGCTCACTCTCCTTACGCTTGTGCCGGTTCTCCGGTTTGTAACAGGCGATGAAGTCGCCGAGGTCGGCGCGCTTCAACGAGTTCATCTTCAGCGTGAAGTGCTGGTTCGTCCGGAAATCGTAAATCCTCAGCTTCGATGTCCACGGCTTTTCGCTCGCCGGCTTGCGGTCGAAGAAGAGAACATTTGCCTTCACGCCCTGGGCATAGAAGATGCCGGTTGGCAGCCGCAGCAGCGTGTGAACATCGCACTCGTGCAGCAGCTTCTTGCGAATCGTCTCACCCGCGCCGCCTTCAAAGAGCACGTTGTCAGGAAGCACCACTGCGGCTCGCCCATGAATCGTCAGGCAGTTCTTTACGTGCTGGAGGAAGTTGAGCTGCTTGTTGCTGGTCGAAGCCCAGAAGTCATCCCGCACCACGATCAGGCTTTCTTTACTCTCTTCGCCCTCTTCGTTGATCACCGTGATGCTCGACTTCTTTCCAAACGGCGGATTCGTCAGGACCATGTCGTATGCCGTCGAAGGCTTCTGATTCAAGCTGTCGCCCACCGTGATTGGGCATTCATCGCCGCCAGCCGCGCCGTCGCGTCCACAATCTCCGTGCCGCTCAGCGTCTCTTGCTTCAACAGCTTTTTCTGCGCCTTATCCAACTGGTAGTTCTTCGGGTCGCTCAGGTACGCGTGCGCCGCCAGCGGCGACCGGTGTCGACTTCCGCAGCTTCCGCACGATGCACGCCAGTCTGATGCGTCGCTATGGTGCGCGCTTGGGAGTGGCCCGTGACAACATGGGACACGCGGGCAGCACAGGGAGCATCACGCTCGATGTCTATTCGAAGACTTGGTGGGATGAACGGGTGGATGCGGTGACGAGAATTGTCGAAGCCGTGTTCGCAGAACCGGAAGAGAAGGAGAAGAAGATCGCCACTCCGTTGAAGGCCCTTCCCAACGGCGGAACTGGTGTTGAATGGGAACCCTTTTGGGCACCCCAGGGTGTGAAACCCGACCAGAATTCAATGTAAGTTGTTGAATTTAATGGTCGGGGAGAGAGGATTTGAACCTCCGACCCCCTGGTCCCGAAACGATCAACGATGTGCTATCTTGTTGATTCGCTTAGGCCGGTACTGCGTGATTTTGAGTCCAAATACCCCGTTCTTGGGGGTATTCGGACTCTAAGAAGACTCAAATTTCGACTCCTTGTTTTTGCCTCGAAAGGGAGTCATTTTCTGCCACATTATCGGTGCAATCGTTGCACCGCCTTCAGTGCGTTTCGGACCGGAATCACCGTCGTCACAATCTGCCTCTGACTCGCTCCGGACTCACGGTCTTTCTCAGCAACCATAACCATCCCGGCCCGGCTAATCCACGTGGGTGCACTCGCGACCGATCGTCAGTTCCCAACCCTGCGTCGACTGGCCGCTTGATACCTCTCCGGGAGACCTTCCACTAATTGCTGTACGTACATTCTGCGATCAAGGATATTGAGGAACTCCATCTCGT
>Ga0181528_10002142_pt1 | contig 12123 bp, 9 predicted proteins | sample PEATcosm2014_Bin_47_FD_119742 | JGI IMG/M metagenome (GOLD analysis project Ga0181528, IMG submission 119742) | Peatland microbial communities from MTU Mesocosm Facility, Houghton, MI, USA - PEATcosm2014_Bin10_10_metaG | ecosystem: Environmental > Terrestrial > Soil > Wetlands > Peat | place... | reverse complement strand
CTTCGGTCTGGAACTGGTCGACGTCGCGGAGCTGTTTCGCGGCAGCGACTTCACGCTGTTCCGAACGCTCGCGGAGAGCGCGGGCAACCGCGTGATCGCGCTGCGCTATCCGGGCGGCGCGGCGCTCTCACGGCGCGACTTCGACGCGCTGACGGAAACCGCCAAGTCGTTCGGCGCGAAGGGCCTGGCCTACATCACGTTCGGTGCCGACGGTGCGAAGGGCCCGATCGTGAAATTCCTCGGCGACAGCACGCTGGCGGCGCTACGCGCGGAGACCATGGCCGGCGACGGCGATGCGATCCTGTTCGTCGGCGAACGCGAACGCGAAGCCGCCGATATCGCCGGCCGGTTGCGGCTCGAGATCGGCGAGCGGCTCGGGCTGCGCAGCCCGGGCGAGTTCCGCTTCTGCTGGGTGCGCGGCTTTCCGCTCTTCGAGCGCGATGCCGATACCGGCGAGATCACCTTCTCGCACCATCCCTTCACCGCGCCCGCACCGGGCCAGGAAGAGCTCTTCGACAGCGATCCGCTGGCCGTGCGCGCGCAGCACTACGACCTCGTGCTCAACGGCTACGAACTCGGCAGCGGCTCGATCCGTAATCACGATGCCGCCTTCCAGCGCAAAGTGTTCCGCCGCATCGGCTTGACCGACGAACAGGTCGACGACCGCTTCGGTTTCTTTCTCGAAGCGCTCCGCTACGGCGCGCCGCCGCACGGCGGGATGGCGCTGGGCATCGACCGCATCGCGATGTTGGCCTGCGGCACGACGAACATCCGCGACGTCCTCGCCTTCCCGAAGAACCAGTCCGCCCGCGACGTCATGATGGACGCACCCTCGGCCGTCCCGGACGCGGCGCTGCGCGACTTGCACCTGCAGTTGAGGAACGAGAGTCGTTAGCGCCACCCGCGGCGCGGGCGTGCGCTCTTGCGGCGGCTCACTTCGACTCCATGTGCTCGATGCCGTCCCATTGGACGGCGCCGACTGCGGACGCCAGGACCGTCGCTCGGTCGCGGAAGTATGCTGCGGCGTGGTCGCGCTCGTCACCCGCCGCGACGTCCCCGAACAACCGCTGCGCCTGCTCGAAATCGCCGGCGACGTACGCCGCCCTGCCTTGTTCGAACGTTACTAGCGTTCGCATCTTGTGCGCCAAGAGGTCGGGCGGATCGGCATCGCAGACTTCGTATACGGTAATCGCACGTACCGCGCCCTTGACGAGCACTTCCCCGAGCCTGCGCGTGCGGTACTCTGCTCGCCCCACGTTCTCCATGACTTCGCCGCTCGCCAGGATCAGAGCACCGAAAGACTTGGTGAGGCCTTCCACCCTGGCGGCGATATTGACGGCGTCCGAGATCACCGTGGTCTCGTAACGAAGCGACTCGCCGATGGTTCCGAGCATGAGGTTGCCGCGATGCAGTCCGATCCCGATCGCGATGGGAGCGTATCCCGCTCGCTCGCGCCCTTCGTTGTAGGTGACGACGCGCCGCTGCATCGCGATGGCCGCCGCCACGGCATCGGCGGTCTCACCGGGGAAGAGCGCGAAGATCGCATCGCCGATGTATTTGTCGATGAACCCTTCGTTTTCGCGAACGATCGGCCCGATCTGCGTTAGATAGGAATTCACGAACCGGAAGGTCTCGGCCGGCGTCATCACTCCCGAGAGCGTCGTGAACGCGCGAATATCGGAGAAGAGCATCGTCATAACGCTCTCACGATGATCGCCTAACTTCAGGCCTCTGACATCGCGATGCCCGAGCAGCTCCAGAAACTGGTGTGGGATAAAATTCGCGATGGCCGCGTTGTGTTCGCGGATGTGCGAACGCATGGTTCCGAACGTCTCGGAAAATTCGTCGAGTTCCACGATCAGAGAATCGCGCCGCGGTCGCTCGCTAAAATCGAGATTGCGCAGGGCGAGCGCGTCGCCCCGAAGGCGCCTGAGCGGTCGAGATATCAGCTGCGAGAACACATACGCGACCGGAATCATCGCGACGAGCAGCACGCCGCTGACGATCAAAGCATCGTTGCGAACCCGCGTCGCGTTCGCGATGATCTCGTCCTCGGGCGCTACCAAGACGAGAACTGCACGAGGTAGGGAGACCTTCTTGCCGCGCAGCATCTGTTGGAAGAGAATGACCTTGCCGTCGGCTTGCGTTGCGGGAGTTACCCGGTAAAGCCACACTCTGCCGCGCGGGTCTCGATACGAGCCGGTCGTCTCCATACGCGGCGGCCGAGCGGCGCTGAACGCGGCCGCAAGCGGCGGCGATCCCAGCTGATAAATCGTCGCGGGAGTGGTGCGGTGCGCGTTCGCGCTTTCAATCATCTTGCGATCGGAAAGCGCAAACACGACGCCGGATGCCGCCCGGACGCCCGCAGCGACTGCGGACGGGCTCGGAAGAAACTTACTTAGCGCCTGGGGCGTCGATGTCAGGTCGACATCGACGGCAAACACGGCACCCGAGGCCGAACGTTGCGCAACGGAGTAGCCGAGGTCGAATGTCGAGGCAAGAACGAACGGTTCCGTAACCGTCACGGAGCCGGTCGATGCCCGGAACCACGGGCGCGTTCGGGCGTCGAACGTGGTCTTTCTGTCCACAACGGCGAGCAGTTGTCGACGTTCGTTGTAAAACCAGTACCGCCCGACGAATCGTCCGCCGTGGATTTGAACGGTGTGCATGACGTACGCTGCGGTTCCGCGTAAGGACGGCGGTGGATTATCGCCGGCGATGACTCTACTGAAACGAAGATAGTCACCGTTCGGGTAGCCGACGAACGCCTCGGAGACGAGGCTATTCGCGTTCAGCAGCGGTAGAAGGTCGTCTTTTGCGGCGATGCGTTCCGCGAACGACTGCGCTTTCGCCAACTTTCCGGCCGTGATCAGCGCGAGCTCGTACTGGATCTCCAGCCTGACCTGCAAGAGCTGTTGTGCGATATTTGCCGAGATCCGGTCGAAGTTCGCGTTCGCGGCGTCGAGACTCGCGGTCTTCATACGATCGTAGAATAGAGCCGCCGTCGATAAGCCGATGACGAGGGTGATAACGGCAAACAATGCCGTCAGATACGGCTGTATCGGTACGCGCCGGCGCTGGGGCACCGCTACGCGCTCGCTTTCAACCAGGCGTTGAACGCACCGATGGGCAGCGGATGCGCAACCGCGTAGCCTTGAACGAAGGTACAGTTACGCAGGCGAAGCCAATCGATCTCGCCCGCCCGCTCGACGCCCTCGGCCAGCACCTCGCAGCCGAAGATATGCGCCATGTGGATGATCGTCTCGACCAGCGCCGCATCGTGGCTGTCGTCGAGGATGCCCGAGACGAAGCTTTGATCGATTTTGACGAGATCGACCGGCAGCCGCCGCAGCGCAGTGAGTGAGGAGTAGCCGGTACCGAAATCGTCGAGCGCGATGTGGACGCCGAGTTCGCGCGCCGCGATGCAGACCGCGCGCGTAGCCTCAAAATCGCGCATGGCATCGGTTTCGGTGATCTCGATCCCGAGGTTCGCCAACGACAGTCCCTGCGCCGCCGCGCCCTCGAGCGCCTGGATGACCTTGGGGTCGCCGGCGTGGCGGCCCGAAAGGTTGAAATAGACGCGCATGCGCCGGCCCGCGCGTTCGAACTCTCGCGCGGCCCGCAGAGCTTCATGCAAGACCCACGTGTCGATACCGTCGATCAGGCCCAGGCGCTCGGCGGGCGGAATGAACTCGCCGGGCATGACGAGTCCGCGTTCGGGGTGCCGCCAGCGGATCAGCGCTTCGCAGCCGAAATGTTCGCCGTTCTGCAGGTTGAGGTGCGGCTGAAAGTACAGCTCAAATTGACCCCCTGCGAGTGCTACGGCGAGCTCGTTGCGAAAGTGGACGTTACGCTCGCCGTCGCCTCCCATACCGCTCTCGTATGCCAGCACGGTCCCGTGACCGCGTGCCTTGGCCGCCGAAACCGCGATTCCGGCATGCGTGGTCAGGGCGTCCAAGGTGGCTCCGTGTTCGGGGGCCAGCGCGATTCCCACGCAGGCCGTGAGACTGACGAACTCCTTGCCCTCCCGGTCGCCGGTAGAGAACGGCCGCCCGAAGCGCTGCGTGAAGTGCAGGGCGCGTTCGCGGACGAACTCGAGCGATCGCGGCTCCGGAACGTACACGGCAAAGGTGTCGCCCGACAAACGGCCGGCGATTTCACCTGGTAGCGTGCTTTCCGCCAATCCGGCGGCGACCTCGACCAGCAGCGCGTCGCCGATCATGTTGCCGTAGGCCTTGTTCACCTCGGCGAACGCGTTCACGTCGAGAACGATCACCGCAAAGCGCGCGCTGCCGATGGAAGCCATCCGCGCTTGCGACCGGAATTGCGAGCGGTTGTAGAGTCCGGTCAGCACGTCGTGCGTTTGATGGTAGTGGAGTTGATCGAACTGCCAGCGCATCTGCGCTTGGCTCGAAAAGAATGACGCCGCGATTTCGACGTACGCGTGGTCCTCCGATTCCCAATCGCCCGTCCGCTCGGTCGAGGCAAACCACAAGATATACGTCGAGCGGCCGGATTCGAAGGTCGTCGCGATCGTGGAGCGCCAACCGGCGCTTTGCACGCGCGGGTGTCAAAGGCCGCGCGTAAGTCGTCCCACGCGTGCGTGCCCGTGCCGAGTTCGAGGACCCCTTCCACGGCCGTGCCTGCGATGCCGACCCGCAGACCCGCGCGCAGATCGGCGGTATGCTCTCCCTTCGCGCCGTACTCGGCCGTATGCGAAACCGCTTCGACGACGACGTCTTCGCCGTGGATTCGGAAGAGCGCGCCCATGTACGGGAAGCCGGGCCGGATAGCCGCTGTGGTCTCCGCCAACATCGCCAAGGTCCGTTCGTCGCCGGAAAGCGCCGGACTGGTAGCGATATGCCAGAGCGTCTCCAGTCGCGCCGCGTGCGCGCGCGAACGAGTCTCCGACGCACGCAGCGCCTCCCGGTTACGCAGCGAAGCGATGCCGTAGCAGATGTTATTCGCCAGTTGCGCGAGCACTCCGACCTCGTCGGGACCAAAAGCGTCGGGGTCATCCGAACCGAGCGTCAGCGATCCGAAGGCGTTGCCGTTCTCGATGAGCGGAATCGCGATCACGGCGCGGTCAAAGCTCTGCTGTACGTTCCAGGGAACGAGTGACGGATCGCCCGCTCGGACGATCGCAACCGAGCGCGTGCGGATCGCCCTTCCCGTCGGTCCTTGCGCCCGCTCGGAATCGTCCCAGCGGACCGTGAAACGATCGAGCACCTGGGAATGGCCGGCTCGTGCCAGCGGGCGCACGGAGCCGTCGGCTTCCGCGCAACCTACCCAGGCGAGCGAATAGCCGCCCGTGGCTAAGGCAAAGTCGCACATCCGCTGCAGCAGCTCGCTTTCATTTCCAGCGCCGACGAACGCGGCGCTGGCTTCGCCGAGGGTTCGCAACGCGTGGTTCGCGCGGGCGAGGGCGCGCGCGGCCTCATGGCGGTCGGTCACGTCCGTCGCGACGCCGACGATAGCGGGCCGGCCTTCATGCTGCGCGACGGCGCCCTGGTTCAGCAAAGCGAGGCGTTCCCCAGTACCGCGCTTGAACCAGCCGGCCATTTGCGGGGGAGTTGCTTCCCCGGCGGCGATCCGAGCGAACGCGGCGCGACGCTCGGCAACCTCCTCGTCGACGACGAAGTCCCAGAAGGGCCGGCCGATCATCGCCGCCGGCGCGTAGCCGCACAGCTCTGCAAAGCGCCCATTGATGTAACGAATGGTGCCGTCGAGATCGAGGATATAGATTCCGGCAACGGACTGCTCGAGCAGTGATCTGAGGAGGATTGCTGCGTCGGGATCCGTCGCGTCAGAAACTCTCCGCAGTGGCATCGCGACTGCCTCTTAAGCTGGGGACGAGCTAATTCGTGCCGGGGACCAACATATCACCTGCAAAGGTTGAGGCGGGCATCCTTTTCTAGGGCGCCGCGTCGCGCGTTCGTGGCCGGCCTGGCTTGGTCTAACCATTTTGTCAGCGCACCGTGGGGGCGCCGGCTAGCACGCGGGCGCGGGCGAAGATGGCGTCGAGCATCGTTTCGGTGAGGACCCCCGTGTTGGTGTTCTGGCGGCTCGGGTGGTACGAGGCGAGGATCGTCGCGGCTGGTGAGCCGGGCAGCGTGATCTGCGTCTCGGCGCCGTGCTTGAACGGCGCGCGCGGTCCGCGGTAGCCGTCCGCCGCCTTGACGATGCGGTGCACGGTGTCGTCGGCGATCTTGCCCAAGGTGACGATCACGCGCATCCCGTGCAGTGCCGCGAACTCCGCTTCCAGGTAGGGCAGGCACGCGTCGCGCTCCGCCGGCGAGGGCTTGTTGCCGGGCGGCGCGCACCGGACCGCGGCGGTGATCAGGCAGTCGCGCAGCTCCATGCCGTCGTTCGCGTCGACCTGCACGGCTTGGCTCGCATAGCCCGCGCGGTGCAACGCCCGGTAGAGCCATTCCCCGGACGCATCGCCCGTGAACATCCGCCCGGTGCGGTTGCTGCCGTGCGCCCCGGGGGCGAGGCCGACCAGCACCACGCGGGCCAGCGGGTCGCCGAACGCCGGCACCGGCTTGCCCCAGTAGGTGTGCTCCCGGTAGGCGCGCCGCTTCTCGCGCGCGACCTGCTCGCGGTAGGCCACCAGCTCCGGGCAGCGGCGGCAGGCGATCACCGAGCGCTCGATCGCGCCGATCGCGCGCGTTTGCGACGTCATCGCGCCTGTTTCGCCGGACGCCCCAAGCGGCGCTGCATGAGCGCGGACACCATTCGCTAAAGCTAGGCCTTCATGCTACGCCGTTCGTTCGCCGTCATTGCCGCAGTGCTGCTCGGGACGCTCGCGCTCCCGGCCGCCGCCGCCTCGCAACCGGTGCTCGTCTTCTTCCCGTTTGCCGTCGGCACGTCGGTGCCGGCGAGCCTCGCATCGCAGGTGCCGGCGAAGATGGAAGCCGAGCTGCAGGCGATCGGCGGCGTGACGATCATCCAGGGCGACGCGGCCGCGCAAGCGACGTCGTTCCGCAGTCTCGCGCGCGCGGCGGGCGCCGACGCGTACGTGACCGGCTCGATCGTCGCCATCGGCAATTCATTCGCCGGTCTCGAAGAACTCGTCAGCGCGCGCAGCGGCGTCCTGTTGTGGTCGAATTCGGTGTCGTTCCGAACCGTCGACGAAGTCAGCGGGGCGGGCAAGTCGCTGCACGACCTGCTGGTCGCGGCTCCGACGCCGCAGACGGCGGGAACGCTGCCCGTCGCGCAAACGGCCGGTCCGGCCACGCCGCCGCCGCCGCGCGTCGGCGTCGTCGCGCTCCCCACCGACGGGAACTCCACGCGCGACGAGCACGGCTTCGCCGATCAGACGGTGATCGCGGCGATCAAACACTTGGGCTTCACCGTCATCGCGCCGCCCAAGCAGCGCATCTCGCTGGCTGCCGTGTGCGATCAGACCCACGCCTCGCTGCTGCTCTCGACCCGGGTCGACATGAGCCGCACCGTGGCCAAGACCGGCGACGTGCAGTCGACGGCCATCGTTTCGATGGTTACCTATTCTTGCACCACGAAGAGTATCGATCCGAACCCGGTGGCGGTCGATCACATCGCGGGAACGAACAACGACGCGATCAAGGCCGCGATCACCGACGCGATCGTCCTGTTGCCGTCGCTGCCGCCGAACGCGAACTAAGTCAGCTCGGGAAATCCGAGCGCGGCCAGCGCCGCGTAGGTGACGATTCCGGCGGCCGTCGAGAGATTGAGGCTGCGCACGGCGCCGGCGGCGCGCATCGGGATGCGCAGCGAGCGCTCCGGATGCGCCCCGAGTACGCGCTGCGGCAGCGTCCCCGTTTCCGGCCCGAACACGAGGGCGTCGCCGCGCGCGAACGGCGCGCTCGCATACGGTCGCACGCCGTTCGTTTCGATCCACCAGCACCGCGGCGCCGGAAACGCCGCCAGAAAGGCGTCGAACGACGGGTGCACGATCACTTGCACGGACTCCCAATAGTCCAATCCCGCGCGTTTGAGCGCGCGGTCGTCGATGTCGAAGCCGAGCGGTTCTACGAGGTGTAGCGCGCAGCCGGTTGCGGCGCACAGCCGCGCGACGTTGCCGGTATTGGGCGGAATCTGCGGTTCGACCAGCACGACGTGCAGCGGAACGTCGCCGGCTTGCGCGACCGTCATGACGCGGTCGTTGGGTTGCGCCGTCATGCGTTCGCGCACGCGACGAGCTCCTCGACGCGTTCCGGCGGCGCGACCAGCAGCGCCACGCCGCCGTGGCCGAGCCAGCAGCGCGCGAAGGCCGCCCGCGGATAGACGTGCCGCACGGCCGGCTGCGCGGGATCGTTCACGATCACGTCACCATTCGCGTCGAACCCGCGCACCACAAGCACGTGCCCGGCCGAGCGCGCGAGCGGCGCGCCGGGCAGTGCGTCCCCGTCCCACGCGATGCTGACGGCGAGCGGCAGCCCGCGTGCGATGAAGCCCTCGACGCTGGTGAGATCGCGCAGATACGCGACGGCTCCGGCCAGGCCGCGCGCGCCGGCGTATGCGACGGCGAACGCCCAGTTGCCGGTGCCCCCATAAGCGCGGTCGTACACGCCCGCGGCGACCGTGGCGACATCCGCGGCCAGATCCCACGCTTCGAGCAGCATTGCGATCGAGGCCGGTACGCACCAGCCGCGCTCTTCGGGAGCCTGCGCGCAATATTGCGAGCGCTCGGGGACGAGGAGTTCGCGGCACGCGGCGGCGGCCGGCGCGGCGTCGCGCGGCGGATCGTCCGGCGGCGTCGACGCGGCAACGCGCCCCAGCGGCCGCTGCGAGCGCACATCGAGCGCGACGATCGCGCCGGCCGCGTGCACCACGTCGACGGCGATCCGCGCGACGTCGTCGAAGCCGTCGAGCGAGGCCCGGCGGTCCGCTTCGAAGGCGACGTACGGCAACGCGCGTGAGCGCCGTCCGGCGCGCGTATGCACGGTGACCTCGAGCGCGTCGGGGGTCGCACGCGCGTTCCAGGAGACGATCGCCCGCGTTGCGGGCAGCACGGCCAGCCGCGTCTCGCAGCCGTCCGCAGCGACGAGGTTCAGCATCGCGTCAGTAGCTCCAGCGCCACGCGTCGACGTTGCTGGAGAGAAAGCGCGCGGCGTGATAATGGCGCAGATCGCCGTTCACCACCGCCGCGGCGACCTGCCAATACAGAAACACCGCCGGCACCAGCTCGTGAATGCGCGCTTCCTCGCGGGCGTAGAGCGCCGCGCGCGCGACGCGATCGAACGTGCGCGCCGCGGCATGGCTCGTTGCGGTGAGCACGGCATCGTCGAGGAAGCTCGTATTCGCGCCGTGCGGCGGGATGAAGGCGCCGCTCCAGGCGCCCTCGTTGTCGGGGTCGGGTGCGCCGGTGTCGATCGTGAGCGAGAGATCGTAACGGCCGCCGTAGAGCGGCCCGTCCTGCGCGAACAGCAGGCTCGTCGGATAATTCTTCACGCGCAGATCGATGCCGGCGGCGCGCAGTTCCTGCTGCATCTGCACTTCGGCTTGCACGTTGGCGGGCTTGGCCGGCGTCGTCGAAATAGCGACGCTCAGCGAGGTGCCGCGGCGGCGGCGGATGCCGTCGGGTCCCGTCCGCCAGCCGGCCGCGTCGAGCAAGCGCTTCGCCCCGGCGAGATCGTAGGGATACGGTGGGACGTGCGGGTCGGCCCACGAGCCCGGCAGGATATCGCTGGTGGCGCGCACGTTGTAGCCGTGGAACACCGTCGCGTTCATGCGATCCCAATCGACGGCTTCGGCGATCGCGCGTCGCACGCGCACGTCGGCGAGAATCGGCTGCGCGCAGTTGAACTCGATGTGGCGCACGTTGGCGGTCAACCGGCGTTGGATCGTATAGCCCGACAGGCTGCTCAAGCGCGCGATCTGCGCTTCGGTCAAGCTGTCGTCCACGTCGATGTCGTGGGTCTGCAGCGCGGCGAAGAGCGTGTCGTCGTCGGGGATGATACGGTAGCTGACGCGCGCGATCGCCGGCCGGCCGCGCCAGTAGTACGGGTTCGCCGCGAACTCCAGCGACGAGCCGTGGTTCCACGCGCTCAGCACGTACGGCCCGCTCGAGACCGGATGTTCGTTGAAGGCGGCGTGGTTGAGATCCGGCAGCGCCGCGAGCAGATGCGCGGGCAGCGGCGGAAAGGCCGCCATGGCGCCCAGAATCGACGCGTACGGCTCGCGCAGATGCACGACGGCCGTCGTGCGGTCGGGCAGGTCGATCGCGATAACGTCGTCCCAGCCGGAGCGTAGGCGCGTGTTGTTGCGCGGATTCATCACCGCCTGCCACGTGAAGCGCAGATCGCGCGCGTCGAGCGGCGCACCGTCCGACCAGCGGACGCCGGAACGCAGGTGCAGTACGATCGTCCGGCCGTCGCGGCTGATCCCGCCGTTCGCGAGCGTCGGCACGGCCGTCGCGAGTTCGGGCACGTAATCGCCCGCGTCGTCGTAGCGGAACAGCGGCGCGAACAGCAGCGCGTCGACTTGCGCGCCGGCATCGCTGTTGGCGAAGAGCGCGTCGAGGGAATCCGGTTCTTCCGTGCTGGCGATCCGCACGCGATCCGGCTGCGTCCAGGCGTGCAGGCCGCCGCTCGCCGGCGCGTCGACGCGCGTGCAGGCCGCCGCGCCGAGCGCGAGCAGCAGGGCGGCGGCGGCGGCGGCGATGCGGCGCGCGCCGCGATCAGCCATCCGTGAGAACCGGCGTTTTCTCGAGGTCCGCGGCGATCGCCGCGTAGAGCGCGGCGGGCCCGTAGCGCACGAGGTCGTCGCACGGCAACCCCGTTTGCGCGCGCGCCTCGGCGATCGCGGTACGCGCGGCCGCATCGTCGAGGCCGGCGGTATTGAGTGCGATCGCGACGACCCGCGCCGGCTTGACGTTCGCGCACAGCGCTTCGTAGGTGCGGATCAGCGCGCGGTAGCCGGGCACCGGAATGTCGTGGCCGTCGATGTGCGTGCGCGTGACGAGATGCACCAGCACCAGCGCGTCGGGCGCGCAGCCGTAGAGCAGCGCGAGCGTCACCGCCGCGTAGCCCGGATGCGCGATGCCGCCTTGACCTTCGACGAACAGCAGGCCGCCGTGGCCGCCGGCGCGGCGGTCGCCTTCGAGGACCAGCTGTTCGGCCGCGCCGCTGGCGAAATCGGCGATCACGCGGTCGATCGCGGTGCCCCAGCCGGCGATCGCGATGCCCGTTTGTCCGGTCGGCACGAACTCCGCCGCGACGCCGGCCGCCCGCGCCGCGCGGGTGAGTTCGAGCGCCGCGGTCATCTTCCCGACGGCGCAATCGCTGCCGACGGTGAGGACGACGCGGCTCGGCACGTCGTAGGCGGCGCCCGAGAACAGCGGCGCGGCGGGCGGCGCGCGCAGATCCCAGATGCGCGAATCGTGCCGATCGGCCAGCGCGCGGAACTCGGGGTCCTCGCTCAAAAACGCGTGCAGCCCGTTGACCACTTCGAGCCGCGCTTGCAGCGCGACCGCGATCTCGGCGCGGTAGTCGTCGGGCAGCTTTCCGCCCGCCGGCGCGATGCCGATCAAGAGCGACGTCGGACCGTAGGCGAGGCTTTCGGCGACGGTCGCGACGATCGGCGCGTCGGAATCGAGGTAGGGCACGACGTCGCGCACGCGCCGGCCGGCGTGACGCGGATCGACGACCGCGACCGTCGCGTCGGGCGAATAGGCGATGACGCCGTGCGCGGTCTTCGCGGCGCGATCGCCGAACGCGCCGGGCGCGAAGACGACGTAGCGCCGCGTCATGCCGCGACCGCCCGTTCGCTCACGCCGAGTCCGGGTCCGGCGGGCAGCACGATCTTGCCGCCGTCGTAGTTCAGGCCCGCGAACGGATCGCGCGCGACGAGGAACGGTCCGTCGAGGTCGGCCCAATCGACCAGCGGCGAGAGATGGGCTGCGGCGGTGGAGAGGATCGCGCTCTCCACCATGCAGCCGAGCATGATCTTCAAGCCCAGCGCGCGCGCGGTGTGGATCATCGCGAGCGCGCCGCGGATGCCGCCGCACTTGACGAGCTTCACGTTGATGCCGTCGACGCAGCCGGCCAGCGCGGGCAGATCGGCGGCGTCTTTGGAATCCTCGTCGGTAACGAGCGGAATCGACGTGCGTTCGCGGATCCAGCGCAGCCGTTCGGGCGT
>Ga0181528_10002140_pt1 | contig 12129 bp, 12 predicted proteins | sample PEATcosm2014_Bin_47_FD_119742 | JGI IMG/M metagenome (GOLD analysis project Ga0181528, IMG submission 119742) | Peatland microbial communities from MTU Mesocosm Facility, Houghton, MI, USA - PEATcosm2014_Bin10_10_metaG | ecosystem: Environmental > Terrestrial > Soil > Wetlands > Peat | place... | reverse complement strand
CGACCACGAAACTCCAGAAGTAGATTTCTCGGCCATATCCGAGGGGATGTTCGATGTCCGGCCGTACTGCAGCTCGATGTAATCCGTAAAGCAGCAGGAAGCCGTTTCCGGTGTCGACGATAGAATGCACGCCCTCGCTGAGTAGGGATGAGCTTCCGGTCCATGACGCTGCGATCAACTTCGTCAGGCCGATCAGCAGATCTCCCAGGATTGCCGCGTAGATAACACGGCGGGACGAAAGCCGCGAGATTACCTTTATGGAGGCCATGACTGCTCCTAGGCAGGGTCAGGGAAGCGTAAATCTACTGCCGGACACAGGCCCCGCTCCGCTTGCTCGCCATGACAGGGCTATTGCGTAAGTCGGGCCTCGCGCTCTTTGGTCAGTCGATCTAGCTCTTCCTGTTGCTGCGCGATACGATCTGCGTTGCGTTCCTCGGTCTGGCCACCGGAGGCGCCCGCTGCCTGTTCCACCAATTGCCTCAGATTATCTTCAAGTATCGCGATACGATCGTCGAGTTCAGGCTGCGATAGCCAATTGTCGTCGCTCATCTGGAGTTTCTCCTGTCATTGCGAAGCGGTTTGGCTGAGCGGCCGCTCGGATGGTCGCCGATCGGAGGGGGACAGTCGATGGGCGACCGGAGGTGGATGCGGATCAGCCGACGAGAACGATCGGTTGCCATTTACGTTCCCGTTCTATGCCGCGCGACGGAGACGCATTGGAGGTGTGGTGTAGGTAGGCCCCTGAGGAGACGCGGCGCTGGCGTCTCCGGCAGACCGTCTGCTCGAGCATCTCTCTCATTTGGTCAGTGGTACTTCAGGCACCGTCTTCTTCTTTTTGATTTCCTTCATGATATCGTGCGCAAGCGCAACGGCCGCCTGTTGGACGCTGACGCCAAGGTCGTGAAGGGAGGAGTCCCGCTCGCGCACAGCGAACTCGTCTCCTTCAAGCGAGGCGACTTCCGACCAGGCGTAGGCCTGTTCTGATCAATTGCTGTGCCGATCCCGGCTCGGTACATTTCACCCAGCAGCATCGCTGAACGAGGATCGGCATGATAGGCGGCCCGCTGGAGATAGGACTTTGCCTGGCTGAAGTCAGGCGTTACCAGACCACCGTTGAGATATAGTTAGCCGAGCCGCGCATCGGCCGCGACGATGTTTTGCTCGGCGGCTTTCTTGTCGAGCCCAATGTCCTTGGTGACATCGCGCGGTATGCCGAGTCCGATCGCATTCATGTGACCGAGCCAGTATTCGGAGTTATTGCTGGCAAGCTCGCTGAATAGCTTCACGGCCGTTTGATCGTCGCAGCTCTGGAACGTATGCTCGGCGAATTCTAGTTTGGTCGGCGCCGGAGCAGCGGTCCTTGCCCTGTACTGCACCGAACCGCGTTAACAAGGCTGTCATGGCGACCAGGAAAATGGTTGGAGCGGGCGGCCCAGGCGACTTGTAGAGCGGAAGCGGCGACTCTGACGCGGAGCCTGTCACTTGAACCCTATTCTGTTGACGGAGAACGAATTCGCCTTAAGTCGCTCGCTGCTGCGCCGTGCTATCAGTGCTTCTCCATCAGGCGCCCGGGCGCTTCGCCTGCAAGCGGCTCTCGAGTCGAGCCGTTGGTGGAGGCCTTGCCGGGCTTCTCGATCAGCTCGAGGAAGGGCTTGATGATATCGATAGGCATCGGAAAGACGACGGTCGAATTTTGCTCTGCGCCGATCTCGGTCAGGGTCTGCAAGTAGCGTAGCTGCATGGCAGCCGGGATGCTCGAAAGTATCCTGGCGGCGTTGACCAGGGTCTGAGAAGCTTGGAACTCGGCCTCGGCATGAATGATCTTGGCGCGTCGATCGCGTTCTGCTTCCGCCTGCTTTGCGATCGCGCGTACCATGTTGTCAGTCAGCTCGACCGTTCGGATTTCGACGTTGCTGACCTTGATTCCCCAGTTCTCGGTCTGGCTATCGATAATGCTTTGCACGTCGGTGCTCAACTTTTTACGCTCGGAAAGCATTTCATCGAGTTCGTGCTGTCCCAGCACGGCGCGCAGTGTCGTCTGAGCCAGCATATTGGTAGCGGGAAGGTAATGCTGAACCTGAATGATGGCGCGTTCGGGGTTTACCACGTTGAAGTAGAGCACCGCGTCGACCTTCATTGAAACGTTGTCGCGAGAGATGACGTCCTGCGTCGGTATTTCGATGACCTGGATCCGGAGATCCACTCGCACCATTTCCTGAAAGAATGGAATCAGCAGCACCAGACCGGGCCCCTTGACCCTCTGAAATCGGCCCAGCGTAAAGACGACGGCCCGTTCGTATTCGCGCAGGATCCTGACGCTTGCCCCGACGATGATGACGGCGAAGAGCAGGAGAGCAGGAGTGAGATAGAGAAGATAGGAATCCGAGAACATGACGGTGTGCCTTTCCTACGCTGGAAGCGAAAACGACATCCCCGATCCTGGCGAACGGCCTGGTGCAACGAAGTTTGATCACGTTGACGATCGGTAGGATGGCTTTGATCAGGCTAGGCGCGAACGACGCGGCCCGGTAGGTTCGGAAAGTACCTATTGCCTGCTCTCGGCCAGGGCGCTGAGGTGTGTTCGCCGGCGAACTGGGAAGGACCGGCATTCCGCCAGTTTGCTCGCCCTGCGCGCTAACTCGCATTCATGATCGGACGAGGGACGCTGCGGCGCTCAGGACGATCTGGATATGGGACAGCAAAATCGACGTGAGCGGTCGCCGCGGGCCCGGCGATTTTGCGACCATCGCGGACGAGGCATTCCGGTCGCACCACTCTTCCCCTGGTAGGTATTTTCCGAACCTCCGGTTCGTGAATGAATTGCCCGGGCTGGTGAAGCATTGCATGCCTCGACTGCTTGTCTACATGTTCGCCGCGGTTATCCCGCGACGCAGAATGCCAACCAGGAGAAGCCTCGTGCGCTTAGGTATTTTCCGAGTCTGACGCTGCCGTTTACCTTCCGATATGGTTCAATTCAGACGTTTTGCTCGAAACCGGGCGACCACAATCGATGATCAAATGACAACCGCACCAATTTCTGTCCCAAGCTCAGAATTCAATGACTTTTTGTTCGCACCCATCGGCGAGGACAAAAACGGCATGCTGGTGAGCGTGCTCTCCGGGTTGGCGCGGTCTGACGTGGACCCGTGGCAGGAGGCCGCCAAGCTGGCTCAATTGCCGGGGGACGCCGCGACCAGGGAATTGGCAGCGCTGATCGGCGCCTTGCCGGACCGGGCTGCGCCTTTCCCGGACCCCCGTACAATCGCCACTCGCCTGATTGCGCTCCTGCCGCGCCGGTTTGGTTCCAGTGGCAGGATGCAACAGGCGCCGCCGCATAGCGCCTGGGCCGTGATGAATTCTCGTCCGTGGTGGATCTATGTTGCGTTTATGTGCTTCGTGCTCAGCTCTCAATTCCTGATAGCGAACCATCCACTGCCGGCCAAATCGGACAGCGTGAAAGAGACGGCTGCCAACCCTGCTGTTCCGCCAGCGCCGCCGGTAAACTCCGGCCAGTAAGAACCGCGACGGGCAAAGCTCCGGCCAGAGTCTTCTCAGCGAAGAACTCAACTTCTCGCGCAGCACCTGAGTAGTTTCCGACTCTACCGCGCCGCGCTCGCCGATGGCTAGGGTCCCATCGGGACATGATCGATGACGCTCTCGACGATGCCAAAACAAGAAGCTCGGGCCCGACGCTTCAAGCTGATAAAATTCGCGATGCATACGAGACGCTCGGAAACGCTGGAACGACGCAGGCGCTCAAGGTGATCATCGCGACCTAGCGATCGCGGCGACAGATTTGCGATATCGCTCCGTATCGGAGATCGTGCACATACACCCGCCATAAATTGAAGGATTGAACAATGGCCCCCAGGACGCAAGCGGTCGTCGTCGGCACGAACGTTTCGGCTGCCGTCGCGGATGCTCCGGCCCGAAATCGAAACGCCGACGCTGGGCCGACAATGAAAACCGGGGGATCGCCAATCGCCTCGAAGAATCCGGTGATCGGTCCCCTATCAGTCGAACTTCTCCTGAAGATGAACGCCTATTGGCGCGCCGCGAACTATCTTTCGGTCGGGCAGATCTACCTGAAGGATAATCCTCTGCTGGAAGAGCCGCTCAAGCTTGAGCACGTCAAGCCTCGCTTGCTCGGCCATTGGGGCACGACCCCGGGACTGAATTTCATCTATGTCCATCTGAACCGGCTGATCAAGGACAACGATCTCGACATGATCTACGTCATCGGTCCCGGCCATGGCGGTCCGGGTATCGTGGCGCACACTTATCTGGAAGGGTCGTATACCGAGCGATATCCCGCGGTCGAGCGTGACCGAAGCGGATTGCATCGACTATTCCGACAGTTCTCATGGCCATATGGAATTCCCAGTCATGTGGCGCCGGAAACACCAGGCTCCATTCATGAAGGCGGCGAACTGGGGTATTCCCTGGTCCATGCCTATGGTGCCGCTTTTGACAATCCGGACTTGATCGTTACTTGCGTCATCGGTGACGGTGAGGCCGAAACCGGCGCCCTCGCCACCAGCTGGCACTCCAACAAGTTTCTGAATCCCGCACGCGATGGCGCCGTACTTCCGATCCTTCATCTCAACGGATTCAAGATCGCCAATCCGACAGTGCTGGCGCGCATCAGCCGCCAGGAACTGACGGAGCTCTTGCGCGGCTACGGCTACGATCCGCATTTCGTCGAGGGCGATGATCCGGAGCTGGTCCATCAAAGCCTTGCCGGGACACTCGACAGAATTCTGCTCCAGATCCGTCAGATCCAGAGTGACGCCCGATCCAGCGACGAGACGCAGAAAGTTGAGCGGCCGCGCTGGCCAATGATCGTGTTTTGCACTCCCAAGGGCTGGACCGGGCCGAAATTTGTCGATGGCCTGCCGGTCGAAGGCACCTGGCGGGCGCATCAGGTGCCGATCGCCGACATGACCAATCCCGAGCACCTCAAGCAGCTCGAAAAATGGATGAAGAGCTATCGGGCGCACGAACTTTTTGACGAGAGCGGCAAGTTCCGCGATGAGTTCGCCGAACTGGCGCCGACTGGCCGGCGCCGCATGGGCTCAAACCCCCATGCCAACGGTGGCGAGTTGCTGGTTCCGCTGTCGATGCCTCACTTCCGGGATCATGCCATCGAAGTCCGCGCTCCTGGAGCCGTCAAGGCAGAAGCGACGCGCAATCTCGGAAAGTTTCTCCGCGACGTGATGAAGCTCAATCTCGACAAGCAGAACTTTCGGCTGTTTGGTCCGGACGAGACGGCATCCAACAGGCTGGAAGCGGTCTATGAAGTTTCCGGCAAGGAGTGGATGGCCGAGGTCGAAGCCGTGGATATCGATCTCAGCATCGATGGCCGTGTTATGGAAGTGCTCAGTGAGCACCTGTGCGAGGGGTGGCTCGAAGGATACCTGCTCACGGGACGCCATGGCTTGTTCTCGTGCTACGAGGCCTTCGTTCACGTGATCGATTCGATGTTCAATCAGCACGCCAAGTGGCTGAAGGTCACCCGGAAGATTCCTTGGCGTAAGCCGATCGCATCGCTGAACTACCTGCTCACCTCGCATGTCTGGCGGCAGGACCACAACGGCTTTTCTCACCAGGATCCGGGGTTCATCGATCATGTCGCCAACAAGAAGTCCGAGATCGCGCGGATCTATCTACCGCCAGATGCCAACTGCCTGCTGTCGGTCGCGGATCATTGTTTGCGCAGCCGCAACTACGTAAACCTGATCGTCGCCGGAAAGCAGCCGGAATGGCAGTGGCTCGACATCGATTCGGCCGTTCGCCATTGCACGGCTGGGGCTGGCGTCTGGCAGTGGGCCAGCAACGACGCCGGCGATCCCGACGTGGTGATGGCCTGCGCCGGGGACGTACCGACGCTTGAGACGCTCGCGGCCGTATCGCATTTGCGGGCCGACTACCCCGATATTCGCATTCGAGTCGTCAATGTGGTGGATCTGATGGTGCTGGAGCGTCAGGCCGAGCATCCCCATGGAATGGAACAGCAGGATTTCGATGAGCTGTTCACGAAAGACAAGCCGGTGATCTTCGCCTTTCATGGCTATCCTGCCATGATTCACAAGCTGACCTATGGCCGTCACAATCACGACAATTTTCATGTGCGCGGTTACAGGGAGGAGGGCACCACCACAACGCCCTTCGATATGGTTGTGTTGAACAACCTCGATCGCTATCAGCTAGCGCTTGACGCCATCAAGCGAATTCCGCGGTTCGGCGCTAAGGTGAAGACAGCAATCGACCGCTACTGGACCGCCATGGAGCGCCACAAGCTCTATATCAGCGAGCACGGCCAGGACATGCCGGAGGTTCGCGACTGGTGCTGGAACCCGCGGGCATGATCTTGGTGCTGGACAACAAGGCCGGCGGTCGACCCGAATTGAAAGTACTCGCGCTGAACAGCGGCTCGTCGTCGCTCAAATTTGGCTTATATCGTGTCGGACCATCACGGACGGACTTGCTCGTCTCGGGCGAGGCGGAGGGTATCGGGGAAGCGAAAGGCAGGTTTCACGCAAGGGATTCTCAAGGCAACTCCTTGCTCTCCGAGGCGATGTCAATTCCCGGCCAACGGGACGCTGTCGTCAGAGTCGCAAGGCTTTTGGCCGACCAAAAAACGCCGGCGCCCGACGCTATCGGGCACCGCGTCGTGCATGGCGGACCAAGGTTGCGGCAACATTGCCTGATCGATGAAGTCGTGCTGCGTCAGCTCGAGGCGGCTTCCGCTTTTGCTCCGCTCCATACCCCGCCGGCGTTGTCCGTCATCCGCTTCGCCCAGGAGCATTTTCCCGGGCTTCCACAGGCGGCATGTTTCGATACCACATTCCACGCCAACATGCCTGGGCGTGCGCATGTGCTTCCGATCCCCCGGGAGTTTCGAGCGGCCGGTCTTCAGCGCTATGGCTTCCACGGTCTTTCCTGCGAATCTATCATGCATCAGTTGGTGGAAACACCCGGGCGCCTGATCATCGCCCATCTCGGCAATGGTGCCAGCGTCACCGCCGTCAAAGACGGAATATCTGTCGATACCAGCATGGGATTGACTCCAACCGGTGGCGTGATCATGGGCACGCGGACCGGTGATCTCGATCCCGGCGTTCTGGTCTTTCTGGCGCGTGAAAAGAAGTTCGATGCAGCGATGCTCGAAAATCTCGTCGATCACCGTTCCGGTTTGCTCGGGATATCCGGCGTCGGGAGCGACATGCGGGTTCTGCATGACGCCGCCGCTTCAAACGCCGATGCACGGCTTGCCGTCGAGATGTTCTGCTATTCCGTCCGCAAGCAGATCGCGGCGATGATTGCCGCGCTGGACGGACTGGACCTGCTAGTATTTACCGGCGGCATCGGGGAAAATGATGTGGAAGTCCGCGCCGCGATCTGCGGTGGCCTGACCTGGGCCGGCATCCATCTCGGTGCTGCGCACAATCCTCTCGCAGGCAGCGCCCGAGGCGATCCTCGATCCGGTTGCCGGGTCGATGTTCTCCCGTCGCGGGAAGACGAGCAGATCGCCCGCCATACCCGGGCTTTGGCCCCTTGCCCGCTATAACCTTGTTATCTCGTCGTCGTTAGCTGCGGTCGGCGGTTGAGCACCAGCGTGACGTCGCAGAGACCGCGATCGTCGGTATCCGTTTTGACCTTGAAGCCCAATTCCCGGCACATATTCAGCATGACCGAATTTTCCTGAAGAACCTGCCCGACGATCTGCTTCAGGCCTTTGCTTCTTGCGTATTCGATGATCATTTGCATCAAGCTCCAACCCAACCCACGCCCCTTAAGACCTGATCGAAGCAGTATGGCGTACTCGCCGCTGTCGCCGAGCGGGTCGGAGTGCACGCGGACGACGCCGAGCGCCTCGCCGCTTGCCTCGTCGAGCGCGATAAATGCCATCGCGCGCGCGTAATCGAGCTGGGTTAGTCGCGCGAGAAACGGGTGCGTGAATTCCTTTATCGAATCGAAGAATCGGAGCCGCAGATCCTCCGGGCTGACATGCTGCAGCAGCTGGAGAAGCAGTGGTTCGTCATCAGGTCGAATCGGCCGCGCAAAGATCTGCCGGCCGTCGCTGAGAACGAGACGCCGCTCCCATTGCGATGGGCAAAGCGGGTTGACTGCGGTCATGCTGCTGATCGTTGTCCATCCATGATCCAGTCTTTCGCGGCGGGCAATCGGGAGAGGCCAAACATGCGGGCTTCCCCGTGAAAGAAGGGTATGAACATGCTCATGGCGGCGCGCAACCATAGCTGATCGGCGACAACCGCAACATGGCTGAAATCGCGCCAGTGCTTCAGTCCAAGTTTACCGTCATCCCATAACGCCTCAAGTTCAAAGCCCGTGAAATCCTTGCCGATGACATAGAGCATCCTGATGGGCCCCTTGGCCAACATCGCCTCCACCCTGGGGACGAGCATATTGTGATAATCGCCGTGCGTTATCTTGCCGGTGGCTTCAATCGCCAGAACTGTCGGGGGCATTCCGTCCATGAATCGAAACATCGTGTTCTCCGTCCGGTCTTGACATGGCATTGCGTATTCAGACGCTCACTTCGCCAATCCCTTCCGGATCGTCAGCAATTCCTTGCGGCGCGCAGCGGTGGTTTTTGGATAGCTCATTTTGAGTTCCGCGAAAGTATCGAGGAAGATTTGTGAGACGATCAGTCGCGCATTTTCCTTGTCGTCAGCAGGGACGACGTACCATGGAACATCGACGGTACTGGTGGCGCCGAGGCATTGCTCGAAAGCTGTCATGTATTTTTCCCAGTATTTGCGTTCCTTGATGTCATTAACGCTGAACTTCCAGTTTTTCTCGGGATCGTCGATGCGTTCGAGGAAGCGCTTTCGCTGTTCCTCCTTTGAGAGGTGGAGGAAGAATTTGACGATGCGGGTGCCGTTGCCATGCAGATGTCATTCGAGGTCGACGATCGAACGGTAGCGGTCATGCCAGACCGCCTTCTCGACAAGCAGCGCGTCCGGTAACCCCTCATGACGCAGTATCTCGGGATGGACGCGCGCGATCAGAACTTCTTCGTAATAGGACCGGTTGAAGATGCCGATCCGGCCGCGTTCCGGAAGGTCACGCGTGGTGCGCCACAGAAAGTCATGCAGCAATTCGGTCGCGCTGGGATGCTTGAAGCTGAATACCTGGCATCCTTGCGGGTTGATCCCGGACATCACGTGCCTGATGGCGCCATCTTTTCCCGCCGCATCCATAGCCTGAAAGATCAGCAGGATGGCATATCGGTTGGATGCATAGTGCAGCTGCTGTTGCGCGCTTAGCTCTGAAACCTGTCGCTCCAGCAGTTTCTTGTATTGATGTTTGGACTTGTACACGGGATCGACCGTTGTCGGCCACTTCTTGAGATCGACCCTGTCACCTTCAGCGATGCGAAAGTCGTTCGAATGTATTTTCATGTGGGGCTCACTTGATGAACTGTGTCGGTCCTTGCTGTACTTTTGGCCTTTGCCCCAGATCGGGTTTCTTTCCTGGCGCCATCGAGCAGCCGGTAGGCGAGAAGCTTCACGCGATCGTTGACCAGGAACCACGCCAGCGCATAACCCCAGACGAACGCCGCCCAACCCCATCCGAGTGGCGTCATGAAGAGCCCATAGACCGCAATCAAGGTCGCTACTGCCTGCGTACCGAGTACCGCCATCCATAGAATCCGCGCCGGACGTATCGACCAGAACGGCCCGCGGGTCCGCGTCAGGAAGATCGTGAGATGTCCGGCAACGGACAATTTCAGGTACATCAACGTCTGGATATGCGCGCGATCGAGATGGAATACGCGTTCGGCCAGATAGAAAAGGCCGAAGGCAGCGACGACGCCGAAGAGGCCGAGCACGGTGGCGATGCCAAGCACCACGTGCATGTCCCAGGCCTCGGGTTCACTCTTGTAATGAACGTTGTCATAGGCAATCGACAGGATGGCGCCGTCATTGAGCAGCGCGAGCATCACGATCATAACGGCCGTCAATGGATAGAAATTGAAGATCAGGATCGCAAGCGTCATGAACAACAGCACGCGCAGCGTTTCGGCGATGCGGTAAATCGCGTAGCTGTTCATTCGTTGGAAAATGCGCCGGCTTTCCTTGATCGCGTCAATGATGACCGATAGTCCCGGCGTCATCAGCACGATGGAAGCCGCCGCACGCGCCGCATCGGTTGCGCCGGAGACGGCGATGCCGCAGTCGGCCTTCTTCAGCGCAGGGGCGTCGTTGACGCCGTCGCCCGTCATGCCGACGATGTGATTGTGCTTTTGCAGGACATCGACGATGTGGAATTTATGTTCGGGAAACACTTGCGCGAAACCGTCGGCATTCTCGATAGATTTTGTCACCGCGGCGGTTTCATCGCGCTGGGAATCGCCCAGGCTGGCGCCATCGAGAATGTCGGCGCCCATTCCAAGCGTTTTGGCGGTTTCCCGGGCGATCGCCAGTGCATCGCCGGTCACCATCGTGACCTTGACGCCCATTTGTATTGCGGTCGCCACGGTGGCTTTGGCGTCTTCCCGCGGCGGGTCGAACAGAGGCAGCACGCCGATCTGCTGCCAGGGACCGTCGCCTTCTGCGCGGGCGACGCCGAGCGAGCGAAAGCCACGGGCGGCGAAGTCGTTGACAGCCTTGTCGACAGCCGATTTGACCAGCGCGCCGTTGGCGCACAATGCCGAAATGACCTGCGGTGCGCCTTTGCTTACTTTGAACTGCTTTCCATCCGTATCCCTGACCGTCGCCTCGGTCCGCTTCCGCACCGCATCAAATGGCTTGAAGTGCAGGACATCGTAACCTTTCAGCGCCTGATCGTTTTTCAATCCGCCGAGAACGGCGAGATCGATGGTGTCATTATTGTCTGCCCTCGATGCCAACGCGGCGACGAGGATCACCTGGTCGGCGGCGATGTTGTTCACCCCAAAGGGTGCGCCCAGTGTCAGCTTGTTCTGGGTCAGCGTGCCCGTCTTGTCCGCACACAGGACATCCACTCCCGCCAGCTCTTCGATGGCGACCAATCGGCTCACAATCGCTTGTTTTCTGGCGAGAAGGCGCGCGCCGACCGCCATCGTTACCGACAGGACCGTGGGCATCGCCACCGGAATAGCGGCCACGGTCAGCACCAGGGCGAATTGCAGCGTCGTGAGAATCGGGTCGCCGCGATAGATCGCGACGCTAACAATCACGGCCACCAAAACTACCGCGAGGATGATCAGATAGTTGCCGATTTTCAGCACGGCGCGCTGGAAGTGGCTGGCGGTGCGCGCGCCCTGCACCAGTTCGGCCGTTTTGCCAAAATAGGTGTTCGTTCCCGTCGCATAGACGAGAGCCCCGATTTCGCCCTGACGGATAATCGAACCGGAAAACACGGCTTCGCCGGACTTTCGCTCGGCGGGCAAGGATTCGCCCGTCAATGCCGACTGATCCACTTCGACCGGATCGCCCGCCAGCAACCTGGCATCTGCTGGTACAATATCGCCCAGCCGCAATCGGATGGCGTCACCCGGCACCAGCTCACGTGCCGGCGGGTTGATCCATTTTCCATCGCGCTTCACGCGGGCCTTGACCGCCAGTTTCGCTTTCAGCGCATCGATGGCGTCGCCAGCCTGGCGTTCTTCCCAGAATCCGACGATGGCGTTAGCCAGCAGCAAGAGCAGAATGATGCTGAAGTCCGGCCAGTGCCGGGCGACCGCGGACAGGATCACGGCCGCTTCGATCATCCAGGGGATCGGACCCCAGAAATAGGTAAGGAACTTCAGGAACGGATTGGATTTGGTTTCTTCGATCTCGTTCGGCCCATATTGGGCCAAACGTTTATCGGCCTCGGCCTGGGTGAGGCCATCTGGCGACGATTGCAGCTTCTTTTGGACCTCCTCGAGCGGCAAAGACTTCAAATCGTCTTTTGAATTTGGCTTCGTGCTGCGCCTGGACTCAGGAGCCTTGGATTGCGCGACTTTTGTGTCCATGGCCCGGATACCTTCTATTTTCAAACGTGATCCCACGAGTTTCCGACATCTTTGACGCGCTGGATGGAGCCGGCTCCGCCGCGATTTTCACGTTCGGACGGCGAGTCGACAGCGGCAGCGGATATCGATCGAGAGGCTGGGTCGATATTTACCGAGCGCGG
>Ga0181528_10002139_pt1 | contig 12129 bp, 11 predicted proteins | sample PEATcosm2014_Bin_47_FD_119742 | JGI IMG/M metagenome (GOLD analysis project Ga0181528, IMG submission 119742) | Peatland microbial communities from MTU Mesocosm Facility, Houghton, MI, USA - PEATcosm2014_Bin10_10_metaG | ecosystem: Environmental > Terrestrial > Soil > Wetlands > Peat | place... | reverse complement strand
CTACCGCGCCCTGGCCAGCACCACGGTCATGTCGTCGGGCTGCTCTTCGCCGCCAATCCAGTCAACCACGGCGTTCAGGATGGCGTCACTGATGCGTGGTAGCGGCAGATGGCGATTCTCCTCCACAATCTGCACCAGGCGGTCCTCGCCAAAGTCTCCGTAGTCGTTCTCCGGCTCGGTGATGCCGTCGCTGAAGGCCACCACGATGTCTCCCTCGGCCAGCTCGACCACACCCTCCGGATACACCATGTCGCCGAAGAGCCCCACCACGGTTCCACCCACCTCCAAACGTTCCACCACGCCTGTGGCGCGCAGCAGGATCGGCGGCAGGTGTCCGGCGTTCGAGTAGGTCAGCCGGCGCGTGTTCTGGTCGTAGAAGCCCAGGAACATGGTGGCGTACTTCTGCTCCGGTGTGCTGCGGTACAGTTGCTGGTTGAGCATGGCCAGCACCACTCCCGGCGAGGGTTCGCCGCCTGCGATCAACCCCACGGCCGAACCCGCCCGCGCGCCCACCGGCAGCTTCTCCGCCAGCGTGTGCGCCCGCACAAAGGCATGCACAGTGGCCATCATCAGCGCCGCCGAAATGCCCTTGCCGCTGATGTCGCCCACGGCCAGCCCCACCGTGCTCTCACCCAGGGGTACAAAGTCGTAGTAGTCGCCGCTCACCGTCCGCGCCGGACGGCAGATGCCGTGCAGTTCCAGTCCGTCAAGGTCGGCCGAATCTCGCGGGAAGAGAAGATCCTGCACCTCTTTGGCGATCTGCAACTCGCTCTCGATGCGCTGCTTCTCCTTCTGCTCGGCGATCAGCTTCTCCAGCGAGCCGGTCATGGAGTTGAAGCTGCGCTCCAGCTCGGCCATCTGGTCACGGGAGCGAACCTCGATGCGGTGCGACAGGTCTCCGCGGTTGACGTGCTCGGTCGCCTGGTAGAGCTTGTCCACTGAAAGCGTCATGGTGCGCGTCAGCCGCACGCCGATGACGAAGGCCGCGATCTCGATGATGGCGAAGACGAAGGCCAGCGCGGCCAGGCCGATGTAGATGGTGCTGGTCCATTCGCCCAGGGTGCGGAAGAGTCGGCTGTAAAGCAGGCTGGGACGGGTGCGCACAATCATCAGCAGATGCCGCGCCGCTCCGGTCTGCCAGTGCAGCACGTTCTGCACCGGGGTAAAGCTGGTCAGCTCCATGTCCATGCGCCAGGCCGGCGGAGGCACCTTGCCGTAGCTCACCTTGGGAGAGCTGCTGACGTCAATGTCGGTGTCGCCAATGCTGAGATTGGCCGACTTGGGCGTGGCCAGGCTGTCTCCCGAGCGCTCGCTGTACACCTCGATGCGGCCCATGGTGGCCTCAATGGCCTCCAGGTGTGGCTTGTCCAGCGGAATGCTGCTGACGATGAGGACGCGGTCGCTGTCGCTGGGGCCGTAGCGCGACTGGCTGATGGCCCGCAGGTAGAGCTCGCCCTTGTCGAGCACGATGGCGCTCTCCGGCGCCGCCGCCGGAGGCGTGTCAGGCGTAGGGTGGGCGCCGTCGCCCATAAGAACTATGCTTCGTCCCTGCACGTAGGCCGTTACCTGCCGGCCGGGGAAGACTTCGTTGTTGAGTCCAAGCTGCGCGCCGTCGAGGGTTCCACCGTGGCGCAGCAGATGGGCGCACTGGTGAGCGATGCTGTGGTTGGCGCTCTCCAGCCGCTGCAACTCGTTGTGCAGGTCGGTGGTGACCACAAAGGTGGAGAACTGCCCGGCGAAGAGAAAGCCCGCCACCACGCCCATGATCAGCAGCAGCACCACCGGAATGACTCCGATGAAGACGTAGGTGACGACCAGGCGGTTGCGCAGTTGCCACATAAAGCGCTGCGCAAACGCGCGGTAACCCAGCCCCAGCAACGCGCCAAGGAAGACGAACCACACCAGGACGTAGAAGAAGGGAAATGCCCGCCCGCCCGGCCACGTCCACAGGGACAGCAAAACGGCCAATCCCAGGCACAACCTTGCCAGCCGCGTGCGCGGCATGTGCGGCCGCCATGGCGGAGAGGCTGGGCTGACGGGTTGGGGCCGGGTCGGGTGCATCGTTATCGAATGCCCGATTATAGCCGGAATCATTTCGCTTCTTCGCCCCGGGCTTCATTTACAATCCTGCCAATGACCCTGACGCGAGCCGCATACACCTATACGCAGCGCCCTGGGTCTCGGGTCTGGAATCTGGGGGCTGGAAAATCGGAATCTGGAAATTCTGAATGAAGAGACTTGATTTCATTGCCGCCCTGGCCCTGCTGCTGGCGCCGGCCCTGGCTGCCAACGGGCAGGCCGCGCCGGCTCCGCCACAGGTGCCGGATGCCGCCAAGCCCAGGATTCAGGTGAACTTCCTGAAGAGTTGCCACCCCTCGTTTACCGACTCCGAGGATATACACCGCGCGCTGGCCCGCCTGAAGGAGCACGCAGCATTCACCCAGGACTTTGAGATCACGCGCGGCGTCACCACCCTTACCGAGGAGCAGGCGCGCGGCGCGAGTTTTACGGCTGAAGGATCTGCCACTCGCTCCCCCTGGGTGCGCATCCGCCGCAGCTTTCCGGAAAAGGCGGCCATCGCCAGCGTGCAGTACACCTTCAGCGTGGAGGGCCGCGCGGTGGGCGAAGTTCTGTCCCTGGTGCCGCGTGACGCGCATGACATCGTCGAGGTGCTGATCTCCAGCTCGGTTGTCGGCACGCCCGTGCAGGCGATTGCGGCCAATACGCCGCCGGAGCGGATTCGCGTGGAGCGTTATGGACGCAGCTCGCTGGTTCTGCAACGCTGCGGCGAGGATCAGACGGTGTACGAGCCGGTGTTTGAAGAGGCTCGCCAGGTATTTGAACGCTACCGCTCGGCGCTGGGCGTAAAGACCCTGGTGCCGGCCGAGCTGGCCCGACTGCCCCGGGCGAAAGAATCCAAATCGCCGGCAGGGAATCTTAATAAGAGAAACTGTGTACGACACTGAACCACTTGAAGAGAGGAACATGGCAGAAGAAATTCGCGACGTAGTCATCATGGGCTCGGGTTGTTCCGGGCTGACGGCGGCCATCTACACGGGCCGCGCCAACCTAAAGCCGCTGGTGCTGGAGGGCCACGAGCCCGGCGGCCAGCTCAGCATGACCACCCTGGTGGAGAACTTTCCCGGCTGGCCCGAGGGCATCAACGGACCGGAATTGATAGAGAACATGCGCAAGCAGGCCGAGCGCTTCGGCGCCGAGTTCCGCATCGGCCACGTCAGCAAGGCCGACCTCACGCAGAGGCCATTTGTCCTTACCGTCGGCCAGGAGCAGATCAAGACCCGCGCGCTGATCATCGCCAGCGGTGCCAGCGCGCGCTGGCTCGGACTGCCCAGCGAGAAGGCTCTCATCGGCCACGGCGTCAGCAGTTGCGCCACCTGCGACGGCTTCTTCTTCAGCGGCAAGGAGATTGCCGTCATCGGCGGCGGCGACTCGGCGATGGAGGAGGCGTTGTTCCTGACGCGCTTCGCCAGCCGCGTTACCCTGATTCACCGCCGTGAGAACTTCCGGGCCAGCAAGATCATGCTGGAGCGCGCCCGCACCCACGGCAAGATTCACTTCCTGACCAACACCGTGGTGGACGAGGTGCTGGACGTGGCTGCCAAGGAGGTCACCGGCCTCAAACTGCGCAACCTGGTCAACGGCAAGCAGTGGACTCTGCCGGTCAGCGCCATGTTCCTGGGCATTGGCCACGAGCCCAACGCCACAGCCTTTGCCGGAGCCCTTGAGACCGACGACGACGGTTACCTGAAGGTGCGCGACTGGGTGCACACTGGCGTTGCCGGTGTCTACGCCAGCGGAGACGTGGCCGACCGCCGCTATCGCCAGGCCATTACCGCCAGCGGCACCGGCTGCATGGCGGCCATTGAGGTGGAAAAGTTTCTGGAAGAAAGCGGACGCTGATAGGCGCCTGCTTTCGCCGTTAACCGAGCCCCGCGCAAAGCCAACAGCCTTGCGTGGGGCGTTTTCTTCTCTGCGCGGAACATGTCTGCTGGCCAGGAATGAGCGGCTCTCGTCCTTTTCGCCCGGCCTCGCTTTGTGATACAACCAAAAGTCATCGTTTCAGACAACGCATGCCAGTCAACGCATGGCGGCCGCCGGAACGCTTCGCTACGCCTGCTTCGATGACCGCTTCAATTCATAAAGCCCCAGGGTCCGGTCCTCGGGGCAGGGATAGCAGCCATGCTTCGCTCGTTTTTTATCGCCCTCTCGGAAAGCAAAAGCATCCGGGCCATCGCAGAAAAATCATCCATCGGTCAGAAGCTCAGCAAGCGCTTCGTGGCCGGCATGACGGTCGAAGACCTCATCACGGCCACCGAGGCAATGAATCGGATCGGCGTCCACGTGACGGTGGATAACCTCGGCGAGAACGTCACTAATCGCGAGGAGGCGCTCGAAAGCAAGCGTCTCTACCACCAGCTCTTCGATGAGATTGAACGTCTGAAGCTCGATGCCAACGTCAGCGTCAAGCTCACCCACATGGGGTTGGACGTGGATGAACAACTGGCGCGCGACAACGTCAGCGAACTGCTCGACCACGCCATACGCATCAACAGCTTCATCCGCGTGGATATGGAGGGCTCGCCCTACACGCAGAAGACGCTGGACTTTGTGCGCGAGCTGAATCATCGTCCCGGCGCCGGCGGCCACATCGGCACCGTGCTGCAGACCTACCTCTACCGCACCGAGGAGGACGCGCGCGTTCTCTGCTCGGAGGGCATCCGCATCCGCCTCTGCAAGGGCGCCTACAAGGAGCCGGCCTCGATCGCCTTCCCGGCCAAGAGCGACGTGGACGCCAACTACATCAAGGTGGCGAAGATGCTGCTCAAAAGCGGCGTCTTCCACGGCCTGGCCACGCACGACGAATCCATCATCAACGCCATCAAGAGCTGGGCCCTGGCCGAAGGCGTCTCCAAGTCGGCCTTCGAGTTCCAGATGTTGAATGGCGTGCGCCGCGATCTGCAGGAGAGCCTGGCGCGCGACGGCTGGGGCGTGCGCTGCTACATTCCCTTCGGCACCGAGTGGTATCCGTACTTTATGCGGCGTTTGGCGGAGCGGCCGGCAAACGTCATCTTCCTGGTGAAGAATTACTTCAGGGGATAGGTCTGTTAAAGGTTTTAAAGCAGAAACTTGCTTTCAAGATATTCGCAGGCAACAAAAAGCGCGCCTCGCTGGCGCGCTTTTCCATATCCAGGCAGAAGCCTATGGCATTCCGCCGCCCAACTGGTTCAACCCGCGCATGATCTGAATCTCGTAGGGAGTGAAGTGCGTGCGCGCTTCGGGAGAATTCAGCCAGGCCTCGCGCGTTCCCGGAGGCAGGGCGCGCATGCGGCGCAATCCCTGACGCACGGCGGTCTGCCGCGTGGGCGGCAGCGAGCGGAACTGGTCGAAAAGCTGATGGGTCTGCTGCTGCTGTCCCTGGTTCATGCGATCCATCATCTCCATGCGGGCCAGCACGCGCTGGCGCTGCGATGGGGGCAGGGCATTAAAGGAATGCAATTGGGCCCGCAGGCGATCCTGCTGCTTGGGAGGCAGGCCGCGGAAGTGCGGATCCTGCTCAAGTGCCCGCTCCTGTTCGCGTGGAGGAAGCTGCATGGTGTGGCGCAGCCAGTCGCCGTTGTGGGCGGCTTCGCCGTGCGGCTGTGCTCCGTTGCTAAACGCCGGTCGGCCGCCGTTCACATCGCGGTCATTCGGGCGCGGCACATACAGCGGCGGAGCGCTGCGCGGAGCCGTGCCTCCCTGGCCGTTCGTCTGCGCCCACATGGGGGCCACCAGCGCAAGGCTGAGGAGCAGGGCCGGGATGTATCGCGTCCGCGTCATAGTTCTATCCACCGCAAGCTACGGCCTGCGTCTAGTTGTTGGTGGCGTCGTCGTCGCCGTAGAGCGCGTCAAGGGCGTCAAAGTTCTGCAGCACGTCGTTGTTCTTCTCCAGGTATTGCAGGTCGGCCACGGCCGAGCCAGTGGGCGCCGGAATTGCGCGGTCTCCAATGAACTGCGGCGCATCGGGCACCTGCATGATGCGGCTTACTTGATAGGTTCCCACGCCCACTACCAGGCACAGCGCGGCCGCCAGGCTCAGCGCGGGACGCCGCATCCAGCTCCAAACACTGGCCGGAGCCTTTTGCTTCTCCTCGCGCAGGCGAGCCTGCATACGGGTATCCCAGTAAGGCGAAGGCTCGGGAGCCTGCCATTCATCCAGCAGGTTCATCGTCGCCTTCAGCGCCTCGAACGTGCCGGCGCACTCCTGGCAACTGGCCAGGTGAGCTTCCACGTCGGGCGGCACCGGGCCAAGGCCCAGGGCAACGTCCGGCAATTGTTCGCGAATCGTTTTGCAGTTCATATCAACCTCTATACAAAATCCTTCAAACTCTCGCGCAGCGTTTCATAGGCGCGGAATAACAAACTCTTGGTGGCCGATTCGCTGAGGTGCAACACCTCGGCGATCTGCCGGTAATCCATCTCCTGGTACTTGTGCATCATCACGGCCAGCCGTTGACGCTCCGGCAGGGCCTGCACCTTGGCGCGAATGGCCTGCAACCGTTCGTTGCGGAGCAGTTCCTGCTCCACGTTCCGGCGGTTGTCGGCCACGTCAATCGTCAGGCCGGTCTCTTCGTCGGCGGCATCCAGGCTGGACTGCACCTCGGGACGCTCGTTCTTGTGGTCGCGCGCGTGGTTCACCGCCAGGTTGGTGGCGATGCGGTACAGCCACGTGGTGAACTTGGCGTCGGCCGAATAGCTCTCCCGCGAACGGTAAACGCGGAGGAAAACCTCCTGCGCCAGGTCCTCGGCCATCGCGGAGTTGTGCACCATGCGGTACATGAAGCTGATCATGGCGCGGCGGTAGCGGCCCACCAGGTAGTTAAAGGCCTCATCGTCGCCGGTGCGGACGCGCAACATGATCTGCGCGTCATCCGCCTCCGGCGTACGCGCGCTGGAGGCAAATTGCAGGGCTTGCAGATCAGCTCCGCTGCCCGGAGTGGAGAACGCGCCGCCAATGGCCACACTGCCCATGTCGGAAGGAACCCCCTCGGCGTCTGAAAGTTGCGAACTTTCCGCGCTTTCTTCGCCGGGGAATTCTGGCTCCGGATTGTCCGTATTGCCGCGCCGCAGGGTCATGGAAGGTCTATGGGTGTCTGATGGCCCATTATGCCTGACGAGCGGCCGGGATTCGAAGCGAAAACTGACAGCCGCAAGTTTGCCAAACGCCCGGGGTTTGTTACAATTACCCGTGTACAGAGCAGTTGGGCGCTTAACTCAGCGGTAGAGTGTCACCTTCACACGGTGGAAGTCGTAGGTTCGAATCCTACAGCGCCCACCACTCCCCACCTCCGGGGTCGAGTGGTTTCCAAGATCCGATCCATAATCTGCGGAAAGTAGTTGATTCCAAAGGAATTAATTTCCACAGTACCGTTGGGACGGATTCCTGCATCTGATACCCATCGCTCCTGGTTTCCGGGCTGGAGCGGTTATCCACAGACGGCCTTAAAATTCAGCTTGTTCGCCGCCGCCGCCTTGGGTAGTATGCGTTTACCTCCCGGATGTGAACTGGTTCCAACAGGTTGCCGCTCCCGTAAAGTGCTCTGGATGCGGCCATAGCAACAGCAGGAAGACCTCCAGCAAGAGAGCGGCCCACAACACACTTGATCCCCCGGCGCCGCGCCGGCTGCAGGCGAAAGACAAAGCAAACACTTGAGAAACCGAAAAATATGAATAGTGGACCCAACCACCCTGCCGCCAACGGCGGGAGAGGACGCAGGCGCCGCCGCGGGCCCCGCAGCGCAACCGGAGCTGGCCAGCAGGCCGCCCCACAGGCCGGAAGTCCGGCCAGCAGCCTCCCGGAGGGCAGTCTCCCGTCGGGAAGTCCTGCCCAGCAGAATCCGGAACACTCCCAGCCGGGAGCAAAACGCACCGGCCGGCCAAGCCATCACCGGGAGCCAGGAATGAAGAAGAAATTCAAAGCCAAGCCGCAGGGACGCAAGCCATTCGGCCAGCCCGGCGTCAACGGCAACGGAACCGGCAGCCAGGTCGGCAACCGGCGCGGCGTCCGCGGCGTGATGAACCAGAAGACTCCCGACGCACAGATTTACAGCGCGCCCATGGACCACAGCTACCGCAGCCTGCAGCAGCAGGGCGGCGCCGGAGGCGGTGGCTACGACGCCATGCCCGTGCTGGACGCCGATGCCGCAAGGCCCATCTTCATCTTTGTGGACGACCTGTTCTTCATGGCGAAAATCCAGGAGACGGCGCGCAAGCTGAACGTGAAGGTGCAGTTCGTCAAGAGCGACAAGGAGGTTTTTGACCTTGTCGGCGAAGGCGAAAAGCCCTCGCTCATCGTGCTCGACCTGAACCACCACACGGTGAAGCCGCTGGTGACGATCCCGAAGCTGAAGGCAAAGTTCAAGAAGGAAACCAACATCATCGGCTTCCTCAGCCATTTGCAGGGCGAGTTGAAGATGAAGGCTCAGGAGGCGGGCTGCGACATGGTTCTGCCACGCTCGGCCTTCAGCCAGAACCTTCCGCAACTGCTGCGCCGCCACGCCGCCAGCGAGGCCGAACTGCAGGAGTACTAAGCAAAGTTTCCGTAGAATCAAAAGCGCCGGAGCGATGAGCTTCGGCGCTTTTGCGTTGTGTTTAGCATAATCGAGCTAGAATGGTGCCCTCAGTGCATGGCCCCATATTCAGTAATGTTTAGAGGGCAGAAGTCTCCAACGGGGGAGCGATGAAGATTGGTATCGCTGTTGCAGGGCTAATCCTGATGTGCACGGCTTCTGCCACCGCGCAAAAAATGGATGTCAGGATCGTAGATCGTCAGGATAGCGAGGGTTCATACGATTACGTAGCCGTATACAACAATGTTGCTGTTGGAAGGACATTCAAAGTAAACGGAGCAACTTTAACTTTGCTTCTTCCAGATGGCAGACTCGCAGTCGTCAATTGTGAAAGCAAGTTTGCTGAGCACTTTGCTGGTCCAGCTGGAAATAGAAGAAGTTGCAGAGTACCTATTGTTGAGGATATCCAAGCTGAGTTTGGCGGTGATAAGGCAAAGCTCATCTGGCCGGTGAGTCTTGATGGCAAGAAGCTTCAATCTGAGACTTATCGGATACTCGGTGTGCTCAAGAAACCAAGAAACGATTAATTGTTAGATTTCTTGACCTGCTTACCCCGGAGGCCAGGTGAGGTCGCGTCCGCCGACAAGGTGCAGGTGCAGGTGGAAGACGGTTTGTCCGCTGCGCGGGCCCACGTTGAAGACCGTGCGGTAGCCGTCCTCGATCTTACGCTCGCGTCCCAGCTTGGCGGCCACAAGGTGCAGGTGGCCGATGATGGCTGCGTCCTCGGCGGTAGCCGTGTTCAATCCGCTGAAGTGGCGCTTGGGGATGATGAGAATGTGCGTTGGTGCTGCCGGCTTGATGTCCTCAAAGGCAAAGGACAACTCGTCCTCGTAAACCTTCTTTGAGGGGATTTCTCCGGCGATGATCTTGCAGAAAAGACAGTCGCTCATGCGCGCTCCTTGATGGGAGAAATGTAGCACAGGCGGAGGCGGAGGACGATTGAAGAAGGACGAAGTGCGAAGGACAATTGAAGGGCAAGAGCAAAGTCAAAGAGCAAAGAGCAAAGACCCCACTCAAGCCAACAGATGGCTTGAATGGGGCACCGGCGCAAAGCTAATCCAGCCGCACCATGTACATGCCGCCCTCGGTGATGTCGGTGCGCTCAAAGACCTCGATGGTGCGCTCCTTGTCGTCCTGCGGCACCCGCAGACGGACCCAGTATCCGGTAGGCCCCTTGAACTCGATGACCTGGGCCGTGCGGTTATGGCGCAGCAGGCGATCCTTCATCGCCAGCGCCGCCTCTTCCGATTGGTAGGCGCCCATCTGGATGCACCAGCGCCCGCCGGTATCAATCGGCTTCGGAGCTTCGAGCACATCCAGGCGCACCTCGGCCGTACCCGGCAAATAGATGCCAAGTTGCTTGGCGGCCTCCATGGAAAGGTCCACCACGCGGTCTCCGACGAAGGGGCCGCGGTCGGTGATGCGGACGAGAGCGGATTGTTTCGTCTTGAGGTTGGTGACCCTGACGATGGAGTTGAGCGGCAGCATGTTGTGCGCGGCCGTCATCTGGTTCTGGTCGTAGATTTCGCCGTTGGCACCGCGCTTGTTGTGATAGTTGGGCCCGTACCAGCTCGCCCATCCCACCTGGCTCCACAGGACTTTGGCGTGGGGATCCACGTGAATGGGGTGCGGCGCGGAGATGGTGGCGTTTTCATTCTTAGTCGGCGGAGCGGGTCGCGGCTGGATGCGCGGCGCGGGTGCGATCTCCGGTGCCGGAGGTAGGTCGGCATCGCTGCGGTGGTGGTGACCTCCGCAGCCAGCGCCCAGGCCAGCGAGCAGCACGAGGGCGGCCAGGGGCAGCATGCGCACAAAGAGCTTTGCAGCGCGCGTCAGGGCAGCGCCGTCAGGAGTTACGCGGGATGAGTCAGGTGTCGCGCTGCAGAATCGCACTGTTTGATTCTGCAATTACGCGTGGGGCGGGTCAACAACCGGGTACCCCGGGGGTACTCCGAAGGTCACCGGCGGCGGAGCGCACAAAGGCCCCGCCACTGGTAGTGAAACTCAGGCGATGGGCGCCATCACATCGGAGTCGAGCGGCATCACGATCCACAGTATGAGGTAAACGCCGAGGCCGATGCCGTACAGCAGCACGCAGATCAGCCAGATTGCGCGCACCAGCGTGGGATCAACGTCAAAGTGGCGGGCCACTCCTCCGCAGACGCCGGCGATCTTCTTGTCCATGCTGCTGCGCAGCAAGCGCCGCGTGGGGGCATAGGGCTGCGCATAAGGCGGCTGCTCGTAGGGTGGCGGCGGAGGCGGAAGCGGCGCCACGCGAACTCCGCAGAACTGGCAGAAGGTGGGTTGCTGGCCGATCTCTTTGCCGCAGCTGGGGCAGAACATTTTGCCTCCTGAAACAGACGCCGGGTGGAGCGGGAATGACGGCTTCCGGCGCCGTGCAGTGGATGATACGCGATGGCGGCGCGCAGGGTTCCATGGAAGGCGAACGCCCATGATTTCAATTGTTTACAATGGTGACGTAGATCACCACTCGATGTGATATTTCCCCGGTCAGCCCCTGATTGCGGCCGTTCGTGGGTTACGCGTTGGGAAACCCCCGCAGACGACCGTAGGATTTCCTTGTAGCGAAGGCTGCGTGGGGCAGCCACAAGCCGGTTATCACAGCTCAAGTTTCAGGTTCAGCAGGCAAGGGAATTGGGAAGGATCGCATCATTTCCAGTTCCTGCCGAGGAGGCAGAAATCCATGCACAAGCCGATCAAGTACGTTGAAAAAGCCATGACCTACGTGGCCCGGGGCGCCTGGGTGGTATACGACAAGTGGAACAGCGTGAATCAGCAGCCGGCAGTGACTCCAAAGTGGGCCGACAAGCCGTTGCTGAAGAGCTATGAGAAGACGAAGCCGCCGCTTGGCTGGCCTCGCACCACCGACTCGCTGTGCCCCAAGTGCGTTCCGGAGATTCGGCAGCAGATTGTGGACGGCAAGCTGCCCTACGAGATCCTGCTCAACGACAAGGTCGGCGAGATCAAGGCGCAGATCATCGAGCGCGACGGCCAGATCCTGATGGTGAAGGACTGCCCCAAGCATGGCCATTTTGAAGACGTGATGGCCATGGATGTGGAGTTCTTCCGCCACCTGGAAGAGACCTTCCCAGGGCGCGACATGCGCGCGCACAACGATGAAAAGCTGCACAACCACGGCAGCAGCACGGTGCAGTATGGCCGCGGCTCGGTACTGACCGTGGACCTGACCAATCGCTGCAACATGATGTGCGATCCCTGCTTTATGGACGCCAACCAGGTGGGCTTTGTGCACGAGTTGAGCTGGGAAGACATCAAGACCATGCTCGACAACGCCATCACCATCAAGCCCCGCCGCCAGATGAGCGTGCAGTTCAGCGGCGGTGAGCCGACGCTGTCTCCCTACTTTTTGGAAGCCGTCGCCTACGCCCGCAAGGTGGGCTACAACAGTGTGCAGGCGGCGACCAACGGCATCGAGTTCGCCAAGAGCCCCGAGTTCTGCCGCAAGGCGGCCGAGGCCGGTTTG
>Ga0181528_10002136_pt1 | contig 12132 bp, 7 predicted proteins | sample PEATcosm2014_Bin_47_FD_119742 | JGI IMG/M metagenome (GOLD analysis project Ga0181528, IMG submission 119742) | Peatland microbial communities from MTU Mesocosm Facility, Houghton, MI, USA - PEATcosm2014_Bin10_10_metaG | ecosystem: Environmental > Terrestrial > Soil > Wetlands > Peat | place... | reverse complement strand
GTGAAGATCTCGTGCAGGGTGTTCACCGGGTCATTGGAATAGCCCAGTGAGTTCGTATAGCCCTGACTCGTCAGAAACGGTGCGAGCCACCAGGCGGACAGCGCGAGCGAGAGCAGTCCAGCGCCGGCGGCGAATCGAAGGGGACGCGCGTAGTCCCCGCGCACCGTGATCTCCTGGTCGGGATCGCCAATGCCCCGGCGTGCGAGCAATTCGAAGATGACGAGCACCGCCACCGCAACGATCGTGAAGAACCAGGGCAAGATGTGCGCGGCCAGGACCAGGCTAAGACAGATGGCGCTGCGCCAGTATCCCTTTCCAGTGCGAATCCCGCGCGCGAACAGCCCGATGGCGAGCAGGCTCAGCGCGAGTGAGAGTGAGAACGCGTACTCGCCCGCCATCGTCGAAAAGAGATTTCCTCCGTCGATGGTGAACGACGCGTCAAACAGGAACGGCAACGTCGCGAGCGCGAGGGCGATGGGAATGGGACGCGGGGCTCGAAACAGTCGGCCCATGGCATACGCGGTGAAGGGCATGAGTAGCGAACCGAGGATCGTGGCGAGTTTCATCGCGACGGCAAAACCAATGAGGTAGCTCGCCCACGTCGCGAGGATGTCGGGCAAGACAAAGTAGTACGAATACGCCGGCATGCCGGCGAACCAACCCGGATACCAGGGCGTGAAATCGAAGAGGTTGCCCTGGGTGCGCAGATACGCCGGCAGCGCCAGGTGCGAACCCGTGTCGCCGCCGGTAATGATCGTTGAGGAAAAGATCAATGTCGGGTGCAATTCCCAGACGACCACGAAAACGATACCCAGAAGGATCGACGCGTCCATCACCCGAAGAGGTGTCCAAAAACGCACGAATCGACGCAGCATCAGTGACCCGCCCGCTGGTAGATGAGCGACACGAGGGCCACGGCGTTAAAGGACGCGTGCGTGATGATGCTCGGCACAAGTCGCTGGGTTCGTTTCACGACGAACGCGAGCATGATGCCCAGCAGCGCGAGGCCCGCGAATTGGACGGGCTCGCCGTGAGCGAGACCGAACAGACACGCACTCAACACGGCCGCGACGACGGTACCGCCGCGTTTCATTACCTCACCGAAGCCTGCGTCGAGCGCCCGGAACAGGACGCCGCGAAAGAGCCACTCTTCGACAACCGGAGCGCCGAGCGTGGTCATGACCGACAACAGGACGAACCCGAATCCGGTCGCGCCACCGAAGAGATGAGTGACCGGCTTGTTCAGGTCCTTGGCGTGGAACGGAAGGTACGCGAGGTCCACGAGAAACTGTGCACCTACGCCGAGGGCGACGAAGATGACGTCCGTCGGACGAAACGACCATTGGCGTGGCAGGTCCGCCAGTTCGCCGCGGGTTCGGGCAAAGGCGATCGCGGCCCCAAATCCGATCCAGAGCCCCACCAGACCGAGCACGTTTGACCACCAGGGAGGCGACGCAAGTTTGGAAATGGCCGACAGACCCCCCGGGAAGTCATCCGCGTGGGCCGCCGCCTCCACCAAGACTGACGCAACGACTTCGCCCAACAAGAAGCCCGCGAAGCATCCAAAGACGATCGCCGCGACTTTTGGACGATTCTTAAGATTCGCCCCGGACATTGAACTCACAAGCCTTTACGCTAACAAGCCGTCACTTATGCACAGCCCAAGTCCGCTCGTGACAATTGGCCCCTAGATTGGAGAGCGTGAGTACACCCCCAAACGAGCGGCAGGGATACAAGAAGTACGTCCCCAGTGGCGATCAGCCAATGGCGCCCGAAGCCCGTCGACGCATCATCACCATCGCCCTGGTGGCCTTCATCCTGGGCATCCTCATCATCCCCTCGCTCTTTTCGAGCAAGTCGGTCAAGACGCTCTCCTACTCGACGCTGATCCACGACGCGCGCCACGGTGACGTCGTTTCCGCCGCCATCAACAACAACAACGGTGTCATCACGGGACAATTGAGCAACGGGACGAACTACTCCTCGAACGGACCAATCCCCGCGCTCACTGACGAAGTGAATACGTTGCGCACCAACAACGTCAACGTCACGTTCGCCAATTCATCGAGTTTCCTGTCCGAATTCCTGCCCTACTTGATCTGGATTCTGCTCTTTGGGGCCTTCTTCATCTTCATCAGCCGTCAGGCGCGAGGGCAGATGAACGGGATGATGTCGGTCGGTCGATCCAAGGCCAAGCAGTTCAATCAGGACCGTCCGACGACGACGTTCGCCGACGTGGCGGGTTACCTCGGCGTCAAGCAAGAGATCAGCGAGGTCGTGGAATTTCTCAAGACCCCGGGCCGCTACAAGGACATCGGTGCCCTCATCCCCAAGGGCATCCTGCTCGTCGGGCCCCCGGGTACTGGCAAGACCATGCTCGCGCGAGCGGTCGCGGGCGAAGCCGGTGTGCCGTTCTTCTCGGTGTCGGGCTCGGACTTCATGGAGATGTTCGTCGGCGTCGGCGCGAGTCGGGTCCGTGACCTCTTCGCCACCGCGCGCAAGCAGTCGCCCGCCATCGTGTTCATCGACGAGATTGATTCGATCGGGCGCAAGCGTGGCGCGGGCGTGGGCGGTGGCCACGACGAACGCGAACAGACGCTCAATCAGATGCTGAACGAGATGGACGGCTTCGACCCGGCCGAGGGCGTCGTCGTCATTGCCGCCACCAACCGACCCGACGTCTTGGACCCCGCCCTTCTTCGCCCGGGTCGCTTCGACCGTCAGATCGTGGTACCACTGCCCGACCTTGACGAACGTCTCCCCATTCTTCAAGTGCACTCCAAGGACAAACCTCTCGATCCGTCAGTCGACCTGGCGATGGTCGCGCGAGGGACGCCCGGGATGAGTGGCGCGGACCTGGCGAACCTGGTCAACGAGTCTGCACTGCACGCCGTTCGTCGCCACTCGGCCACCATTGGCATGGAGGACTTCGAGAACGCTCGCGACCGCGTGCTCATGGGCCAACAGCGCGACACCATGGTGCTGATGGACGACGAGCGCGAGCGAATTGCCTTCCACGAAAGTGGTCACGCCCTGCTCGCCTACGTGCTCGACAAGACCGATCCACTCCACAAGATCACGATCATCCCAAGAGGCATGGCCCTCGGGGTGACGATGACTCTGCCCGAGGAGGATCGACACATCATGTCGCGCCAGCACCTGGAAGACTCGCTGTGCATGCGCATGGGCGGGCGAGTGGCCGAGTTGCTCGTCTACGGTGACCTCTCGACGGGCGCCGCCGACGACCTTCAGCGCAACACCGAACTCGCCCGCCGCATGGTGCGCGAGTGGGGCATGTCCAAGGAGATCGGTCCCATGGCCTGGGGTTCGAACAATCAAGTGTTCTTGGGCGAGGACCTGATGCACACGCGCGACTACTCAGACCACACGTCCCAGATCATCGACGACGAGGTCGAGAGGATCCTCCGCGAACAAGAGGCGCGCGCCATCGAGGTCATTACATTGCACCGCCGCGGTCTCGAAGCGCTCACGCGAGCCCTGCTCGAGAGCGAGACGATCGACGGCGAGACCGCCGCGCGTTTGATCGACGAAGCGCACGGCGAGCCCGTGCACGCCGTAGGGACCAAGACCGTGAGTACTCTCAACGGAGTCGCCAAGCCCACGACCCTTGACACCCCCTCCCCCGTGGCGCCGGTACCAGCCGCGCCCACCTGGCAGCCGCCGACGCTACCCGCCGTCTAGGGGCGAGACCACCGAGACGCCCGCCGGAGTCGTGGGCAACGTGAGCGTGACGAGCAACGAGGGGCGCGACGCGCTGACCAACAACGTCTGAGACGTCAGCGTGCTGAGCCCGCTGAAGACACTCAGGATGCTCTCGGTCGTTCCCGCCGCGAGCTGCGCGTGCCCGCTCGCCTTGTGTCCGCCCGGTGGGGGAATCGTCGCGAAGTTCACCGTCAACGAGCTGTCCGAGGTGTTCGTCACGTCAGCGACGTCAAAGCCCTGGCCCGAGAAGTCGGCGATGATGAAGTCATTCGAGGGCGCCACCATCGACGACAGTGCCGTCCCCGATGAGGTGCCGGTCACGAGTGACGTCGCCACGGGCGCGCTCGACTTCACGTCCACGCTCGCGTAGCCCGCAACGGGAATCGCCGAATTGGGAGTGATGACGATGTCGCCACTGGCGTAGGGCGCGACGGTGAGATCCTGGGGCGCCACCGTATAGCTGGCGACCTTCACGCTGGCAACAACATTGACCGGCTCACCGCTCGGATTGGTGACACGGACCTGGGCGAGGGCGTTGTCGACCGTCGTGACCGCGGGGAACCACGCCGACTTGGTGAGCGTGCTCTGACCCTGGGCGAAGGAAGACACCGAACCCGAAACTTGCACGCCGTTGATGACGACTGATCCACGAAGAACGCGCACGCGCACGCCGACGTCCGAGGTGTTGACGATCTCCCTACCGAGGTTGATCTCGGTCTGTTCGTGGGCCCCGACGGCCAGACCCTGGAAGGGAGCGGGAGCCGAGTAGCCGCTCGGCGAGAAGGTCGAGATATTGAACACCGCGGGCGTCGCGGTGGGATTGTAGATGCTCAGGTCCGCCGTCGAGCCGACCGTGGTGTCAAAGCCGCTCGCGTACCAGCTGGTGACGCCCGAAGAGGCGCACGGCGCTTCGGCGCTCGAGTTGGTGACCTCTTCGCCCACGACGCCACCACCGTTCACCTGAACCGCGACGGCGAAGCTGTTCCCCTTCACTTCTTTCTGGGGCACCACCGTTCGAGCGCCGTGGGGACCGAGGGTGAGTGACGTCAACGACGTCAAGTTCTTGTCTGAGACGACTTGGACGTTCAGTTTTCGAGTCGAGCCCGTCGTGTTGAGAAACGTGAAGTGACCCGCACCGCCACCCGTCGTCCCCGAAAGTCCCGTGCAGTAGAGCGCGGTCGAGTTGGATCCCGGCGAGAGCGAGAGTGCGCTCGGTCGGGGCGCGACGTTCGAAGATCTCACCAGCGTCGTCAGACCGGCCAATAGCAACAGCGCCGCGAGCACGATCAGTAACGGAGGACGAGGTCGACTAGCCACGGTCGTCCTTTCGAGCGTGGCGAGCAACGACGACTTGTCGGCGGCGACCGGTGAAGAGCCATTCGAGGCGCTGTATCAGACCAAAGCCGAGCCAGACAATGGCCCACAGCAGTAACGTGAAGCCCGCGAGTATCCCGTTCCACGGGAACCGGTGCAACACGAGTTGAGCGGTCGCGGTCGTGGCTTCGTTGCCCACGTGATAGGTAGGAACCCAACCGTCACTCACGCTGCGAGGGACGAGCGAACCGTTGACCTCGAGTTCGAAGGCGCTCGCCGGGGCGACGCCGGCGCGAATTGTCGAGTCCGACGAGACGGTGCTCGAGGAGACGCCGCTCGCGAGTAGGTGGGTCGACGTGACGCTTCCCGCCGCGCTCTGAGAGACGAGGCCCCGGTACATCGAGTTCGCGAAGACGACGACCGCACTGGTCTGCAATTCGAGCGAGAGGTCGGTCTGCAGACCCAGGGCGGTCGTCAAGCCCGCGGGAACTGGGTGCAGGGGAACAGATTGAACCCCCGCGAGTTCGGGCGCCGAAGCGTTCATCACCACGATCGTCGAGATACCGGCCGGCGCGAGGAGCTGGCCCAACCGAACGGTACGACCCGCAATGGCGCTCTTGAGCGCGGAAAGGACCTGATCGGTCGTTCCCGAGTCGGGCGCACTGAACAGCGTGTCGCCTCCGGGCAGTCCGTTGTTCGAGGTGGCGGCCTCGAGACCGGGGGCGACCGTCCATCCGGGTAGTGGCAAGACCGAGGGATCCCCGAGCCAGAGTACGCGGTACCCACCGGCGTCCGGTGGTGCCAGGGCACTGAGCGACTCGGCGACGCTCGTCGTGGGTAAATCGAAACGCCCACTCGAAAAACTCACCAGCAGGGGAACAATCGTCACCACGATCGCCGCGACACTCACCGACGCCAGGACCTGGCGCCAACCAAAGCCCGATTGACGCAGGTCGTTTTCGAGGGCGCTCACGCCGAGGCCCACCAACAGCGCGATCATCACCGCGTAGAGCGACAGCAAAACGTCCAGGTCCGGCGCGAACGAGCCCAACCAGTGACGCGACACGAGCGTCGCGAGCACGAGCGTGAGGGTGGCGATGGTCGCGGCTTTGGTGGCGATGGCGCGCCGCTGATCGCGGCACAATAGAAGAGCGAGCACCGCCGCACCCGGGAGCAACCAGCCCGACCAGTTCGCACCAAAGGTACCGTCGGCCCCTCGCAACAAGTTCACGAACGAGGGCGACGACCACGGCCCGCGAGCGAGACCGAAGAGTTCCAACGCCCGACGACCCGCCAGGAAGAAATCCACCGTCATGGGCAACAGAAAGATCGCGACGTTGAACCCGAGGGACCCGAGCAGGCGCCAGGGCCGCACGCGACGCTGGAACTCGTCGCCTTCGAAGTATCGCGCCACCCATACGCCGCCGACGATCAAGACCACGAGCACCAACGTCGCCGGTGCCATCGCGGTCAGCAGGGCAACGAGCATGATCGCGGCCAAGCGCTGACCCGCCTCGGTCGAACGCCACCCCCGATGACCAAAGGGTACGGGCTCGGGGTAGGGACCCGCACGAAAGCCCGGTACGCAGAGCAACTCGAAGAGACGACGCACCACGAGCGGCAGACCGGCGAGGACGAACAAGACGTCCACCCGACCCGCACCGATCATGTTCACGCCGAGGGGAAAGGCGAGGTAGGCCACCGACGCGACCACCCGCGCCCGATTGGATACGCGGCCGCGCAGCAAACGTGCCACGCCCCAGGCCCCCATGGGAACCGCGCCCACCAACGCCAGTCGGGGTAACACGCCCATGCGACCCAGAACGAACGTTCCCGCGAAGCTCAGTACGCCATAACCCGGCATACCCGGGGATCCGCTCCCCACGCCGTTCGCCGACCACGAGGCGAAATAATGGCGCCAGGTCGACCACCACGAGTCAAGCGGGGCAAGTCGCCCAATCAGCGGCAGGTGCATGGCGAACAAATTGCGCGATCCAATAAGCCAGAGAACGGCGACCATGAGCACGACGGTGGCTTGGGTGCGAAAGGACGTCAAAATACGTGATGGTCGATTGCGAAGTTCGAGGACGCCGCTCTCAGGAATCTCGTCGAACTCCTCCTCTTCGGAAAAGACGGTGCCGAAGCCCACGCCCGCCAGGTCGTCAACGTCCTGGGCCTCTTCGGCGTCTGGTTCGGGCAGAATCCCTCTCGCCCGGTCCAGGCCGTGACGCAGCAACGTGAAGAAGAACCGCTTCAGTCGAAGCGCACCGCCCACTTGTAGACGACGCAGTTCGGCGTCGGAGAGAATTCGTGTGGCCCGGCGCTGACGACGTCGCTCTCGGACTCTCTGGCGATTGTGGAACAGCCAACGCCACGAACCAACGATGGCGCCCGCCCGATCCGCGTCTCGTCCGACGAGAGCGAGCGAGAGCTCCATCAAATCCAGGATCAGCAGCATCGCGAGCGTGCTTAACGTCGTGCGCGTACCCCAGCCCGTCGCCACGACCAACAACTGGTGACGACGTTGAAGATCTTGACGACTCGCGCGACGAGTCCCTACGGCACTGACCTGACGTTCGCCAGTCGCGATGGTCTCGCGGTGCGCGACTTTGGCGAGTGGCGCGACGACGATGCGCGCTCCCGCCACCTGCGCGCGCCAGCAGAGGTCCAGGTCCTCACCGAGCACCGGGATGAGCGGGTCGAAACCTCGAAGCGTGGCGAAGAGATCGGATCGAACGAGCGTCGCACCACCCGGCGCCACGAACACGTCTCGTTCCAGGTCCTGCTGGCCGTGGTCGATCTCTCCCAGTTCGACGCGTTCGTGCACGACGCCAAAGCGGTCACAGGTTTGTCCCACGTGCAGTAGTACGAGTGGGTCCTCGTAGGCCACCATTTTGGGCGAGATGACGCCGGCGTTCGTTCGAAAGGCGGCCTCGACCATCAGTTGCAAGGCGTCGGGTTCGAGACGAACGTCATCGTGGCAGAACAAGAAGAAGGCCGATCCTTCGACCATGAGTGATGCCTCGTTGCAGGCCGCGGCGAATCCTCGGTTCTCCTCGAGAATCCGCACGAACGCGTGGGGCGCCACCGCGGCGACTCGAGCCGGGACGTGCTCAGTCTCCCCGTTCGCAATGACGAGCAGGCTAAGTTCCTCGTAGTCCTGTGCCACCAACGAAGCCAGCGTGGCTTCGAGACCTGGGCCTGGACCGGTGGTAACAACGACGGCAACGACGGCCGGAGCGCGAGATTCCATCAGTCCCTCAAGGCTAGTTGGCGCGCGCACTGGGTCTGGACCAGAAAAACACGCGAAATCACGCTCCTTGCGAGGTTCTCAGCGTTGTTCGCGACTCGAACGAAAGTCCTCGACGACGTCGCGTAGTGACGTCGACAGCGCGATCTCGGGCTCCCAGCCCGTCGCCTCGTGGATCTTGTCGAAGTTGCCGCGAGTCACCGGTACCTCAACTGGACGAAGTAGCGCGGGATCGACCACCAGGCCAATAGCGGGAGCGATCTCGTCACGTAATTGATGCGCGATGTCCAGAACCGCCACGTCGTGACCCGACGCCACGTTATAGACCTCGCCGCCTCGCCCGTGAAGACAGAGCAGGCGATACGCACGCACCACGTCGCGAACGTCGCTGAAGTCTCGGCGGGTCGTGAGGTCACCCACGCCGATCTCGCTTCTTCCCGCGTCGTAGGCTTCAAAGAGTCGACTCACCAAGCCAGGCACCAAGAATCGCGTTGATTGACCCGGTCCCACGTGATTGAACGGACGGGCGATGATCACGCGCTGACCGGTGCCACGATGCGCCTCCTTCGCGAATCGCTCCGCCTCGAGCTTGCTGGACGAATACGGATTCGCAGGAGCAGTGCGGAAGGTCTCGTGCAGTGGCAGGTCCTGCTCTTGCACGACGCCATAGACCTCGGAAGAACTGACGAGGATCACGCTCGCGTCGGGGACCACGGCGCGAGCGGCGTCAAGGACAATCTTGGTTCCAAGCACGTTGACCCGAGTGAATTCACTCGGATTGATCCACGAGTCACCAACGTGGGTGAGGGCGGCGAGATGGTACACGACGTCGGGTCGAGTCGCTGAAATTACTCCGCGCACCGCGTCGAGGTCGGTGACGTCACATTCACGATCCACCGACGTGACGTCGTCACCCTTTGTCGCCAGATGTGCATGGAGGTGCCTCCCGACGAAGCCACCACCGCCAGTGATCAACGCGCGCACGTCACCTCCTTCGCGCCAATTCGTACGCCTCGAGGTGTCGGGCAATGCAATGGTCCCACGAGAACTCTTCGGCCCGGGCTCGTGCCGTTCTCGAGTGCCGCGCGCGCTGGTCCGGACCCAGAGCGAGAGCCTTGGCGATCTCGCCCGCGAGCGACACGGCGTCACCCGAGTCCGCGAGCGACACGGCATCCGAGCCGATCTCCGCCATGACCGTGCGGGCGGTGGTCACTACCAGCGCGCCACAGGCCAGGGCCTCAAGGACCGGCAGACCGAATCCTTCACCGCGCGAGGGATAGGCCACGACGCGTGCGCGGCGAAGCAGTGGTGCGACGAGTTCCTCTTCGACGAAACCCAGACGACGGATGCGCGACGCTCCGCGGTGGTGGATCACTTTGTCGTCGAACTGCTGCATGGCCCAACCCGCCTGGCCGGCGATCCAGAGTTCGAGGTCCGAGTCCTCCTCAGACAGTATCTTGAAGGCCTCGAGCAACACCTCAAGACCCTTGCGGGGTTCAACCGTGCCGAGAAAGAAGACGTACGGAACGTCGCTCGCCAGCCCGTGACGTTGCAGCATCACGTCGTCCTGGGCACCGTCGACGTTGAATGCTTCCAGATCCACCCCGAGCGGCGCCACGACGACGGGAGCGTGGACGGGCACGATGTTCTCGAGTTGGCGAGCGGTGAACTCACTGACACTCACCAGCACTTGGGCGTGCGTGGCGGCGTAGGCAATGGCGCGACGAAAGAACATCACCTTGGACCGCTCGTGCCACTCCGGATTCGTAAAGAACGTCAGATCGTGGATGGTGACGACGGTGGGCACCGAAGAATGACGCGGCATCGTGTAGTGCGGAGAATGCCACACGTCGGCTTCTCGTGCGACGCTCGAGCGACCGAGGCGCCACGCTTCGTACAACAATCGCTCGGCCCGTCGAGCAGGGACGAGTGGTGCCAGATGGGCGTCGGGAGCAATGGAGCGCCAGCGAACGTCGTCGTCACGACGCGTGACCAACGTGGTCGCCTGAACGCGGGGTGGGATGCGACGCGCGAGTTCGACAATGTAGCGCCCCGCGCCAGCGACGCGCAGTGGCACCGCCGAGACGTCGAGGGCGACTTTCACCGCCAACTCGCCACGTGCTCGATCGCCGCCTGGCGCCACGTCAAGTCCGCCACCGAGTCTCGTCTGCTCTGTCGATCGGCATCGCTCGTACCCTGGTCAAGAGCCTCCAGTAGTCCTGCGCCAATCGAGGATTCATCAAGGGGATCGACGTGAATCACGTGGGGGTTGCTCGCCACGCTCGGCACCACCGAACTGGCGACGACGCGAGTGCCAGCGTGAAGTGCTTCGACGGGCGGCAGTCCCCAACCTTCGGCGAGCGCCACGTACGCCACGATTTGCGCGTCACGGTAAAGACCCAGCAGCATCGAACGTTCCACGCTCCCGAGCACGACCGCGTCATCGGTGTCCACGCCACCCCACCCCGCGGGTCCCACCAACACGAGCGGACCGAGTTCACCGCGTCTCCGCCGAGCTTCGCGATGAGCTGTGATGAGTCGAGCGATGTTCTTACGCGGTTCACGGGTTCCGGCGTACATCGTGTACGCGCCCGTGACACCGTGCGCGTCGAGCAGAGCGACCACTGCTTCGCCGCTGGCGGCCACGTGACCCGAATCGTCTACGCCCAGGCGCGCAAAATGAATCCGCTCCGCGGCGATGCCAAGAGGAACCAGCCGATCGGCGAGAGTCGGTGAGGTCGTAACGACTCGAAGATCCTCTCGTCGAACGATGAGTGCCAAACGTTCCTCGTGGAATTTCATGCCCCGTCGAGTCGTCATTTGTGGTTCGTCGCGCCATAACAAGTCGTGCATGGCAACCGAATGCACCGACTCGGGCGCGCCACCCGCGAAAGGACCGGCCATCGACGTCGCATGAACGACGAGCGACTCACGATCGACACCGAGCGGGACGAGTGGCCATAGCCGGGTCAGCACGTTTAAAGGCACGGACACTGTGTTCAGTCGCAGGGGAAGGCTTCGCGCCTCTTCGGCAGCCGCGCCCCGAGGCCCTATCCCGACCACATTGAATTGACCTTCGAGCGAAGCTAGGCCTTGGACGAGTCCGCGCACGTAGGTCCCGATCCCACCTGGTTGACGTCGGTACAGTTGGTCGACGCTGATACTGACCGTTCGCTTCACGAGGTCCAGCCTCGCACGACATCGCGGTAGAGGGTGACGTACGCGCGCGCCGCCGTCGCCGATTCATAGTCGACGGCCCTCGCGTAACCCGCGGCGACCATGATCGACCGCAGGGCTTCGCTGGACCACACCTCATCCAATGACGCGAGTATCTCCTGGTCATCGGAAACGAGCGTGGCCGCCCCCGAGAGAAGTTCACGATTGATCGCGGTGGCGCGTGCCAAGGTGGGTACTCCCGCCGATAACGCGGCGATCGCGAACGATGGGAAACGGGCGCCATCAGACATGTGCAGCACAACTCGTGCCACCTTCAGCGCTGCGCGAGCGTCCCTTCGCGCTACCACCTCAATCGGCAGGCCGCTCGAGCGAATGCGCTGGGCCACGGCCGTGCTGGTGACCGCCACGAGACGGGCACCCACGCGTTGGGTGAAGGCGAGAAGGTCAGGTGCCAGTTCGAGGAATGGCTTATTGAGACCAGTGACGTTGACGACCAAATCGGCCCCGTCCACCGTCGGCGCGACGTAGGGAACTGCCGGGGGGACGACGACGATCTGATTTCGCTGCAGCGAGAGAACGTCCTGGACTTCGTGACTCGCGGCGCGGCTCGACGCCACGAGTATCGCGCCGCGCGTGACGCACCGCCGCAGTTGCTTGACCCGTTGGAG